>Ga0210394_10000437_pt1 | contig 89009 bp, 68 predicted proteins | sample IncBWC12MmetaG_FD_160121 | JGI IMG/M metagenome (GOLD analysis project Ga0210394, IMG submission 160121) | Forest soil microbial communities from Barre Woods Harvard Forest LTER site, Petersham, Massachusetts, United States - Inc-BW-C-12-M | ecosystem: Environmental > Terrestrial > Soil >...
CAGGCCTTGCATCGCTCTATCTGTCGCCATTTTTCTCCCAGAGCTGCTGGCAGCTTTGAGCCCCGAAAAGACTGTACTCCTACGAAATTAGCGCGCACACTCCAGCCAGCAAATTGTCCGAGCCGTTAATTAGTCTCCGGCCCCGCCCAAATATCCTGGTGTGAGCGTGACCGCCTTTTCTCCCTCAGTTTGCCGTAGATTCCTACCCACACAGGAGGCAGCCATGCATTTGCCTTTTGACATCCTAAAGAAAGAGCGAGATGGAAGTTTCCGCTGGTTTGAGGCGGTCAACGACCTGTGGTCTGCGAACATTCGCATTAGAGAAATAATTGCATTGTCTCCGGGTGACTACATTGTGTTTGACCAACGCACGCATAACATCATTCCTCCCGCCCCAAGTTGCCGGATCGAATTCAGAAGAGAGTGACGGCTACGTGCTAGCGAACCCACTTTTTCGGCAACGCGAGCAGCAGTTTTTTGGGCAGTCCAGAAAATAGCAGATTGCGACCATGAACCACTTAACGATAAAACAAGTCACCGCTTGCGTGAATTCAGCTACACGTCGGACAAAAGAATCTATAGTGATTGACTACGATACCCTTACGGAAGCACTGAATGCCGCACTCGCCTCCGATCTTGCTGGGTTGCCGGAAGCGCACCAGGCCCAATGGTGCGATGTATGTCAACGCAGTGTGGAAACCAACCACGCACACGACCAGATGGTCCAAACATCTGACCACCGTCACAGTCCCTTGGGTCGAGTGCGGCATCACAATTAGACAAGCTAGTCGAGGTTTTTTGAGGCTAAGTCCCGATTAGTAGGATAACTTGACACCTGGTTTTGGGCGGATTTCACATGCTCGATTAACGCGTTCATCAGGGCTTGGGGCAGGCAAGCGGTACTCGACTTTGCAGCGTGGTAAGGGGCCAAAGATGGCCAAGAAACCCAAGAAAACAGAGCCGTTCGGCGTTCAGCAATATCTCTCGAATGCTGGGGTATCGCGACGGATCGCTAAGTTCAAAAAAGGGCAGGTTATATTTTCGCAGGACGACCCCTGCGGTGACGTTCTATACATTCAATCAGGGAATGCCAAGCTGGCCATCGTAAATCCACAGGGCAAGGAAGCGGTTTTGGCAATCGCGGGGCCCGGTGATTTTCTGGGTGAAGGCTGTATTATCGGAAACCCGGTACGCATGGCCACGGCGACCGCAATCTCGCCGCTGAACGCGATGAGCATTGAAAAGCAAGAGATGACGCGCGTCCTCCACGACGAGCCAGAGTTCGCTGGAAAGTTCATTAATTACATGCTGGGACGCAACATCAAGATTGAAGCCGATTTGGTGGACCAGTTGTTCAACTCAAGCGAGAAGCGGCTGGCTCGCGCTCTGCTGATACTTGCTCGTTACGGAAAAGAGGGCGAGCCTGAAACGATAGTGGCCAAAATATCGCAGGAGACTTTGGCAGAGTTGGTAGGGACCACCCGAAGCCGGGTGAACATGTTCATGAACAAATTCAGGAAGCTGGGATTTATTCACTACAACAGCGGGCTGCGCGGGCTGCAAGTGCACAGTTCACTGCTGAACGTTGTTTTGCACGATTAGTGATCAGAATTGTGGCGACCGAAAGCCAAGGCCGACTGTCTCAAGCCAAGTCGGTTAGCTGTCCTCGCTAATTTGTTGCGGTTACTTCTGTGGTTCGGCTGTGACCGTAACCTCAACGTGAGCACCCTTTTTGAGCTTCACATCATCGCCATGTTCGTCAGTTAACGTATTTTCAATACGGAGATCCCGATGCCGGTGGTCGTTGCGGTCAACAGTAATCTGTGCTTTTTCCGGTTGGCTCGGACGTGGAGACGGAATGATTTTGTCGACGGTTCCGGGCATAGTGGTACTGGGCTGTTCTCGAATTCGCGCAGTATCTAGATTCAGTTCCGCTATTCTTCCTGACCTGGACATGCGCGGCTTTGCCATTTCCTTCTTGACCCTGGCACGTGTCGGGTTGCCGTGTTTTTTCTTTGCTTTCTTAGCTTTCTTACGCAGCATTCGCCCACCATAACAGCGAGATGGAAGCCGTCTAGTCCCATTTTGCACAAGTGTGAAAAATATAGAACTACGGAGACTGTTCCAAAATGCTACTTCTTTGAAAGCTCGCCCTCAAAATGGCTTTCGACATCTTCACGGCTAAGCGGGTTTCTCGCTTTGGTCAATACGACCGAATAGACGACTCATTACCTGCAAGTTGCGCCGTGAGATCCATTTTGGGGAACGGAGTCTCAGATTAGGGCCACGATTCGCAACGTTTGTCTTAGTAGCCCGTCGCCGCCATCATTCGCTGCAACCCTTCCGGCGCTCTACAATTCGCGCAAGGCACTGCCATATCTGGGCGGGGCGTCCAATCTGTGCGTCCCGTCCAAAGTGAAAACTGAGACTGACGCCGTAGAGATCGACCGAACGCGGCCCTCCGGGATAACCTTGTCGCAGGAGACGAGAGTCCTGCAGACCGCCGGCAGCTGAGGGACCAAGCTCCACGTTCTGCATGTGAAGCGTGCTAGTAAAGCCATCAAGCCGCAACCGTCCGCCCCAAATTTGCACGAGCGGCAGTAGCGACTGCGTGAGAAACAATGTCTTGACCTCGCGCATCGGCGACAGGCTGGCTAGACCCTCCAGGCCCTGGTCACGCTCATATGCACCCGCGAACAGGTAACCGAAATGGGCGGCGGGTTTTCCGGGGTTCTCGGGCACCAGGAAGGACACCGCGAGCAACGGAGCCGGTGCTGCGGTCACAATCGATGCAACAAGTTCTTGCGGCGGGACAAGCTCTGGAGCGGGCATTTGTGCTGCCGCCAGCACACGGCTACCCAGAAACACGCCGAGCAGCAGAATGAACCGTTTGTGCATCACCGCCTCCAGTTGCGCGGGGATCCGTTCGAGGTTGCCTGAGGGAGCGGATGAGAGGGACTAGATTAACTAACGACATAACTTTACTAGGTTCATAATCACCCAGTCTGTGCAAATACGCACACCTTAGATGTGTTCCTTCAAGTCGGTTTCGGGCGCTGTTGAGTCCGTTCGGTACTCGTGCATCGGTCCTTCAACCTCTTTAGCCCGAGGGAGGAGAAAATTCCTCATAGTGAACGAGTGGTTGCGTTACCGGACAAATGGTTTTGAGAAGCTTTCACGGCCTCACACTTCCTCGATGCTGTGACATTTCACTTCGGGCGCGAAGTATTCTGCCACACGCACCCGAGTGCCCCTACAATTCCGAACATCATTGACAGCGGTAAAGCCTGGTTGGGAACTCTTCCGAAATTTCCCCTTCCTAACCCAAGCGCATAACCAAGGCCGTAACCCAAACCCATGCATCCCAAAATGATGACCACGTTGAGCAATTTCCATTTGACGCCGTCTCCGCTAGCAACGGCGAAACCCGAGCTTAAAATCAGCGTCACTAACCACAGCATGATCATAGATCCCCCTGCCATAAAGAGCATGACCCCAAAAAACCACGCACTTCAACGTTTAAATCGCCGGCCAAACATGCCCATCTCTTTTTTTTGGAAAGCTCCATAAAAGCGGAAGTTGCGATGAACGTAGTTCGAATCGAAAACAACTTCTTCAGGGACAGTTAGTCCCATTCGAATGGGTTCAATCGTTCGAATTTTTTATCTATTGGTTAATATATCAAGTAATACTTTAAGGTCGGGGCGCCGACATTTTTATTCTCAAACAAAGCATTTAGCGCTAAGGCAACGTGAGCTTCACGCTTCGCTTGCACAACTGTTCTTCGATCTTGTTTAGGAGTTCGCTGTTCTCCAGCCCAGCGTCGCGCACCGCAAGCGCCAGCGCTCCATCGAGTCTCCGATCATTTAACGCCAGCAGCGAATTGAGTGCCGCTAGGCGCGCTGGCTGCGAAGCACCGTGATCCGCCAGAAGCGTCGCGAGACGATCGCGTACGTCCTCGGCACCTACGCCCGGCAACGCGAGTAGCTTACCCGCGGCGCGAGCGCTGGCCTCCAATCTCTCCGCATTTCGTGAGGCAAAACCGGCGCGCGCAATCTCCACGGCCTTACCTTCGTGAAGGTCGCCAAGGGCGACGAGCGCAGAAGGGCCGACCGGGTTTGCCGTATCTTGGGCCATTTCCAGAAACTGAGGCGCAAGATCGGAAGCCCCCAGCGCGCCCAAAGCCCGCACCGCGGCACTGTTCCAAGCCACATCATTGCTCGTCTCAAGAATTTTGCGAAGTTCGCCCGCGGCGCGAGGTTCGCGAATCGCCGCCAACGCCGAAATAGCCTCCTCGCGAAGATACGGCTCGGACATATGCTCGATGGCGTAGGGATAACCATCTCGAATTCCGTGGCGTCCCAGAAATTCCGCGATCTCAATTTTGCGTTGCAGGTTGGTTTCCTGCAGGAGATGCGGCTGCAGCGCTTTCGCGGCATCGTCGGTGTCGATTTTTATCAGCGCGTCCACGGCAGTCCACCATATGTCCTGCTGAGCGGGAACAAGCATGGTGGCGAGTGCCGACCCCAGCGGAGGGCTCGCTGCCTTCCTGCACGCTGCAACGAACGCCATCCGCTCGTCGTGATTCAAAGGAAGTTTCGCAACGTCGACCAGCGCGGAAGCGGCCTCGGCGGATGGCAGGTTGCCAAGCAAATCTATCTCGGTTACGACTGGGAGCCCTGCGTCGTACTTCTTTTTGATTTTGAGCGTCACTTCCTTGACGCCCTGTGAGGGATCCAACCGCGTCGCCGCCCACTCCGCTCCATACTGAATTTCAGCCGGGGCATCCAGAGGCTCCTGATTGAGCAGCGTCAGCACCGCCCGCGACTCCCCAGGCACCTTGAGATCGCCAATGGCGTGAAGCCGCGCGCCTTGTTCCGCGAAAGTGCCGAGCGGATCAAGTCCAAGCTGGGCTTTTACCGCCGTGTCCTCCAAAGCCTGCGCTCCCGCGGCGCCAAGTGCCTCAAATGCAGCAACGCGAGGCGCGAAACTTGGGTCCGGCCTCGCAATCGATGCGGCAAGTGCATGCGCCGCCATTTCGCGAAACTTCGATTGGTCTAAGTAGTCCGCTTTGAGCAAAGCGTATAGAGTTTTTGCCGCCTGTTCGCGCACCGCAGGCGAAGCATCGTTCAGGTGCGGGGCAATGCTCTCCACTGCGCCGGGAGTCTGCGCGGCGAGCAGCGCGCGGCGCTCCACCGCCACGAGCAGCGGAATAGCCGACGCGCCCTTCTGCTTTCGCACACCATCGAGAAGCAATGCCACCTTCTTGGCGCGGTCCAAATTATGATTGACTGCCAGCAGAATATTGACGGTCACGATTAACTCGTCGTTAATGCTATTGAGCCGAGGTATTGCTTGATCGAAGCTACGCCCTTCTCGACGCATCGCGTATCCCGCGAACGAACGCCCCAGCATAAGCAGGCGCAACTGACCGGCCTCGATCGGGGCGGCGTCAGCGATCCCATTGAATTGTTGCGTGCCGAGATCGTCGCTGGTGAGCAACAGCGATTCACGCGAGAACACCCCCTTAAGCACCAGGACCGGGTCGAATTTGTATTGCAGCAGAGAGCTCTCGCCCTTGCCTCCCACGCCAATTTTGGTTTCGCTTACGTCGGTGACGCGCCCAACCAGCACAAGACTGGAGTCTGCCAGGGCAGATTCCAGGTCCAGGCCGCGATACCACTCGTCCGCCAGAGATCGCGGTGCCCCAACTAAGAAGAACAACAGAAGACAGGTAGCAATCGGGATGTTCTGCCGATGCCTGCTGCAAAGGTGAGTCGTCATGATTGGACTCCTCTTGGAGGTAAGCAGGATATATCGATTTTTACAATTACATATTCGAACCCACGATCGTAACCGTTCTAATTGTTTATCTATTGGTAAATATATCCAGTACTACTTTAAATGTCGGACTGCCGACATTTTTATTCTCAAACAAAGCACTTAGGTATTCATTTCTAACTGCTGCGAGGGACAACTATTCGTAGCGCAACGCGACCATGGGGTCGACGTTCATTGCACGACGCGCGGGCAAGTAAGCAGCTCCGAGAGCCACCAATAACAGAACCGCCGCGAACGCCGCAAAAATGGTGGCATTCATACTCACCACGCCGAAAATCAGGCTGGTCATGGCGCGGCTGATCGTCAAAGAAACCGGTAAAGCAATGGCCAACCCGATCGCTGTGAGTTTCAGCGCATGGCCGAGAATCAGCTTCATCAAGGCGGGAGTCTCCGCGCCCAGCGCCAGGCGAATCCCGATTTCGCGAGTGCGCTGCGCAACGCTCTCTGAAAGCACGCCATATACCCCAATCGAAGAAAGCACTAAAGCGACCAGCCCGAAGATGCCCATCAATATGCCCATGATTCTAATGATGGCAATGGAGTCATTCACTTCTTCTTCAAGTGTCGCGACGCCGCGCAGGGCGATTCCCGGATCGATTTGTCTGCTCACTTCGCGAATCGCAGATACATAACTGGCCGGGTTCGTCTGCGTACGCATCAACAGCGTCATGGAGCGCTGCGCCGACTGCGCGAATGGTTTGTAAATGACCGGGCGAGTCGTGGGATTCCACCAGTTCTGCCGCACATCGCCGACGACACCTGCAATTGTCACCCACGGTTCCACCGAGTTCGCCGTACCGAGCTTGATTCGATGCCCGACGGGGTCATCTCCCGGCCAGAATCGCTGCGCCATACCGGGACTGATAACCACCACGCGTGCCGCGTCGATATTGTCAGCTTCTGAAAGAAAACGTCCTGAGATCAGGGAGATTTTCAACGTCGCAAAGAAGTCGGGCGTGGCAATTTGCAAATCCGCCGAAGGTGCCTCACCGGCTTTCAGCGCGGGTTGCCCCTCGATATTGAAGAAAGTCGTCTCATTATCCACGTTGCTGGCGGGAGCATTGGTGATCAAGGAAGCGTGCTGAACTCCCGGCAGCGATGCTGCGTCGCGAACAAGCTGCTGGTAGAAATTCGTGATTTTCACGGTTTCCGGATAAGTTTTTTCTGGCAAAGAAATCTCGACTCTCAGTACACTCGCCGGTTGAAATCCTCGATAGATGTCCGCAAGCCGCACGAATCCCTGGATGGTCAGTCCCGCGCACACCAGCAAGACGAATGCAAACATCACTTGGGCAATCACCAAGGCACTGCGCACTCGGCGCTTTGCAGGCGTCACGCTTCCTGCCCCAGTCTCCTTGAGAGTGTTGTTAAGTTCCACATGACTCGCATGCAGCACGGTGGCTAGGCCTAAAACGAGACCCGTTCCTAATGCAACGGCAATCGTAAAAGCGAGAACATTGCCATCTACTCGAATGCCATTCCACCCCGGCACCCATTTTGTCCAACCTGCCGGTATGCTGGTTCGCAGCATTTTTACGCTCGCGAACGAGGCCGTAATGGCCACGATCCCGGCGGCAATGGCGTACAAGAGCGTTTCGGAAAGAAATAATTGCCCGAGTCGGCCACGTCCGGCCCCGAGGGTGGTGCGAAGCGCAATCTCCCTTTGTCGCCCGATCATCCGCGCAAAAACCAGATTCGCAAGATTCGCGCAAGCCAGCAGGAGCACGAAACCGGCCGCCGCTTGAAGCAACAGAAAGAGCGGAAGGGTAAAAACGTACAGCTCTTTGCGAAGCTGCAGCGCCTTCATCGTTCGTCCCGCGTTTGTTTTGGGATAATCCTGCTCGAGGCGCCGGGAAAAATTGGCCAGCGCGGCGCCGGTCTGATCGGGCATCACACCATCTTTGAGCCGGCCGAGTACTTGTAGGGAAAGTTGGGTGCGATCCGCTTGCTCCTCCGGAGTCAGTGCGAGAGGCACCCACAACTCCACTGGCACGGGATAGTCAAAGTCCTTGGGCATGATTCCAACGATGGAGTACATGCGGCCGTTCAGTGAGATTTTTTCACCGAGCAGGTGCGGATCGGCTGCATACCGGCGCTTCCAGAATCCGTCGCTCACAATCGCGACTTGATCGTCACCGGGCTGTTCTTCTCCAGGAGAAAAGAGCCTGCCCGCCGTGGGACTCACGCTCAACACGTCAAAGAAATTCGCTGTTACTCTGCAACCCAGCGCCGGCTGGATCTCGCTTCCCGCTCCAAGACTGAAACTGCGTATCTCGTAGGTGGCAATGCTTTCAAAAAGTTCACCGTGAGTGCTCAATTCTTTGGCGTCCGCGGGCGCTACGTATCTTGCGTCGTACCCTTCATCAATTCCGCGGTCTTCCCACACGCGTACGAGCGCGTCGAGATCCCGGAAGTGATAAGGATGCAGAAGGAGGGCATTCACCATGCTGAAGATGGCAGCGTTCGCGCCGATGCCGAGAGCCAGCGTAATGACGGCAACGACACTGAAGCCCCGCGACTTGCTCAGCATCCGCAGACCGAAACGCACATCGGTCCACAGCGACGCGAGCCACACGCCACCACGTTCTTCGCGGCATTCCTCCTTGTATCGTTCCTGGCCGCCAAATTCGATGCGCGCGCGGCGCTCCGCCTCGGTGCGCGGCAATCCGGAACGCTCGAGATCGTCTGCGCGATTCGCAATGTGTGCGCGCAACTCCTCGTCCAGGTCGCCTTCAATCTGAGAGCGATGCAAGAGGCTGGACGCGAGCGAACGAAGCGAGGCCACGAACCTCATACTTCCTCCGCTTCCGCACCGAGGGCCAAGGCGATGGCAGCGACGAGACGATTCCAGTCCGCCGCTTCCTGATGCAGTCGTTTGCGGCCAGCCGGCGTGAGTTCGTAAAACTTGGCGCGACGATTGTTGTCTGAAGTGCCCCAACTTGGCTTGAGCAGCCCTTGGCGCACTAGGCGAAACAGCGCGGGATACAGCGCTCCCTGTTCGATGAGCAGGGCGCCGCGAGAAATCTGCTCGATGCGCAGAAGGATGCCGTACCCATGCAGAGGACCCAGAGAAACGGCCTTCAGAATGAGGAGGTCGAGGTTCCCGGGAAGGATCTGCGCTTGGCCTGCCACGTGCCCTCCTAAGGTAATTAGGAGACTAGCCGCACTCTCCTAAGTTGTCAAGGAGAGCGGCCGTGCGGGGATTATCGTCGAATTGATGCTGATGGATTTTTCTGATGGATTTGGCACCGTCAACCCATCTTTTCAATCGATCAGCCGGATCGGCTTTCGGTTTGTAATCCATTGGACACCTTTCCCCAAACCTGACTTGCTCACATGTCGCACCGATATAAACTTTAGTTCCCCTCCTAGATAACCGCCCATGTTTGCGGGCCACCGTCTTCAGCCGTTATCCAACCAGGCCCCCGTTCCCAATATCGTGGTCCTATGAAAAAGAAGCTGCAGCTAATCCGCAAAACCCAAATCGGTTTTGCAGCCGTATTGGCGGTTCTTCTTGCCGTCGGTATCGTTTCTTACCGCAGCCTTGCGGCCTCGGCCGAAACCGAACGATGGGTGCAGCATACCCATGAGGTCCTTGGACATCTCGAAACTCTTACCTTGGAAGTCACCAATGTTGAGACCGGATATAGAGAATTTGCGCTGAGCGATGAGCAAGCATTTCTTCAAGCTTCCCTCGCCAATAGATCGCCGCTCGATCAAGAAGAGAAAACTCTTCGGGCCTTGACCGCCGATAATCCTTATCAGCAGCGCCAGCTGGTTATCCTCGCCGGCTTGACAGATCAGATAGTCAGGCAGGGTGAAGCTGTCATTCGCCTGCGGCAGTCACCCGGTTCCGAGGCGGCAACCGAAACCATTCGACAAGCAAAGGACGAGAGGCTCCTGGACGAATTTCTTACCATAGCGCTGCACATGAAGGGCGAAGAACATCGTTTATTGTCACTGCGTAGCGCAAACGCACAGCAGCGTTTCCGTGAGACCAAAATTGCCATCATCTTGGGGAGTATTTCGGGAATCCTGATCGCCTTCCTTGCCGCCTGGATTCTGCGACGCGACTACGCCGCGCGTGAACGTGCGGCAACGAAGTTCCGAGCGTTGCTGGAAGCGGCTCCCGACGCCATGGTGGTAATAAACCATAGAGAAGAGATTGTGCTTTTAAATCTCCAGGCGGAAAAACAATTTGGTTACCCCCGCGATGAACTCCTGGAGCAGCAGGTCAAAAACATCATTCCCCAAAGTTTGACGGAACGGCTGCACACCTTTGGTAGCCAATTCCCTGCTGGCGCCGCTCGCCAGCAGATCGCTTCGACGATCGAGCTTACCGCGCGGCGGAAAGATGGAAGCGAGTTCCCAGTCGAGATCATGCTGAGCCCGCTCGAAAGCGTTGACGGAATCCTGGTCACCGCGGCAATCCGCGACATCAGCGTGCGCAAGGACGCGGAAAAGATTCTGGCGCAAACCCACAAAGAATTAGTGCGAGCGAGAGAAGTCGCGGAAACCGAAAGACAAGTCGCGCAAGCAGCCTACCAGGCCGCCGAAGCGGCGAGCCGCGCCAAGAGCGAATTCCTGGCCAACATGAGCCACGAAATTCGCACGCCGCTGAATGGCATCATGGGCATGACCGAATTGGCTCTCAATACTGAACTCACACCGGAGCAGCGCGAATACCTGGACACCGTGGTTATCTCCACAGACGCATTGCACTTTCTCATCAACGACATCCTCGATTTTTCAAAGATCGAGGCGGGCAAGATCGACCTGGAATCCATAGACTTCAATCTGCGCGATTGTTTGGAATTGACGCTGAAAACGCTCGCGTTGCGCGCCGGCGAAAAAGGTCTGGATCTTCTGTGTGAGGTAGCTGTTACCGTGCCTGAGATCATGACCGGAGATCAAAATCGGCTCAGACAAGTCGTCACCAACCTGGTGGTCAACGCCATCAAGTTTACCGAGGCGGGTGAGATTGCGTTAACGGTTCAGCCCGTAACGGGACCTGCTCATGAAGACATCTTGCAGTTTACGGTCTCCGATACCGGGATCGGTGTTCCCAAGGAGAAGCAGAAATTAATCTTCGATTCTTTTTCCCAGGCGGACGCTTCAACCACGAGAAAGTATGGGGGAACCGGACTCGGATTGACTATCTCATCGCGGCTGGTGGCGATAATGGGCGGAAAAATCTGGGTCGAAAGCGAACTGGGCCGAGGCAGCAAGTTCCACTTTACTCTGCCTCTCGGCATTGCGAATGTGCGGGAGATCAAAGTAGTGAATGTTGTCCCGCCCGAATTTCGTGGCTTGAAGATTCTCGTCGTGGACGATAACCGCACTAACCTGCGAATTCTTGAAGGAATGCTTGAGCGCTGGAAAATGAAACCAACCTCCGTGCAAGGCGGCGAAGAAGCGCTGGCTGAACTCTCCGCAGCTAGAGAGGCGGGAAATCCGTACCGGTTTCTTCTGACGGACATGCACATGCCGGGAATGGACGGGTTTGGTTTGATCGAGGGAATTCGCGAGCGCCCGGAATTATCTACAGACATCATCATGATGTTCAATTCAGCGCTCCGCCCGGGCGATGCGGAACGTCGCCAACAGTTGCAGGTAGCCGCATATTTGTTGAAGCCCATTCGGCAATCTGAATTGTGCCAGGCTATCACTCGAATCCTTGCGACCCATCAGCAGGAAGTTTTGCTGCCTCTAATCACTTCTTCCTCGGCGCAAGATTCGCGCGGCCCAACGGCGTCCTTGCGCGTGCTGGTGGCGGAAGACAATCCGGTGAACCAATTATTATTGGTGCGATTGCTGGAGAAGCGCGGGCACCGAGTTCAAGTTGTGCTGAACGGACTGGCAGCGCTTCAGGCGTTAGAGAAAGAGAGATTTGACCTGGTGCTGATGGACGTGCAAATGCCGGAAATGGGTGGAGTGGAAGCCACTGCGGCAATACGGCAAAGCGAGAAGGGCAGCAAATTACACACGCCGATTATCGCTTTAACCGCAAGCACCACCAGAGGAGATCGCGAGAAATGCCTGGCCAGCGGCATGGACGGCTATCTCACCAAGCCCATTCGCACCATCGAACTCGACGCACTCCTGGCGAGTCACATTCGGAGGATGGAAAACGTCTTAGTAGATTAGGCCCACAACGTTCGGCAAAACGAGAAATGCCTGAAAACCCGTCCTGATCGCATCGCAAACATATTTTTTTACTTTTTGCTGCGCAATTCATCTCGCAAGTACGCGTGTGCTATGATTTTTCTTGTTCCTCATGGGAGTCCCCTGCAAATGACCGCGCGCATTCTCGATGGCCTGAAAATCCGCGACCAGATTTTCGCCGAGCTTAAAGGCGAGATCGCGGCCATGACCTCAGCCGGCATGCGTCCGGGACTCGCTGCTGTTCTGGTGGGTGACAACCCCGCCTCGCAACTTTACGTGAAAAGCAAAATCGCCGCCTGCGAACAACTCGGCATCGCCAGTTGGATGCATACTCCGCCCGCAACCGTCAGCACTCGCGAAATGCTGCAGCTAGTAGAGGATTTGAACGGCGACCCCGCCGTGGACGGCATCCTCATCCAACTCCCGCTGCCGCCCCAAGTCGATACCAAACTCATTCTCGAGTCAGTCGATCCCGCCAAAGATGTCGACGGCTTTCATCCCATGAATCTCGGACGGCTGGTCAGTGGCCGCCCCGGACTCGTTGCATGCACCCCGGCGGGGTGCTTGGAACTCCTGAAGCGCGGCAACATCCCCATTGAAGGCGCAGACGCAGTGGTCCTCGGGCGCAGCGACATCGTCGGCAAGCCCATGTCCTTGCTCTTGATGCACGCCAACGCCACCGTAACGATTTGCCATTCCAAAACGCGCGATCTACGCGGGACGGTACGCCGCGCCGACATCATCGTCGCCGCCATGGGCAAAGTCGGTTACGTGGCAGCCGACTGGATCAAGCCGGGCGCGGCCGTAATTGATGTAGGCACCAATCGCGTCACCGATCCCGCGGAAGCCGAGCGCCTTTTCCGCAACACACCCGAACGCCTGGAAAAATTCCGCGCGAAAAATTCCGCGCTGGTTGGCGACGTGCATCCCGACGCCATAAATGTTGCCGGCGCACTCACTCCCGTCCCCGGCGGCGTCGGACCCATGACCATAACCATGCTCATGAGCAATACAGTAAAAGCTGCACTCCTGCGTCGGGGAGCATCCCAGCCGAAACAACCGCAATCCAGTGTGACCGCACGATAGAATCTCCTTATGCTTCGCCTTGGAATCACTGGCGGTATCGCCAGCGGCAAAAGCACCGTTAGCGGCATGTTGCGAGAGATGGACTTCACCGTCCTCGACGCCGATTCCATCGCGCACATGCTCATCGAACCCGGTTACCCCGCGCATCATAAACTTGTGCGCGTGTTCGGGAGCTCCATCCTGAACGGCGACAAACACGTTAATCGCGAGGCCCTAGCCAAAATCGTTTTTGCCGACCCCATCAAACTGAAACAACTGAACGCCATCGTGCATCCTCGCGTGGAGGAGTACATCGTTTCCGAATTTGCCAAATTGGAGCGCGGCGGTTCGCAAAGCGCCGCATTCGTGGAGGCCGCGCTGATCGTGGAAGCCGGGCTGGATAAAAGGCTCGATGGCGTGGTGGTCGTGTGGTGCGAGCCAGAGCAGCAAATTTCTCGTTTGATGGCTCGCGGTTTCACCGAAGAGGAAGCGCGCGGCCGAATCGCCTCGCAACTTCCGGTGGAAGAGAAATTAGGTCATGCGACCGAGAAAATCGATTGCTCCGGCTCCCTCGCGAAAACGCGCCAACAAGTCGAGCAACTCGCTACCAAACTCCGCGAAGTGCGTCCAACTAACTGAGATGATGCGCGTCGGTGGAATCGTGTAAGACTAGCGCAGCGTTCCAGCCGGAAGCGGCCTAGAAGATATTTCCAAGCAGTCCATGACCAGAGTTAAAATCAATACAGAATAAAGTCTTAAGTGCTAAGCACCCGAAGAAGGACAATCAAACATGACTGCCTCGCGATCCTCCAGTGCCATTCGTCTTTTTCTCGCCGCCGTGGTGATCATTTTGGCCGCTTACTGGGCCGGAGGCCGCTGGGGAGCGCGTCAACCGGTGGACGTCGGAGCCGGCCCAATTAATGAATCGCGGCCTTCCGGTCTGACTGCCAACATCTCGCAACGCGATGCCGCGCTCACTGACGACGAATCCATCAACGTGCGCATCTACCGGCAGACCGCGCCCGCAGTTGCTAACGTGCTGACCAAGGCTACGCAATATGATTTCTTCATGGATCCGGTTCCGGTGGAAGGCGCGGGTTCGGGATTTATTATCGACAAGCGCGGCTACATCCTCACAAATTTTCACGTGGTGCAGGAAGCGCAATCCATCGAAGTTGTTTTGGGTGACCAGTCGCGCTACCCGGCAAAATTTATTGGCGCCGATCAACGCAACGACGTTGCGTTATTAAAGATCGAACCCAATGGAAAAAATCTGGCGACCTTGCCGCTCGGCGACTCCAATAATTTACAGGTAGGACAAAAAGTCCTGGCCATCGGCAATCCCTTCGGCTTTCAAAGCACCTTGACCACTGGGGTGGTCAGCGCGCTGGGCCGCACCGTGCAAACCAGCGAGACCACTTTCATCGATGAAGCCATTCAAACCGACGCGGCCATCAACCGTGGCAATTCCGGCGGACCGCTGATCAACTCCCACGGCGAAGTAATCGGCATTAACTCCGCGATCTACACTCCGTCGGGAACCACTGCAGGCATCGGATTCGCCATTCCGGTCAATACTGCAAAAGGTATCGCTAATGACTTGATCACCGATGGCCGGGTGCACCGCGCATTCCTTGGATTGGAAACATTGCCGGTTGGTGGCTACCTCTCGCAAGCGCTCGATCTCCCGGTGCAAGAAGGTTTACTGGTGGAAACGGTCACGCGCGGAGGCCCGGCTGCCGCTGCCGGAATAAAAGGCGGCGATCAAGTCGCTCAGGCCGGAATGCGCCGCATCACCATCGGTGGAGACGTGATCACTTCCATCGACGGCCAGCCGGTTACCAATCAATTCGACATAGGAAAGATTCTGAACCGCAAGCGCCCCGGCGATACCGTTCCGGTCACGCTGTACCGCGGCGGCAAAAAAATAGATGTGCAGGTTAAGCTCGCGGAACGTCCCGCCAAATAAAGTTTTATTTTAAAAATTCGGCGCGGTAATGCTGCCGTTCCTCTTCGCTAAACTGAAACCAGCCCTCGGCGATGTCGCGAACGCGCTCCAATTCCCGCTGCATTTCGGCATGCTTCGCTTGCATCAAGTCCGCGTCGGCATCCGCCGGCACGTAAATTGGCGGCGCGCACAGTATCACCGCTCGGGCGAACGGCGCAGGCAGCAAAAAATGATCCCAGGTATTTGTGAAAGTTTTGCCGCGATCCACGCCGATGTGAAATACCAGGATTGGGCAGCCACTCTTTCGCGCCAGCATCACCGGCCCTGGCTTGGCCACATAGCGCGGCCCGCGCGGACCATCAATGGTAAAGCCGCAGTCCAGGCCTTGTTCAAGCTGCTTGGCCATCACGGCCAACCCGCGCAGTCCACCACGCGTCGAACTTCCCTGAGCCGTGCCGAATCCCAGCCACTCGATAACCTTGCGCGTCCACTGGCCGTCGAACGCCGTGGTGTTCATCACCACGATGCCGCGATTCCTGGCCCACCACGTCACTGGAATAATGACGCGGTGCCAGAACGCAAAAATGCATCGCTGTCCCGCGGCGTAAACACGTTCCGATTGTTGCTGCCCCAGCGCCTCAAAGCGCAGCGTGGGTCCCAGAGTGCGAATGACGCTGTAGACCGCCGCGGCGATAATTGGAATTTGCGCGCGACGCGACCAGGGAAGCTCTGGCAGCCGCGTGTCGTAATGTAGATTTACCGGCTCGCCTTCCGGTTGCGCAGCCGATGACGGCGACGGCCCCTTGCCTGATTCACTTGGGGCACCTTGCTCTGCTTCGGGGTTAGCCATCGTCGTATAGTATAAGCTGAGAGGCTTTCGCGAGAGTTCCCGCGGGTCAATGCACCCAATACAGTGCACTCAATACAAAGCACGCAATACAGAGGAGTGAAATTTTTGGCGTCTCTGTTTCAAAACCAAAACACGCGGCGCGACATGGCACTGTTTTCCATCGCCGCCAGCGTTGCGCTCTTCGGAATGTTCACGGCTGCTGCGCGCCCCGATAATCCTTCGCCGGGCGATGCTGTGGGCGCCATCGAAGGCGAAGCGATCGCCGTGACCGGGCCCATGAGCGTCTCGAACATCAACGGCAGCGTCGCCACGGTGCTGCACAGTGGCAGCGATGTACGCGTCAAATCCGGTAGCGCACGCATAAATCTGATGGAAGGCGGGCAGATCGCGATATGCGGACCAGCACACTTCTCGGTGCTCAAATCCGGCAACTCGCTCACCATCGCTCTCGATACCGGTACGATTCACGCGCACATCGAACGTTCGCCGGTCCTCACCATGTACACCCCGCAAATTCAGGCCCAGCCAGTGGCGATCGGCGGGGGACCGCAAGATACCATCGTGGGTTTTGACTCGAGCGGCGCGATGTGTGTGCGCACCAATCGCGGGGCCTTGCGCCTCGAGCAGCAGTTAACCGGTCAAAATATTCTGGTGCCGCAGGGCGGAAGTGTTTTTCTGGCCAACGGACAAATCGATTCACTTCGGACTGACACCGGCGAACACTGTGCGTGCGAGTTGCAGCTTGCCGAAGCGGCACCACCGGAAGTAAGCAGAATGGCCACGGCTGAGGAAGTGCGCCATAAGGTCGACGACGTCAAACCAAATGTACCTACCGCGCAACCTCCCAAACCTGTCGCACCAAAGCAAGAGCCGATCTACCAGGTTTTTGTGCCTCCATTGATTTTTAACGCCAACTCCAAGGTGCAGCCGGAAGTCGACCCCAAGATGATCATGATGATTCGTCGTGTGCGGGTGCGGCCTACGCTCATTTTTCAGGGGAAGGTTGAGGGCGATGTCGTCCCAGTCAAGGCTCCCGCAGCACCGCCTCCTCCTGCCGCAGCACCCCCGGCCGCTCCGCCGCCCGTCAAGACTGCTTCCTTGACGGAACGCGTTCGCAATTTCTTCCGCAAACTGTGGCCCTTTGGTTCTTGAACTTTTCCGTCACCTGAGTCTTTACTTTTTGCATCAGACCTTTTAGGCTTTAATAGTCCTTAGTCCCCCGACCTCCCCGCCCGGGATTCTTCGCATGAGCGGTAGAGGTGCAGTCTCCCTTCCCGCGGGGAACCAACTCAATCAGTCAGGGGAACTCGTATTCATGGCTTCATTCACGGTTAAACAGTGTCAGAATTTTCTATTTATCTCAGCCCTCCTCGTATTTCCTTTATTGTTTGTGGGTTGCGGCGGTGGAGCAGCTACTTCCAGCGACCCTTCCTCGGGCGGCGGCGGCAGCGGCACAGCTTCTGTAACCATTGGTCCCAGTCGGGCGGCCCTTACTACCGGCCAGACTCAAACTTTTGTGGCTACGGTTACGGGAAACTCCGTGACCACCGTAACCTGGGAAGTGGACTCCATATCCGGCGGCAATAGTTCCGTGGGAACCATAACCGCAGCTGGCGTTTACTCACCGCCATCCTCGGCAGGTACTCACACCGTAGTTGCCAGAAGCGTGGCGGACAGTACCGCCTCCGCATCCGCCACTGTTTACATCACCGATCTCGCCGGGGTGTTTACCTATCACAACGATCTATCCAGGGATGGCGTGAACAGCCAGGAATATGCGTTGAATACTTCGACTGTAAAAGCTTCTACGTTCGGTAAGCGTTTCGCGTGCGCCATCGATGCCTCTGCTTACGCGCAACCCCTGTGGGTAGCTAACGTAGCCATCGGTGGTGGAACTCACAATGTCTTGATCGCCGCCACGGTGCACGACACGGTCTACGCTTTTGACGCCGACGCTGCACCTTGCACAACGTACTGGTCAAAGAGTCTGTTGGCCAGCGGAGAAACCTGGGTTAACAATATGGACGTCGGCGGTTCGACCGATCTGGCGCCGGATATCGGTATCGTCGGGACCCCGGTAATCGATCCCGCTACCAAAACAATCTACGTGGTCTCCAAATCCAAGAATGGCGCAACCATCCACCAACGCCTGCATGCCTTAAGCTTGCTCGACGGATCGGAAAAATTCAGCGGCCCGCAAGAAATTGCTGCGACGTTCAGCGGGGTTACTTTTAGTCCAATGTCTCAGAACCAGCGAGCAGGGCTGGCGCTTCTTAACGGTGTCGTTTATATCGCGTGGGGTTCGCACGGAGACATAGGCACATATTATGGTTGGCTCGTTGGCTACAACGCAGCAACCCTCGCGCAAGTCTCCGTCTTCAACGACACGCCCGGTCCAGGCATGGGTGGCATATGGATGGCCGGCGGCGCTCCGGCGGCTGACTCCAGCAATAATTTGTACGTCATCACCGGAAACGGAAATTTCGACGGCGCGACACTATTCGGCGACAGCTTTTTGAAACTGTCTACACCAGGCTTGACCGTCTCGAGCTTTTTTGCACCCAGCGATCAAGCATCACTGGATAGCGGAGACATCGATTTCGGCTCGGGAGGCGCAACGATTCTCGTCGATCAGCCTTCCGGCCCGGTGCAGCGCTTGGCCATCGGCGGGGGAAAAGAAGGGACATTGTTCGTTCTGAACCGGGATAATTTGGGTGGTAATACCAATAACGATTCTGGAGCGGTGCAAAGTTTCTCGCTTGGAAACATGATCTTCGCCACGCCGGCGTTTTGGCAGAACACCCTTTATGTCGGGCTCGATTCGGACCACGTAAAAAGTTTCACCTTTAATCCCACGACGGGACAGTTCAACACTTCACCTGCCTCTCAGTCGCCCAGCACTTTCGGATTCCCAGGATCCACGCCATCCATTTCATCGCAAGGAACGTCTAACGGAATCGTCTGGGCGACAGAGAAAGGCACTGGACCGTCTGTGCTGCACGCTTATGACGCAACGAATCTCGGCACGGAACTTTGGAACAGTGCGAACAACAGCGCCGATCAGGCCGGACAAGCGGTGAAGTTCACCGTGCCGACCGTGGCCAACGGCAAAGTGTACGTGGGGACTGTTGGAGAAATCAGCGTATACGGTCTGGCACCTAACTGATTCGTTACGGTCTTCCGCTATCGCATGGCAGATTTGACACTAGCCAGCGGGTGCGAGCTTTACTTTTTCCATCATCAATATTAGTCTTTTACCTCACTCCGACCCCAACCCGGAGTAGTCCCCCAGTTCGGTGATTAATCGCGGCAGTTTTTAATCGCGTGCGTCCTCGCAAGAGGAACTAACTACTATTTTTTGACGAGGAATAAATTCATGATGTTGCGTAGTTTTGTGCGCTTGGGAAATCTTTTGGTTGTTGCTTTATTTTTTGGCATTGGCTTCATATCTTGGGGATGCGCCAGCTCGGGCTCGCCGTTTGCGGCGGCCACTCAAACGGCACAAGGCGCCCAGATATCGGTGACGCCAACGAGCGCCTTCGTGCCGGTTTTGGGCACAAAAAAGTTTACGGCAGCTGTCGCCAATACTTCCAACTCCGCCGTGATATGGCAAGTGAATGGAACCACCGGAGGCGAGCCTACGCACGGCACGATCGACGCAACGGGCCTCTACACTGCTCCCCTGCTCATTCCCTCGCCTGAGGCGGTCACTATCGCGGCAGTTTTGCAAGCGGAACCGACAAAAATGGCTACCGCGCAAGCCCACATAAGCCAGCCATTGACGGTCGCGGTTTCACCGTCAAACATCTTCGTGCAAGTGGGGCATGCGCAGACCCTAAGCGCAACACTGCAATATGACTATCAAAATAAAGGCGTGACCTGGACGCTCACCGGAGCGGGGTGCAGCGGGTCTGCCTGCGGCTCTCTGTCTACAACCATTAGCGCTACAGGCTCTCCAGTTATCTATGTCGCCCCGAAAAAAACGCCATCTCCGGCCACGGTGACTGCTACCGCCACATCCAACGCCGATAGCACAAAAACTTCTGCCGCAACAATTACAATCACGAACACGGCGACGACACCTACTCCGACACCGACACCAACGCCCACACCAACTCCAACGCCCACACCAACTCCAGCGCCCACACCGACCCCAACGCCTACGCCGACTCCAGCGCCCACACCGACTCCAACGCCTACACCGACTCCAACGCCTACACCGACTCCAACGCCCACGCCGACTCCAACGCCCACGCCGACTCCAACGCCCACGCCGACTCCAACTCCAACGCCTACGCCAACTCCAACGCCTACGCCAACTCCAACGCCCACACCGACTCCAACGCCCACACCACCACCAACACCGCCACCGACCGGTTCAGTTTCTGTTAGTGTCAGTCCCGTCCGAGCTGGCCTCACAACTGGCCAGACCCAAACGTTCGCGGCCACAGTGACGGGAAGTTCCGATACCACCGTGCATTGGGAAGTGGATTCTGTTCCGGGCGGCAATTCTGACGTTGGAAAAATCAATACGTCAGGGGTCTACTCAGCGCCGAACAAACCCGGTACCCATACCGTAGCCGCCAGAAGCGACGCGGATTCAACTGTCTCGGCCACTGCTACCGTTTCGACTACCGACCTTGCCGGCGTATTCACCTATCACAACGACCTGTCCAGGGATGGTGTGAACGCCCAGGAATATGCTTTAAATACTTCGAGTGTGAAGGGTTCTTCTTTCGGCAAGCGTTTTGCCTGCAGCATCGACGCTTCCGCCTACGCGCAACCGTTGTGGGTAGCTGGCGCCAATATTGGCGGTGGAACTCATAACGTGATCATTGCGGCGACGCAACACGACACCGTCTACGCTTTCGACGCGGATGCCTCACCGTGCCAGACGTATTGGTCGCAAAGTTTGCTGGCCGGTGGCGAAACGTGGGTCAACAGTGGAGATGTGGGTACCACCGACATCAGTCCTGATATCGGTATCGTGGGCACTCCGGTAATCGATCCCAACACAAACACCATTTACGTGGTGTCCAAATCCAAGAATGGCTCAAGCTTCCATCAACGCTTGCATGCGCTGAATTTGTCAGACGGATCGGAAAGATTCGGCGGGCCGCAAGAAATTTCGTTTACGTGGAACGGAATGAACTTCGATCCCTTGCGACAGAATCAGCGAGCTGGACTCGCACTGGTGGGTGGCGTGGTTTATATTGCCTACGCTTCCCATGGGGACAATCCCGTTTACTACGGTTGGGTCGTCGGCTACAACACTTCCAATCTCTCGCAAGTCTCCGTATTCAATGACGATCCCGGTTCGGGTTTCGGCGGAATCTGGATGTCTGGTGGCGCCCCCGCCGCGGACTCCGGCAACAGCCTCTACGTGATTACAGGAAATGGAAATTTCGACGGTAACAGCCAATTTGGGGACAGCTTTTTGCGTTTGTCCCCCGGCGGCGGTATGAGTGTCACCGGCTACTTCAGTCCCAATGACCAGGCATCACTGAGTAGCGGAGATGTCGACCTGGGTTCCGGCGGAGCCGCCATCCTTGTCGATCAGCCTACTGCTCCAAATCACCTGCTTATCGGCGGAGGAAAAGAAGGAACGTTGTACCTCTTGAATCGGGATAATCTGGGCGGCAATACCAGCAATGACGCAGGCGCCGTGCAGATCTTCTCGGTTGGGAACGGAATCTTCTCCACCGCGGCATTTTGGCAGAACACACTCTACATTGGGCCGATCAGTGACCACGTAAAGAGCTACACGCTCAATACCGGCGCGGGACAATTCAATACGTCACCGGCGTCACAATCGCCCGGCACATTTGGATTCCCCGGCACCACGCCATCGATTTCGGCGCAGGGCGGATCCAACGGAATCGTGTGGGCCATTGAAAACGCTGGAACGGCAGTGCTGCACGCCTATGACGCAACTAATCTGGGTTCAGAGCTATGGAATAGTTCTGGCAATGGAGCTGATCAAGCGGGCGGAGCGGTGAAGTTTACCGTTCCTACCGTTGCGAATGGCAAGGTATACGTTGGGACCGCTTCAGAAATCAGCGTGTACGGCTTGTCGCCTAACTGATCCATTTCCGCTTCCGACTCGTCAGTTACAAGAAAACGCCGCCAACCCTGGCGGCGTTTTCTTTTTTGACGTGAAGAGCACAGCTGAAGAATGGAGATCATAAGACAAAAAGTCAGACTTCCACTTGTACAGTAACGGCGTAACCGGACATTGAGGCCACATTTCCGATAAGGCGTTAATCAGGCATCATTGCTGGCGGAAGATATTCACGCACCGCGATTCGAGAGGCATCGAATGACAAACCGGAAGGTCAACAATTGGCCGCAAGTTTACGCAAGAATCGGCGGCGTGTTGTATTTGTTCAACATCCTTGCTGGCCTTTTCGGCGAGGTTTTCGTTCGAAACAATCTCATCGTGGCCGGAGACGCTGCAGCCACGGCTCATAAGATTATGACTCCAACCTCCTGTTTCGCAGCGCTATTGCAGGCGACCTGCTCATGCACGTCTCTGACGTCCCTTTGATACCGATCTTCTATGTGCTACTCAAACCGGTGAGCAAAGACCTTTCCTTGCTTGCGGCATTATTCAATTTGGTTCAAACCGCAGTTTTGGTCGCCAACAAGTTAACTCTTGTTGCGGTAGTGGTTTTCCTGGGGAACGCGGACTATCTGAAGGCTTTTGATGCACGCCAGCTACAGGCTCTGGCGAATGCTTGTCTCACTCTGCATGAATACGGTTTCTCCATCGGCCTGGTATTTTTTGGCTTTACCTGCCTGGTAATCGGGTATTTGATGTTCAAGTCGGGATACTTCCCCAAGACTCTGGGCATCTTGCAGTTTGTTGCCGGACTATGCTATTTGACCAATAGTTTTGCGCTGCTTCTTGCTCCCGTACTTGCGGCCAAGATGTTTCCAGCTGCCTTGCTTCCCGCATTCATTGGAGAGTTATCCACGTGCTTGTGGCTGATCGTGAAGGGCGTGAACCTCTCGAAGTGGGGTCAGCAGGTAAGTGGGGAACGACAACTGATTCGGCGAGAAAATTGAATTGGTGCTTGCTGACGTGAACTACATGCCTTCGTAATTTGGGCCGCCGCCTTCCAGCACGACCCAGTCGCAGGAGGATATGAAATGGCGATCAGCACCATCGACAAGTCACAACGCACGGCTGCACGGATCGCAGGGCTTGCTTTCCCGATTTCGTTCGCCATCGTGGTCGCGGTCAATTTCGGCATATTCGCCCGCCTTATCGTCAGCGGTAATCCGGCGGAGACCGCGCGGAATATTCTGGCGCACGAAACACTATTCCGTGTTGGCATCGCGGGCGACATGGTTTACTGCGTTGGCGTTGTCGTACTCCTGACAGCGCTTTACGTGATTCTCAAGCCGATTAACCAGAACCTTGCCTTGCTCGCGGCATTCGGCAGGCTGGTCCATGGCCTCACATGGCTCCTGGCGACGCTCAATCTCTTTACCGCTTTGCGACTCTTGAGAGACGCTGATTACTCTCGTGCGTTTGGACCTGACCAATTGCCGGCCTTGGCGCGGCTGTACCTCAGCGGTTTCGACGCGTACTACGTTGGGTTGCTGTTTTGGGGATTGGGAGCGACAGTTGGCGGCTACTTGTGGTTCAAGTCGAACTACATCCCCAAGGCACTGGCTGCCTTTGGTGCGATCTCCAGTGCATGGTGCACCGCCTGCACTTTCGTTTATTACATCCTCCCCGACTTCGCCAAAGTCGTGAATCTGTGGTGGTTCGACTCGCCCATGGCTATCTTCGAACTGGCGCTGAGTTTTTGGCTTCTGTTTAAGGGATTAAGGTCTTCTGAATAGCCGAGTCCGATAAAGTACGCAGTTGAACACAGTTCAGTCGCGGGCAGTGAGTACAACTGATTCGGTGAGACTCAATTGAATTCAGGCGCTTGCTGACTTGAACTACATGCCCTCGTAATTTGGTCCGCCGCCACCTTCGGGCACAACCCAATCGATGATCTGATAAGGATCGGCAATATCGCACGTCTTGCAATGCACGCAATTGGCGGCGTTAATTTTTAATTTGGGCCGGCCGTTGGCGTCGCGGGCCATTTCATAAACCGCCGCGGGGCAAAAATATTGGCAGGGATTGCCATATTCAACGACGCACTTCGTGGCGCAAACATTTAAATCGCGAACGATTAGGTGACAGGGCTGGTCTTCCTCGTGGCGCGTGCCGGAGTGATACACGTCCGTCAAACGGTCAAAGGTCAATTTGCCGTCGCCCTTGAAGCGTTCTGGCTCGCTCTGATGAGCGCCCGCGGTCGCGCGATCGAGCTTTTTATAGGCCTGGTAGCCGGCGTGATTGCGCATCGGATCGATGAGCCCGCGCCCACCAGAAATGAACTGTAAGCCAGTTTGGAACAATCCTGGGATCAAACCATGCTGGAAGGATTGATGGAAATTGCGAACTTCCCACAGCTCTTTTTTGATGTAGCTCTGCTCGACTTTTTGGGGGAATACGCTCAACGTTTTTGCGGAGGTGTCTCCGGCTTTCAGCGCGTCGAAAATTGTCTCCGCTGCGAGCATGCCGCTTTTCACCGCCAGGTGGATGCCCTTGAGTCTTTGTGAATCGAGGAAGCTGCCGGAGTCGCCGATGATCAGTCCGCCATCGAGATAATTTCGCGGCATGGCGTACCAGCCACCGTAGGGCAAGGATTTTGCGCCGTAACGCACCAGTTTGCCGCCATCGAGGATTTTCTGGAGGAACGGATGAGTCTTCCACTGCTGAAATGCCGCGTGAGGGTCGAATCGCGGATCGCCGTATTCGAGCGCTACCACGAGTCCGATGGACACGCGATTGTTTGATAGCCCGTAAATCCAGCCGCCGCCATACATGTCGGTGGAAATGGGCCAGCCCAGCGTGTGCGCTACGAAACCCGGCTGGATACGGCCGGGCTGCACGTCCCACAATTCCTTGATGCCCAGCCCGTAGGTCTGCGGATTGATGTTGGCGAGATTTTTTTTCTCCACTAATTGTTTGGTCAGGGAGCCGCGCGTTCCTTCGGCCAGCACGGTGATTTTGGCGCGCAGTTCGTATCCGGGTGTGAAGTTAGCCTTGGGCTTGCCGTTTTTATCCACGCCCTTGTCTTCCGTGATTACGCCGGCGATCCCCTCGCCCTCGTAAAGCAATGAAGCGCCGCCAAACTGGGTAAAAAGATTTACGCCCGCGGCTTCCACCAGCCCGCCCATCCATTTCACTATCTTGTTGAGGGAAACAACGTAATTGCCTTTGTTTTTGAAGGGCGGCGGAGTCAGCGGAAAACGAATGGAAGAATTTTTGGTAAAAAATAATGCTGCATCGTCGGTGACCGGAGTGTCCAGCGGAGCGGAGTTTTTAAAATCCGGCACCAGCTCGGCGAGCGCTTTAGGATTCATGATCGCGCCGGAAAGCTGGTGCGCGCCCACCTCGCGTCCTTTTTCGATGACGTAGATATTTTCCGTCGATAGCGCGGGACCGCCTGCAGCGCCTCCCGCTTCATTGTGTTTCTTGCTGAGGTTCGCGAGGTGCAGTGCGCAGGCCAGCCCGGCAGGCCCGGCCCCAACGATAAGAACGTCCGCCTCGAGCTGCTCGCGCTGTACGGTCGTCATCCTTTCATTCTAGCAAAATGGGTAGACCAAGCTTGTTACTTGAATCAGAAGATTGAGGTGCAAGGCAATAATTCCTTGCCGCGCCCGCTCGGAGCTACACGGCGGTAACAACGTTGCCATCGCTCTGGACATAGCCATACGCCATGCGCGGGGTATTGAAAGCCCATCCGGGATTTCCGTCGCGATCGAGAAGGATTAGACCGCCGGTGGCCTGAGTGCGATGAGCAAGAATATCCACCGATGCGCGTGCCGCGGCCATGGCAGATTCTGTTTTGGCTCTTGCGCGAGTCGCAACTTTGTTTTCATCGGGCGAATGGCGCAGAAGATCGGCGGCGGTCTTGGCCATAACAATTTTCATGATGGCCTCACCGTAGCCGGTGCAGGAAACGCCGCCAGCTTCCCGATCCGCGTAACAGCCGCAGCCGATCAACGGCGAATCGCCGACTCGGCCAGGCAGCTTGCAACAGGTTCCGCCCGTGGAGGTAGCGGCAAAGAGCTGGCCGTTTCGATCCATGGCCACGGCGCCGACGGTGCCTTGCTCATGCCCACGATGAAATGCCAAAGCGTGTTTGCCCATTTTGCATCTCGACCACGCCTCACGTTCGGCGTCGGTGACCAGTTCTTCGTTGGCACACAACTCGATTCCCTGCTCCTCGGCGAAGCGCTCCGCTCCTTCCGCGACGAGCATCATGTGCGGACAATTCTCGAGGACTTTGCGCGCGAGGCGCACTGGATTGCGTACCTGTTGCAGAGTCGCGACAGCCCCAGCGCGAAGTGTTGAACCATTCATCACGATGGCGTCGCATTCGACTCGTCCATCGAGATTGAGATGCGAGCCGTAGCCGGCATCAAAGACCGGATCGTCTTCGAGAATGACCACCGCGGCCTCGATGGCATCAAGCGCCGACCCACCAGCTTCGAGGATGCGCCAACCGGCAGCTAGTGCGCGTTCGCAACCAGATTTACAAGCGGGAACGGCGGCATCCGGAATATCCCACGCGCCGCCATGAACGATCAGTGCTGGTTTCATCTGCAAATTCAGAATCGCAAAGCGGTGGCAGTTTGTCTATGCAGGGTATTTATTGGAGTGGCGAAATAGATGCGTAACATCTAGGAATTAGTTTTTACCTTTAGTGTTGATTCGCGTGCTTTTTCAACACCGCTGCCATACGCGTTTGGTAGCCACGCCCACCGGCTTTAAAAGCTTCCAGCGTGCCGGCCTCCACGCGCAGCGAGATCAGCACCTTGCGCGGTTTCTTCTGAGGGCCACGCTCACCACGTTTGCGCTTTGCGGATGCTTCCGCGAGTTCAGGAAATGTTTCACGCGCAGGTCTCATCGCGGCCAAAATGTCATCACTCAACGCCGGTGAATCAACAGCACCCCAATCTTTCGGGCTGACATGTCGCGGTCTTTTATTTTTTGCCATGATAGGCGGCGCTTTCTTTACTCTTGCGTGTATGACCGCTAGAAGAAAAAGTCGAGGGAAACAAGCAGAACAGCAATAGCCATTAACACTGCAGAGCGAAGCATCGAAGAGCGTGGCATTCGGTCGACCGAAGCCAACAAACAATTGCGCAGAATTGTTAAACGCGATTGTTCACGCGGGCTGTAGAACGGACCGATGGGAGTGTAGCGTGAAAGGCTGCGGCGCGTTGCGTTGGCTTCGCTGTGGAGCCAAAAGAAAACAACCTCACGTGCACGCCACATGGACGCAGCGCCGGCAACGAAAAATAAATAGCCGAGAACGGTTAAAAGCCCGAGATCCGGACCTGCTCCCCAGTACATAAGACCTCATCAGGTAGTCAAGATACGCCGGCATGCGACGTCACCATTACGACGGGACCCAACGTGCAAGGGTTACACTTCTTCGTGAATAGTTGTCAGCCGGACGACTTCAAACTCTTTTTTGCCTGCCGGCGTAGCCACTTCGATTTCATCACCGACTTTTCGATTGAGGAGCGCTTTGCCAATGGGCGAGGTGGTGGAGATTAGCCCGTGTTCCGCGTCGGCTTCTTCGGTGCTGACCAGTTTGTATTCAACCTTGATGTCGCGCTGCATATCCAGAACCGTCAAACGCGATCCGTAGCCGGCGCGATCCTTGGGAATGTTGGTCAGATTGAGCATACCCAGATCGCCCAGACGTTTTTTCAGCTGGCCGATGCGCGCGTTAACGAAGCCCTGGCGCTCCTTGGCGTATTTATATTCGGCGTTCTCGGAAAGGTCGCCATGCGCGCGTGCCACGGCAATTTCCTTGGGCAAATCAACGTTCAACTCATGGGAGAGTTGGTCGATTTCCTCCAGCAACTTTTGTTTTATCTTGGCCAGCGGATCTTGCATGTTTTTATCAGCGACCTATTCCGTAGAGCGAATTAAAAAAAGACGCGGAGTCCGGAAGTGCCGAACCCCGCTATAAGTGATTATAGATGGGGTGGAATTGCGGCCACAAGGGAAACCACGTCGCAACCACCGGCCTTACGCCCCAGCCCGTACGGGCAGATGATAGATTACTTAACCTTGATATCCAGTGTCTGGGTCTGCGTGTGACCGGCAGCGTCCTGAATCGTCAAGGTGTAGGTGGTGTCTTTTTTGGGCGCGACCTCCACGCAGCGATTGTAAGACGGCCAAACCGGGTTGTCTTGCGGCTCCAGCTTCACGGTCTTGGCGTTGGCCACGCCATAACAGAGCTGCACTGTCTCGCCGCGGTGGATAATTCCTGGGCTGGCATAGAAAGCCTGGATAGCCAGTTCCTTCCCGCCAAGTTGATCTATGGTCTGGCGGTCCGCATCGAGCTGTTTTTGAGATCGCTCCTCAAACGCGCGGCGCTGGTACTGGCGATTTTCCTGCCACCGCGAGAAGAAGATCCACAGCACGTACAGCAAAACGGCCAGCAAGGCCAAGGAAGAGTACAAGATGGGGTTCTTCAAGGGCGACTTGGAAGTTGGTAGCTGAGCTGATGATGGTCGAGCTGGTTGTGGTTCAGTCAACATGGGTGCCTTTATATGGTTGAGCGTGCTTATCCATTTATTTTGGAAAGCGCGACGTATGATAACACTGCACGCGAAGACTCGCCCGGCCTTCTGTTAGAGGCTTGCCGGGACGAAAGGGTGTTGGCCGAGTGGACTTTTTTTGGCGGCACACCCGGGAAGAAGCCGGAAGGCGATATTCCCCCAGGCATCTCGTTCTGCTGGGCTTTGTGCTGCAACTGGATGAAGCCTAAACCTAGCTCTTAGCGGCTGAGGCTGGCGTAACGCGAAGCGGCGCCAGGCTCGCACGCTGTAGCCAAACAACTTGCTACCCTAAAAATCGGTTCCGGTTATATCCTCCTTCGGCTGCCCATCGACGATGGAATTGTGCGTAAGCCGGGTGTCCAACCAGGGCATTTGTTGATTTTGGGGAAATTGCGCTAGCGAAATCAGCATAAAGAAGGAGGTTTCGGATGACTGCTTCTGAGGTGTGGCTTTTAGCGTTTCTTCTGGGTGTGGTTGCGGGCTTGCGCGCGATGACGGCGCCTGCTGTGCTGGCGTGGGGTGCTCATCGGGGCTGGCTTAATTTGCATGGCACGCCCTTATCATTCATGGCTTCCACCGCGGCGATGGTCATTTTTGTTTTACTGGCCGTCGCCGAATTGATTACTGACCAACTTCCGTCAACCCCCAGCCGCACAGCGCCGCCTGGCCTGATAGCGCGCATCGTGACCGGCGGTTTATGCGGTGCGGGGATTGCTGCCGCGGGAACGCAGTCGCTGGTACTTGGCGCCGTCATGGGTATTGTGGGCGCGCTTATCGGCACGTTCGGTGGTTACCAGGCTCGCACTGGATTAGTGAGAGCCCTTAAAGTACCGGACCTGGTGATCGCCACGCTGGAAGATGTTGTGGCTATTGGCGGGGGTTTGTTCATCGTGTCCCGATTCTAAGGCAAACTCATATCGGCTCTGTCAGCGTAAGCCGCACGCGAAGAAATCTTTCTGCGGGGAGCTAAGCGCAAGGAGAAAAATGTGCAGCGAGTTGCGAGTACATCACCCACACAAGGGCGAATAAGCAGCATACTGACGGACATTCATTTTTGGGTGCCGCTAGCAGTGCTTATAGGTGGTCTGTTGATTCTGCGAGCGATCAGTTGAAATTTTGATTTTGGGGAAATATGCAACCTGCTGCAATCTCCCGTACTGAAGGTGTAGTCCAAAACGATTGGCGAGCGAAGAAGTTGCACGCTTTGGGAGTGCTTTGCGGTTTTACCGCCGGGGCTTGGCTGGGGACTGCGGAAGCTCCGACGAAACTGGTTTCCATCGGAGTTTCGCCACTAGTTATTTCGCTGATCATGGTTGTCGGCGTGTTTCTAGCTCGCTGGAGCTTGCCTGCTTTGATGATTGGGACGTCCTCCATTCGCGCCGACGTGCAGCGCTCGCCGCATCTGATCGTTTGGGCCTTACTGGCCGGATCCATGTGGGCGGTAGCAAACACGCTGACGATTTTTGCGATACGCGACATAGGCTTGAGCATCGCGTTTCCTCTGTGGAATTCGAATAGCTTGTTGGGCATATTCTGGGGCTTCGTTTTTTTTCGCGAGTTACGTCAAGCGGGCTGGCGCCGTTGGACCGGAGTCCTTGGCGGTGCTTTGATCATGTGTGCGGGAGCAACGCTGCTGGCCATCGCTTCTTCAACGCAAGCCCCGGCGGGTCATTCCATGCGCGGAGTGTGGGCCGCGCTGGGCGCCGGAATACTTTGGGGCACGATGTACATTCCGTATCGCAAGGCGTATTTGTCCGGAATGAATCCTCTCTCGTTCGTTACTTTTTTCACTTTTGGCGAACTGGGAATGATGGCCACGCTCACGGTGAGTTATCTTGGTTTCGCGGTGCTGTGGCGGGAGTTGGTCAGCGCGCGCGGGGTGCTCTTCTGGTTGATGGCCGGTGGATTCATTTGGGTGATTGGCGACCTCTTTCAACAATATGCCGCGAAATACCTGGGAATCAGCCGCGGCATCCCGCTATCGAACTCCAATCAACTATGGGGTTTGTTGTGGGGAATTTTTGTTTTCGGGGAATTACATGGGAGCGGCGCTTCCACGTATATGCAGGTCATCGGCGGCTCGCTACTGATGATGGTGGGTGTCGCGGCGATAGCATTTTCTTCCGCGACTGGCGCGGAGCAGGTGCAGTGGGCGGCAGCTACCGAACGGGAATGCCGGCGCTATGGTATGGACAGCCGATTTGTAGCAGCCCGGATGCAAGGTGAAGATGTGGCGGGAGAAACCAGAGGCGGGCGCCGGGCGGTAGACTGGGTAGTGGTCGCGGTGGCTACTGGCGTCTTTGTGTATTTCGCGACGTTGGCGCATGCGCCAAGCTTGCCTTTTAATGGGGTAATAGCAGCATTGTTGAGCGGGGCAATTTTCATCCTTCTGGTTGTTTGCGGGTTCACGCTGTGGCGAACCACGCGCTTCAATTAATTCATGACCAAGTCACCCAGCATTGACCTCGTTGGAGTCGGCCTAAACGCCATAGACACATTAATTCCGCTGCCCCATTACCCGGAGCTCGGGTCCAAAGTGGAGTTTCGCTCGGCAAATATTTTGCCTGGGGGGCAGGTTGCAAGCGCAGTTATTGCTTGCCAGCAATGGGGATTGCGAACCAGTTACGTTGGGAAAGTTGGAGAAGACCGGTTTGCAGACATTCACCGCGCGGAATTTGCGAAGGCCGGCGTAGTAGCGCATCTATTCGCCGCGCCAGGGTGCGCGAGCCAGCAAGCGTTTATTTTGGTCGACGATACCGGCGAGCGCACGGTGCTCTGGAAGCGCGACAATAATTTAACGCTGCGGCCCGAGGAACTTAAACAAGAGTGGATCGTCGAGACGCGGGCTTTGCATGTCGACGGTCATGACACGGCTGCGGCGATCCAAGCCGCCGCTTGGGCTAAAGCTTCCGGCGTCCCGGTTATCGCCGATCTCGATGAAGTTTATCCTGGCGTGCAGGGCCTGCTAGGCAACATCGATTACCTGATTGCCAGCAGAGATATTCCCGGGCGCCTGACAGGGGAAACGAATTTGCGAGCGGCGTTGCAAGCGCTACAAGCCACTTTTGGCTGTCGCCTCACCGCCGCGACGTTGGGACATGACGGCGTGATTGCCTGGGATGGTTCTCAATTTCATTACGCCGCGGCGTTTCGCGTGGAGTCCCTGGACACCACAGGAGCCGGTGATATTTTCCACGCCGGGTTCATCTATGGACTACTGCAGGGCTGGCCACTGGCGCGGCAACTGGATTTTGCTTGTGCCGCGGCGGCGTTGAACTGCACGGCGATCGGCGCGCGCGGTGGGATCCAGAGTGTCGAAGCGATCGAAAATCTCATCAGTACCGGCGCGCGGTACGAACACGTTTCCCAATAACCCCCGAATAGCAATTAGGAGCCGCAGCTGAACGCTAAGTAGCAGGATGTGCGCCCGCGAAGTGTGCTTTTGTGCACAGTCTCGCTTTGGGAAACGTGCACTTACGCACAGTATTGACGCCCGCAAATCTCCATACTGGTTCCCGTAGTAATGGAGGAGAATCATGCCGAAGAGACTAGCTTTCATCCTAACAGTGGCAGCGACGCTTTGCCCATTCGCGCAGGCGCAATATCAGACGCAAGCCCCCGCAGACTCGGGCAATCCCATGCCGGAGTTTCGCAGCAATGTGGTGAGCCGGTCGACTCCGGCAGTCAGTTATAGACATCGCAGCGGCTCGACAAAAATTGATTTTCAAGGCACGGATTTGATGCATGGCGCGATGGGTCAGGCCAAAGTTGCCAGCAAGCGCGGAGCGCTCTCCATCGATGCGGAATTCTCGGGCCTCGACCGCCCTACGAGTTTAGGGCACGAGTATCTGACTTACGTGTTGTGGGCGATTTCGCCGGAAGGCCGGCCGGTAAACATCGGCGAAGTGCTGGTAGGGGACAATCACCGCAGCAAGTTGTATGTGACCACCGACCTGCAGTCGTTTGCGATGATTGTGACCGCGGAACCCTATTATGCGGTGCGTCGTCCCAGCAACCTAGTGGTGCTGGAAAATGTTGTGCGTCCGGATACCAGGGGCTCTACCGAGTCAGTGACCGCCAAGTACGAATTGATCGATCGCGGCGGGTACCTGCCGACCGGCTACAAATTTGACCCCGTAGTGTTGAACGCCGGGCTGCCACTCGAATTCTTCGAGGCGCGCAACGCCATTCGCATTGCCCAATCGGCCGGCGCGGAACAATACGCCACGGAAAGCTACCATAAAGCGGTGCGCCAGATGGATGAAGCCGACTCCATGGCCATCAGAAAACACGAAAATAAGAAATCGCTGATTGCCGTCTCACGCGAAGTGGTGGAAAAGGCTGAAGACGCGCGTGAAATTTCAGTGAAGCATATCGACGAAGAACGTCTGGCGCACGAACGCCGCGCGGGAGCGAACCGCGAAGCCTCCGCCAACAACCGCGCTGACGATGAAGCGCAACGCCGCGCAGGTGCCGAAGCCGACACTGCGGAAGCGCAACGCCGACGCCGTGAAGCGGACCGCAACAACCTTGACGCCCAGACTGCGGCGATGCAAGCTGCCGGGGCGCAGGCCGGCGCCGAGAGAGATCGCGACTCCGCGCAACGGCAGCAGCAAGCGGCCGAAGCGGAATCCGACCGTAACCGCGCAAATGCCGCGTCTTCTGACGCGCAACTGCAACAAGCAACCGGCGCGCAAGCGGATGCCGAACGAGACCGCAACACCGCGGAGCGAGACCGGAACGACGCGCAGCAACAGCAGCGCGCCGCCGAAGCCGATTCCGATCGTAACCGCGAAAAAGCGGCTTCCTCGGACGCACAACTGCAGCAAGCTGTGCGCGACCGGGAAGACATTCGCGCGCGCCTGCTTACCCAATTTAATTTAATTCTGGAAACACGCGACACCGCGCGCGGGCTGGTCGTCAATATGTCCGACGTGTTGTTCGATTCCGGCAAATACACGCTTCGTCCGCTGGCCCGCGAAAAATTGGCCAAAATCTCCGGCATTGTTCTCGCTTATCCGACGCTGAGGCTGGCCGTTGAAGGTAATACCGACAGCGTCGGGACTGAATCGTTCAACCAACAACTTTCCGAGCAGCGCGCTGAAGGCGTGCGGAGTTTTCTGACGGCACAGGGAGTTCCGGAATCTTCCACCAGCGCAGCGGGCTTCGGGAAGTCCCGGCCAATCGCGTCCAATGAAACATCGGAAGGCCGGCAACAGAATCGCCGTGTGGAACTGGTGGTATCCGGTGAAGTGATCGGCACGAAAATTGTTTCGCTTCGTCTTCAACCCGTCGCTGACGCGAGGGACCCACAGTAGCCTTATGCGCGTCTATCTGGCCAACTAAGGCGTTGGCCGCAAAAGCACACGTATTTTCCCCGAGTTGTTGATACGGCTTGGCGCTACTCCGCGAGAGCTTTGTGCGCCAAGTGGATGGAGATGGAGCCTTCTCCGACGGCGGAAGCTACCCGCTTTACATTTCCTGAGCGGACATCTCCCACTGCCAACACACCGGGCAAACTGGTTTCCAATAGGAAGGGATGACGTTCGAGCGGCCACCCGGACTTGAGTAAATCTTCCTCGGTCAAATCCGAGCCGGTGCGGACGAAGCCCTTTTCGTCAAGCGCTATGCACTCGCTAAGCCATTGAGTGTTAGGAGTTGCGCCGGTCATCAGGAAAATGTGCCGGATGTCGTGCATCTCGGTGGCACCAGTGTTTTTATCGCGCCACTGGACACGCTCCAGGTGATTTCCGCCCTCTAGGGCGGCGATTTCCGTGCAGACGTGCAGCGTAATTTTGGGACTGTCTTCGATGCGGCGAATCAAATAGCGGGACATGGTTTCGGCCAGGCCGTTGGAGCGCACCAGCATGTGCACGTGCTTGGACAATTCTGAAAGAAATACGGCGGCTTGGCCGGCAGAGTTGCCTCCTCCGACCACGATGACCTCTTCGTTGGTACACAGTTGAGCTTCGATGAAGGTTGCGCCGAAATAAATGCCCATGCCTTCAAAGTCATCCAGATTTTTGAGCGGGAGCTTGCGGTACTGCGCACCGCTAGCGATGACTACGGTACGCCCCATGACGAAGCGCCCGTCATCAAATTCAATTTTATAGGGACGCTTTCCGCTCAGCTTGGTGGCGCTGCGGGCAATAATTAATTTAGCGCCAAATTTCTGCGCTTGCGCGTACGCGCGTCCGGCCAGGTTCTGTCCGGAAATTCCTGTCGGGAAGCCCAAATAATTTTCGATCTTGGAGCTGGAACCGGCTTGTCCGCCGGGCGCGGTGGTTTCAATCATCACCACACTAAGACCTTCAGAGGCCGCATACACCGCGGCAGCCAATCCCGCGGGACCCGCTCCGACGATCACCACATCGAGAACCTGAGTTTCATCAAGTTTAGGATTCAACCCGAGGCAGTCGGCAACTTGCTGATTGCTGGGGTTACGAAGGACCATAGTACCGCGACAAATCAGAACGGGAATCTCGTCGACGCTCACTTTGAACTTATCGAGCATTTCCTGCACGCCGCTATCTTTGTCGAGATCGAGATAGGTATAAGGATGACCGTTGCGGCTTAGGAACTCTTTTATGCGTAAAGTTCCCGGAGAGTGCGGCGAACCGATGACCACCGCGTCGCCGACGTGGTTGGCGATCAATTCAAGCCGCCGAAAAATGAAGGCGGTCATCAGCACCTGGCTGATCCCGACGTCGGTCTGCACCAGGGCCTGCATTTCCTCAGGAGTAAGTTCGATAACCTCGCCAGCCTCGCCCATGCGCGCGCATACCAACGAGCGGCGGCCGGTGAGCATGTTTAGTTCGCCGGTGAAATGTCCGGGCTCATGCTGAACGATAGTGAGTTCGCCCTGTTCCGTAGGCTGAATGATGTCGAGGCGCCCGCTGGTGATTACGAAGAACGGGGCTATCTCACCCTGCTTGATCAGCATTTCGCCTTTTGCCACTTTGCGCGTACGTCCGATGGCGGCTATGCGTTCGATTTGCGCGTCAGCGAGCTTGGGAAAAAGTTGCTCGCGGCGTTCCTGCGAAAGGGGCAGTAGCTGATTCATTGGAATGGTTCCCATAAGTCAGAATTGGATGCACGAAGGAGTATAAAGGACATATAAGGTTGGCCAGCATATCCACACAGCAAGGGATATACTTTTGAATTGTAGAGGTTAAGGACTGAATTTTTAAGGTCAAGGACGGACTGTGCGAATCTCCATATCCCATAATCGTACCAAGGAAGAGGTGGTTCAATCCGTCGACCGTTCCTGGGACGACTTGTTTAAGGAGGCCGGAGCGCTTCCGGTCAAATTAACGGTGGAACATCGAAGCTGGCAAGGGTCGACGATGACCTTTGCGCTGACCGCAAAAATGGGAATTATCAGCACCCCGATCAAAGGTACGGTAGAAGTAACCGACCAGGACATTATCGTGGATGCTGACCTGGGCATGCTTGGCCGGTTCGTAAACGAGAAGACCGCGCAACAGCTTTTGGGTAACCGGATTAAGGGTCTATTGAAGTAGTGGGGTGGGTTGGATTGAAACTGCAGTGCAGCCTCAAAGGCCAAGCTGTTTCTATCCGCCCGTCTGTGCAACGGTCCTCGGACGCAGAATACTCCAAAGTTTCGACTCCTAACTGGCGGATCCCGTTGCCTGTTGGAGGACACTAATAGCTGCGCGCGGTCGTGCACCCGCGTGGATTTCCTCGACGAATCACTCAATGAGGAGTATTTTGGTGCCACTGATTTTGGTGTCACTGTAGCCCCATGCAATGCCCTCTTTGTCAGGCGGAGAACCCGCCAAGCGCCGTAAGTTGCACGAAGTGCAGCACGCCGTTGCCAATAGACGACCAAATCCTCAACGCAACCCTCGCCGATGGGACTCTTAACGAGGGTCCGACGCCCCAAGGCACGTCGGCCTGGTCAGTCGCGGTAACCCCGGCAACTGGCGCCCCCTACGGTCAAGGTGAAGAGCTTGTAGGAACCGTACTGGCGGAGCGCTACGAAATTCTCCAATTGCTCGGTCAGGGGGGAATGGGAGCCGTTTATAAGGCGCGCGACACGGAGCTGGAACGCTTTGTGGCCCTCAAGCTGATCCGCGCTGATCTCGCCAGCAATCCGGAAATCCTGCGTCGCTTCAAACAGGAACTGATCCTGGCCCGTGAAGTTACGCACCGGAACGTCATTCGCATCTTCGATCTTGGCCAAGCCAAGGGCTTTAAGTTCATCACCATGGAGTTCGTGGAAGGGCGCGACCTTCGCGTGGTGATCCGTGAAAAGGGGAAACTTTCGCCGGAAGAAACTGTGCGGATCATTTCACAGGTTAGCCGGGCCTTGGAATCGGCCCACGCTGCCGGTGTGGTCCATCGCGATCTGAAACCGCAAAACATCATGTTGGACGCGAAAGATCGCGTTTACGTGATGGACTTTGGAATCGCGCATTCCCTCGAAACACCCGGCATGACACAGACTGGCGCATTGATGGGTACGCCGGAATACATGTCGCCCGAGCAGGCCAAAGGCATGAAGGTCGACCCGCGCTCGGATCTGTTTGCTCTGGGCATAATATTTTATGAAATGCTCACCGGCATTTCTCCCTATAAGGCAGAGACAGCTCTAGCTACCCTTCTGAAACGGACGCAGGAGCGGCCTCAGTCTCCCGCGGAAGTTGATCCTGGGATTCCAAAGGCGATCAGTGATGTGGTCATGAAGTGCCTGGAAATCGATCGCGACCATCGTTTTTCCAGCGCAAGAGAAATCCTCGAGGACCTGGGGCAGGAGGCGCCTACGAGCGTGCGGACCGTCGCGCCAACGCTTCCACCAGTGATCCCCGCTCCCCAAGCCGAAAGAGTTTTACCGTTCGTGCGCTACCGCACTTGGATCGCGGGAGGCGCCGCGGTGGTCTTGCTCGCTGCGCTGGGAATCGCTTTCCGCGGCAAGGTTTTTCCTGCTAAGCGTGCTGCGCCCGTGGAGCAGGCCTCCCTCGCCGTTCTCCCTTTCCGCAACGCTTCCGGCGATGCGTCGCTCGATTGGCTTGGTCCGAGTCTCGCGGACATGCTCAGCACCGACGTGGGCCAGTCCGCGAGCCTGCGCACCATTTCTCCCGACCGCTTGCACCAGGTGTTCTCCGATTTGCGCATCACCCCTGGGACTGCCATCGATCCCACCATGGTTGGCCGCATTGCGGAGTTCAGCAATGCGGATACAGTGGTTTGGGGGCAATACGCCAAGTTCGGAAACCAGATTCGCATAGACGCCACGCTGCTGGATCTGAAGCACAACCGCCGCGCGCCCTTGAAAATCGAAGCCGCCAGTGAGAAGGAGATCCCCGGATCCGTGGACGGGCTTGCCGAGCTCATCCGCAAGAATCTGGCAGTTTCCCCCGATGTGCTGAAAGAGTTGAAGGCCAGCTCATTCCAGCCATCCTCAAAATCCGTGCCGGCGCTGCGCGAGTACAACCAGGGCGTGCAGCTCCTGCGCGACGGCAAGAACCTCGAGGCCGTCAAAACTTTCCAGGCGGCCGTCAAAGAGGATCCGCAGTTTGCCCTCGCGTACTCGCGACTGGCCGAATCCGACTCCGCGCTGGGATATGACGTCGATGCGGAAAAATATTCTCGCAAAGCCGTCGAACTTAGCCAGAACCTGCCGCCCCAGGAAAAGTACCGGATTGCCGCCGGCCATGCGCGGATCATGAAGGACTATCCAAAAGCCATCGCGTCCTACGAGAATCTCGCCAAGGCTGCGCCTGGCGACACCGATGTCCAGTTCACCCTTGGGGCGCTTTATCAAGACACCGGTGCATACGAAAAGGCTCGCGAATACTACGCCGCTGTACTGAAGGCCGATCCGCAATCCGCCGAGGCGCTATGGAAGATGGGCGCCGTGGAAATCATGAGCGATAATCCGCAGGGCAGTCTCGATTATCTAAACCGCGGCCTCACTCTTTCCATCCGGCTCGGTAACGACGAGAAGAAAGCCGTCATTCTGCAGGCTACCGGCATCGCATACAGACTGATGAATAAGCCGGAGGAGGCGCTGCGTAACTATCAGGAAGCGCTTGCCATTGAGCGCCGTATCGGTTTCAAACGTGGCGTGGCCGCCAGCCTAAACGAAATGGCACAGGTCTATTCTCTTCTCGGCAAACCGGATGCGGCTCTGGCCAGCTTCAACGAGGCGATCCAAGTACGGAGGGAAATCGGGGCTAAAAAGGAAGTCGGGGACACCTTGATTGATTTAGCTAACTTCTACGAAGACCGCGGCCAGCATGACCAGGCACTCAAAATGTTCACGGAATCGCTCCAAATTCAGCGCGACTCAGGGGACGAAACTTACCAGGCATTGTGCCTGAATAACATCGGAACCGTCTATCTCACAAACGCCCAGTACGACGACGCACTCACCTATTTCCAGCAGGCCCTTCAGTTGCGCGAGAAACTAAAGGTGCCAGGCGAGATCGCTGAGACGGTTTTCAACCTGGGCCAGGCCAACGCGAAGCTGGGACAATACGACCAGGCGCTCAGCCAATATCTTCGCGCCCTCGATCTCTACCGCGGCGGCGGCGACAAGCGTGGCATAGCCATGGCTTCCTACAGCAAGGGGTCACTGTTTGGCTACGAGGGTCGCTATGCCGCAGCTCTGAACTCCGAGGAAGAGGCTCTCAAGACATTTCGGGAGCTTAACGATCGCAGCTCTACCATGGCTGACATTTTGAGCCGCTACGGCGGCGCACTGGCCGATGCGGGACACCTAGAAGAAGCTCAAAAGACCCTGGACGAAGCGCTCAGTCTGGCTCGCGAGCTTAAAAGCCAACCTCTTGTTGCCCAGGCGCTCAATTTTCAGGGGGAAGCTGCATTGTATCGAGGCGACTTCAAATCAGCGCGAACGGTTTTCGGGCAGGGGCTCCAGGCAGCTTCGCACACTAAGGATCGCGAGAAGGTGCTTGAGTCTAAAATCGGCTTGGCCAAAGTGACGATGAAAGAAGGGCGCTCGCGAGAGGCGATCAGCACCTTCCAGAACCTAGATCAGGAAGCAAACAGCTTGGGATCGAAGTATTTGTCAGCCGAGTGCTCACTGGATCTGGCCGAGGCGCTGATGAGCATCAAGGATTATTCACGCGCCCGGCAGCGCCTCGAGCCAGCAATGGGCAACGCCGAAAAACTGGGCGCACGTACTCTGCTTGCTAGGGACCACTATCTGTTGGCCACGGCCCTCCGAGAGATGGGCGGCGGAACAGAAGCCACGGGCCATTACCGTGAGGCGCTGCGGCTGCTCGACGAAATCCGCAAAGAAGCCGGAGCTGAGAAGGTAATCGAACGCGCCGACCTAAAGCCTATCTACACGGAGTCCGCGCGCTGGTCACAGGGCGACGCAAAATAAACTCAGCCGCGCGGATGGCGCGATCCGGGGTTAAGAGTTTCCTGTCCCACTCGACCCGAGAGATCGGGGGGCTCAGGGCAGACTTGCCTTCAGGCTGGTGATGAGGCCCAGGACGTTGCTGGTAAGTACAGTCGCTGGGCTGAATATTACATTAGTGGAGGCCAAACGAATCTCCCCATTCGTGGCGGTGCCCTGCACGATTAACGGAAACTCTGTCGTGCACGAAGCGGTGATGTGTTTCCCTGCTTGCGCTTGAATCTGATTATTGAACGCGCCAAGAACGTTGATGGCCGTTTGGATCTGCCCCCTACCAAGAGCCGCTTGCGCCGCCGACAGTTTGCTGCTTAAGGCGTTGGCGATTCCGTGATTGTCGATGCAACCGGTTGCCAGGAGGTTCCCGACGATGGTTGTTATCCCGGACAAGGTCGCGTTGCTAGAGATCCCAACGGTCAGTACTGACATGGCAGTGCTGCTGCTGGGTAGACTGACGGACGTGGGGCTGACCGATGCGGACAAGCCCGGAGGCACATCGGACACGTTTAGGCTAACCGTTGAGCTAAAACCGTTGATCGAAGTGACCGTCACCGATGCAGAATTGGAATTGGACGTGATCAGACTGATCGGATCTGGGGAAATAGCGATGGAGAAGTCGATGCTACCTGCGGGCCGGGTGGCGAGGAACGTCTGTGAGCAAAGGCCCTTCGATCCTCCCGCTCCGGTCGGGTCGGCCGAAACGCCGATGGTGATGTCCGTAAGAGTCTGGTTGTTTGGCGGAGTATCGAAGTCTATGAGGAACGCCGTGGTAGCGGGATCCAATGACGGGCCCGCAAACCCGGACTTGAGTTGGATCAGATCTGTGCTACCTGAAGGCTCCTGTACCGGGCAGATGTTGAAGGGGTTATGATTCATATCGTAGCACTTTTGGACGATAACGAGGCAGTTTGAGTTTGTGGGGCCCGCGCTCGGGATGGGAATGCAGGTCGTCAATGCAGGGACCGGTCCGCCACCGAAGAAGGCGCTGTCACCCTGTGACCCTGGGGCCAGTCTGGCATCCAGCGTCGTCTTCACGACTGGCACAAAAATGTCTTGCAAGAAAGCAGCGCAATCTCCGCTCGGATCGCAGAAGTTCGCGCTAGCAGGAATCAGGATGGATTGGGTTTGATCAGACATTGCCGGGTTGGGATTGGTGAAGTTAAGGATGTTCGTTTGACCCTGGGTGATGGGCTGCTGGTTTGTAGCAAAAGAATTTCGAGTGAACTTCCACAGAATGCCGTCATTAGGGTCATTAACATACAGGTTGCCGTTAGTATCGAAAGCTAACCGCAAGGTATTGAAGGTATTCGTTTCCGTGCCGTTGGAGCCCGTGGCAAACACGAAGGGAGTCGAACTCGAATCCGTCGGAGGTACAGGAATTCTCAGGATATCGTTTCCCACGAATTCTGTAACGTAGATGTCACCTAAAAGGGGATCGACCGCGATGCCCCGAGGGTTAGCGTTAAGTGGAACGGTCGCGATGGATGTGGTGAAGGCGCTGCAGTCCGAACACCTCGGCAGAACGATTTCAAACACGTTACCATTCTGAGAGTCAATCGCGTACAGAGTTCCGGCAGGGGGCTGGGCAGCGGAATACGCCATATCTTGGATAACGACACTTGCATCACCAAAACCCGTTACAAAGGTCGGTGTCGCTGTCCACGGTGTCGGTCCCGAGAATTCGTAGATACCCCAATTGGTCGAAAAGCATCCGTTGCCCTCATCAGGGCCGGAGCCGGGTCCGGCCGCGACAAACAAATTGCCGGCGGTATCGAAGGACAAGCCGCTTACGCACACCGCGATAGCCTCGATCGGTATCGAAGATGACGATATAGACCCTATGCTCGCTCCTCCGCTGGAGTTATAAAAGTTAATCGGTCCGTAGGGTCCAGTCGTGATGACTGCGACCACGCCATCGCTGGATCGAACGGCGATCTTGTCCGGGACCGGCGCCGTAGCAAACGGACCAATATGGCCGGAGTTCGCATTCACAGTTGAGATCAGGCTGCCTTGAGACACAAGTAGGTCACCCGTCGGCGGACGGAAAACAACTCCGTCGGGAAAGGAAAGTCCCGACTTGAGTATCGAGGGCGTGAAGTTCGGGTCATTCGAGGTCACCGTCTGTCCCAGCGCTGCGGAGCCATTCAGTAAGAAAATTGCCAGTACCAGAGCCACTTCTATGAACTTTTTCATGTGTATCCTCTTGCCTTCATATATAAATTGACATCGTCCGAATGAATCCCGAGGGAAATAAGAACTGCGTCGAGGGCCCAGTACAAAAAATATGAGAGATCTGCCAAAGCTCGTGTGGCAGGTCGCTTCGTTCATTTGAGTTCAAGGCTTATTCCGCGAACTCTGACTGCCAGTTCGCGATGGGACCAGTGCGCGGGATTCTGACGCCGCGTGTCAGGTGTTGTCAAGAAAAAATTTAGAAATAGGAGAAATTTGGAGGAGAGGTAGTTGATGGGGCCCGAGCGAGGCCCAGTACTCGGACCCCAGCAGACTTTCTACAGACACCGGTTGGCTTTGTTGGACCATTCCAACTGCACGGTGTACTGACCGATTTTCTTGGTTTTCCAGGCACAGATGTCGCCAATTCAGGCGATTTGAACGTTTTTGAGGAGAGGCTGAATAATCGTAACCCCGCAGTTATAGGAGCGAAGGCGAGTGAAAGCGCTTGGAATCGAACTTGAAAGTGACCAGGCCGTCGCGGTAGTCGATCTTAATCTCGAGCATTTGCAGCATTTCGAAGCCGTACATGCCGGATATTTCTGTTTCGGCGTCGTTACTTATGTTGCTCATATCCAGCGAGAGCATCTCGTTCATTCTTTGCCGGTAGCCCGAAAACTGCAGGATTACGTCTTGAGCCCGGTATACTTTTTTTACTTCGCCACTGATTCCTTTTATCCTGACGGCGTCGGTTACCCCAACCTTGCCGACTGTTCTAGCGAGATCCAGCGCGATCAAATTACTGAATGCGCCGGTATCAATCAGGAAAAGAACTGGCCCCTGGTCGTTCACCTTGGTGGGCAGCAGTAGATCGTGACCGATGCGATAAACCTGCGAGAAGGATTTCATTTCTGGAGCTATATATTTGTCATGAGGTTGACGGGTCAATACCGCTCCAGAATCGAGTGCCGCGGGCGTGGCAGGCTGCGAAGGGTCCTCGGGCAATTGGCTAAGCCTGACAGTATGGTTGGGAAAATCCAGGTCGACGAGAAAATCAGAGAAAACGTCGGCGCCAAGCAATCCATCTTCTGAATCGGAGAAGCGCTTCTCCATAACTTCCACGTAGCAATCCTGAAATTCAAGGTCGCCAATCTTGATCGAATTGGCATAGCCCAGATAGCCGGCTTGATCCCCGGTGTCCCCGATTCCCCCAACCTTGTTATCGATTATTTTGTGGACTCCCGATTTGTCGGCAATTCGTTTGCTGATGAGAATTCCACCGGCGCCGGTGTCCAGAAGCAACGTGGAGGGTGTGCCATTTACTTTCACAGGCAAGCCATACCCACTGGAATTTCGCGCGTCGTGCATAATGGGCAACAAATCCGTCTGGGTGTTTTCAACGGCGTTAGGCAGCCGGCAGCCCCGGGGGGGTTGACTGGCAATTTCTTTAAGCCTGGCAAGACGTTTTTCGCTCTCAGTTCGAGCGGCAGGGGCCAGGTCTTTTGCGTCGAGGTTGGCCTGGAGTTCTTTAATCTGTTCCTCCAGGCCCAGGGAAACCATCCACGCTTGCCGTATGTCCGGGTCATCCGGATTCAATTGATGCGCCCGATCAATCAACAACTTTTCTTTTTTGTGGTAAGACGAAGCATGCATGACTCTGGCCATGCCGTAATACGCTCGCGCGTCAGAGGTATTCGCGACCACCAGTTTGCGGAATTCATCGGCGGCTTCCTCAATTTTGCCTTGGCGAAAATAAACCTCACCCTGCGCGATATGAGTGGCCGCGAGATTAGGGCCCAGCTCGAGGCCTTTTTGCGCGGCTGCCGCGGCATCCGCAACTCTCTCTTGCTTTAATGCGACCCGCGCAAGGCCGGCATAAGCCGTAGGGGCGTTGAATCCAGCCTGAATTACTCGCTTATATTCCGCGATGGCCTCGTCATATTTTTTGTCCCGGTACAGGTGCATGGCTTTGGATACCGAAGGCGGTTCGTTGGGGAGAATGGGGCTCGTGGAATTTGCTGTGGCGACCGAAGCGTTTGAATTAGCAGGCGCAGCTGGAGCCTGGGCCATGGTCAGTGCGAAAGATTCGGATAAACAGCACAACAAGAGAGCGGCGTAACACTTTGAGAGTAGCCGCAAAATTGGCCTCCGGACTCGCGCTAGTTTCGGAATTCAAAAAAGTCGCGCAGAGTCTGTTCTGAAATTTACATTTTGTCAATTAGTGAGTCTAGCAATGGAAGCAATCGTCCGAAATCGAGAATGCTCGACGGGGGACCTATGGGTTAAGGGGCATCGGGATGACTGTCACGCCACGTTATTGGATCGACCTGTATCAAAAACGCTGGTGAACCAGCCGTGCGCGCAAGGCACCACGGGTGAATTTCAGATGCACTGGTTAGCTTTGTTGGACCACTCCAACTGCACGGTGTACTGCCCAACTTTTTTGGTTTTCCAGGCGCAGATGTCGCCAATTTCACCGTTGGAGTCGTCGTACCAGCCTTGGCCGGGAATAGGATCGGTAATGGCTTCGCACAATTCGTGCGAACTGGTAGAGGTCAGCGCATCAAACGGTTGCAAGCCACCGGTACAGCCTGCGCAGCCCGGATACGGCATGACGGCATAAAAAATCTGGCCGTTGATGTCATTGTGATATCCGCAAAACGCCTGACAGGAAGCCGAGCCGCCTTGCACGACCTTTACGCCCTCCGGCATGAAAACAAAGTACAAGGTGTTCGCGCCTGGTTGGGGGAAGGCACTGTTAGAGGCGAAGGCGTTTTGGAGTTCGCTTTGGATGGTTGTGTCGTTGACGGAACTCGCAGACGCTGGCGCGATGACGGTCGTACCGGTGCGCTTGCCGTGAGAAATTTTAAAACTACCCACGTTGTACTCCGCCAATTGATCGATCAGCGCACTGGTCAGAATGTAATCGAAGAAGGCGTTCATATTATTCATCAAGGTAATTTGCGGGGCGGAGTTCCAGGTGGCGCCCCAAAACACGGTGAAAACCTCGGCGGCGGATAGTAAGGGACCATTGCGATAGGTGAGCTGGGGCGCGGCGGCCTGCAGTGCTTGAGGGTGATGCAACGGGACGATGCGAATCGCATCCGAATGACCAGCAGAATGAGCAGAATGGCGAACCGGCGATTTTTTTTGAGTGGCCACGAATCCTCCTTGCTGGGGAATTCAAGTTTAGGACGGATGGGCGCCCCGGTGAATAGTACTTTTGAACTTCGGAGCCTGAAGAAAATGGTTAACTACGTTTCGGTTGTGGATCGGAAGAGTAAATTACGTTCGTACCGACGGGATCGATTCACTTCTGGGCGCTGATGGTGGTCCAGGGATAGGCCTTCATGTCACGCAACTCGGATTTTTCCCAGGATTGTTCGGGGTGCTGCTGGAGGTGTTTTGCGGCGAGAAAATCCATCCCGCAGGCATGACCGGCGGCGGCAACAAATTCCATTTGCGCGGCGAGCTGCGTATCGGTGGCTTTGTTTTGCGCGGCGCCGGCATTGCCGTACGGTTTTTGCCAGGAGCCCATGCCGCGAGGTGAAAGTTCCACGTGACCGCACAGGGTGCGTTCGCTGGGTTCAGTTTTTCCCGTGAAGGAGTCCACGTGGTCGGAAAGGAATTTCTCGGCCAGGTTCACGTCAATCTTGCCTTTGTTTTCGGCCATCAGTTGTTCCCAACGGCGATGGCGCGCGTTGGGACTGTTGCTCATGTCAGTGGTGGCAAAATCGGTTTCTTCCGCAGCTAACTTCGGCGCAATTGGGAAATTGGAACCAACAAAGTAGCCGTCGGTCTTGCGTTCCAGCGTCACATTTTTAAGGCCGAGCTCGAGGCTGGCGATTTCGCCTTTGTGGGTGTCGGCAATCAGCCAGTCGTTAGCATATCCACCATTGTTGCCGTCACGAAAAATGCGCGACCCATCGTCGATGGAGGACGAATATTGCATCGCTTTTCGCGCGCGCACGAATTCCGGTATGCCGGCGGTGTCGAAACCGTGAAAACCGGAAATAGTTGTTTCGGTGATGACGATGCCGGCGGAGTTCACGCCGAAGTCATCACCGCTATGAATGAGCGCAGGCAGGCCGTCCATAATGAAGTGATAACCCTTCGCGGGAACAACGTCGAACACCATGGTCCAACGAGCTCCATCGAGATAACTTGTCCAGTTATTGTGCGCGATCACCACTCGGCCGTCTTTTGTGTAGCTGCCCACCGCCACGAAAGCGCTGCAGTGGTCCGGGGCGGTCACGGTTGGCAATGATGCGATCTTATGCACCTTATCGAATTCCGCGACGTAATAACTCCACTCCATGGCGGCATTGAGTGCGATCACATCCCAAATGTCCACGTTAACACCATGCGCGGTCGCGCCATCGGCGATGCCCTGCATCTCTTCGCGATACTCGGATTCGACATGAGGCCAGAGCACGGTCTTGCCTGCTTCCCGCAAAAAATTCCAGTCCTTGCCGGTATCGTGAGTTAGCTCGAGCTTGTACACGTTTTCGAGATCCTGAATTTCGGGAGCCAGCAGGTAGCCATGTTGGAAACCTATTTCAGCGGGTGTACCTTCCAGGTGCACGACAGTCCAGCCATTCACGGCGGGTCGACGGAATGACCCTTTCAAGCGGTCGTCGGTTTTCGGTTTCACCGAGGCCGCCGCCGCGACAAATAGGATCATGCTGCACACAATTACGATGGCTGCGGTTCGCCGCATTTGTACTCCTTGTTTAGGGCTGCCAGGCTTGCGGCCGGCAGCGATCAAACCTTGCGATGATGAAATGTATCAGACTTTACAAAATATTGGGAATTACACAATTCCCGAGGGGTACTCGGATTCACTGAGCAGACCGGGAAATAATCTTATTTCTGACGCACTCGCGAACCAGCTATACCTGAAGAACGTCGCCTTGGCGAGCGGCCATCTCGTAAAGCACCGGGTTAACGAAGAATCCGAGGAGCAACCGGGAAATCAGACCGGCGACCACCACGATGGCAAATGGTTTTTGCGTGTCGCTCCCTACGCCTGTGGACATCGCAGCAGGGAGCAGACCCAGGCAAGCGACTAATGCAGTCATCATTATGGGTCGCAGTCGTAACAACGATGCTTCCAGCGTGGCCTCGCGCACGCTTCGGCCTTCAAGACGCAGCTTATTGATGTAGCTCACCAGGATGACGGCCGTTTCGACCGAAACGCCGAGCAGCGCAAGCAGTCCTAAAACGCTGGAAACGCTTATGGGGGTGTGCGTAAGTTTCAGCGCAATCAGCGCACCGACCGGTTCGGTTAACACCACGCCGAGCGCGATGGTCAGTGGGAATTTAAAATTACCGTACAGCGCAAACAAAATAAGAAAAATTAGAAGGAGCGCGAGTGGCCCAATGATCAGAAATTGCGATTTAGCTTCCAGGAGTTCGCTATATTCGCCGCCCCAATCCAGCGTGTATCCCGGGGGCAGCGTCACGGCTTTACGCACCGCGGCCTGCCCGGAATTAACGATGCCTTCCAAATTGCGGCCTTCGATAGAGAATTGAATGCCGATGTAGCGCGAATTGTTTTCCCGGTAAATGAACGATGCGCCGGTACTTTCTTTAATGTTGGCAAGTTCCGCGAGCGGGATTTGCTGGCCGGTTGGAGTAGGAACGAGCAGGTTGCTGATGTCACCGGCAGTGGAACGGTATTGCGGCTCCATGCGAACAACCAGATCAAACAGTTTCTCCCCTTGAACAACCTGCGTCGCGGTTTGGCCGCCGACGGCTGCCTGTACCACCGCCTCAACGTCGGAAACGTTGATGCCGAACCGCGCGATCTTCTGGCGATCCGCATCGATCACCAGGCTGGGCTGCCCGAGTTCGCGGACAACCGTCAACTCCTTGAAGCCTGGGTTTTTACTCAGCACGTTCTTGATCTCTACTGCTTTTTTCTCCAATACGTCCAGGTCAGGGCCGAAAATTTTTACCGCAAGTGCACTCTTCAGTCCGGTCAGCGCTTCATCGACCGCGTCTTCCGCCGGCTGCGTGTAATTAAAGATGACGCCTGGAAACGCTTCGAGATTTTTCTCCAAGTCCTCGGTTAGTTGTTGTTTGGAGTGAATGGAACCTTGCTTCCAGGACTTGTCGTTGTAAGGTTTCAATCCAACATAAAATTCGCAATTGAAGAATCCAGTCGGATCGGTGCCGTCGTCCGGACGGCCAAGTTCAGAGCCCACCACGGTGACTTGCGGATATTTCATCAACAGAGCGCGGACTTGCGGCGCGAACTTGCTGGCCTCTTCAAACGAAATGGTATACGGCATGGTGGCGCGCACCCACAACGCCCCTTCATCCAGGTGGGGTAAAAACTCGCCGCCAATAAAGGGCAACAAGAGCAAACTTAAGCCGAAGATCAGCACGCTCAAGCCGACCGTTGACTTGGGATGGTCCAGGCACCAGCGCAAACGCTTCCCATACGAGTCGCGAACCCATTCGAAAATGCGATTGGGTTTTTCCCGGACACCATTTTTGAACCAATAGGAGGCCAGCACCGGCACGACGGTAAGCGTTAGAACCAGCGCACCAACCAGCGCAAATGCCATGGTATCAGCCATGGGATGAAACAGTTTTCCGGCAGGCCCGGTGAGAGCATAAATAGGCAGGTATCCGGCGATGATGACGGCGACAGAATAGAAAATCGGACGATCCACATCGCGCGCGGCGATAAGGATCACTTCGTTTAACTTGTAGCTCTGACCGCTGCGCAGACTCAGCTCGCGGTAAATGTTCTCAACCATCACGATGGTGCCGTCAATGATGATGCCGAAGTCGATGGCGCCAATGGAAAGCAGGTTGGCGGCTTCGCCGGTCAAATGAAGAAATATGAAAGCGAACAGAAGCGCGAGCGGAATTGTCAGCGCGGTGATAAGAGCCGCGCGGATGCTGACCAGAAAAAAGATCAGCACGATAAGAACTAATGCCATCCCGCGAAGCAGGTTCCATTCGACGGTGTCGGTGGTAACGCGAACAAGATCGCTGCGGTCGTAGAACGGGCGCACTTTTACGTCCGCGGGCAGGATGCTGTGGTTCAGTTCCTCTGTTTTTTTCTCCACTCCGGCGAGGACGTTCTGGGGCTGTTCGTGGGTGCGCAAAAGAATGACGCCCTCAACGGCATCGTCGTTTTTTTCAAATCCGAAAATACCAAGACGCGGCGCATGACCTATCTCTACTCGAGCAACGTCCTTCACGCGAATAGGAACACCATTGGCGCTGCCCACTACAACTTCTCCGATATCCTCGGTGGACTTAAGCAGCCCAATCCCGCGTACGTAATAAAACTGGCCGCCCTGGGAGTAAAATCCGCCGCCAGTATTAGAATTGTTGGCGGTCAGGGCACTGACGATCTGCACCACCGGGAGGTGATAGCTGTAGAGCCTCGCAGGGTCGAGCAGCACTTGATACTGCATCACCGTGCCGCCGAAGCCAGAGTCGTCGGCCACGCCGGGGACGCTTTTGTAGACGCGCTCGATGATCCAGTCCTCGTATGTTTTCAACTCTTGTGGCGAACGGTCCGGGCTTTCGAGCACATAACGGTAGACGAGCCCGCTGGGACTAAAAAGGGGGGCCATGGTCGGGGTTACACCAGTAGGAAGTTGTGCGTCGCTCAAGCGCTCGAATACCACCTGCCGCGCGAAATAGGGATCAACGGTTTCATCGAAGGTCAATCGCAAATCGGAAAGACCGTAAAGAGAAATAGATCGCATCACTTTCAAATGTGGCGATCCGTTCATGGCCAGTTCCAGAGGCAGAGTCGTTAAGCGCTCGACCTCTTCGGCGGCATGTCCGGGCCACTGAGTAATCAGCTCCACAAGCGGAGGCGAAAGGTCGGGATAGGCGTCCACGGGCATGCGCTGAAACGAAACAGCCCCGGCAATGATGATCAGCACAGTGATCATGAGCACCAGGAAGCGCTGTTGTAACGCGAATTGGACGACGCGATGGATCATCGGGCTCGGGTTCCTCGGGGGACTAGTGCTGTAAAGAATTCTTGAACTGCAGAAACAAGCTGCCGTCGCCGGCAATGCGCTGGCCTTGTTTCAATCCGCTGGTGATTTGCGTACGCCCATTGTGACTATCCGCGACGGTTACGGATTGACGGGAAAACTGATTGGCGCCCGTCAGCGCATACACGAAAGGCTGGTTTTCTGTGTCGCGAAGGACGGCAGCATCGGGAACGGTCAGAGCGTCAGTGATTTTCCCGGCTTGCACGGTGGCGTTCACGTACATGTCTTTTTTCAGCTTCAGTCCCGGATTCGGCGTGACGATGCGGGCCTGGAGCGTGCGCGTGTTAGGGTCGAGCGCAGGTGACAAAAAAGAAATTTTCCCGTGAAAGGTATCTGGATAGGCGTCCGTGGTGATGGCGACGTCGTCGCCCATGTGCACATACTGAAGATCGTTCTGGTAAATGTTGACCAGAATCCAGACAGTGCTCATATCCGAGATGGTGAAACATTGACTAGTGTTGGCTTGCAGCAATTGACCGGGCCCCACCAATCGCTCGGTGATCTCCCCGCTGACGGGCGCGATAACCGCAGCCCTGGAGGTGAGTTTTGTTGGATTTTTCACGCTGCCTTCGGGGTCCTTCATGCCCAATACGCGCATGGCGTCTTCAGTGGATTGCAAATCGGCCTGGGCCCCGGCGCGATCGGACTCTGCTTGTTGCAGGTCGCGCTCGGCGATCGCATGATGCTCGTAAAGATCGCGGGAGCGCTGGTAGTTTTTATCGGCGAGCTGGAATGTTGAACGCGCCTTGATATAGGCGGAGCGAGCAACCGAAAAATCAGGACTGGAAACAACGAGCAAAGGCTGCCCCGCGCGCACCATTTCGCCGGGCGCCACTAAAATCTCCTGCACCGGCCCGCCCACGGCGGTGAAAACCTGCGTGGTCTTGAATCCGTTGTACGCGACTGCTCCTGTGAGGCGGAGTACCCGAGGCAGGCTCGATTTTTCGACACTGGCAATCTGCACGTGGGACATCTGCTCCTGCGGGACGCTGAAGAGTTCCGCAGTATCGGCAGGATGTTCCCCAGCTGAATAAGAGGTCATCTTCGATTCAGATTCACTGGGCGCTGATCCGCATCCGGCTTCGGATAGAACACATCCCACCACGATGGCAAAAAGGGCCCAGCGTTGAATTCGGGTTTTCATGGCAGGCTCCTGGTCCCTGTGGCTTGTCGGAGTTGCTCGACTGCGGTCATGTAGCTGGCGAGGGCTTGTCGATAAGCGACTTGGGTGGCTCGATAGCTCCTCTCCGCATCGAGAAAATCCAGGAGACTGGCGGCCCCGCGCTTATAGGCGTACTCGGTGATGTCTCTGGACTCTTTACTCTGATCGAGATAACCGCCGCGATAGAGCGAGATGATTTCATCGTTGGAATGCAATGTTTCGTAGGCGTTGTAAACATCCGAGAGCACTTGCTCAGCGGCTTCGTTGGCCTGCTCCTGGGATTGGGTGATGGCTGCGCGCGTCCGCGCAATTTCTCCCTGATTGCGGTCGAAGATGGGTAGGTCGATATTAAAAAAGAGCGCGGCGCTGTTGATTCCGGCGGTGTGGGTATAGTCGAGGGTGACGTTCAAATCGCGTTTGCTGATGGCTTGTGCGAGGGCCTCCTGGCTGCGCGCCAGCGTAATTCCCTGTTGTGCTGCTTGAAGGTCGGGGCGCGTGCGCAGTGCCAAGGCCTTCAAATCGTCGACGCCAGCGTGAACGGGCTGGTAGTCGAGCTCCCCTTGGACGTCATAATTGTCGGGGACAGATTCATAACCGAGAAATTGGCGCAAAGCCACCAAGGCTTCGACCTTGGCAAGCTTGGCCGCGGACAAATCGGTCTGAAATTGCAACAGTTGCAACTTAATCTTAAGCAGGTCGCTCTCACTGATGTCGCCGTCTTTATAACGGAGCTCGCTAACCTTCACCGATTGCTGAAAACTGTCGAGATTCTGCTGAGCAAACTCCAGTGTGGATTGCGCCAGCAGCACCGCGATGAACTGCTGCGAAACATTGAAGGTAAGGGTCCGCTCGTTATCGGTGACTTGCGACCGGGTCACGGCCGTTTGAGCTTGTGCCGCTTGCAAGCGGTGTTGCCGTTTCTTGCCACGCTCGAACAAGTACCCGATGCCCAGATCAAATTGCGACTGAGTCTCCAGATAATTCACGTTGAATTGTCCGGGATTAAATATCGGGAAGAATTGGGAATCCCAAGAGAGTACCGGATTGGGCCGCAGGTTCGCGGTAATTTCCTGCGCTTGATTTTGCAGAATTGTTGAACGTGCGGCGAGCAGTGCGTGATTGTGTTGCAAAGCCATGCGAATCGCGTCGTCCAGCGAGATTCGCGTTGCCGACATCTGGGTCAGGTCCGCGCGCGGCGGCGGTACCACTGGCAGCGGCGGGGAGGGGTTCTGTTGGGCAATCGCGACAGTCGCAATGGTGAGCGCTGTAGCGGCAAATGCCATGACTGTCCTCATTTTGAGTATTCCTCGGGGCGCCGCTTCGATCGGGGACGAATAGCTACGTGAAGGGTAAATACAGGAAAGAGGCCTACCTTAGAGCGCGGGAGGACCTCGAGGAGCAAGCAAGAGCGGAAAACTATTGGACGGGGAAACGAATACAGACACGACTTCGAGGCGGTTGACCAGATGCCCGACGGCTACGTTTGGTGATGGACTAGGAACTACCGATGCCGCCGAGGAACAGAGCGGACAGGGGTGTGAACTGGAAGGGAGACATTGATCCGGGCAGAAATGAAGTTGCGCTCCCAGCAATATAACGGCGAAAAATAGGGCCAAAAAGGCAGATTTATACGGATGTCGAGGCATGTGCTTATTTAGATGGAGCTTAGGCAAAAATGGTGGTCAGGTCAAGCAACGCAGGCCAGAGCGGCACGACTTAGTACTATCGTCGAGAGCCAGCCCGCCATTGATCCAAAACATCGCATGAACCTCAAGTGAATAGCCGGACTATCCCTGTAAAGGAGGTTGGCTCCGGAATCGGCTATCGTCGATTAGCCAGAATCCGCGAAATCCGACTCGACTGTTAAGGCTAAAGAACGCTAATGTGGACGACCACAAAAGTCATAAAATTAGCCAAGGTCGGGTGACTCGCGGCCTACGATCTGAAACGGAGAACACGATGTCCAACAGCATATCGACCTTGCTGCTTCGTAATCTGAGCGACGTATTTGGCGAAAGTGACCCCGTTCGTCGGCGAGCTGCAATCGATGAGATCTTTCATGAAGATGCAGTATTCTACGACCCAAAAAGCGGTGTATTTCGTGGCCGAGACGAGATTGATCGCATTGCTGGTGTGCTCAAAGCAACACATCCAGATTTCAAATATCAGCCCCTCTTCCCTCCCGAGGAATCAGGTGATGGCGGACGGGTTCGATGGGTATCGGGCGCTCCCGGCAAACCACCAGCTTACGCGGGAACCGATTTTATTGTCGCCCGGAATGGCCGCATTGCTTCGATCTACCTCTTTTTCGACGATCTTCCTTAAGGCGAAAGCCACCTCCTCCGAGACTCTTGATGACAAATGGCAGCCAGACTTTTGGATGCTGACCGCATAGGGCCAATTGTGATATTTCTATGCCACAATGCCAGTAGAGCCCGTGCCAAATGCAAAGACCCAGGCCAGCAGCGAATATTCCCGAAGAATTGATCGGGTCATTGACTATCTTCGCGAGAATCTGCATCGCCCGGTGAAGCTAGGTGAGCTTGCTCATGTTGCTTGCTTCTCGGAATTTCACTTCCATCGGATTTTTGGTGCGGTTTCTGGCGAAACCCTAAATAATTTTACGAATCGGCTTCGTCTTGAAAAGGCCGCCCGTCTTCTTCGTTATTCCGACCAAAGGCTGACCGATATAGCCTTAGATTGCGGTTTTTCGTCATCGGCCGCGTTTTCACGTGCCTTCCGATCCGGCTACGACACTTCGCCAAGTCAGTTTCGAAAAAGCGGCGAGATCAAAAAGAGCAAGATTTGCAAAGAACTCTTCCCGGAAGAGGAATATGGTCTCCCCATGAGCGCGGAAGAAAAGAGAGCTGCTTTTCCAGTGAGATTGATCGACATTCCCGAAAGGCAAGTTGCCTATATTCGGGTTACGAATGCCTTCGAACTGGACAGAGTACTTGCCGCCCTCAAGACAGTGATCGAATGGGCCAAATCCCAGGATATTTTTTCGCAAGGAATTCTTTTCGGAATGACGGTAGACGATCCACACGTGACCCCAAAGCATCTTTATCGATATGAGGTCTGTCTTGCGTCGTCTTTTCCTTTCGAGTGCATGGAAGGAATGTCGAAATTGAAAATGCCAGCCATGCGATACGCCGCCATAGAGGTTTCCGGCGATATCCATAAGGTAGCAACGGCTTGGGACTACCTTTACAGAGATTGGCTTATCAATAGTGTCCACGAGCCCGAGCATGCGCCAGCACTTGAGGTTTTCTTAGACAAAGAAAACGCGACGGATTGGTCGCATTTTGAATTGGAACTTTGCCTGCCGGTTCGGAAACTGGCAGCGATGAGAAGTTTGAACTCTGGTAGCCGAAAATCTGGGATGATCGAACTAAAGGGCAATAAACGAGTCACAGCGTAGCGGAGCACGTTATGATCGACGGAATTGGCGGCGCTTTTCTGTTTTCTAACGATACAAAGAGATTGGCAGCTTGGTATCGCGATTGCCTCGGGATAGTTCCTCAGGGCGAAGATGCTGAGTGCAGTTCAATCTATGCATCGTTCGAATATAGGGATCTTGCAAACCCGGAGATTAAGCGAACCATAGCGTGGGCGATCATGCCCACGGATCAAGACATCAAGGATAAGCCACGAACGGGTAAGATTAATTACACAGTGAAGAACATGGGAGAAGTCCTCAGCCATCTTAAGAGTAAAGGCGTGGTAATCGAAAAGACCGAGGAATATCCCTCCATGGGGACCTTTGCGTGGCTTAAAGATCCAGATGGCAATCAGATCGAGCTTTGGGAGCCATCCAAGAGTGAATAGAAATCCCTAATTTGTGAAGTCCCAATGGCCGTCCTCCAGGCCCTGCTCTCCCGCCCGCATTGCCAGGTCTTGCTGCCGCAAAGCAATTCACTTGCCTGCTTTCCTACTCCACAAGGCGATATTCGAAGATTCTTCTGCTCCGCGAGGGTGTTGAGCGGGGACGACGGGACTCGAACCTGCGGCCTGCCGTGGAAGGGGTCCGCCTGCGGCTTCTTCGGTGGCGGATAGCCTCGCGGTAAAATACAATGCGCCAAACCTTATGAATGACCTGCTCGAGCTGCGCGGACAATTTCCGATACTGGAAAAAACGACTTACATGATCAGCAATTCGCTAGGCGCCATGCCTCGCACGGTTTATGACAGCATGCGCGGTTATGCCGATTCGTGGGGGAACCGCGGGATTCGCGCCTGGGAAGAGGGCTGGTGGGAGATGGTTGTCGGCGTGGGCGACAAGATCGCGCCGCTGATCGGTGCGGGACGCGGCGAATTATCGTTGCACCAGAACGTCACCATTACGCAGGCGATCATCAGTTCCTGTTTCGATTTTCAAGCCGCGCGAAACAAAGTTGTGATGGTGGAGCAGGAATTTCCGTCGGTGCAATATTTTTATAATGAGCAGCGCCGCCATGGCGCACGGATCGAAACGGCACGCAGCGCGGATCCCATTCGCGTCGATCTCGATAAATTGCTGGGGGCGATTGATGAAAATACGCTGCTGGTGCCGATTTCGCAGGTATTGTTTCGCAGCTCGTACATCGTGAATGCGCGCGCCATTATTGAACAAGCTCACCGCGTCGGCGCGTACGTGATACTTGATGTGTTCCAGGCCACGGGCGCAATAGCGCTCGATGTAAAGAGTCTAGAGGTGGATTTTGCCGTGGGCGGCGTTTTGAAGTGGCTCTGTGGCGGCCCCGGCGTGGCGTATTTGTATGTACGCGAGGATCTGCGCGCAAAATTAAGACCGGCGCTGACCGGATGGCTGGCGCACCGGCGCCCTTTTGAATTTGAGACCGGCGCGATCGACCGGCGTGAAGATTCGTTTGGATTTTTGAATGGAACACCGCATATTCCGGCGCTCTATGCCTGCCAACCGGGGCTGGACATTATTAATAAGGTGGGAGTCCGCGCCATTCGGGAGAAGTCGCTGCGCATGACCGCGCGGATTCTGGCGGGCGCAAAATCGCGCGGCTGGCGCGTGAATACTCCGGAAGAGGCGGCGCAGCGCGCTGGAACCGTGTCGGTGGAATGTCCACATGCCCCCGAAGTGTGCCAGGAATTGGTGAAGCGAAATATTCTCGTCGACTATCGCCCGAAAGCAGGAGTACGCATTTCGCCGCATTTTTACAATACGGAAAGTGAGTGCGACTTCACGCTGCAACAAATGGATGAGATTGTGGCGAACCTTGATAGGCATCCTTCTGGAGCGAAAGTCTCGCAGGATTCCCGATAATGGGCGAAGCCAATTTCGATCTGTCCATCATTATCCCCTCCTACAACGAGCAGGTGCGCTTGCCGGAAACGTTGCAGCGCATTGCTGAATATCTGCCGACATTGAGAATGCGTACGGAAGTGCTGGTGGTAGACGATGGCTCGACGGATCGCACCGCGGCAGTAGCGGAATCATTTCACGGGAAACTAATGGGGCTTCGGGTGCTTTCAAACGGCACCAATCGCGGAAAAGGTTACAGCGTGCGACACGGAATGCTGGAAGCGCAAGGCGACATGGTGCTTTTCACCGACGCGGATCTTTCCGCGCCTATAGAAGAGGCGGAAAAACTGCTTGGGCCGCTAAATAATGGCTACGATGTGGCCATTGGATCGCGCGCCATGGATCGGAGTTTGATCAGCACTCGTCAGTCGATTTTCCGTGAAACCGCCGGTATCATCTTCAATAAAATTGTGCGCATGGTGTTGCGCTTGCCGTTCGTGGATACCCAATGCGGCTTCAAAGCTTTTCGGCGGGAACGCTGCCGGATTATTTTTGAGCAACAGCGCATTGAGGGATTCGGGTTTGATCCGGAATTGCTTTACCTGGCGAGACATTACGGACTGCGAGCCATCGAAATTCCGGTGCGCTGGGGTCATTCCGAAGCCACGAAAGTCAACATGCTGGGAGACAGCCTTAAAATGTTCGCGGATATCTTTACGATTCGCTGGAATTCGATGAGCGGACGGTATGCGCGGACGGCGCGGAGGGTGGCGGCGGCCTGAGTAACTTTGCGTTATAAAGTACTTGACAGATTCTGACGGGCCTGCTAATTTTGCTTGCAATATTGAAGGTGTGGAGATTGACTGTGCTCGAATTGGTTACTCTGAGTTTGTCATGCTAAAGACCAGCTCCGTTCCCGCTCCCAGAACCGGCCCCATTCCTATCGATGCACGGGCGGCCGACCATCTTCGCTATATACGCGAAACCATGGAATCGGCGGCGGAATTTACCGCCGTTCCCGGATGGGGCGGCGTGGCGATGGGGATTACCGCGGTGATTGCGGCGGGTATCGCTTCCCTGCAGAGCACGCCGCGCGCGTGGTTTGGCGTTTGGCTAGTGGAGGCGTTTATCGCGGTGGCGATTGCCGCCCCGGCGGCAGCTACCAAAGCCCATCGCGCCAACTCAAAACTCTTCTCGGGTCCGGGCCGAAAATTTCTTCTCAGCTTTGCGCCCCCGATTATCGCCGGCGGCTTGATGACTTTTGCGTTTTACAGTTCGGGATCAATCGCGATGTTGCCGGCTGTCTGGCTGCTGCTGTATGGCGCAGCGGTCGTGACGGGTGGCGCTTTTTCTGTGCGGGTAGTACCGGTGATGGGACTGTGCCTGATGGGACTGGGCGGATGCGCGTTGTTCGCGCCACTGGCTTGGGGGAACTACTTCATGGCCGCGGGCTTTGGAGTAGTGCAAATCGCCTTCGGCATATGGATCGCCCGTCAGTACGGAGGGTAACGATATGGCTAAATCTTCTGCAATTCCTCAAGACCGCGCGGCACGTTCCAGGCCGCGCGAGGATTCGCCGGCGACGGTGCGGGAACAAACCCGCGAGGCGGTTTCGCCGGATCTCGACCGGCTGATTCACGAACGCATCCGACTGGGCATCGTAAGCGCGCTGGCGGTGAACCGTTCATTGACCTTTAACGAATTGAAAGCGCTTTTGAAGACCACGGACGGAAATTTGAGTGTGCATGCACGCAAGTTGGAAGAGGCCAGTTACATCGTGTGCAGCAAGTCCTTCGACGGGCGCTTGCCTAAGACGGAGTACCGACTGGCTGGAGCCGGGCGGAAAGCGCTGGAACGCTACCTCAATCACATGGAAGCATTGATCCGGGCCACGCGGGAGAAATAAATACCGAACTGTCGTGAGCTTATTCTTTTGGTGTGTGGATTTACTTTGTATCGCAGAGTAGTTTGCACCAACTAAATTGTGAGCGAGGCGGCGATGTCCTCTTTAACTTCGATTGAAGCAGGCTCCAACACCCGACCGAACAGCAGCGGGATCCATGTGGCCATCATCTCGGATGGGAATGGGCGATGGGCTACTAGCAAGGGACTTCCTCGATCAGCCGGTCATCGCGCCGGGGCGGAAACCGCGCGAGAGATCATCGAGGCGGCGCCCAGTCTCGGCATTCACACTTTGACGTTATTCGCGCTTTCGTCCGCCAATTGGCAGAGGCCTACGCAGGAGATTGCAGGAATTCTGCGGCTTCTGCACGAATATTTGCTTACCGAAACGTCCCACTGCATGGAAGAAGGGGTGCGTTTAACAGTGATTGGACGGCGCGACCGTTTGCCGATTAATTTGCGGCAGGCGATTGGGGATGCCGAAGCCGCGACCGCGGGTGGCAAGCGATTGCATCTTCGCCTGGCTATCGATTACTCTGCGCGGGAAGCGATCTATCAGGCAGCTTGCCGCTTTTACAAAGTGACGGAATTATCCTGCGAAGCTTTCGGAAAGATTCTGGTGGATTTTCGGGGAGGATCGACGGACGTGGACTTGCTGATCCGCACCGGAGGGGAACAAAGGCTTTCCGATTTTTTATTGTGGGAATGCGCCTTCGCGGAATTTGTTTTTCTTCAAAAACGCTGGCCGGATTTCACCGCCAGCGATCTGCACATGGCGGTGCAGGAATTCACCAAGCGCGAACGCACGCGGGGAACGCTGCCGGCTGCGTAACCTACGATCCTTCACCTGCGCGTTGGCCCGCGCGATCCATGTCGAAAGCTTTATGCAGAATGCGCAAAGCCGTTTCGGTCAAGCTAAAGCGGTCTAGTTCTTCTTCGCGCGCAAATACCACATCTGTGACGTCGCTCGCGGCGGCGTGCTCCCCGCTGATGCGCTCGCAAAGATAATCGACGATGACGTAATGGAAACGCGGCCGAGCTGGGTTTTTGCCACCAATACCCGCGGGCTCTCCGTTCTGCGCGTAAACGATACGCTCGAAGACTTCGATTAGCTCCAGCACCCGGACCTGGAGACCGGTTTCCTCCAGCAGCTCCCGAGCGACGCCCTCTTCCAAGGTTTCCCCTAATTCAAGCATGCCTCCGGGAATGGACCATTCGCCGCGCAGGGGTTCGCTGGCGCGCCGGATCAATAAGGCGCGGCCCTTATCAATCACCACACCACCCACACCGACCAGGGGGCGCTCAGGATATTCGCGGGAAGAAGCCATTATTAAAGCGGGAACCGATTACCGGGGCACAATTCGTGCCCAATTTTTTCCGCACATGTACAGTACCTAGGCGGTTGACTTCATACTGCGGAGTATATAATACGCTGACGGCAGTAATGCGGGCTTCGCGGGCTGCCGGGCTAACAAATCGATGGAGGATGGAGCCGTGATTCGCTGCCCCGAGTGTGCCACCGAAATAGATGTGGATGAAGACGAAGTAGAAGAAGGCGAGATTCTCAGCTGCCCGGAGTGCGAATCGGAGCTGGAAGTCTCGCAGACCCACCCGGTTCACCTCAATATCATCTCCGATGATGAGGAAGAAGACGATGAGGACGACGAAGAAGAGGGAGTCGAGGTCGCCGAAAACGGAGACTTACTCGACGAGGAAGAAGAAGAGGAAGAGTTAGACGAAGAGTGAGGGCGACTTTCGCAGTGTGGCATCTTCAGTGGTTGGGCCATCATCCAAGTACGCGGAGGAAGTGATGCATCGAAAACGGTGTGTCACCATTCTCGGGACTCTATTCATTGCTGCCTGCCTGCCCCTATTTGCCGGACAGGATGCAACGACACCGGTTGGTACCGCCACGCAGCCCGCTGCTTCCGAGTCTTCATCAGCCCGAAAATCCAAACACAGTCACGCGGGCGATTTGGTAATTCGCGGAACGGTTTTCGATGAGCGGGGACTGGCGGTGCCGAGCGTTAAATTACGAATCCGCAGGGCCGATCAAAAGAAATCCCACTGGGAGACCTATACCAATTCTCGTGGAGAATTCGCAGTGCGCGTCCCTAAAGGGCCCGATTACGAGATCGCCGCCGAGAGCAAAGGCTTTGCCAAACAATCCCAAGCGATAAACGGGCAATCGGAAGAGAATGTCGTGTTACATATGCAGCGGATCAGCGGGGGCAAAAAATGAAAAACGCGCGACAGCTGGTTGGACTGGTGATAGCGCTGTCGTTGTTTGCTGCGTTCGCCGGCGCTCAAGAAGCCAAGCACGAGTCGCAACTGCGCAGCGTTCACGGCATTGTTACCGATAAAGGGGACACGCCAATACCTACCGCAGTAGTGTTCCTGAAGAATACGCGGACCAACGCAGTGCGCAGCTACATCGCGGACGAGACCGGGAATTACAGATTCAGCGGCCTGGATCCTAATACCGACTATGAACTGCACGCCGAAAAGGATGGCGCCAAATCTCCTACGCGCACGATTTCGAGTTTTGAAAGCCGCAAAGAACTTGTTGTGAACCTCAAGCTGGATACCAAGAAGAGCTAAGCTCAAAAGAAAAGGGCGCCGAAAAACCTTGGCGCCCTTTTGTGTCTATGACCAAAACGGTGGCAGGCTAATTCGGTACTACGGGATGAACTATTTATCCGGCTCGGTGATTTTGAGCGTCTGGTTATCCGTCAGGCCTTTGCGGAGGACTTGTTTGCGGCCGGAAGGCCACGCGACTTCGATGCTATCAATTTTTGAAGTATCGCCCAGACCGAAATACAAAGGCAGAACGCTTTGCGACAAGTAGCCAGACTTGCCGTCGTTGTAGCGCGTATAAGTTTGTCCGCCACTGTGCACGCGAACGGTGGCGCCTAAGCCGTTGCGATTGGATTTGGTTCCGACCAGCACAACTTTAAGCCAATGGATTTTCTTCTGTTGCGCCAAATCGCTGATCAACACCATAGGCTCGGAGTTGAAATCATTGGTGACAATGTCCAGGTCGCCGTCGTTATCGAGGTCAAAGATTACGGAAGCGCGACTGGACTTCGGACCCGAGACGGTCACTTTTTGCGTCTGACCCTGGCAAACAACTTGCCCTAGAGGCCCTAAAACTGCGGGGTTGGTGCAATCCATGACGAACCAGGGAGTGTAGGGCGTCTGACGGGGCTCCACGCCCAGTAGAAATTCGGAATCAAGAAATTTTGCGCCGCGATTATTGAGCAAAACCGAATTGATAGCATACCGGAAAGGGAAATTCATGCCCGCGGTGATGAAAATATCTTCATAACCGTCGGCGTTGAGATCTGCGACGCTGAAACCCCAGGGCCAGAGCTGCTCGACCCCCATTTTGTCAGAAACCTCTTCAAACTTACCGTCGCCCAGATTGTGGTACAAGGAATTGCCGAAGATGAATTTATCGGCGGGAGCACCTAGCGCATCGTCAGGCGCATGAGAGGTGATTTTCTCTTTTTCGTGCTCGGGACTCTGCTCCTGCATCATGTCGGAGTGCATGTCGGTGACCAGCAGATCCATGCGGCCATCATTGTCGTAATCAAAAAATTTCACACCCATGCTGCCCCAGGAAGTTTTAGGAAAGTAGCGCTGCGTTTTCTCCACGAATTTCTTGCCGCCTTCATTTTCGAAATAATGTCCCGCACCCTGCATATTTAAGAAATAAATTCCCGGGAATCCATCGCCTTTCAGGTCCGCGAAGGTGGCATCACCGCACCAGCCCTTGGGATCGAGTCCGACTTCGGCGGTGACATCTTTGAATTTATAGTGACCGAGGTTTTTATAGAGCACCGGATGCTCGAAGCGTTCGGGATGCAAGTGACCGGAAAATGCGTCGCGCAGGCCAACGTAGGCTCCGTCAGCATCCTTTTGGTCAGTGGTGTAGACGCCGACGTTGCAAACCAGCAGGTCGAGCAGACCATCGTTGTCGTAGTCGAAAAAGAAAGAGCCAGAGGAGTGAGCCACGAGATCAAGGCCGGCTTCGTGAGTTATGTCCTTGAAATGGCCGTGCCCGTCGTTTTGAAAAAGAACATTCCCTTCATTTACGGTGGTGACATATAGATCCTGGTGCCCGCTATTGTCGACATCGCCAAAGGACGCGGTGACGCTGACACGATCTTTCATGCCGACGCCGGCTTTCTCGGTAATATTTTCAAATTTTCCATTGCCGAGATTGCGCCACAGTTCGTTGCCGCCGAGCTGGCTGACGAAGTAAATGTCGTAGAGTCCGTCGCCATCCACATCCGCGACGGCGATGCCGGTGCCGTGGTCGTAGTGGACGGCCATGTAGTCACTGGTGGAGTAGAGGGTGGCGTGTTCACGAAAAGTGATGCCGCTTTCCTTGAGTTTGTCGGTGAAATGAAATTGGTAAAACACCTTGAACTGACTAACAGAATCGAGTTGCGCCTTTTTGCGAGCCGCCAAGGCAGCCAAGCCGGGATCATTCTGGGGAAAGGGCACGACGGGAGGCGCGGCTTCCTGGGCCGCCAGCGAGGCGCAGAGTAAACCGGCAAGTACTAACGCAAATGCGGTACTAAGCAGAGAAGTGCGACCAAGCATGCAACCTCCAAAGAGTTTTGCCAGGGGTGAAAAAAATCGCGGACCGCTACAACAAAGTCACTGCCGATCAAGTTGAAATACGATTTCAATCGCGAAACGTTCTTCGAGAAATGGCGCTCCCCGAGCGTACCACTGGGTAGTGGGACGTGCTGCAATGTTGTTGCGTTTCTATTTGAGCCCTTCCAGGAGAAGGGATCGAGTGGTTTTTTCTTCTTACAGCCGGTGCCGATTTCTGTAAGTGAACCGTGACGGGCGTTGTTTTTTATGGACGCCCCATGGGGTGCGGGACAGTCGCCTCGCGATTTTTTGCTTTCAACTCTCTATAGATTTGGAGTTCACGATCGGCATCGGCTGCGCGCGATTCCTTGCGGTACGCACTTTGCAACTGGTAGTGGACGTAGTCGGTCTGTGGGAGCGCGCGGGCGGCGGCTTCCAGATGTCCAACGGCTTCCTGGACTTTCCCGGCATCGAGCAAGAGCTTACCCAATTGATATTGGGCGTTGCCGTTGTCGGGATGCGTGGCGATGACCGAGCGGAAAAGTTCTACGGCTTCGGATTGCTTGGCCTGCTGCATATAAATATAACCGAGACCAACTCTTGCATCCGCATCATCGGGATTCAAGTTCAAGGCAGCGGTGAATTCCTCGATGGCTTCGTTATCATGCTCCCAGCGGAGTTGCGCCAGGCCGGCGAAATAATGCGCTCTCTCAAGTGCGGGTTCGCGATCGAGAGCGCGATGAAACGACTGCACGGCGCGCGAATAATCGCCCATGTCGGTCCACAACTGACCAGCCAGAACAAGGGCGTCAGGAGAAAGACCGGAGTTTTCGTATTGCTCAAGAACCTGGGTGGCCTGGGCAAGTTCACCCAGCCGCGATAGAGAAGCAGCCCAGGCGTAGCCGAGCGTGGGATCCTGCATGGCGCGCTGGCCTAGAGGCGCGATGGTTTCCGCGGCCTCGCGATACTTGTCGAGAGCAAAATAGGCGGACCCCAGCATTGCACGCAAGGCGGAATTGCCTGGATCGGTGGCGAGAACTTGGGAAAGTGCGCGGACACATTCCTGGTAATTCTGTACGCGAAAAGCGGCTGCGCCCAGGTTGCGCAGCAAGCCCGGAACGGCGGGATCCCAACGTTCCGCTTCTTGAAAGTGAGAAAGCGCGGAAGGATAGTCGCGGCGAATAGCCTCGGAAGTAGCGAGGTCATTGAAGCTGGAGCCCAAAATCAGCCGGAGCCGATTTTCCTCGGTTACTGCGGCTTTCTTGGTTTCCTCGGAGAGCCCGGAGCGCGCCAGGACGGAAGGATCGAGTGGCGCCGTGGGGTCGACGGGCTGGGAAGAGAGCCCAATCGCTTGATCTTCTTGACTGTTGAGAAGTGCGACCACCGCAGCCGGTGAGACGGAACCTTCCTCGGAGGCTTTGCCGGCGACTTGTTGCTGGGCCTCCGAGAGCGATTGTTTCTGGAACTCGCGCGCCTTATCAAGGTATGGTGCGGCTTGGTCGGCACGGCCGCTGGCGGTGAGAATGCGACCAAGGGTTATGTAGGCACGACGTATCTGGTAATTTCCGCGGGATTCATCCGTTCCGGTGAGCTCGATACATTTGCGAAGGTAGGCCTCTGAGTGGGCAAGGTCTCCCTGGGAATAGGCGTTGAGCCCAAGAAAAAGCCAGGGCTCGGGCCAGGACGGATCGAGTTCCGTGGCGATTTTCAGATGTACATTGGCCTCGTCGTAGCGACGGTCGTTCGAATCAAGATATCCGAGAAAATAATTAGCCAAAAAGTCTTTCGGGTAATTATTTATTTCGGTTACGAATTCCTGGCGAATTTCAGGAGTATCCGTCCATTCATTTTTCCAGAGCAGCGCCAGGCCGAGAAAGTAGTGTGCGTGAGGCGTGCGGGTATCAAGGGCTACGGCCTTCTGAAGTTCTCGGATGGCATCGTCCTGCATTTCAGCATCGCGGTACGCGTGGCCGAAGAACACATGCAGAGAGCCAGAGTCGCCCATGGACGCAACGATATTGTCGAAGACCTGGGCGGCTTTCTTCTTGCTTTCCGGATCTTTTAAATCCAGCAGTGAAACGCCAAGGGCGTACGCAGGTTCGAACTCCGGTTGGATCTGAACCACGCGTTCCAATGACTCCACCGCCTTACGGTAATCGCGCTTTTTCATCCAGGCTTTGCCCTGGATATTGAAGGCGCGCGCATTGTTGGGATCTATTAGTAAGGCCTTGGAGGCCTCGACCAAGGAGTCGTCGGGGCGATTCATATATAAATAGCAGCTGGCCAGCCCCACGTGGGTTTCCGCAGCTTCTTCCAGCGAGAGTGAACGCTTGTAGAGGTCGGCGGCCTGGGGAAAGGCGCCTTCGGTACTGCGAATATTGGCCAATTTGCGAAATGCCAGCGCTAACACCTGAAAATTGGTGCGAGTGACGGCAGCGGGGTCGCCCGTGTCGCGAGCCGCGGCGGCCGCACGAAGGCGGTCTGGCAATTCATCGACGCCGGGCGCGGGGCTCCAAGGCTTCGCGAATGGTTGCTGGCGGGTTTGGGCCGGGGATGGTGATTGGGAGGATGCTGAATAAGCGAGAACAAGCAAAAGAGACAGAAGGATGGCCAGGTGACGAACGCGAGCGCCCCTGTGAGCGCCTAAAGCGCAAAAAGGGTTATCTGAGGTGACGGCCATGATGGAAGTATTCTCTAGCAATTTTAACAATAGACTCGCGGAACGAGGGCGAAATCTATCTGGGAATCCACACGAACACAAAAAAAACGGGGCCCATTACGTCAGGCCCCGCCGAAAACATGGAACGTCGCTTAAACTGCGTGGGTCAGAAGGTCAACTTCAGACCGTACTGCAGTTCGCGCGCTGGCTTGGTGATAGTGGTTGATCCGAAGCCCTTGTTGGCGCCGCCGATCCCGGGAGTGGTGTTGCCGTAGGCGCTAATTACGTTATTCGTTGGGCTGCAGGGGTCGTAGAGGCCCTTAGCATTCTGTGGGCCGCAGTATACGCCGCTGCCGTTATAGAAGGCGCCGGAACCGTTGTTGGTCCCCGTGCCTTGAATCCAGGTGGCGTCAAAGTTCGGGTGGTTGAAGGCATTGAAGAAGTCCATGCTGAACCGCAAGCGGAACCTCTCCTTGATCTGCCAGTTCTTGGACAGCTCCATATCGGCGTTGACGTAGTGTGGACCTTCACAGGCGCCGCGAGGAGCAGTTCCGACCGTTCCGATCTGGTAACCGATCAGGGTGAACGCATTCGGATTGAAAATCTGCGAGCCAGACACACCGGAATTGCAGGACGTCCCTGGAACAGCATCGGGACGCTGGTTGTTGCCGTAACCGCTTCCCATCAGCGCATTCACGGTGCCGCAAGGAAATGGCAGGTTATGGTTAAAGAACGGGTAATTGCACTGGGGGGTTGGCGCCGTGGGATCAAGCAACGCGGTAGCGCCGCTCAAGCCGTTTTGATATACGGTAATGGAGTTACCGTTTTCCGCGGTGAAAATGGTGTTGAACTCCCACCCGCCGGCCGTCTGGCGCAACACTTCATTTCTGTGCTCGAGCTTGGGGAGGAAGAACACTTCGTTCAAGACGAAGATGTTCGGCCGGTTGATAGTGGAGTTACCCTTATCCAGTCTGAGATTCTGGATGTCCGTAAAGCTTCCCTGGCTGCCCCCGCCGTTTGCGGCGTCCTCTTCGATGTTAGAAATCGTATGCGAATAGGTGTAGGCCGCCTGGATGGTCGAGAAATTCCTCAGCTTGGAACGGAATAACACCTGGAGCGCGTGGTAACTAGCGTGTCCGTCTCGGCTGAAGTAATTGATGGCGGCAAAGTTGGAAGCCGGTCGCAAAACGTTGATGCTGGGAGTGGCCCCCTGCGATGTCCCACCCAGGAACGCGCCAAGAGCGAAGCTACTGTCGGGCACCTGGTTGATGTCGTACGTGGAGGTCTGGTGGATACCGGCGTTACCGACATATCCTATCTGGATAGCAGTGTTACGAGCCAGTTGCTGCTCGATGGAGAGGTTCCACTGCCACGAGTTGGGCGTCACGGCGCGCGGTGAGCGACCGTCGCTAGGTGAGGTGGAAGCCCCAGCCAATGAGACCGCAGTGTCGAGCGGTCGATTTACGTTGGCGCCGATTGCAAACGGCGCAGTGTTTGACAGGCCTACTTGTGGGCTAACGCGTTCGCGTTGGTAGAACTGTCCGCCGCCGACACGCAAAGCGGTCCTGCCGGTGCCAAAGATATCCCAGGCGATACCCAAGCGTGGGGCGATATTGTGGTTGGCGTTATTAGTTAAGGCACGATTGACGCCCGGGGTTCCTGCGCTCAACGGCAAACCTGTCGTTGCAGCTGCAGCCGTGCAGTAATTAGTGCCGGGCACCAGAATAACGCCGTTGCAAGCGTCTGCCGGATTGCCGGCGGGATTATAGGCGGCGAGGCTGAAAGAGGCCATCTGGTTGTTATCGTCGTACGGTTCACGAAGGAATGACCACCGGAAGCCATAATTGATGGTGACGTTGCGCCTGATTTTCCATGTATCGCCGACGTAAAACTCGATGTCGTGCCAGCGGCCCTGATCGACGGGATTGATGTTGTTCTCGGTTACACCTTGAATTTGTTGCGGGCAACCTGCAGCGGCGGCATTGGCGGTACATGTCGGCGAATTATACGCCAGCGGAGTTCCGCTTCCAGGTAGCAGCACGTTAGCCAAAGCGTTTTGCGTAATTATGGTTTGTCCCCAGCCATTATTGCTGATGCCGAAGGTGGGGCGGTCGGCGCCTCCAAACTGATTTTCTACCTTCTGGTTCGAGCTGAAATTGCCGCCAAACTTCCAGGCATGATTGCCCTGGATCTTGGTCAAGTTGTCCTGGTAGGTGTACAGGTTCATGTGGTTGCCGTAGCCGACGATGGCCCAGATGGAGGAGAAATTTCCGTAGTTCTGCAGGCCGCCCCAGACTGTCGGGAGACCTCCCGGGGTTTTGCCGGAAGCCGGCCAGACAGAGGGCATCGCCGCATCAAATTGCGCACCCAAGGTTGGGTCGGTGCCGCCGGGGGCAACGATAATGGCATTGTGTGCGTAACCGAACTCGAAGTCGTTGACCAGCGAACTGCTGATTTGCGTAGTCAGCTTGCCCATGATGCTCTTGGAGGGTTGTTGCCAGCTGCCTTGATAAGTGGCAAAGGGATCGTCACCCCAGCCGAAGGCGTTATTGGGAGCGGGGAAACTCCAGGCATCCTGGGTATACCGGAAACTGATGCGATTCATTTTGCTCACATCATAGTCAAGGCGAATGTTCTCTTCGCGCCAGGGGACCCTGCTGCTCTGGTTCTGCGCAAAATTGATGTCCGTTCCGGGAATGACCGAGCTACGATTCGGAAGCGGATAGTAGGCGGCAAGCAGTTGGCCAACAGCGTCTGGATTCGCAATGGCGTACGGGTTTCCGGGCACCTGGAACCCAACCGGAATATTTGAAGTGGCTGTGAAGGGCGCGACCTTGCTAAAGGTGGCGGGTGGCGGGGCGTTACAGGTGGTATTGGCAGTTGCGCTTCCACCAGCATTCAAGGAGGCCAGCGCAGAAGTTACGTCAGCGCTGAAATCGCCAGCGCGTTCGGCGGCTGTCGGTACGCACGTCGACACCAAGTTTCCTCGTATATCGCGATTCCATTCCTGGTTCCACCAGAAGAAGAGCTTGTTTTTCAAAATTGGACCAGCGAAAAAGTAGCCCCAGTCATTGCGGCGCAGCGGCGGCTTCGATACACCGGCCGCGTCATTGGCGAAGTTATTGGCGTTCAACGCATCGTTACGGCCTTCGTAAAAAACACCGCCGTGGAATTGATTTTCACCACTGCGGGTGGTGATGCTGATGATGGCGCCGGAAGCCTGTCCATATTCCGGTCCATAGGAATTGGTAAGCATCTTAAATTCGGCGATGGCATCTACTGACGGATAAATAAGGATGGTGCGGTTAGAGCCCACGTCGTTATTGTTCACGCCGTCGATCAAGAACAAGTTGTTGGTGCTGGGGTTGCCGTTCACCGAGAAATCTGAACCGCCCTGCAAACCTTTATCCTTGGAATCGAACTGGTTGTTGGCGGAGACGCCCGGCTGGAGCTGGGTCAACTGCATGAAGTTGCGACCATTCAAGGGAAGTTCGCGAACCTGGGTCCCTTCGATAACCGCGCCGACGTCGGCGGTGGTGGTCTGCACCTGAATGTCGCTGGCTTCGACGCTGATCACTTCACTAGCCGAGCCCATGGTCAACTTGGCATTGACTTCGGTGGAGGTCGAGACGTGAACTTCCACGCCGCTGGCGACAAACTCCTTGAAATTGCCGGCCTTGACAGACACTTCGTACGTACCCACGCTAACGTTGCCGAAAGTGAACCCTCCGGTGTCGTTCGTGGTGGTCTCAGTGCTGGCATTGGTGCCGACGTTGCGAAGAGTAACGGTCGCGCCGGGAACCGCGGCACCGCTGGGATCGGTGACTGTTCCGCGCACCGAACCAGCGTAGTTCTGCGCATAAGTTGCGAAGGGGGAGAGGAGTAGGACAAGGACGAGTAGCACGCCTGCGAGGGCCCAGATCGCACCAGCGTGGTTTGCCAAGCTAAATTGATTTTTCATTTACGCTACACCTCGAGGAGTATTTTCACCCGGTATCTCCGCCAAAGGCCGACGCAGCCAGCTGGCGCGCAGGCGTTTGGAAGCAATGCCGCTCAAATCGGAAAAGAAATTAAGGCCCACACCCATGGGTCTTACAGTAATGCTTTTATACTAGCAGCTATATATCACTGCAGGCCCATTCCTTGTCAAGCGAAAATATTGATATTCCCGATAAAAATATTGTTATTCTAAAAATTGTGCCGCAGACCGGTAATTGAGCCAGTGAAGAAATACAGAAACCTGTTTCACAATACCTTTTTCCATAGTGCAACACGAAGTCACGGACAGTTGTAAAGTAAAAAGTTGCAACTGCTTTCCTGTCGAGGGGTTTTTACTGGACCGTTACAGGATGGAGCTTATGGGTGGGCCACTACGCCCATGGGCGAAACCTGGATCGATGAGGGACCTTTCGGAGCTCCGGCGGCTTCTTTGGCTTCCTGCGCCTTCATCTGTTCGTAGATCTGAAGTTGTTCCTTGGCTTTGTCGGGGACATTAGAGCGCGAATAGGCTAGCGCCAGCTGGTAATGATTTTGCGCCTCTTTGGGAGCCAGGAGCACGGCCTGTGTGAAGGCGCTGATCGCGCAGGTTAAATCACCGACTTGCAAACACAGCGAACCGAGAGCGCCCTGCGCATCGCCGTTGTTGGGGTTGCCGGACACGCTCAATGACAAGCTCTGCATAGCCCCGCCAACATCGCCGCCGAGTTTTTGAATCATCCCGAGATAGTACAAGGCGCCAGGGTCTTTGGGGTTTTGCTTCAGGCAAATGTCCACGTGCTTTCGAGCGGCCTGAGAATTATGTTCATTGTTAAAAGCAATGTCTGCAAGGATGAGGTTCATTTCGCGGTCGTCAGGATGCGCCGCCAGCACTTTTCCCGCGTAGGATTTGGCGGAGTCCCAGTCTTTCAGGCCAAATACCGCCAGCGCAAGTAGATAGGTTGAGCGCAAGTCATCTGGCTCAAGGGCCTGTAGTTCCTCGGCATTGTGGCGGGCAGCCTCAAGCTGATTGGCGTACAACTGCGCCGAAGCCAACCCGTAAAGAATGTCCGGGCGCTTGGGAGCAATTTGGGCGGCTCGCGAGAAGGCCTCCACAGCGGAGGCCCAGTCCAATTGCTGGCTGGCTACCTTTCCAGCAGCGACCAAAGCGCCCAAGGATTCAGGTGTGCGCGCGAGAACGCTCTCCAGTTTTTTCTGCGCTTCGTCGAGTTGGCCTAAACCGGCATCCGTAAGCGCGGAATCGACCAGCAGGCGATCCGTGACGGGCTGCTGCGGTTGTGCAAGCAGCAGCAACTGTTGCGCGCTCTTAAAGTCTTTGTGAGCGAGAAAGAACTCCACTAATTCCGGAACCAGGTCAGGTTCTTTTTCCGAAATTTGCAGCATTTCTTGAATTTCCACGGAAGCTTTTTTCGGCTGTCCCAGCCCGAAATAGTCCGCAGCAAGGGTCGGCAAAAGTTCGGCGGTGCGCTTTTGCGTGGGAATATTTCCGGCCGCTTCTATGGATTTAGCAAATTCTCCGGTTGCCAGATACAGTTTTGCGAGCGCGATGTTAGGGCGGACATCATGCGGGGCCAGTTTGGTGGCCCCACGGTAGGCGGCCAACGCCAAGTCAGGCTTGCCTTCCGCGAGGTAGGCGTCACCCAGATCCACGCGCGGTTCCAGCAGGACTGGCGCACTAGTGATGGCCCGCTGCAAGGCCTCTTCTGCTTGCTTATAGCGTTCCTGGCGAAGATAGACGATGCCTAAGAGATCGTTGGCTTTGGGGGAGTGCGGAACCTTAATCAGATAACCGTGCAGGCGCTGCTCGGCTTCATCAAGCTTTCCCTGTTGTATTAGGGAAGATATGCGCGACAGCTCAGTGCTCTGCGCAAGCGTGCCCTTTGGCAAACAGAACAACGCAATGCAAGAACATCCAAAAATGCCAGACCACGCAAAAACCTTGCTACACATTCGGCCGAATGACAGTCGCGCAAAGAAATGATTTTGGCAAAAACTCAAAGAAATCCTCTTTCAGCAAATCTTAGCCGACTGCGGCGAAACAAACTAGCTAGCTAAGACCTTTCTACGCTGCGTGCTTTCCCCTAGAATCGTGTGGGTTAATAAAATTTTCCCTATGCGCTTGTTCCCTGCCGTAATGATGTTGATGCTTTTTCCGGCGCTACTTGGCGCCCAGACCCCCAGCATTCATTTTCGCGAGGTGGGCAAAGAGGCTGGACTCACTACCGTGCCGTTCAGCTCCATGAAACAGCATTATGTGGTGGAAACGATTTCCGGCGGGGTAGCTCTGTTCGATTGCGATAACGATGGGAAGCTGGACATCCTGGTCGTCAATGATGCCACCATCGAGCAAGCCAAAAGCGGCGGTGTATCTATGGTGACGCTGTACCACCAGGGAGAAAATTTAAAATTCACGGACATAACCAAAGAGGCCGGGCTGACGCATAAGGGTTGGGGCATGGGCATCGCCGTTGCGGATTATGACAACGATGGATTGCCGGACATTTATGTCACCGGGTACAACGGCAACGTTTTGTATCACAACCTGGGCAATTGCAAATTTGAAGATGTGACCCAGAAGGCAGGGGTTGCGGGCGGTGGTTTCAGCGCGGGAGCGGCGTGGGGCGACTATGACCGCGACGGAAATGTGGATTTATTTGTGTCGCGTTACGTGCATACCGATCTGAATCATTTGCCCACCGCGGAAAATCACTCCCAGAATTTTTTCCATAAAGGCTTGCTGGTGGAAAATCCCTGGACCATGGATGGCGAAACAGATTTCTTATTTCACAATCGCGGGGACGGAACGTTTGAAGAGGTTTCCAAGAAGGCTGGGGTAGGCGATGCCGGGCGCCGCTTCGGGTTGGGCGCGGTGTGGGGCGATTACGATAATCAGGGATGGCCAAGCCTTCTGGTAGCCAACGACAACGGACCTAACTTTCTCTACCATAACAATCGCGACGGCACGTTTGAGGATCGCGCCATGCTCTCCGGCGTAGCCCTGGGTCCTGAAGGGCACGAGGAGGGAAACATGGGCGTGGACATGGGCGATTTTGACCGCGATGGCAAGCTTGATTTCACGATAACCAATTATGCAGACCAGCCCAAAGGGCTGTATCTGAATCAGGGTGATGGCGGGTTTATCGACCTGACCTACTCGGCCAAGGTTGCGCAAAGTTCATTTCCGTATGTTTCATGGGGAACCGGATTCGTCGATTTTGACAACGACGGGCTGCCCGATTTGCTTATCGCCAGCGGCCACATTTATCCGGAGGTTGACAGCGTTCTCAAAAACATTAAGTATCGCGAACCGCTTTTGCTCTACCGCAATAAGGGCGATCGGACATTTGATGAGATGGCGGGACCGGCGGGATTAAACGATGGAGCCATGCAATCGCGGCGCGGCGTGGCTTTCGGCGATATAAATAACGATGGCAACATCGATATGGTTATTTTTAATGTTGGAGCGCCGCCCTCTCTATTTCTTAACGACACAAAAAATTCCAATCATCGGGTTCTTTTCAAATTAATCGGGACGAAGAGTAATCGCGGAGCAGTGGGCGCCAGGCTCACCGTTACTTCCGCATCGCGCACCCAGATTGAAGAAGTGAAAGCCGGTTCCAGCTATATTTCCACCAGTGATCCGCGCTTGCACTTCGGACTGGCGGGCGATTCGGTGATGAGCAAAGTGGAAATTCGCTGGCCCAACGGCGCTGTTGAAACACTGCAGAATATTTCCGCGGACGCCATTTACACCGTTGTCGAAGGGCAAGGTATAAAAAGCAGCGTCAAACTTTCAGCTCCGGCTACGCGCTGAAGGCACATCATCATTAAGCATTAATTAATTTATGGACGGAATGGTCTAGATTCGCCTCGACGCGGACATTCGTGATGGGGTCAAACGCGGCAGGGACGAGATTGCGGCGGGACCGGTAGAAGCGCGGACCACAAATTCAGGTTCGATGGCGATCTCCGAAACGTAGTCCGCGGTACCCTCGATCTGGTCAATCACAGTTTTTGCGGCGATTTGTCCCATGCGTTGCAGCGGTTGGCGCACAGTGGTAAGTCCCGGGCTATTGAACGCGGCGCTGGGAATATCATCGAATCCAACTACCGAAACGTCTTCCGGAACCCGCAATCCCGCCTCCTGGAACGCCCAGATCGCGCCGATGGCAGAAATGTCATTGTAAGCAAGTAAAGCGGTGAAGGGCTTCTTGCGCTCGAGCAGTTGTTTTGCGAACGGGTAACCCAGCCGGGGAGTCGAGTCGACGCTGTCGATTTGAATGACCAAATTGGGGTCGATGCGGAGACCAAAATCAGCGGCTACGTCGCAGATCGCTTTCCAGCGATGAGCGGCGTCGGAACTCACGACCGCACCTTTTAGAAAAGCGATATCGCGATGGCCCAGTTCCCGAAGATGGGACAACGCCAGCTTAGCTGCCAGATGATGGTCGAGCACTATGTTGGTGACCCCGTCCACGCGCTCGTGGCCTGAAACCGCAACGGTCGGCAGAGCTAATTTGTCCTTAATAGAAGTGTCCAGGGTGATGAAACCCTCGACGCCCCGAGACAAAAGCATTTGTGCATAGGTGTGAAGCAGCTTCTGATCGTGACGGTGAATCACGGTGAGGAAGAAAAAATTATGTTTGCGAAGATATTCTTCAACGCCGCTGATAATCATGGCCCCGTAAGCGTCGCCAATCTCTTCTGCGATAACACCAATCGTGTAAGTGCGTTGCAAACGCAGAGAGCGGGCAAAATAATTGGGGCGATAGTTCAACTCTTTGGCGGCGGCCAGGATCCGCTGCTTGGTTCTTTCGGGGATCGATCGCGCTGCAGCGGAGTTATTGAGAGCCGCGGAAACTGTACCGGGCGTCAGATTCAACTGATTGGCGATAGTTTTCAGCGTTACTTTCCGCTCGCCTTGGCGCTTATTGTTGTTTGTAGGCAACGCAATCACCCATTAAGTCGCGCAGAACCAGCGCAGGAAACGTACTGTACATCATATATTGGAGCATGCTGTATCGATTTCTCAGCGACGGGCGGTAATTCAGAATAACATTATTCTCTGGGGATTGTTACTATTTCCGGGCTACAAAGTCCTTATGTCAGCGGCTCATCTCCGTTGTGCAACCATCCTCGGGTTGAGCATATTCCCGTGTAGACTCATGGTAATGAGCACGATACGTTCGGAAAATTCCTCGGCCATGCAGGACTCGTGAGCCTTCGTCCACCGTTCCACCAACGCTGCAAACGTTTCGCGAAAACTATGGCGCTCATGGCGCTGGGAGCCGCCGCTGCCCATGCCCAGGGAGGTCATCCTCAGCCGCCGCCTCCCCCCGCCGGAGCGAAAGCCACAAAATGTAAGGGCCGGCCAGTTCCGCAACTGGAAGACGTGACCGCAAAAACGGGAATCACCTTCAAGCACGCGGCCGACCCGGCTAAGAAATATATTGTGGAATCGATGAGCGGCGGCGTCATTGTGTTCGATTACGATCGCGACGGCTGGCCAGACATTTATTTCACGAACGCCCCCACGGTGGAAATGGCCATCAAGGGCCAGAAAACTCGCGGAGCGTTGTATCACAACAATCACGACGGAACGTTCACAGATGTCACGGAGAAAGCCCACTTGACGTCGTCGTGCTTCGCCATGGGCGGCGCAGTCGGGGATTACGACAACGACGGTTGGCCTGACCTGTACGTGACCTGCCTGGGCGGAAACGTGCTGTATCACAACAATGGTGATGGAACGTTCACAGACGTGACTGCCAAAGCTGGTGTGGCGGACGGGCGATGGTCAACGGGGGCGGCTTTTGGCGATTACGACGGGGACGGGTTCGTCGATTTGATGGTCAGCAACTACGTGGACTTTCGCCTCAATGATCTTCCGGGATTTGGCAGTTCGCCGAACTGCAAATTCCGGGGCATAGATGTGCAGTGCGGCCCGCGAGGGTTGAAAGGCGCCGGCGACTCTCTGTTCCATAATAATGGCGACGGAACGTTTACCGACGTATCGAAGAGCGCCGGGGTCAGCGATCCAAACGGATATTACGGCATGGGCGTGGTGTGGGCGGATTTCAACAATACCGGGCGGCCGGATATTTATGTAGCGAATGACTCCACTCCGAAATTTCTTTACAAAAATCTAGGCAACGGAACGTTTAAGGAGATTGGGCTGGAAAGCGGAACAGCTGTAAGTGAGGATGGTTCGGAGCAAGCGTCGATGGGTATTGCCATTGGCGATTATCTGCATACCGGCAGGCCGTCGATTTATGTGACGAATTTCTCGGATGAAAATAATTCGCTGTACCGCAACGATGGAGACTGGAATTTCACCGATGTGTCCTATCAATCGGGAGCGGCGTTACCTTCTTTGCCGTGGGTGAAGTGGGGAACCGCGTTTGTGGATATAGATAACGACGGATGGTTGGACCTTATTACTGTAAGCGGACACGTTTATCCGCAAGTGGATACTCTGCCTTCCGGCGGAGGTTATCGCCAGCCAAAACTTTTGCAACTGAACCAGAAGGATGGCACGTTTTGCGATGCCAGCGATCAAGCTGGTCCGGCGCTGCAAGAAAAACGGGTGTCGCGCGGACTCGCGGTGGCGGATCTGTTCAACGACGGAAACGTGGACGTCGTCGTGGGCGATCTGGATGGAGGCCCCATGATTCTGAGAAATCACGGGGTGCCCGGACAACACTGGGTGAGTTTTGAATTGGCAGGGACGAAAAGCAACCGCCTGGCGCTGAACGCGCGAATTAAAATTGTCGCAGGTGGAATGACTCAAACGCAGGAAATTCACAGCGGCGGGAGTTACCTATCGCAGAATGACTTGCGGGTGCATTTCGGATTAGGACCGACGGAGAAAATCAGCAGCGTGGAAATTCACTGGCCGTCGGGAAAAGTGGAAAATCTGGGAGATTTGGCAGCCGACCATTATTATTCCATTCTGGAAGGCGCAGGTATCGTACCCGCGGAAAGCATACGCCCGGCTGCGGTGAGCCGCAGGTAGTTCCGTGCGGTCGCCCGCAGTACGCACTACGAATGGTCAGCCCTTGGCGCGGTCCTTGACTTGCTTCGCCAATTTTTCAATTTGTTGCGCTTTTTTGACCACAGACAACGACAGCGTGGAATTGGCGTCGGATCTCTCGACTTGTTCTTTTAATTCACCGATTAATTCGTACAGCTTTTGGACGTTGGCCTTTATTTCAGCTTGATTCTGACGATCCAGTTTTTTTGCGTCCGGCGGAGTCTGCTCCGGCCCCTGCAAGCCCGGAGGATAGTTTGGATTCGGCGCATTCGGGGAGGGCCTGGGAACTATCGGAGGAGGTGTTGGATGCCCTTGAGGTGTGACGGGAGACCCCGTACTCAGGAGAATTACCATGGCTATAGAAATAATGGTTAGGCTGCGACGAGGGCGGAACATAGACACCTCCGGACAACTTGCTTAAGCCGGATATTAGCTCCGCAAAATGTCCATGACCAGCGCGGATTTGTAAAAATGACACAACTCTCAATGGCCCGGCTCGGTTCCTTGCAATTCATCGGCAAGGCGTTGGGCGTTGTACAGTTTCCGCAACGTTTCAGTGATAACGGCGGTCTCTACTGACACGGCGCGACTCGCCTCGTCGCTGTAAACATAGTCTCCAACTAGGGATTCGATGTTGCCGTCGAAGATGAGGCCCTCGATTTCTGCATTGCGGTTGATCACCGGGGACCCCGAATTTCCGCCGATAATATCGGCGGTGGACACAAAGTTTACCGGCGTTGACAAATCTAACTTCTCGCGCCCGGAAACGTACCTCGGCGGAAGTGCGAACGGGCCCTTGGAGTCGAAACTCATAGAGCGATCGTACAATCCATAGAGCGTGGTTTTGTAGGGAGCTTTCGTACCGTTCATCGGGTAACCCTTAACCTGGCCGTAGGAAAGTCGCAGGGTGAAGGTCGCATCCGGATAGGTATTCTTGCCATAGACCGCAAAGCGGGCCTTCCCGAGTTTTTCGCCCGATTGTTGAAGAACACTTTCTACATTTTCTTCATACCACTTGAGATTTTCGCGACGGATAGGGTCCAGGTTCCGTTGCATCACGATCAGCGGGTCAGTCGACGCCGCCACCGCCGATTCGCCGCCTTGCACTAATTGCTTTCTGACGTCCGGGTTGGCTAGTTTTGTACCGTTTACAAGTTCCGCGGCGACATCTTTCGGGCTGCGTCCGTTCAAAACAGTTTTTACGAACGGATCGTTCGGCCCTAATTCCTCGACCGCCTGTTCCAAAGACGCGGTCATGCGCGCGATTTCAAAGGCAGGATAAATGGGCGCCGGAGAGAACAACTCGAACCTGGTGGAATCGAGTTGCGAGTCGTGATATCCGTCAAGCCGTTCTCCATCGGGCTTCTTAATCTCCGATACGTACTCCACGATTCTGACTCCCAGGTTTGCAAATTGGGAATCCAGATTCCGAAATAGAGACTCCTTCACTCTGGTGGAATCTTTTTTCGCGGCTTCGGCGATGGCGTCCCACGCTGCGCCGTACGCTTCTTTCAACTCTGGGTGGGCCATTACCTTAGCCTTGAAGTCTTCCTCGTCAGTTTTTTTCTTGTTCATCACGTTTTTGTCGAGGAGACCTCTATAACGTCCCTGGAAAGCCTTCAAACCGTTTTGCAAGCCGAAAATTCTGGTGCTGGCTTGGCGAGACTGCTCCTCTCCCTGGGCCGCGTAAGCCATGAGCGCCGCGATGCGATGTTTACCGCGTTTTATTAAGTTGGGAGTAAAGTAATCTCGATCAAATTCCAGCTGAGCAACGGTGTCCAAGCGCTGCGTCAATCCCGGGTGGCCAGGGACAAAAATCAGCTCGTCCTCGCCCGCGCCCCGCGGATTCCACTTGAGATAATCCTTCACCTCAATGGGTTTGCCGTTTTCGTAAATTCGAAATAACGCAAAGTCGATATCGTAGCGAGGGTATGTAAAGTTATCGGGATCGCCTCCGAAGAAAGCAATTTGATCTTCCGGGGCGAACACGATGCGGACATCGGTATATTTCTTGTAGCGGTATAGCCAATACTCCCCTCCTTGATAAAGCGTAACCATGTCGGAACGCAGCCCGGTTTTTTCAGTGCTTTCGCGTTCGATTTCAGCCATGACCCCTTTGCGTACGGCAAATTCCTTGCTTGGCTCTATTCCCTTAAGCTTCGAACGGACGCGTTCGGTAACATTTTCCATGGAGACGAGCACATTCACTTCCAGATCAGGGGATTTGATTTCTTTATCGGGAGTCTCTGCATAAAATCCATCCTTGATGAAGTTGTGCGCTGAAGTAGAACTCTTTTGCAACTGGCCGCGAGCCACGTGATGATTGGTAAGCACCAGGCCGTGAGCACTCACGAAGGATCCCGACCCTCCATCATTGAATCGAACACAGGAGAGTCTCACGTGATCGAGCCACTCCTGCGTTGGCACGAAGTGATATTTGTCTTGCAGTTGCTTGACGGGCGGATTGTCGAACGTCCACATTCCCTCGTCAGCGCGCGAAGGAATGCCCGCCGTTAATATTGCGGACGAAATAATAAAAATTAACGCGCCGCTCAAGAGATTCGACTGCTGCTTCGCGAGTCTGTCCAAAATGTTCATGGTAGGCCTCATAGCAGATGGAATTCTCGGATCAGCATTTCAGTCCGAGGCGAAGATATGAGTTGACCCAACGTGGAAGTTTTAAAACCGTGGTGCCCGGCGGGGGGAATCGAACCGACGGGCCGCCTTGAAATTACGTAAGTTACGGATTCTATTAAACGCCAGAAACGCCAAAACGGCCAGAAATAGGTTTCAAGGTTACGCGGAGCGCTGTAAGGAATTTACCGTCACCGTCGTGCAACTGAAATTAAATGCCGCACCTTCGACTCAGACCGGACGTATCGCTGGACTCGCTCCTCTGCCTCGCGGTCCGCGAGCGTCAACCGATCGTGTTGGCGGAGATGCTCGGCCCAGGAGGCGACGATGAAGGTTTCAACGTACTTATCCGCATTCTCCATGTCGCGGAAAATGCCCCAGCTCCGCGCGCCGTCGCGACGTCGAATCCGTCCATGTTGCCGAACCGCTGCGAGGAACTCCGCAGCTTCTTCTGCAGCAACTTGATATTCGACAGTGACAAGCACCGGACCAAAGTCGTCGTCTGTCGGGAGGGCGCGTTCGTCAGTAATGGGCAATCGCCAGTGATTCCAGGAAGTTAGGTCGACGGTTGTGTCTGGCAAGCGTAAGAATGGTGCCAATGCGGTTGTAGCAATGGTTCCCACACCCGCACACAAAAGAGCGGCATTGATGCCGAAACGCGCAGCGACAGCGCCCCAGGCCGCGCTTCCCGCAGCGACCGCTCCCTGAAAAACCAAAGTGGAAATGGCTAGCACGCGGGCACGCACCCAGTCGGGAGCGTGATTTAGAACCAGCACGTTGAAAAGTGACAGGAAGACGATCCACGCAGAGCCCGCCAGCAGCATGACTCCGCTCAGTGCAGGCAAGGATCTCAAAATGCTGGTGGCCAAAGTGGTGAGGCCGAAAATCGCAACGCCACCACTGACGACAGCTTCGGTCGACCAGCGGGATCGCGCGCGCTGCATTACCAGAGCGCCCAACACTGCACCCAGGCCTAAGCATCCTAGCAGGAGGCCTAGACAGGCGGGTTGTTCTTTACGATGAGAGCGAGAGAAGGGAGTAGGGCCAGAAGCCCGCTTGCAAAGAACATCACCAGTCCCGAGCGAGTTAGCAAAATGCGGATGGCGGGTGAGTAGCGGACATAGCGTATTGCCGCCACGGTTGCGCCCCTCACAGTTTCTGGTGGGGTGATTCGTTTCTTGCGCGCTGGCTTCCAGCGCGTAACGACAAGGATTACACCGATGAATGAAACGGCGTTCAGCAGGAATGCGGAGCCTACACCTGCCGCCGCGATCAACAGACCTGCAAGACCAGGTCCGACAGCACGCGCGAAGTTAAATTCGATGCCGTTGAGTGCGGACGCAGCGGGAAGGTCCTCTTTCTTGACGAGATCTGGCAAGACGGCACGCCAACTGGGCGACTCGAAAGCATCGCCAGCCGATAATGCAAAGGTCAGAATCAGCAGCGGCAGCGGTGAGACGAACCCCGCGAGAGTCAGTGCAGCGAGCACCAGGGCTACGCCGACCATCCAGCTCTCTGTGAACAGGATTAACTTGCGGCGATCAACGATGTCACCGATGGCTCCCGCTGGAAGTGCGAAAATAAAGAACGGCAAAGCGGAGGCGGTCTGCGTAAACGCAACGTACATCGGCCCAGCTTTGAGCGAAACCATGAGCCATGCAGCACCCACGGTCTGCATGAACGCGCCGATGTCAGAAACAACGCTCGCAAGGAGTAGATTGCGAAAAATTGGCGTATGAAATGGCCGCCAAAGACTCGGGATTTCTGACGATTCAGGCATGTCACGACTGTCCGGCAGACTTTAAATTCAGTTCGCGTCTGCGGCTCGCTAAGTCGATGGCAGCGGCTGCTAGTGCGATGCGGGACGCGCACGCCGTCCGGCGCTAAACAACGCCAATCTATCCGCCACGACTCGCTTTACAGAATCAACCACTTGCGGGAGGAGTTTATAGGGAACAATCTCATCTGGCTGTTTTGCGAGAGCAGCATCAAATCCGCGTCGCCAGGCGAGCCGCACCTCTGTGTTGATGTGCACAACGGTAATCCCCGCCGCGATGGCTTCGCGTAAGTCATCGTCGTCGGTTCCAGAAGCGCCGTGCAATGTCATGAAGATCCTGGCCTCCGCCTTGATCGCGCGAATTCGCTCAATGTCCAATCGCTTCCTGGTATCTCCCGCAACCATACTCTTGAGCATTCCATGCATATTGCCGACGGCGGGGGCTAGCGTATCGACTCGTGTTTCTTCGACGAACCGTTTCGCTTCGGCGGGGGTCGTGAGTCCTTTCCGCAGATCCGGGGCGGCATCATGGATCTCAGATCCGCTGCCAATATCGCCAATTTCGCCTTCGACAAGTATGTCGGGGGACAATCCCTTCAGTTCCTCGACGGCAGCCTTCGTTTGGCGGATATTTTCATCGAAGGGCAACGCCGAAAGGTCAAAGACGATCCAATCGAATCCAGCCTTTGCGGCTTCTATGGCGCTCGGCAGCGAATGGGTGTGATCCGCATTCAAGAAAATGGGGAAATTGTAGTCTTCGCGTAAACTCTTCACCATCGCAGAGACCTGGCGAACACCCACGAACTGTCGTTCACCTTCGGATGCCCCGACGACGACCGGGACGTTTAGGTCCCGCGCTGCCTCGAAAACTGCCTTCAACGTGACCAGGTCCGAAATATTGAAGTGGCCGATCGCCACTCCGTTTGCTTCTGCTTGTTCGAGGATTTTGCGTAGAGTCTGCATATTTTCTTCCTCCGTTCAACAGCTCGCCAAAGAAATTGCCTGAGATATCGAGGTACATTCTAGAGTTTACTCGAATCAATGGCGACGGCGTCTCTCATTAACGGCTTAGGGTTTACGTGGCAGGTCGTTCTACGACGCGAAATTTGGTTTTCGTTCCTCCGGGTGACAGCAGATAATTAAACTTAAACCCGGTTATGCGTATGGTCAGAGCATATCTCTGTCGTTTCGCACCTTCTATCTCCGCTTCTGGTAATTCCGGATACAATCGGTTGCATGGAACTTTCTTCGCGAAAGGTCTCGCGGGTCGCCTTTGCCTATCTGTGGTCCATCTTGTTTTGGATGGGTCTTGCCGCTCTGGCTGCAGCGGAGGATAAGGTCCGCTTCTTGGAGAGGGGGCTCCGCACATCTTACTGGACCGCACTCCTTATCGAAGGCGGATTTCTACTGTGCGCGGCGCTGTTGACGCCTCCCATTTTCGCGATAGTTCACCGCTCTCCGATCACCAAACCGATTCGGATTGGTCGCGTAGCTGGGTATGTTCTTGGCATCGCCCTTTACATCATCGCCTGCGTGGGCCTCCGTTGGGTTATAGTGGCGCCTTGGAATATTCCTGCTCAGAAGTTCGAACAACGCTCGTTGCACACATTGTTTACGGGTTTTTACGCTTTTGCCGAGATAATCTGGAACTTCATCATTGTCCTGGCAGCCGCGCATGCATACGAATATTTTAAGCGGGCTAGGGACCAGGAACTTCAGTTGCAGCAGGCGCTGGCCACCAGCGAACTTCAAGCGCTGAAGAGTCAGCTTCATCCGCATTTCTTATTCAATACTCTACAGGGAATCTCAGCTCTGATTGATACCGAGAAAGAGCGCGCCAAAGCGATGGTTCTCAAGGTCTCTCACTTGCTTCGGACTGCTTTGCAGTGTGCGAGCTCCAATGTCATTAGCCTCGATGAAGAATTGAAGCTAGTCGGCGATTACCTCAGCATCGAGAAAATGCGTTTGGAAGACCGACTTGAAGTGCGTTGGCAAATTGACCCTGCCACGAGGCAATTGCTCGTGCCGCAACTGATCATGCAACCTCTCGTGGAAAATGCAATTTTCCACGGCGTGGCTTGCTGCCGCGGAGGAGGATGGATCGAAATTTCGTCCCGGCGAGCAGGAGGCATGCTGGAGATCGCGATACGTAATAGCGTTGGAGGAAAGCGGCAAGCAGGGATGGGGCTAGGGCTCCAGAATGTGAGAGCACGATTGAAGCATCTTTATGAGGAGGAGGCGACTCTCTGCTTCGACCAAGGCAGCGATGGCGTTGCGATCGCGAGCCTTGTGTTGCCAGCAATCGGTCAACAGAAGGAGGCGACGAAAGAAGTGTTGGCCTCGAATGTACACGCTTAGTGGAGGAAAAGATTGTGCGGGTATTGATTGTCGACGACGAACCACTTTCGCGAAGCTCCCTCGAGAATGCGTTGAGAGCGAGAAACGACATTCAAGTCCTCGATTGCGCGAACGATGCGGTTGACGCCCTGGAATTACTACAAAAGAGACCCTATGACGTTCTTTTGCTCGACATTCAAATGCCGGAATTATCGGGAATCGAGCTGGCCGACCGGTTAAACAAGCGGGGGCAACCGATACCATCGATTGTGTTTGTCACTGCGCACCATCAACACGCGGTTGCTGCATTTGAGAAGCATGCCGTCGATTATGTCCTGAAGCCCTTTTCAAACAATCGTATTCATGAAGCGCTAGATACGGCGATCCGCAGAACGGAAAGCGAGCGGGCCGCGCAGTTTGTGAAAATACTGCCTCAACTGGAAGAACTGTTGTCGAAGTCAGCGAAAATCGCCATCAAGACGAAAGGAAGGATCCTTTTTGTCGATCCGGCCGACGTGGTGACTATCGAAGCTCAAGGCAATTACGTATTGCTACAACGGGCTTCAGGATCGTACCTACTCCGAGAATCGATTTCCACCATGGCAGAAAAGCTAAAACCGTACGGATTTATAAGAATACACCGCTCCGTGCTGGTGAACAGTTCCTTCGTTGAGGAAATTCAGCCTTGGAACACGGGAGAGTACGTGCTTCGCATCAAAGGGGGCAGAGAATACACAGTCTCACGCACTTACAAGAGCAATCTGAAATCCCTGGCAAAGTTCTGGATTGGCGCTGACACTTTCGTCGCGGACTAGCACCCCGCCAGTTTCAGCGAGAGAACCAGACACAAAGAGGGCCACTGGCTCCGATCGTCGTGGACTCAGCGTCCAGGACTCGCCAGCTCTTTTCTCTTACACAAAAACCACCAAGGTTAGATCGTTCCGCGTCCAGTTCGACCTGTCTTAATTTCCGCGACACCGAGTTTGTGCATCGCAAGAATCTCCAGAATCTGGAATTCGTGGACATGCGGCTGTTTTTTGGTGTGTCTTCACAAACTAGCGTGACGGATTTCCGAGAATATGATGCAAGCCTCCAGGATACGGGGTTGGAGGCTGACTAGCTCACCTCCACAAACTCATAAAGCCTTAGAAAACCCCTTACATAAATCATTGAAAAGTAAGCTCCCCATTAGCTTCTCATGTTGGGAACTCGACTTGCTCCTATATCTGCGCTGAGTATCACCCGGGGCGTGTATTTAGTTCGTGCGCGGATCATTAGTGAATAAGTTAATGGAGGGTTCAGTGAATCAAAATTGTGGCAGATTTTTTGTGTTCTCGTGTATGGCGATCTTGGCTCTCAGTCTGACAATCGTTGTGGCCGTGAGTGCTCAAGTAATCAGCGCCGACCTCGTCGGAACCGTCCTAGATAAGACGGGTGCGGGGGTGCCGGGCGCGACGGTAGAAGCGGTTAACTCCGAAACCGGAGTTAAGTACAACACTCAGGCAAATGAAAGCGGTGAATATCGCTTTAACAATTTGCCGGTCGGCACCTACAGCCTGACCGCTTCCTCTTCCAACTTCGCTACCACAACAATTAACAATTTCCAGCTGGAGTTGAATAAGACCAGCACGTTGCAAATCACTCTGGAAATTAGGGGCGCTGCCACGTCTATTGAGGTCTCGGGTGCTGCACCAGCCTTGGACACCACGACGGCGCAAATTACCAGCACTTTTGACCAGAAGCTCGCGGCGGACCTGCCGGTGTCGTCAGTTACAGGTGGCGTTCTGAATCTTTCGCTCTTGAGCGCTGGGGTCGCCACCGGCGGCGGAATCGGCGCAGGCACCGGTCCCAGCATCGGTGGCCAGCGTCCCAGAAATAACAACTTCACCATCGAGGGTGTGGACAACAATGACAAAGCCGTGACCGGCCCGTTGGTCACGATTCCGAACGATGCAGTGGCGGAATTCTCAGTTCTGCAAAACCAGTTCACCCCTGACTTCGGACATTCGTCCGGTGGCCAATTCAACACCATCATCAAGAGCGGCACGAATTCGTTTCATGGCGATGCCTACATCTACTCTGAGAACAGAAATTTTAACGCTATCGACCAATCCGTCATCAACAGCGGTCTTACGTCAAATCCGCGCTATGACAACAACCGCATGGGCGGCACGTTTGGCGGACCGATCATCAAGAACAAGCTCTTCTTCTTTGGCGCTTTGGAATATAACCCCGTCGGAGCAGCTTCGGTGCTTGGTGCACCGGTTTGCGCTCCCACATCCGCTGGTTACAGTGCCCTGGCGGCTCTACCCGGGATTTCAGCAACCAATCTGGGAATCTTGCAAAAGTACGTAGCGCCGGCCGCCTCGATAAATACAAGCGGAGCGTGCGGTGCCCCTAGCACCCCTGGTAGTGAAACGGTGACGAGCAACACCGGGGCGACTGCGACAGTGCCAGAAGGAATTCTCAGCTTCGCGGGTCCCAACTACGTGAATAACTGGGCGGCATTGGGCAGCATTGATTACGACCTATCCCAAAAAGATCAGTTGCGCGGACGTTATGTGTATAACCGCGCGGTCGGGATTGACACAACTGCGTTTTTGCCCGCGTTTTATCTGAATGCGCCGACTAAATTCCACCTTTTGACTGTGAACGAATACCACACCTTTAACACCAACACGCAAAATGAGTTTCGGCTTGGCTATAATCGTTTTGATAATAAAACGCCAGCTGGGAATTTTTCGTTCCCGGGTTTGGATAGCTTCCCGAACATCGTTCTCAACAGCCTCAATGGCCTTAATATCGGACCTGATCAAAACGCACCGCAGTTCACGATTATTAACACCTATCAGTTATCCGACAACATCAGCTGGACCCACAATAAACACACTGTGAAACTGGGTATTGAGGGTCGCAAGTACATTTCTCCTCAATCGTTCACGCAGAGAGCGCGTGGCGACTACGAATACACCACTTTGCAGCAATATCTGAACGACCTGAGCCCTGATTTCCTCGCTCAGAGAAGCGTAGGCCAATCCACCTATTACGGCGACCAATCCGCTGTCTATTGGTTCGTCAACGACAACTGGAGAATCAGGCAAAATCTTACATTGAACTTCGGCATGCGTTACGAATACACCACCACACCATTCGGCATTCGGTCGCAAAGCCTGAACAGCCTCGCCTCCGTGCCTGGCGTCGCGGTATTTGATGAGCCTCGCGCTCCCAAGAATGACTGGGGACCGCGTGTGGGATTCGCCTATTCGCCCGGCACCAGTGGCAAGACGTCTATCCGCGGCGGCTTCGGAATCGCGTATGACGTCCACTACGACAACATCGGTATTTTGTCTCTGCCACCTCAGTTGAGTGTTACAGAAAACACCCCGTCCCTTACGGCAAATATCCCGAATTTTCTCGCCAACGGCGGCTTGCCCCCTGGAACGGGAGGTGTTAAGACGTTTGCTACTCCGGCGGCCGCACGAGCTGCTACCACGACTTATTATCCGCCAAACGTATTGGATCCGAAGTCCATGGATTGGACCTTGGGTGTGCAGCACAGCTTCTGGAATGATTACACCGTCGAGGTGCGCTACATTGGCACTCGAGGGATTCATCTCGACGTGCAATCGATTGTCAACCTTGCGGCTCAGACGACTCCTGCGTTGCACCTGCCCACCTACATCGGAAATGTGCCATCGCAGGCCGCCTTGGACGCTTCGACAGTAAACCTGGGCACAATTCTAAATAGCAGTGATGGCATAGTGCCACTTTATGATGCTGCTGGTTTCAATCAAAATGCCCTTACGGCGTTCATCCCAGCCGGATCCTCGACTTATCACGGCTTGGCCCTGCAGGTTACCCGCCGCATGAGCCATGGACTGCAGTTTGTTGGCGCTTACACCTACAGCCACTTAATTGATAACAGCACTGCAGACTTCCACACCACCGACCTGACGCCGCGCCGCCAGCAAGACTTTGAGAACTTGTCTGCTGACCGATCCAACTCAGCTCTGGATCATCGCCACCGCTTTACTATGGCGTTGGTATATGACCTGCCTTTCTTCAAGAGTGGCAATGCGTTTACCAGGAACGTTCTCGGTAATTGGGAGATTGCCCCGATCTACACCTATCAGACCGGAGAGTGGGCAACCGCGCAAAGCGGAGTCGACGCCAACTTGAACGGCGACTCAGCTGGGGATCGCACCATTACCAACCCTTCGGGTGTCGGAGTTACAGGAAGCGGCGTAGTGCCACTTTGCACTAGCGCCGTGGCGCCAGCGGATTGCACTTTGGCTAACGTCTTGAACATTGCAGACAATGTTGTGGGTTACGCCGCAACCAACCCAAGCGCAAAATATATTCAGGCCTACTATGGCGCCTTGGCGAATACCGGCCGCAATACCATTCTCACTCCACCAACGAACAACTTTGACGCCACGGCGATCAAGCGCTTCGTGATCACCGAGCGGTACAAAGTTGAGTTCGGAGTGCAGGCCTTCAACTTGCTGAATCATCCACAATTTATTCCATGCTGCGCCGCGGGTGCTGGCCCCGGTGCCCTCGGTGGAGCGACCAACGCGGTGACTGCCCAGGGCGTTACCGGTTCGGCGCGCAACGCCCTTGAACCGCAACGCGGCATCTTCAACAACTTTAGTGCGGTGTTCCCGAGCGAAGCTCGAGCGCTGCAACTTTCCCTGAAGATTTTCTTCTAGACTCAACCCTTTCGCTTCTCGATAAAGCGATCGGTCGCAGCCAGGCGTCCCGTTGTGGGGACGCCTTCTGCTTTTCTCGACAAAATGTATTGGTCTTTAAATTCCCAAGGAGGAATCCATGAACCAAATCGGCCAAAAAATAGTCGCCGTGATCGCATTGGGAACTTTTGCGCTGGTTATCGGGCTCGGCGAGTTGCGGCAAGCGCAAGGGCAGAAGGCCAAAGAACCGTATCCAAGCATGGCTACGATTGATCAATACTTAATGGCTCGCGACGCCGAGATTGCCATGGCGCGAAGCGCGGCCCCGGAGGCCATTTCGCGCGATGCCGATGTCCTCGTCCTGGGAAGGCATGGCTACGAAACCGCAGTCAAAGGTAAGAACGGTTTCGTGTGTGTCGTGGAGCGAGGGTGGATGGGCCCATTCGATGGCGAATTTGCCGTTAATTTTTGGAACCCTAAACTTCGAGGCCCGCTCTGCTTCAATCCGCCGGCGGCCCGCTCCATACTGCCGATGACGTATAAAAGAACGGAGATGGTATTGGCGGGTCAATCCAAGACTCAGATCATCGAGGGCATCAAGACATACATAAAGCAAAAGCTGCCGCCTCTGGAGCCTGGAGCCATGAGCTACATGATGTCGAAAGAACAGTACCTTTCCGATGACGGGCATCACCACTGGATGGCTCACGTGATGATTTACACTCCACTCATGGACAGCGCCGTTTGGGGTGCAGATCTGCACCACTCTCCCGTCATGCTGAACCCACAGTTCCATGGCGATCCGGAACCAATCGATG
>Ga0210394_10000439_pt1 | contig 88637 bp, 80 predicted proteins | sample IncBWC12MmetaG_FD_160121 | JGI IMG/M metagenome (GOLD analysis project Ga0210394, IMG submission 160121) | Forest soil microbial communities from Barre Woods Harvard Forest LTER site, Petersham, Massachusetts, United States - Inc-BW-C-12-M | ecosystem: Environmental > Terrestrial > Soil >...
TCCGCGCGTGCGGCCGGCGGGAAGCGGGCTGTCCCAATTTGCTTTTTGCGCCGCGAGATCCAGCACCGCCAGCATGCGCGGCTGGCCCGCCAGCAAAGTGCGGCGCAGCTGGTAAGGATCCTTGCCGCCGGCATGCGCCACTTCGTCGAGAAACGCCTCGACGGAAAATCCCGTGTGCGAATGACCCACCGACCGCCACCACTGCACAGGAACTTCATTCGTGGGACTGTGCAGTTCCACTTGTAGGTTCGGGATTCCGTAGAGGATGTCGGCAGCGCCTTCGACGGATGCCGAGTCAATTCCGTTCTTGATGCCGTAAGCTTCGAACATGGTGCCCGCCATGATGGACTGGCCGACAATGGTATGAGTCCAAGCGACAGGATTGCCGCTTGCGTCCAGGCCCGCAGCAAAATGGTCGTACCACATCGGGCGATACCAGCCGCCGCGAATATCATCTTCGCGCGTCCACACAACTTTCACCGGAACTTTCGCAGCCTTGGCTACTTCGGTGGCTTCGCTGACGAAATCGCAAGCAGGGTTCGCGCGCCTGCCGAAGCCTCCGCCCAGAAGCGTCGTGTGCAACGTGACTTGCTCGGGTTTCAGGCCGGCCACTTTAGCAGCCGCGGCGCGATCGCCAGTCTGAAATTGCGTGCCCGTCCAAATCTCGCAGCGATCCTCGTGCAAATCCACCACGGTGTTCAGCGGTTCCATCATGCAGTGCGCGAGGTACGGGACTTCGTACTCAGCGGTGATGGTCTTAGCGGCACCTGCGAGAGCGCCGGCAGGATCGCCGATTTTTCGCGCGATCAAGCCGGGAGTTTTCGACATCGCGGAAAACTTTTCGCGCAGCTCGACGGTGGATAGCGCGGCTCCCGGCCCGTCGTCCCAAGTGATTTCCAGCTTTTCGCGGCCGAGCTTCGCAGGCCAAAAGCCGCTGGCCACCACCGCGACGCCCGAAGGAACCTGCACGACGTTCACGACGCCGGGAATTGCTTTGGCCTTGTCCGCGTTGAAGCTCACAACTTTTCCGCCAAAGACGGGCGCGCGCGCCACCACCGCCGTCAGCATCCCGGGGATGTAAACATCCAGCCCGAATTGCGCCGTGCCATTCGTCTTCGAAGGAGTATCCAGACGATGTACGGGCTTGCCCACCAGCGTGAAGTCCTTGGGGTCCTTCAGCGGAATATCTTTTGGCGGCGCGATCTTCGCCGCTGCCTCGGCAAGGCTGCCGTAAGAGGCGCGGCGGCCCGTGGGTGTGTGGAGGACATAACCTTTTTCAGCGCGGCAGCTTTGCGGATCAACATTCCAAGATTGCGCCGCGGCAGCGATGAGCATGATGCGCGCCATCGCGCCCATTTTGCGGAAGCGGTCATATTCGGAATTTGTAGTGGTGCTGCCTCCGGTCATCATGAGCCCGAAGACGGTGTGGTTGTAAACCGCGTCCACCGGAGAGGACTCCACGCGAATCCGCGCCCAATCGGCTTCGAGTTCTTCGTTCAGCAGCATCGGAAGCGAAGTGTAAATCCCCTGGCCCATTTCCGAGTGATTGGAAATCACGGTGACGGATTCGTCGGCATCGATGCGCACAAATGCGTTCAGCGCGACGGGCTTCGCCGGGGAATCAGCGGCGCGCGCCGCAGGCACGAACTCCGGAACGTAGAGGCTGATCAGCAGTCCGCCGCCCAGCGCGGCGCTCGCCTTCAGAAATTCGCGGCGTTTCATTTCCGTGGCGCCGCTCACTTGGCACCTCGCTGCGCTTGAATCTCAGCAGCGCGATGAATGGCGCGCCGTATGCGCGGGTACGTGCCGCAGCGGCAAATGTTGCCGGACATCGCTTCGTCAATATCCTCATCGGTAGGCGCGGAATTTTCGGTGAGCAACACGGCCGCGCTCATGATCTGCCCGGACTGGCAGTAACCGCACTGCGGCACATCAATTTCGATCCAGGCCTGCTGCAGCGGATGCGTAAGGTCAGGCGAGATTCCTTCGATGGTAGTGACTTTTTTCCCTTCGGCGCGCGAAACCGGCGCAACGCACGAACGCACCGCCTGGCCGTCAATATGTACGGTGCAAGCGCCGCACAGCGCCATGCCGCAGCCGTATTTTGTTCCCGTAAGATTCAGGGAATCGCGGATTACCCAAAGCAAAGGAGTGGAGGGAGGATCTTCCACGGTGACAGGCTTGCCATTGACGGTGAATGAGATCAAAGAGCGCCCCCTTCGATTTGAATATTATGTGGCTGTTTGGATGTATCGAAACCGCGATACGATGCAGAAGAATGCAATTGGGCTGGGGCTTTCTGATGCAGAGACGAGCACGCCTGCACGGGAAGATTATGTGACAGAAATAGAATCTGGGCAAGCGGGACGAAAGTTGCCACAGGTATCGCTGGTGCCACAAAGACGCGATCGCTAGAGCTTATTGAGCCCGTCGAGCGCGGCTACCTTATATGCCTCCGCCAAAGTCGGATAGTTGAAGACCGTGTCGCGGAAATACTCGATGGAGCCGCCGTAGTACATCACGGCCTGACCGATGTGAATAATTTCGGTGGAGCGCTGTCCGATCACGTGCACACCAAGCAGCTTGCGCGTATTACGGTCGAAAAGCAGCTTCAACATGCCGCTTTCATCGCCCAGCATCATGCTTTTCGCCAGTTCGTTGTATTTCGCGATCCCCACTTCATAGGGAACTTTGTTCGCCGTGAGCGTTTCTTCGGTCTGCCCGACCATGGAAATCTCCGGAATCGTATAAATGCCATACGGAAAAAGCTCGGGCATGTGTTCAGACGGTGCGCCAAACATGTGGCAACTCGCCAGCCGCCCCTGTTCCATCGAAGTGCTGGCGAGCGCGGGAAAGCCGATGATGTCTCCGGCGGCGTAAATGTGCGGGATGTTCGTCTGATAGTGCTCATTCACTTTAATTTTGCCGCGCTCGCCGGAGTCCAGGCCCGCCGCTTCGATGCGCAACTGATCTCCATTCGCCTGGCGGCCGACAGCATAGAGCAAAGCATCGGCCTGAACTTTCTTGCCGCTCTCAAGTTCCGCGAAGACGCGATCGCGCTGCGGGTCAATTCCGACGCGCGTGACCTTCTCGCCAAGCCGAAACGTAGTGCCCATCTGCCGCAGATGGTAAGCGAGCGACTCAATAATTTCGCGGTCCACAAAATCCAGAAGCGTAGGGCGCTGATCAATTAATGTGACTTCCGTGCCCAGCGCGGCAAGGAACGATGCGTATTCCAGTCCGACGACGCCGGCGCCGACCACGATGAGTTCGCGCGGCAGACCCTCGAGAACCGTTAGGCGGTCAGTATCCACGATGCGTTTATCATCAAAAGGAATTTCCGGGTTGCGCGCAGGGCGTGTGCCGCAGGCAATCAGAATGTGCTCGCCATGGAGCACGTGTTTGTCAGTGTCGCCCTGGACTTCGATGGTGTGCGGGTCGGTGAATTGCGCGGTGCCCTGAAAAATCTGCACGCCGTTGCGCTTCAGCTGCGCGCGAATTACCTCGGTCTCGCGCGAGATAATCGTCCGCACGCGGAAGGACAGGTCCTGCACCGAAATGTCATTCTTGCCGCGATAGTTATCGCCGTAGAAAGCCTTCACCGCGTTGCCGGTCAACTGGAAGATGGCTTCGCGGACGCTCTTGCTGGGAATCGTTCCGGTGTGCACGCAGACGCCGCCAATCATCAGCGTGCGATCCACGACCGCGACGCGTTTGCGGAGTTTCGCGGCGCAAATGGCGCCCTTCTGGCCCGCAGGGCCGCTGCCGATCACGATCAGGTCAAAATTGTTCTCAGGCATTCGCTCACCAACAATTATTACCGAACCATCTTGAAATTGGAATCGCGCACAGCATCGCGAACGCGGCCTAGCGACAGGCGTATCGGCTGCGCATACAGGGCGCTGATCAAGGGTCCAGCTTCTATCGCACGGAGGGGACCGAAGTGCGTGCCAGAATGATTTTGCCGCCGAATCTTTACGGAAATATGAACGAGACTAGGATACTGAAAAATAGCGCCGCGCGCCATGCCGGGCGGACGAAGAGGTACACAGGCCGGTCAAACCGCGGCTGGTTGGACGAATCGGGAAATCAGGTTCGGGACGGTGCGACGTCCGACGAGTCCCCGTATTTTTGCGTGGCGTAGCCCACGATCAGGCCCACCAGTCCGCCGGGCAGCATGATTTCGAAGTAGTACTTCCCCTGCATGTGCGCGATGAAGAATGCGAACAACAGTCCGACGCCCAGGCCGAACAGCACACCGAGCGCGAGCGAGTGGACTTTGCGCGCAAAGACGCCGATCAAAACGCCGGCCAACAAACCTTTGCACGTTGACCCGAGCACGATGCCCATCAGCTGCGGGCGCGCCTCCGGTGTGAACCAGGCGGTAAGCCCGTCGAAAATTCCCAGAACGCCGCCCAGGATCAGTCCGAAAGTGATCTTGTTCACTACGTGCCTCCGGCGCGCGTGCGATATCCGCGCGTCGCCATTCGGTACGGCAAGCTATGCTACCGCAATCAGGTCAATTTCGACTCGGAAGTCGCGCGGTAGACGCGCCACTTCCACCGTGGTGCGCGCCGGGGGATCTTTCGGAAAATAGCGCGCATACACTTCATTCACCGCGGCAAAATCGTTCATGTCCTTCAGGAACACGCCCAGCCGCACGGCGCGATCGAGCGAAGAACCGGCTGCCTGCACGATGGCCTTTAGGTTTTCCATGATGCATTCGGCTTGCTGCGCCGCGTCGCCGGTGAGCGCGATCCCGGTGGTGGGGTCGAACGCCGTCTGGCCGGAAACGAATATGAAGCCGTTGGCTCTGATAGCCTGCGAATACGGGCCGATAGCTTTGGGTCCTTTTTCGGTGAAAATCACTTCCTTCACAAACCCTCCTTTAAGGCGGAAGATGGAAATTGGAAAATACGAATCATACGGTGCTAACCCAATCGTCCGCGCTTGCCCGCCGGCCACTTCCGCTTTTCTATCTTCGCCTTTCGAATTTCGCTTTTCTACTTTTCCGCCGCGTAGCGATTGCGAAAGTCCTGCGGCATTCCCGTACTGTAAAGCCACACGCGAAACGGCTCGGCCAGATCCTTGCCGGTAGTTTGCTCCAGCGCCGCGCGCAGGTCACTGAAGCCTACTTCCTTGCCGCGGAGCAATGCAACCACCTGTGCCAGGCCGCTGCGCACCGGCGCTTCTCCATATGCGTCTTCGAGCGCAATGAAAAACAGCGCAGCCTTGGCCGCGGCGATGCGCCGCCGTGGCCAAGGATCGTAGAGCATGGTCGTGATGATCGATTGTTCGGAATTCGGCGTGCCGGCGAATTGCTTCACCGCAGTGTCATAGGCATCCAGAAACTGCCCGATGCGCCGCCGCCGCGCGGGCTCGCCGCCACTGGCTTCGTCCACCACGATCGTGGCGTAATTCGGAAGCCCTTCGCCGATTCCCACCGCCGCGTTCGGCGCGGGATACATCTCCGCTCCGAACCAGCTATGCGCCAGGGCTTGATTGATTTCAAGCGTCAATTCGTCGCTCTGGAATCCCAGCGCCAAGGCGCTGGAATTTACTAGCGCGCCGCCGGGAAAGGCAGCCGCCGCGCTCTGCTTTTCTTCTCCGGAGCGGGCGCGCAATTCCGCGGATTCCACAATATGGGGCCCGGGGATATTTTTATCGAGCGGGCCGAAATCTTTTTGCAGCGCGGACCACGCGGCGGCGATACGCTGCGCCGCAGCAGCGGAATCCGTTGCAAGTGGCTGCAACGTCCAAAAGGACACAGCGGAGTTGTCCGCCGCTTTTCCCCTTGTGGAGGAATCGGTGTAGCGGCCCGCCACGATGTAGGCGGGCAAATCATCCTTACGCAGTTCGAAGCGATATTCGATCTCGCCGCCCGCTTTTTTTCCGCCCGCGGGAGCGCCGCCCGCGAGAACGAGAAAATTGTCCGGCACACGCACAGTGTAAAACGTTTTCGGGGGTCGCTCCGGATAAGGAGCGAGGACGCGGTTCGGCGGCTGCGGCAAAGGAACCCATCCTCGCGACCCGAGGTGGAAATTGGCAGCGGCGAGCGTGATGCGGGCGCCTTGTTCGACCGGCGCTACGAAGCTGTAGTCAATTTGCAGACTGCGTTGTTCCTTCCGCGCCCACGGCGGATCGCACCGCAGCCGCAACGTGTCCGGGTGCTCCTGTTGGTATTCCGCGGGAAGTTTCTCGGGCGTCATTTCATGGCCATTCCATTCGACAGACAGGCTGGTTCGCCCGTAGATTTTCTCGTCCGGAAAAATAACGTCAATGAATGCCAAATCACTCAGGCCGACATTTTGCAGCGTGTAGCTCGTGCGAATCCGTAACTCCGGCGGCGGGCCAGCGCTGAAGCGAACCTCGCGCGATTCTTTCAGGATTCGGTAACCGGGGGCAAGCGGTACAGTGCAGCTGACAGCGCATAGCAAAAGGACCACAACGGGGAGCAATGCACAAAGCGAACGCGGCGCGACGCGAGTCAAGATGCAAGGATTCTAGCCGCGGGAGCAGAAAATGGAAAAGGGAAAATAGAAAACGGAAAAGCGTCCCCGCCCTGGCGCGTGCGATGAAGATTCCGGTGCGGTCGCGCCGGAGTCTAGGATGCCGCAAAACGCCGCAGGATTTCTGCGTCGGTGGAACCGTGGCGGCGCAGCGCGATGATTTCGGGCGCTTCGGAATCAGGAATTCCGCGGCGCACCAATTCCAGCAAAGTGACGTTGTCAACTCGCAGATTCCGCAGCGTCCCCAGTGATGCGCCTGAAAGCGCCGGCCTTCCCGAAGCATGATGCCGTGCCACTTCCAGAACGATGGCGTCAGAAAGACCCGCCAGGTGCATCGCTTGCAGCTCGCCGTAACCCAGGCCGACTTGGTCCATTCCGGCGAGCGCCAGGACGCTGCCTTCGCTCAAGCCAGACTGATGCAGCGACGCGATGGCATCACCGGCGGTAAACGCCTCGCCGCGGCCATGAAAAATCTGCAGCAACGTGACGCAATCCGCGTCGCTAAGGCCAGACTGCCGGACTTTTGCAATTTCGCCGACCTCCGCAGCCGTGATGTGCAGCGCCTTCAATTCCTTGATGGTGCTGTAATGCACTCCGGCGCCGTCCAGCGGTTTGGTGTCGAGCGGGGTCAGACTTTCACACGCTATTTGCGAAAAGAGCATGGCAAGAATAAAGATCGCGGTGAACGAACTTCTGCGGCGCACAACGCGGCCCAATCCGCGGGCGGAACCGATCACCTGGACGGTTCCCATTGCTTTCATTGTACAGAGTGAACGCCCGCGCCGGGCGGCGTGACGCGGAATGATTACCGGGTTTCGAGAATCGTGGTTCCGCCAGTGGCTGACCAGTTCGCGGACAGATTCGGTTCTTAGGGGGTCGGAGCTTCGGTTCATCCGGAGACCCTGCCTGTGGCAGGGCTCGAAGGGCTTCGCCAATTCGTGCTTGGTGATCGCTGGACTTCAGCCCCTGAGGAAACGGTTTGAAGCATTTTTCCACAAACTGTGACGTCGCTCGCGAGAGTGACAAAATACCGCGAAAACGATTTGTGCGAAGAAAATCAGACGTTGTAAACGCGCTCGATATCAAACACGCCGGGAATCCGTTTCACTCCGGAAAGAATCCGTTCGAGCTGTTTGCGATCCTGCACGTCGAGTGCGACTTCGATGCGCGCGCGCAAATCCTGTCCGCCGCTTTCAAACGTGCGAATGTTCGCGCCGTTGTCGCTGATAACCGTGGTAATGCTGGCGAGCATCCCGGGACGATCCTCGGTAAGTATTCGCAGGCGAACCGGAAAAGTCGCTTGCGTCTGCCCCGCCCATTCCACGGCGATGCGCCGCTCCGCGTCGTAAAGCAGGTTCTGCACGTTGGGACAATTTTTCCCGTGCACGGCAATTCCGCGGCCGCGCGTGACGTAGCCGATCACATCATCCCCCGGAATCGGATTGCAGCATTTCGAGCGATAAACCATGAGATCGTCGTGTCCGCGGACCAGAATCGCGCCGTCGTTCATACCCAGCATGCGCTTGACGGTGTCCACGATCTTCGGCTGTTTCTCTTCGGAGGGATCGGTAAGCGGCTGCCCGCTGGCCTTCGCAAGCACCTGCCGCGCGGACCATTTTCCATAACCCAAGTCGGCGTACAGATCGTCAATGCGTCCGCAACCGTATTCAGAAGCGACGCGCTGCCAGGTCTCCGGGGCAATTTTCTTCAGGACGATGTCCGCCTGGCGTGCTTCCTTCTCCAGCAAACGCTTACCGACGTCCTTGGCCTGTTCGCGTTCGTGCAGATTGATCCACTGGCGGATTTTGCTGCGCGCGCGCGAAGTGTGCACGAAGGAAAGCCAATCGCGTGAAGGTTCGTGGCCTTTCTGCGTGATGATTTCGATCACGTCGCCATTGGCCACGGAATGGCGCAGCGGCACGATCGCCCCATTCACTTTTGCGCCCGTGCACTGATGGCCCACCTCGGTGTGTACAGCGTACGCAAAATCAATCAGCGTGGCGCCGCGCGGCAGCACTACCACGCGTCCCATCGGCGTGAAGGTGTAAACTTCTTCGGGATAAAGATCCACGCGCAGGGTAGAAAGAAATTCGCTGGGCTCCTGCATTTCCTGCACCCACTCGATCAGCTGCCGCATCCAGACGATGCGCTGGTCATCGGCGCTGGAAGTTTCCGTGCGGCCGTCCTTGTATTTCCAGTGCGCGGCGACGCCTTGCTCGGCGATGCGATGCATGTCCTGCGTGCGGATTTGCACTTCGAACGCCTGGCCGCCGTGAATCACCGTGGTGTGCAGCGATTGATACAGGTTGGGCCGTGGCATCGCGATGTAATCTTTGAAGCGGCCGGGCACCGGCGGCCAAATCTGGTGAATCACGCCGAGCGTCGCGTAACAATTCTTTACGGTGTCGGTAATCACGCGGATCGCCAGCAGGTCGAACACCTGATCGAGCGTGCGCTGCTGCTTCTGGCTCTTCAGGTGCAGCGAATAGAAACGCTTCACCCGCGCCTGCACCTCGGCGGGTATTCCGGTCTCCACCATTTTGTCGCGGATGGAATCCTGCACTTCCAGCAGAAATTTATCGAAGACTTTCTGTTTGGTGGCGAGTTTCTTCTGCAATTCGAAAAACGCTTCGGGTTCCAGGTAACGGAAGGAAAGATCCTCGAGCTCCCCGCGAATCAGGCCCATGCCTAGGCGGTTCGCGACCGGCGCATAAATATCAATCGTCTCGCGCGCGATGCGTTGCTGTTTTTCCGAATCCAGATATTCCAGCGTGCGCATATTGTGCAGGCGGTCTGCAAGTTTGATTACCACCACGCGCACATCGTTCACCATCGCCAGCAGCATTTTGCGGACGTTTTCCGCCTGGCGCGCTTCGGGCGCGAGAAGATCCAGTCGGCTGATCTTCGTCGCACCTTCCACCAGCCGCGCCACATCCACGCCAAAATGTTCGGAAATTGTTTCCAGCGGAATTTTTGTATCTTCGACCACATCGTGCAGCAGCGCGGCGCAGAGAGAAGTCACATCCAGCTTCATGTCCGCAAGAATGTGCGCCACTTCTACGGGATGCGAAAGGAAAGGCTCGCCGGAGAGGCGCGTCTGCGTCTTGTGCTGTTCCGCAGCAAAATCGTACGCGCGACGCAGCAATTCCAGGTCATCGCCGGGGCGATTGCGGCGCACCTTGTCCATCAATTCCACAAACCGCAAATCCACAGTCCGCCGCGCAGCCTGCGAAATCGCGGGTTTACCAGCCGGGTCCATGTACTATTATATTCTGAGGGCCGCCCCACCGCGAGCCCTTCCTGCGGCCGGGAGTAGTTCACCTTCCAATTGGGCGACCAACCCGCGGAAGTACCGTCGCGTCATTGTTGCGGAGACGGCTCGGGGATTGCTTCGCCGTCTTTTCGAGGATCGGAGGCTCCGTAGTTCACTCCCGTAGAAATATCGCGTTGCACAGCCTGTCCGCCGCCCATGACGGCCGAGTATGCACCGTGAAGATTAATTTGATGGCCGCGCTTGGTAAGGCCGTCGCGAACGGCGAGCGGAATGCGATCCTCCAGATCCACATCGCAGCCTGCAAAAGTTCGCTTGCTGAACCGGGCGGCCTCCAAAGCTTCTTGAATATTCATTCCGAAGTCCACGACATTGGAAACGAATTGGGCGTGCGCTTGCGCCTGGTTGAAGCCGCCCATGATTCCGAACGCAATCCGTTCCTGCCCGTTGCTCATGAAACCCGGAATGATCGTATGCAAAGGCCGCTTGTGGCCGGCGAGCCTATTGGGAGAATTGGGGTCAAGGCTGAAAAGCCCTCCGCGATCTTGCAGAGCAAAACCGGTGCCATCCGCAACCAGGCCCGACCCGAACTCAGCATAGTTGCTCTGAATGAGCGACACCATGTTGCCGTCGCTGTCGGTGACGGTGAGATAAGTTGTGTCGCCGCTCGTCGCAAGCTGCGGCTCCCCGGGCAGCACATCGCAATTCGCCTTGGCCATATCCACTAACTTCGCGCGCTGCGCGGAATATTCCTTGGAGAGCATGCCCTGAACGGGAACCTGGCTGAACTTCGGATCCGCGACGTAACGGTACATATCGGCGTAAGCCAGCTTCTTCGCTTCGATCATGGCGTGCAGCGCATCGGTGGAGTTATGCCCAAAATGCGCGAGAGAAAATCCTTCCATGATGTTCAGCATTTCCAGCGCGGCGATTCCCTGCCCGTTCGGAGGAATCTCATAGACGGTCCACCCGTGATACGTGGTCGAAATCGGCTCGACCCATTCGCTGGAATAATCGGCGAAGTCCTCCGGCGTCAGCGTGCCGCCCAGCTTGTTTGATAGCGCGACGATACTCTGTGCAGTTGCGCCCCGGTAATAGGCGTCTCTGCCGCCGGAAGCCAGCGATTCAAGCGAATGCGCGAGATCGGGGTTGCGGAAAATATCGCCCACTCGCGGCGAGTGACCATCGAGCAGGTAGGTTGCCGCCGCATTCTTGTCCTGCTTCAGAATATCCACCGCGTCCGCCCAATACGCGGCATCCCATTCGGGCACAGGAAAACCTTCACGAGCGTAGTAGATCGCCGGCGCAAGAAGTTCGGAAAATTTCTTTGTACCGAAACGCGCCAGCAGCTTTGACCAGCCATCTACGGCGCCCGGGACTGTCACCGACTGGATTCCTTTTTGCGGCATTCCCGCAACGCCCTTGGACTTGAGAAATTCGATGGAAAGTCCCGCGGGAGCCCAACCACTTGCGTTCAGCCCATAAAGCTTGCCGGTCTTCGCGTCGTAAACGATCGCAAAAAGATCGCCGCCGATTCCGTTCATCATCGGCTCAACCACGCCCATGACCGCATTGGTTGCGACTGCCGCGTCCACGGCGTTGCCACCGTGGGCTAGCACACTCGCTCCAGCCTGCGCCGCCAATGGGCTTTCCGCAGACACCACGCCCCTGCGTGAAAGAACCATGGAGCGGCCTTGCGTGCGGTCCTGCGCACCGGCCTTCGAAGCAGATATCATCATCGCCAGCGGAAGAAACATTATACAAAACGCTACGCCCACGAACTCTCTCATGTGTCTCCTACGTGAAACAGCCACCTCTAGTAGAAGCTGCGGGCCGCCCTTCGAGCGACAGACTCCATGCGAATCCGACCAAAGCCTAGTGTGAGCACTGCACGATGTCAAACACGGAAAATGGATGAGGGTCTCAAGCCAATATGAATCTGCCAATTTTCTTTGCCTAGCGCCGGATTAACGCTAATCGGAGAACGGCACAGCACCCTGCCGCAACATTGACACCCGAACCCGGCGGAAGTACCGTGTCTGCCGGAACGCGGGGCCGAAAAATTGAACCCACCAGAATTTAAAATTGAGGTGACGCCGCAACCGGATGGAATCTTCGCGCGCATCCGCTTGCTGGACCAGAGCCTCACATTTTTCCTAGCGATTCTGATCCTGATAATCTTCGTGGTCTTCCCGCTCGCCGGCCTGGGCTGGCTCGGGAAATTCATCGTGGATCTGGTGATCTCGATTCTGCTGCTCTCAGGCGCCGTCGCCACCAAGCGTAGCCGCACGCTGACGATACTGGTGGTTCTGTTGACGAGCGCCGGCCTCGCGGTGCACTGGACCGGGGCTTACGTTCCGAAGTTCGGGCATCCCGTGCTGGAATCCGTGCTGTTGCTCTGCTGCCTGCTGGCGTTTGCATCGATTACTCTGGTGCAAGTGTTCAGCCCGGGCGTAATCAACTTGCATCGCGTACTGGGAGCGATTGCGGCTTACCTGCTGATCGGCCTGGTATGGTCCTACGCGTACTTACTGGCGGACCTACTGGTTCCCGGCTCGATCCATCCCACGGTGAATGCGCAGGAAGTAATGTCGCCCATGGCGCGCTACGTGTATTTCAGTTTTACCACGTTGACGACACTCGGTTACGGCGACATCATTCCCGTGCATCCCCTGGCGCGCACGCTGGCAATCTGCGAAGCGCTCATCGGCCAACTCTATCCTGCCGTGCTGATCGCCGGACTGCTCGCCATGGCGCTGCAGCCGCAAAAACTACCGGAGACCAAATCGTAATCGAGCCTAAAGAGTCTGTGTGAGAACTCGAAAGTCTTTCTAGGTCGTGGCTTCAGCCACACCATAACTCACGCAAATTCGCGCGGCTGTACAGGCTGCGGAAAAAGTCGGTTTTTTAGGGGCTCGGTGCTTCGGATATGACAACGAGTACTTGGCTTGCAATGGGCCCTCGCCCCTGAGGAAATGGTTCGGCGCGCTTTTCCGCCAACTGTTTAGCCGCTGCAGTAGCGATTTTGCAGTTCTCGCACAGGCTCTAAACGCTCGTAGCAACCGAACCCGGCGCCGCAGACACTGCGACTATTTTCCCTTCTCGACGGGATAACCCTTCTCAATCCAATCCGTGTTGAAGTCGTTCGGCAAAATCAGCACGCGCAGACTGCTAAAACCCATATCGCGCATTGCCACAAACGCAGGCCGCAGATTCGGGCAATGCGCCAGCGGGCAGCATCCACAGTACAAAACGACGTTCGCCGCCTTGGGAAGGGATTGCGCCCAACTCTTCAGTTCGGCAAGCCCCGGGTCGGTTGAAGCAGCCCCGTGGAACACCGCGTGAGGAATGTGCGCGCCCTGATAAAGCGGACGGAACCCCACGCACACGACGACGGGCTCGTTCGGGTGAGCCGGTGCGGCGAGTTCCTTTGCAAGATCCGCCCCTTGCACCGTTTGCGCGGCGGACCAGGGGTCGCCGGCGTCTTCGGCGTGAGACAAGCCTCCCAGGCGCGTCGCGCGAGAATTCGAAACAAAGAGGGCCAGGAAAACAAGGCAAAGCAGCGCTGTCACCATGCCACGAAATCTTTTCATTTGCGGTGTTCTCCCCCGTCGCGGTTCGAGCGCGCTCCGGAAGCTGCGACCAGCCTTTGTAGCGGCGCTTGCGACGCCACCAACGGTACACAAAATTGCGCCGGCACAACAGCACGGTCCAAAAAAAACCGGCGGATTAAAAACCCGCCGGCTGGAAATGCTGCGACTGTGAAAAACGCCGCGCCTAGGACGTCGGCTGCGGCGCCTCCATTTTCTTCTGCTTGATGGCCTTCACCTTGTCCACCAGGTCGTCCGCGAGCTTCACGTCGGCATCGCGCGCATCAGGAGAAGTTTCCATATCCGCTTTTTGCCGATAGAGCAGGTTCAGGTAGGCCATGGCGTCGTCGTAATCGGTGCGCAACTGCATGGCTTTCTGCAGGCTGGCTATGCCTTCATCCACCACGGCGCCGTATTTCTGCTGGAACGCGGTAGCCAGCGCGGGAGGCGCAGGATCCGTGTCCTTGATGGATTTCTTGGCGGTCTTGTTGTACTCCTCGCGCATGTCCCGATTGCCACGGAAAGCGAGCGACCAGTCAATCACGCCCACCCAGTAGTACGGCTCCGGATCGTCCGGCTTCAGTTGGATGTGCTTCTCATGGTAGCTCTTCGATTCCTCCATCATCTTGGGATCGAAGGGAGGCCCGCCCGCCATGTTGTAAAGAATCGAGCCCAGCCCGTCAATCGCGGAAAGATTACCTGGATCACTCGCCAGAATATCTTTGAACTCCTGCGCGGCCTGCTGGCCGTTGCGAATATTTTCAGGAGAAGGTGCGCCCGGAATATACTGCGCGGAGTAAGCAGTCGCTAGATAAAGCCGCGCGTTGGTCAGTCCCGAGTCCAGATCCTTGGCTGTCTTGAAATCTTCGATGGCCAGATCGGTCTGCCCGGCCTTATAGGCCTGCACGCCCTTGTTGAGCTTGTCGCGCGCGCGCAGTTTGTCGCAACCACCGCCCACGGCGACCGCGGCCAGTACCACGGCGAGTAGTAAAACTGTGTGAGGCTTCCGCTGCATCCCTTGCTCTCCTTGATGAAGGCTGCGCCGAATTCAAAAAGCTACCAGTCCCGACGACTTACAGAACACTACGAAACCATGAACAAATGCCGTTACTGCCGAGCTTGGATATTCGCCGTGATCAGGCCGACGTTGTCGATGCCAGCGCCACGCATGATATCAATCGCCCGAGCAACCTCCGCAAACTGAACTGAATCATCGCCCTTCACGAAGGCCGCTTTTTCCGCACGCTGCTTAAAGATATCTTCCAGCCGCGATCCCAGTCCGTCCCAGGAAACCTTATCCTGACTGACCAGGAGATCCCCGCCCGAGGTGAGTCGTACAACAATCACCGCCAGCGGGTCTTTATCCGGCGTCACCATGGGCGGGGCAGGCTGCGGTATGCGGGCCTCCAGGCCCTGCGGTACCGTGGGTGTAATCACCATGAAAATGATGATCAGTACGAGCAATACATCGATCAGAGGCACGATGTTCGGCTCGGACATCGAACCCTTTTTGCCGCCAACCGTCATTGCCATGCAGCACCCCCGACCGGAACACGCCGCAAGCTAACGAAGCTACCGGACACTACACCGGAATGTAGATTACTGCCCTGCTTCGATCTTCGCGGTAATCAGGCCGACGTTGTCAATCCCGGCGCCGCGCATGATGTCGATCGCGCGAGCCACCTGCGCGAACTCCACGGCGTCGTCACCTTTCACGAAAGCCACTTTCTCGGCGCGCTGCTTAAAGATGTCTTCCAGGCGCGGACCCAGAGCGTCCCAGGTCGTGTCGTCCTGGTTGATCATCACTTTGCCGTTCGAGGTGACTTGCACGACGATGGTCTTCGCCAGCAGCGTGTCATCCTGCTTCTGGTTCGGAGGAGTCGGCTGCGGCACCAGCGCATCCAGCCCCTGCGGAATCGTGGGGGTGATCACCATGAAGATGATGATCAGCACCAAGAGCACGTCAATTAGAGGCACGATGTTCGGTTCCGACATCGATCCTTTACTGCCACCAACTGCCATTCCCATGGGAAAACTCCTTATATTCTATGCGCTGAATCTCGCGCCCATTCCTAAGTGCCGGGCGGAGGTGGCGGAGGAGCCGGTCCATTCTTGGCGCGGATCTTTTCCGTGAGCAGGCCCAGATGATCCACGCCGGCAGCACGTACCTCGTCAACTGCCTTGACCACATCGCCGTACTTCGCGCGTGAGTCGGAGCGCACGAAGACGGTCTTGTCCAGGCGGTTGGCGATCAGGTCCTTGATCCTCGTGGTGATGTCGTCCAGGCCAACCTTGGTGCTGCCCAAATACATCTGGCCGTCACGCGTCACGGCCAGGATGATGGCGTCGTCCTTGTCGGCATCCTGCAGGTCCCGGGCGTTATTCACCTTGGCCATATCCACGGAGACGCCCTTCTGCAACATAGGCGTGACCACCATGAAAATAATCAGCAGCACCAGCATGATGTCCGCCATCGGAATCACGTTCGGCGCGGCCATCACCGGCGGTGCTTTGGGCTTGTAGGCCATGGCTTACTTCTTCCCGCCGCGGCGTGTGATGAAATAGTTGATCAGCTCCATCGAGGAGTTGTCCATCTCCACGTCGAAGGCTTCCACTTTGTTGGTGAAATAGTTGAACGCCCACACCGCCGGAACCGCGACGACCAAGCCCAGCGCGGTGGTGACCAACGCTTCCGCAATTCCGCCGGCGACCGCCGACAATCCGGTGGCCTTCGAAGCGGAAATGCCTTTGAACGCGTTGATGATGCCCATCACCGTGCCGAACAGTCCGACGAACGGAGCCGTCGAGCCGATGGTCGCAAGACCCGAGAGACCGCGCTTCATTTCGGCGTGTACGATCGCGACCGAGCGCTCCAGACCGCGGTTCGCCGCTTCGATCACTTCTTCATCGCCCACCTGCGCCGAAGCTGCCTGGAATTCAGACAAGCCCGTGGCCACGACCTTGGCGATGTGGCTCTTCTTGTTGCGCTCGGCAATCGAGATCGCTTCGTCGAGCTTGTTATCTTTCAGCGCGCCCGCCACTTGCTGCACGAAAATCCGCGACTGCTTGCGGGCGGCGCTGTACATCAACGCGCGGTCAATCATGATGCCGATCGACCAAGCGGACATGATAAATAGAATGGCTACGACGGTTTTGGCAGGGATGCCCATGTTGTGCCACATACTGACCAGGTCCCAGCCCACTTCACCCGTTGGCTGCTGAAACATCATCACACCGGCAAAAAGTAAATTCGCAAGCATTATCTGATCCTCCGTTCCTGTGAAACGACCAAGGCAGCAAGTTTCTGCCGGTCGGATTTTATTTCCGCTCCGCCCCAGCTCCGCGAAGAGCTTGAAGCAAGCCTTGCTTTAACCGCCCAAAGTAAAGACGACCGAAATTGTAGTGTCCACTTCCACCGGTTCACCGTTCAGCAAGGTGGGGCTGTAGCGCCATTGACGCACGGCGTCCATCGCATTCTTCATCAGCAGCGGAGGACCGGAAACGTAGGTCAATTCCTGAATCGTGCCATCCTTGGCGATCACGGCATGCAGCATCACCGTGCCGGAAATATGCGCCGTCTTGGCAATCGGCGGGTACAACGGAGTGACCTGGCGAACGAGCTTGGCCGCCGCGACGTTGCCGCCCACACGGATGCGCGAAGGAGCCGCCTTCGGCGGGGGAGGCATGCCGCCACCCGAACCACCGATAATGCCGCCCAGAACGCCGCCGGCCTGACCACCCGGAACGCCGCCCGGAACGCCGCCGACCACGCCAACCGCGCCGACATCAGGCGGCATCTCCTCTTCCTTAATCATTTGCACTTTCTTCGGGATCACCGTCGGCGCCATCATCTGACCGTTGTGAATCAGGCGCACCACGGGCTTCACGATTCTTTGTATCGCCGCGGCAGGCGGAGGAGGAGGGGGCGGCGGCGGCGGAGGCACCAGGAAAGTCGTGAGCAACTGTTTGGGCAAGGCTTCCGTATAGATGAGCGGAATCAAAATCAAGATGCCCAGCAAACCAGCTTGAATGATGGCCGAAAGAGCCACCGTCCACGAGTTGTTCGTCCTTTTCGGATTGGCACTCGATACAACTAGATCGTCAAACATGGCGCCTACCTCCTAGCAGCTGCCACCACGCGCTTTTCGGCTGCGGATCCGGCGCGAACGGCAGTTCCCTGACCACGATATTTATTCCAAAGCACCACTATGGGCGCGGCAATTCCGAAACTGGAGTATGTTCCTACCACAACTCCTACCACCATGGCAAAAGAGAAAGCACGAAGCACCTGCCCGCCCATGAGGAAAAGTACCAGGACGGTTAGGAATGTTAATCCACTGGTCAATATCGTCCGTGAAAGAGTCTGATTGATGGCCTTATTCACGACGTCCGGAAACGGTTCGCGCCTCATCAAACGCTGATCCTCGCGCACGCGATCGAATATCACGATCGTATCGTTCATCGAGTAGCCCACTAGTGTCAGCAATGCCGCGATCACCGTCAGCGAAATTTCATAATGGAAGAGCGAGAAGAAACCCAGGGTAATGAGCACGTCGTGGAATACGGCGATCACCGCCGCGGCTCCGTAAACCCACTCGAACCTGAAGGCAATATATATCAACATGCCGGCCAGCGCATACAAAGTCGCGCGAATGGCCTGCAGCCGCAGTTCCGCGCCAACTTTCGGGCCGACGATCTCGACGTTGCGAATTGTAAAGTTGCCGAGCACGAAGCTGTTGTTCAAAGTGTTGAGCACCGCCGGCGTCACGCCGTCCGCATTTTTCAACTGGTCGAAGCTGGTGACGATGCCGCTGTGATCGGCGTCGCGCGCGGCCAGCAGTCGTTGCGCCAGCAGATTGTAGCGATCACCGGCTGCCGCGCCGAGGGTCAGTGGATCTTTTTCAGTCAGTACCGCGGCCAGCGCTTCCTTGGTGATGGAATTGAAATCCGGCTTGCCGCCCGCATCCGCCGTGCCAAAAGTCTTGTGCAGCACATTCAGGATCGCTTCTCGGCCCGTATCCAGCGTCGATTCATCGCTCTGGCCTTTTTGCTCCAGGCCAATTACGACATCGTTCTGCGAGCCGCCGCCCAGTACGTTGTCACTGATCGTCTGGATCGTGCTGTCGTTAAGCCCTGCGGACGATAGCCCCTTGCGAATCTGATCGAGCGGCGCCGGGCCCGCGAACCGCACATAAACCAGCGTGCCACCGCGGAAATCAATCCCGTAGCGCATGCCGCCGTTCTTTAGTATCGAAGCCCAGCCCACCGCCAGCAAAATCAACGACAGGGCGACGAAGTACTTCGCCTTCCCCATCCAGTCAACGTTAACGCCCTTGAATAATTCCATTCCGATACCTATCCACCTTTGTTTGACACCGGACCGGTTGCGTTGGTTCCCTGCGGCCGGCCTGGTTAATCTGGCGTTGGCCGGGCAGCCTTTAAGTCCCGTCCCTGCACTATAAGTGCTTCGTAACCGCCGGAATCAGGGAGTCCTTGGCGCGCCCCCGCGCCATTGTGAAACTATTGCACCTGCTCAATGCACCGCTAAATACGGTAAACACCCCATCAAATACTAAGTTCCGCCTGACGATCCTTACGCGACAAATGCCAGTCGAAAATCGCCCGCGAAACAAAGATCGAAGTAAAAACGTTCGCCAACAAACCAATAATCAACGTGATCGCAAACCCTTGCACCGGTCCGGTACCGAACAACAGCAGGAACGCGGCCGATACCAGCGTCGTCACGTGCGTGTCAATGATCGTCCGGAAAGCATTATGAAATCCCGAATCCACCGCCGTGGCCGGAGCCTTGCCGTTGCGCAATTCTTCGCGTATGCGCTCGAATACCAGCACGTTGGAATCAACGCCCATGCCGATCGTGAGCACCACGCCCGCAATCCCGGGCAGCGTGAGCACCGCCCCGGCAATCGCCATAAACGCGACCAGGATAATCAAGTTGAGGATCAGGGCCACTACTGCATTGACACCGCTCATCCGATAATAGAACACTAAAAAGATCATCACCACGATCAGGCTGCCGATCGAGGCGCGCACGCCCGCGCGTATCGAGTCGGCTCCCAGCGATGGGCCCACCGTGCGCTCTTCCAGGTACCTGATGGAAGCAGGCAGCGCGCCCGCGCGCAACACCAGCGCCAGATCCTGTGCGGACTCCTCCGTGAAATTTCCTTCGATCACCCCGGAATCATCAATGCGGCTGTTAACCGTCGGCGCGCTGTAAACCTGATGGTCCAGCACGATCGCCATACGTCCCTTGGGCGACAACTGCGACTGCGCTTCCGTGAAAGGGCCAAAGCGCGTCGCCGCCGCAGTGGAAAGCTGGAAGCGTACTTCAAATTGCCCGGGATTATTTCCGTTAGGCGCAGGGCTGGCGCCGCGCAGATCCTGTCCGGTGACGATCGGCGCCCGATCGAGAATGTAATAAACCGTCTGCACGGGAAAGCCACTCTGCGCTTCGGATTTGCCGGACACGATCACAGTTCCCGGAGGCAGCACGCCGCCCTTCGCAGCCAGCGCCGCAACTTCCGAAGGATACGTTTGATCGTCGGCCACGCGGTTCAGCGTCAGTTGTCCGCCGGCTTGAATCACGGCCTTGGCGCGGCTCGGATCGCCTTCGCCAGGAAGCTGCACCAGGATTTCATTGTCGCCGCGGCCGGTGGTGGCGATGGTCGGCTCGGTCAATCCAAGAGCATTAATGCGGCGCGTGATGGTTTCCACTGCCTGCACCATCGTCTCGCGGCGCAGATCAGCCACGACGCTAGGTCGCATCGTCAACAAGTAGCCATTCACTACGCCAGCAGCAGGCGCCATGGCCCAATCGGTGAATTGCGTCGAGATCAAATCGCGGAACGCGCCGGAGGTGTTCGAGTCAACGTTATCCACCTCAATGTGCGTGTCGTCCACGCGGCGGAGATCCCCCACGATGATGTTTTTCTCGTGCACCTGCTTGGTGAGCTGATCCACGGCCTGATCGCAACGCTGTCCGATGGCTTCATCCACCTGCACTTGCAACACCAGGTGGCTGCCGCCCTTCAAATCCAGTCCCAGCTTGATTCGATCCGCGAGGTTAGCCTTCACCTGCGTCAGCGAGGTAGGAAACGTGGGTAATCCCAAAAGACCATACAAGCAAATCACGATGACGATAAGTATAAGAATAAACTTCCATCTGAGCTGGGAATTCATGCGGGCTGCCTAACTCTCCTTCGGTGGTTCTGCTTGCATTCCCGCGATCGCGCTGCGGGCTACCTTCATCTTCACTTGCTCGGCGATGCGCAGCTGCACTGTGTCACCTTCGAGGCCAACAATCGTGCCATAGATTCCGCCGTTGGTGATGACTTTATCTCCGTTTTTCAGCGCCGCCAGCATTTCGTTCACTTTCTTCTGGCGCCGCTGCGCCGGCAGGATCATCAGGAAATAGAAAATCACCATGATCAGGATCAGCGGCAGGAATAGTGCTATCCCGCCCGGCTGCGCCTGCGCCAGCACGCCCAGAGCGAGGTTCGCTGAAGCGAACATAGAAATTGTCACGATCATTACGCCTTTCCCTCGTGCGCCGCGAGTCCAGCTACTAGAGGGCCAATCCGCCAGGACGGACAAGCTTGCCGGGGGCCGACAAGCCGGGAACTCGTTCGCCGAAGACGCTGCTCCGCCCTGCGACCGCGCCCAACACCTGCTTGGGTTTGTCTTATTTCAGACGAGCCTGAAGGTCAGAGCGGAACTTTTCGAGCTTCCCAAAACGGATAGCCTCGCGAATTTTACGCATTATGTCAAGGTAAAAGTGGATGTTGTGGTGGGTGTTCAAAATTATCGCGAGGAATTCGCCGCTCGTTGCTAAGTGCCGTAGATAAGCCCGCGAGTAGCGCCGGCACACCGCGCATTCGCAGGATTCGTCAATCGGGCGCGGATCGCTCGCGTACTTCGCGTTCTTGATCAGCATGCGCCCCTGCGAAGTATAAAGGCAGCCGTGCCGCGCGCTGCGCGTGGGCAGCACGCAATCCATCATGTCCACGCCCAGTGCCACGTAATCGGGAATCTGCTCGGGTTTACCGACGCCCATCAGGTAGCGCGGCCGCTCCGCGGGCAGACGCGAAGCCGCAACGCCCGTCATTTCGCAAGTGCTCGCATGCGGCTCGCCCACAGCCAATCCACCGATCGCGTAACCCGGAAAATCCAACTCCGCGAGCGCCTCCGCGCTCTCCCGTCGCAGCGCCGCATGCGTCCCGCCCTGCACAATTCCGAAAAGCATCTGCCGCGCGGCGTCTCCATGCCCTGCGAAATAATCGCGCGAACGCCTCGCCCAGTTCAGCGTCCGCTTCGCGGCGTCACGCGCGCGCTGCTCCGGCGCCGGCGCCTCGATGCATTCATCGAGCACCATCACGACGTCCGCGCCCAGCGCGATTTCGATTTCCAGCGCTTTTTCCGGCGAAAGAAAATGTTCGGAGCCGTCCAGATGCGAACGAAACGTTACGCCTTCGTCCGTCACCTTGCGCAATTCGCTGAGGCTGAAAACCTGGAAGCCGCCCGAATCGGTGAGAATCGCCCGCGGCCACGCCATGAATGTGTGCAGTCCGCCCATCTGGCGGATCAATTCGTGTCCGGGGCGCAGATATAGATGGTAGGTGTTCGCAAGCAGAATTTGCACGGCGAGGTCTTCCAGATCCTGCTGCGTCTGGCCCTTCACGGTGGCGGCCGTACCGACGGGCATGAACGCCGGCGTATCAATCACGCCGTGCGGAGTAGTCAGCCTTCCCAGGCGCGCGCCCGTAGGATCCATCGCGAGCACCTCGAACTTGAATCCCTCGACCTGTCGCTCCATCCGAACGAGTGTATCAGGAGAAAGCAGCGACCAGCCCCACCTTCACGATCACATAAATAAGCCAAACGCCCACCACCGTCCCCAGCGCCTTGCCAAACGAAATCTTTTTGGGATCCGCGGCGCTGAATCCGATGGCCATCAGGATCATGTTCCAAAAGGCAAACAGGTCCAACGCTGTGAACAGCGTCACCATCCATTTCGGTGAATCATCGGCAAGAAAGGCTCCGCCATTGGACGCCACCAGATGCTCCAGATCCACCGTGGACGGATCTTTCAGGAAAAGGATCAGTATCCCCAGCAGTCCGACGATGATTCCCGGCACCCAGGCATACGAAACGATCCCCAGCGACGGCACGAATCCGACCTTTGTCCCGTATATCAGGTTGAACGCGAGCATCAGTACGGCCGCCACCACTACCGCGGCGATGAACGCTCCAATAACAACTGCTGCATAAGCGAAAATCGGCGCCACCCTGGTCTGCGTATTGATCAGGTTCTCCCGCTGCTCTTCCGTCATGGATTCCATCTGCTTCTGCGTGCGCGAGTTTTGCTGATCCTGCCGGATCATGAAGTTGCGCCAGCCCACGCGCTGGCTGAATGTGAAGACGACTCCGACGGAAACCACGGCGATCAAGACCAGCGGCAAAATCCATGAGGGCTTCCGTACGATCGATTCAAAAGTCGGCTTCGGGCTGAATAGCACGCCGAAAATTCGACCCAAGGAACTGTCAGAACTGGTGGTTGCGGGAGAGGGAGTCTCTGCGCTAGCCATGCTGGTTTCCTCCTGCTGCACTCGAAACGACCGGGGGACTGATTCTCTTTCTCATTACGGCTGGCTCAAGCGAATGTTTCAGTCTGGAGCCACTGTTTAGCACATCCCAACGAAGATTGTCATCAAGAGGAGCGAGGCGGAACTAGGAAGATGGCATTACGGGCACCGCTGCAGACACAGCGGGCACATTTTCGAGTGCGGCGGCTTGCCGCCGCTTTCGTAAGCAAGGCTTGCCTCGCGTGAACGAGGCGTGATCGAAACAATTGGCCGATGAACCGGCGCCCGTCACAATCGCACGAAACTCACTCCGGAATTTCCGGAACAGCCGCCAGCAACGCCTGCGTGTAAGGATGCTGCGGCGCTCCCAATACCTGCTCCGCGGCCCCAATCTCCACAATCCGCCCCGTCTGCAGCACCGCCACGCGCGAAGCCAGCTGCGCCACCACCGGCAAACTATGCGAAATCAGCATCAAGGTCAGCGAAAATTCGCGCTGCAACCGCGCCAGCAATTCCAGAATCTGCGCGCCCACCGAAACGTCCAGCGCCGATACCGGCTCGTCCGCAATCACCAGTTCCGGCCGCAAAATCAACGCTCGCGCGATTCCGATGCGCTGCCGCTGCCCCCCAGAAAATTCGTGTGGGTAACGCGTAACGGCGTCGCGGCCCAATCCCACAGCCTCGAGAATTTCCGCCGTCCGAGCCACGCGCTCTTCGCCCGAAAGCTGCGGTTCGTGAATCGCCAGCGGCTCGCCGACAATACTCCCCACGCGCAGGCGCGGATTCAGCGAAGCGATGGGGTCCTGAAACACCATCTGCATCCGCCGCCGCAGCGAACGCAGCTTTGCGCCGCGCGCCCCCAGCCAATCCTCGCCGCGAAAAAGAATCTCGCCGGAGTCGGGTTCGATCAACCGCATCAGCATGCGCGCCAAGGTCGTCTTCCCGCAGCCGGATTCGCCGACGATCCCCAGCGTCTCGCCGCGCTCCAGCGCGAAGCTCACGCCATCCACCGCCAGCGCCCGCCGCGCCGATTGCGTGAACGCGCCGGTGGAAACGGAATACGATTTGCTCAGCGCGCGCGCCTCGAGAAGAATTTCGCCCGGCATTCCTAGATTTTCTCGGCGGCGATTTGGATTCCGGTGTTGATCATGTACAGGCAGGGCTGCGCGCCCGGTTGGCACACGTCTGCCGGCTCAAAGCGCGGATGAAAATTCGCTCCGTCGTCCGCCATGGACGAAACCATCAGGCGCCTGGCCTCGATAAATTCCGCATCGCTTGATTTCCAGCCCGCCACGTGCATCCAGTGCTCGAACACCCGCGGATGCTCTCTGGTTTCCGTCGCGGTAATCCGCAGGCCGGCGGCATCCATAATCGCCCGGAATTCCGCGAGCGTCAGCGAGCGGCAGTGCGAGTGATCGCGAATCCATTCGATGCGGTGATTCAGCTCGCGCACTTTCGGATCCTCCGGCACGACGATGTCAATTAATCCCACGCGTCCGCCGCGCTTCACCACGCGCGCCATTTCGTGAATCACCCGCGCCGGATCGGAAATGTGATGCAAGCTGTAACTCGTCACCGCCAGGTCCAGCGAGCCATCCGCAAACGGCAGCGTCTGCGCATCACCAATCGCGAAACCGAGCTTCTCGAGCAATCCCTCGTGCGCCGCTTTATGCCGCGCGCGCAACAGAATTGCCGGCGTCAAATCGTAAGCGCACATCCAGCGCACGTGCTTCGCGAATCGCAGCGCCAGCGTTCCCGGGCCGCAAGCGAGATCCACGGCTACGTCCTCGGGCCCAGCCGCGACTAATCGCGCCAGTAATTCGGCTTCGGCCACACGCTCCGCGACGGCGTAATCGCCGAAAACCTGAGCGGTTTTCGTGAACCGCTCGCGCACCAGCTCTTTCAGTTCGTGGTCGCTCACGCTCGCATGATTCGGCGGCCCCTTGGTCGATTCGTCAGGCGGCCCACTAGGCGGCCCCTTCGGTGATTCATTCGTCGCGCTCATCGGACGAGAATACACCTCGCCTCGTGATTCTTGTTTACCGCGCGCAATTCCGGCGCCGCCGCATCGCACTCCGCCACGCGATGAGGGCAACGCGGCGCGAACGCGCAACCGGGCGGCAGCGCATCCAGTGACGGAACTGTGCCGGGAATCGGCACCAATTTTTCCCGCGTCAGCCGCGGCGCCGCGCGCAGCAACCCCTCGGTGTAAGGATGCCGCGGCGCGCGCAGCACTTCCGCGACCGGGCCTTCTTCCACGATGCGTCCGGCGTACATCACGGCGATGCGCCCGGCAACCTGCGCCACGACTCCCAGATCGTGCGTAATGAAAAGCATCGAGAGCTGCAGCTCGCGCCGCAATTTCGCGAGCAGCTCGAGTATCTGTTTCTGCACGGTGACGTCCAGCGCCGTAGTCGGTTCATCCGCGATCAGCACGCCCGGCCCCGCAGCCAATGCCATCGCGATCATCACCCGCTGGCGCAATCCCCCCGAAAGCTGGTGCGGATATTGCCGCGCGCGCCGCGCCGGGTCGGACAAGGCCGCGCGCTGCAAAGCTTGCAGCGCGCGCCGCTGGATTTCACTTTCTGCAGCGCGCGGCTCGTGTACGCGAATTGCTTCTTCCACCTGCGCGCCAATGCGCAGCACCGGATTCAGCGCCGTCATCGGCTCCTGAAAAATCATGGCGATTTCGCGCCCACGCAAGGCGCGCATTTCGTTCTGCGAAATCGTCAGCAAATTTGCGCGCGCCGCGTTTCGCGCGCCGCCATTCTTGCCGCCGTCGCCGTTGCCCGCGCCGCGCAAACTCAGCCACGCTTCGCCCGCGTGCCGCGCTCCATGCGGTTCCAGCCCCATCAGCGCCAGCGAAAGCATCGTCTTGCCCGATCCCGATTCCCCCACAATCCCCAGCGTCTCGCCTTCCCCCAGCGTGAACGAAACTTCATTCACCGGACGCACCCACCCGCCCGGCGTCGGCAGCTCCACCGTCAGTCCGCGCACCTCAAGGCTTGTCGCCATGGAAACATGATAGCCGTACGCGCTTGCCGCGGCGAAAAATTACGCTACCATTTTATATGGTTGCACCGCCCTGTCCTCTCTGCCATGGCACCACTCGCTTCGCGGGCAATAAGCCCTATTGCCCTAGCTGCGGTTGGAATCGCCAAGCCGCCCTCGCCGATGTCCGCGGCACCCTGTTTTTTCTTCCGCTCGGCATCTTCCTCATGGGCGGCTTCGTTTTTTTCCTAGTTCGCTTCTGGCATTTCCGCAACCCGTACCAGATCGCGATCTTCACCGTTTTTCCCGCCGTCGGGATTCTCATCAACTACTTCGTCTCGCGGCGAAGCCTGGCAAGGTTGCAGGCGCTTCCCGCATCGGCGATGCGCGCCCACCCCGTGCCTAACAATTCCTTCGCGTCGTCAGCCGCTCGCGCTGCAAATTCCAGCGCGGTCATCGAACCGAGCGCGCAACAACAGGCTCTGCTCAGGACTTCGCCCCCTCGCGAAATCCGCATGTCCCTGCGCGGACGCATTAGTTTGTCGGTGGCGTTCCTGGCGGTTCTGGGTTTTGCCGCAATCTTCGGCCTGCACCTTTATACGGTTTGGGCGCGCAAGCTTTCCTTCGCCGTCTTTACACCCGGCGATTGGCTCATCGCCGCCATCGTCGCGCTTCTGCTCTTTCTTCCTTACACGATGTGGCGCTCGCAAGTTCGCGAATGCGATTTGCTGGAGCATGGCGAAGTCGCTCTGGCGACGGTGGTGGGGCAGTGGCAAGGCGATAAAGGCTCATCATCCATCCAATACGAATTCAAGGATTTCCAAGGCGAAACCCGCAAGGGCAGCGGCTTCGACTATACCGAGAAGCTCTTCGAAGGGATGCCCGTCGCCGTTTTCTACGACCGCGATAATCCCCAGCGCCAAATTCCAGCCTGCGCCACATACCACGAAGTCGTGACTTGATCCGATCGCTCATCGCCGCTGCTGCCGATGCGTCATGGTGAGGACAACAAACCGATTTACTGATGCTATACTGACGCCGTGCTGGAGACCTCCTGCCCGCGCTGTGGTGCCGTCTTCACCCCGGCTGGAGATGTGCAAAACTGCCCACACTGCGGGCTCGATTGCGGCACGGCTACCGCGCAATTCCGCGTCAACTCTCCCCGCTACATCCGGCGCGCATTGTTTTTCGGGCTGTCCGCAGCCGTGTATCTTCCAATTTTCGTAGGCATGAAGTGGATATATTGGGCTATCGCTGCGTCACTCTTGGTGCTCGGTTTGCTTTGGGCTTTTATCTCGCGGAAAACGCGACTCGAGTATCACGACCCTACCGCACCTTTAAATGTTTACGCATCCAGGGCAGACGCGAAGTCGGAGCAATCGTCGCTTCCGCTTCGGCACCCGGAAACACCCCGGAAATGGAAGGCGCTCATTTCTGCGCCTCGTCCTCGCGAAGTGTATTTGCCCTTCGGTTCCAAAGTAGGGCTGTTGTTTGCGATTCTCATTTGGATCGTGGGTTGCGGACCACTCTGGTTTAGCGTGATAACTCATCGTGTACTGTTTGGCCGCGTCGTCTATTGGCATCGTTCCGACTGGTTTGCTCTGTTGTCCATGGCGTTCTGGATGATCTGGACCCTGACACTTATCCGGCAAGAGGTCCCGGCCCGAACCCTTCTCCGCGAAGCAGAAGTTACCATCGGCTACTGGAATGACGGTACCTATCGGTTTTGGACAAAATCGGGCGAGAGCTTCCAACGCGCCGCAACCATCGGTTCTCTCGAAGGCGAGATTACAGATACAGGGCTAGTCCCGGTCTTCTACCTTCCGGAGGATCCAACCAAAAGCGTTGCTCTGTGCAGCCTGCTTTCGAGGATTCGCGTTCCGTCTGAGAGCGGATCCCGGGAATTAGCGCAAGCCTCTGCGCAATTCTAGCGCTCCGCGACGGGAATGCAAAAACGCAAAGCCGTGTGCGTCGCGGAGAAGCTGCAAACTTTATTGTCGGTAAGCCCGGCGGATTTTCCTGCGGTGATCACGTCAATCTCGCGAATGTGCAGTTGGCCCTTGGGATAAACCACCCAAATCGCGCCGTTTTTATGAATCGAACGCCCGAGCGAATTTAACTGCGCGAGATCCGCAACGGCCTCCACCGAAAAGAAAATCAGGTCGGCTCCATTCAGGCGTTTCCCGCGCGAGTATTCCGGCACGCGCGCCGCAAGCTCCGTCAGAAATTCCGCGCTCTCCACTCCCAGCACCGCGACTCTCTGCCCGGGCTTCACTCCCAGCTTGTCAATCAGCAGCCGATGCGAATAATCACGCTCGGGCGCGCGAGCCTTCGCCCGACTTTTCCGCTGCACGGTCATTTTTCGCATCGTGGTCATTTTTCGATCGGTACGTCCTGCCCGAATTTCGCGCCCAGCGCCTGAAGGTATTCTTGCTGCGTCCGCGAATAACCGAGCACGAAGCGCGCTGCAACACGGAAGATCGGATTATAGATTTCGCCGGCCTCGGTGATGCGCAGGAGCGAGCTGCCGTCCTTCACCGCCGAGATTTCGTACGTCCACGTCCCGCCAAAAGGCAGCTTAGGATCGGCAATTCGCACTACCAACGCTCGCGGCGGCACCATGACCATCACTTGATATGGAATCGATCCACCATGATTATCAAACTCGCGCCACGATGGTTTCCCGTCCACCGGCGGAAGCATCTCCACCCGCGTCACATCCTTGCGCCACGCAGGAAATTTCGCGTAGTCCGTGATCACTTGCCAAAGCGCGTCGGGCGGCTGGCGAAACCGCGCGGCGCAAGTGGAAACGTGTTGCTGAGGCAGGAATGCGCCGATCGTCACCCCCACCAGTATCAGCAGAACCAACAGCGCCACGACCACAAAAATTGCCGCACGGATCGCGCGCATCACGATTGTTCCTCTCGTCGCGCCTTCCGATTCCACAAAACGGTTCCTCCAAGCGCTCGCATTATACTTCGTTTACCCCGGCGAACGATTGGCACATAATGCGCTGCTACTGCGCGCGATCCATGCAAGGAGGAACGCAGCCATGCTCCCCGGGCTAAAAGCGGCGCTGAATTATCATCCGCTGTTCGTGCATTTTCCCATCGTGCTGTGGCTCGCGGCGTTGCTGTTCGAAAGTTTCGCGGTCTGGCGCTCCAGCGACGAGTTGCAGCGCACCGCTTCGCGCTTGCTCTATCTCGGCACATTCGCCGCGATCATTACCGTGATGACTGGACTCGCCGCGCAAAAGTCCGTGGCGCCAGGCGAAGCACAACGCGCGGTAGCAATACATGAAACACTCATGCTCACCGCCACCAGTCTCGCCATCGTGTTGTGTAGTTTCGCATTTTTCATGCGTAACAATTTCCCGCCGCACCTGCGCAAGGTGCTGCTACTGGGCCTGGTGGTCCTCGGCGCGCTGCTCACCATCGGCGCGGACCGCGGCGCGCAACTCGTCTATGAATACGGCTCGGCGGTGAATTGGTCCACCGCACAGCAACAGAATTAATTACGGGAGTCACAAAATGAAGAAACCTCGCGAAGCAAAACGCATGAGCGATGCAGCAGTGAAACAGAGTACAGGAAAGACGTGGCCGGAGTGGTTCAAAATCCTGGACAAAGCCGGCGCAAAAAAAATGCGCCACCAGGACATTTCCGCCTACTTGGCCAAAGAGCACAAAGTGGGCCCGTGGTGGTGCCAGATGATCGCCGTCCCTTACGAGCACGAGCGCGGCCTGCGCGAAAAATTCCAAAAGTGCGACGGCGAATTCGCCGCCTCCGGCAGCCGCACACTGAGCGTCCCGCTGAGCAAGTCCTACGACGCCTGGACCGACGAAAAACTTCGCCAGCGCTGGCTACCCGGCGCAAAAATCGAAATCACCACTGCCACAAAAAACAAATCCCTGCGCGCAAAATGGAACGGCGGCCAGAGCCGCCTCAGCGTGAATTTCTACCCCAAAGGCGCCGGAAAAAGCCAGGTAGCGGTGGACCACATGAAGCTAGCAAACTCGAAAGAGTGCGCCAAGATGAAAGCCAACTGGTTCGAGGCGCTGAATCGCTTGCAGGAGATTCTCGAAGGATAAACGCAAAGTCGTAGGGGCGAGTCTGACACCCGCCCCCTGCGATCGCAGCGATTAGTAATCGTTCGCGGAGCCTTCCAAGAAAGCGCGCAATTTGCGCGAGCGCGAGGGATGCCGCAACTTCCGCAAGGCCTTCGCCTCGATCTGCCGGATGCGTTCGCGCGTGACGGCGAACGACTGGCCCACTTCCTCCAGCGTGTGCTCGCTGCCATCATCCAGACCAAAGCGCATCTTGATGACTTTCTCTTCGCGCGGCGTCAACGTTTTCAATACTGAAGAGGTTTGCTCCTTCAGGCTCAGGTTGATCACCGCGTCCGAAGGCGAAACCACCGCCTTGTCCTCGATGAAATCCCCCAGATGCGAATCCTCTTCCTCGCCGATCGGAGTCTCCAGCGAAATCGGCTCCTGCGCGATCTTCAAAATCTTGCGCACCTTGGCGACGGGAATATCCATGCGCTTGGCGATTTCTTCCGAAGTCGGCTCGCGCCCCAGTTCCTGCACCAGCTGCCGCTGCGTGCGCACCAGCTTGTTGATCGTTTCGATCATGTGCACCGGGATGCGGATGGTGCGGGCCTGGTCGGCAATCGCGCGGGTAATCGCCTGGCGAATCCACCAGGTCGCGTAGGTGGAAAACTTGTAACCGCGGCGCCATTCGAATTTATCCACGGCTTTCATCAAGCCGATGTTGCCTTCCTGAATCAAGTCGAGGAACTGCAACCCGCGATTGGTATATTTCTTCGCGATCGAAACCACCAGGCGCAAGTTCGCTTCGATTAATTCCTTCTTCGCCTGTTCCGCTTCCGCTTCGCCGCGAAGAATGACCTGTAGCCCGCGCTTCAGCTCGGTTGGGCTCACTTCGCTGGCCAATTCGATTTCCGCGAGCTCCTGCTTGCGCGCCCGCAAATCCTTGCGCGCTTCCGCCTGCACGTCGGCCTTGGAAGCATCCACGCGCCGCTCGAGCTTCACGATTTCGCGCTCGAGGAAGTGCACGCGCTCCACAGTCTGCCGGATTTTTTCGATCAACCGCTTCTTCTCGAGAGGGTTGAACTCCAGCTCCCGCATGCGAGTGGACATCTCGACGCGCGTGCGCGCCAAGGCATAGCGAGCGCGCAGATACGGGCGCTTCTTCGACTTCGCCATGTTGCCCAGTTTCGATGCCTGCTTCAGCGCCAGCAGGTACAGCTTCGCCACGCGGTCAATCTGCTTCAGAGTTTCTTTGGTCTTGGCCTCGATCTTTTCTTCGGTGAGTTCTTCGTCGTCGAATTGAACGATTTCCTTGATCGAGCGCGAGCCATTGCGCAGATCTTCGCCCACCTGTAGAAGCTCTTTCAGGATCAACGGAGCCCGCGTGATCGTCTTCAACACCAGCAGCTGTCCGCGCTCGATGCGCTTGGCAATCGCCACTTCGCCTTCACGCGTCAGCAGCGGAACAGTGCCCATTTCACGCAGATACATGCGCACCGGATCGTTTGTCTTTTCCAGCGATCCCGGAGTCAGATCCAGTTCGCCATCTTCGGAAGCGACGGCTTCGGTATCTTTCACCGGCTCGGGGGAATCCGACGCATCCGCGGCAGCCAACGCCACTTTCGCGCTCGCCAGGTCTTCATACACATCAATCCCATAGCGCTCAAACGTTGAGAGCAAATCGTCAATTTCTTCCGAGGAGTGCACCTCGGGCGGCAAGATATCGTTCACCTCATCGTAGAGCAAGTAACCGCGTTCCTTGCCCATGGCGATGAGTTGCCGTACCTGATCGTATTTTTCCTCTAGAGCTACCGTCACACTTCCTCCCTCGCAGAGGTCAGGCGATGCGCGCAAACAGGTCCGCAAAATGCAAAGCCGCCGTGGTGAGACACCCCGGCGCACTGCAAATTAGCTGCATTTAAACGGTTTTTTAGAGCGAACTTTCGAACCCGTCGCCGATTCCGCGCCCGTGCCGCCACGCCCGCGCCTACCCTCACGCATCTATAGGATGCACGAAGCGTGCCGCCCGTCTCCTCCAAAACCCTACGAATATACAATATCACCCATGCTAACGTCAACGATCCGCCGTAAGTCATTGCTCGGGAAGGATTTTGCTCGGTTCCGGCTCCCGCTCGCGAGACAGCAGCCGCAGCAGTTCCATCCGGCGAATCACTAATTTTTTCAGCTCATCCGCCGCTGGGTTCGCTTCGATCTGCCTCTGCAAATCCGTCAGTTCCTGCGCTACGGGCCGGTGGCGTAAAAACCCCAGGCAGCTTTCTGCGTCTTCCCAAGTGCCTTCCGGCAGCGTTTCAAAAAGAATCTCAAAGAAGAGCCGGCGGTCTTTGTCGTCAAGCGTCGCGGCCAGCGCCGCGGCGTCCAGTTTTTGGCCCGACGCAATTGCCACCACCAGCGCCTCGAATATGTTCCGCGTCTCGAGACCCCGGTGCAAATCAGCCGAAGCGATTTCCTGGGCCAGCTTCTCGCGAAATTCCACCGCTTCGAACAACATGCGGATTAACTGTCTCTCGGCGCGCTTCACCGCAGGCGTCAGCAGCTCCGCCTTGGGTTTCACTTCGCTGCGCCGCTCGTCTGCCGCGCGACGCAGTGCCGCGCGCAGCACCGGCTCATCCACGCGCAATTCTGAAGCGATCCTCGTGGCCCACTCCGACCGCAGCAGCCGGTTCGGCAGTCGCTGCACGTACGGCATCAGAAAATTCAGCGCGGCCACTTTTCCCGCCGCCGTGGTCCGGTCCATCAGTCGCGCGCGGCCGATCAAGTAATCCAGATAGGGCGGCGCCTGCGTCAGCAATTTCTTGTAAGCCTCGACGCCCTGTTCCTTGATGAATTTGTCGGGATCGGCGCCGCCCGGCAGCGCCAGCACGCGTACATCAAATTCTTTTTCCAACAGCAGCACCAGCGAACGTTCCGTGGCAGCCTGCCCGGCCGTGTCCGGATCGTAGTTCACCACGATGCGCCGTGTGAATCGCGAAAGCAGTTTCGTCTGTGGCTCCGCAAGGCTGGTGCCGCAACTGGCCACCACATTGCCCACGCCTGCGCGCGCCACTGCAATCGCATCCATGTACCCTTCCACCAAAACCGCGAAATCACTTTGCCGCAGCGCTTCCTTCGCGCGATCCAGGTGATACAACACGCCGCTTTTGGAATAAATCGGCGTCTCCGGCGAGTTCATGTATTTCGGCATGTCGTCGCCCATCGCGCGCCCGCCGAAGGCGATTACCTTCCCCGCTTCATTCGAAATAGGAAACATGATGCGGCGGCGGAAACGATCGTAAAATCGCCCGCTCTGGTCGCGCCCCACAAGCCCCGAAACTTCCAGAATGTTTTCCGGATATTTTTGTTTCAGAAACCTGCACAGAGCGTCGCCCGCGGAGGGCGAGAATCCCAGGCCGAACCGTGTCACCGCTGCGCGATCCAGGCCGCGGTCTTCCAGGTACGCAAACGCCACATTGCCTTCCGGAGTCTGCAGAAGGTGTCGCGCAAAAAACGCCGCCGCTTCCCGATGCATATCCACCAGCGCGGAACGCTGCTGATTTTCCTTGCGCTCCTCGGGCGAACGCTCGCGCGGCTTGGGAATCGCAATCCCGCATTTTTCCGCAACCGTGCGCACTGCTTCCGGGAACGGCGCTTTCTCTAACTCCATCACAAATTGAAAAACATCGCCGCCCTTCCCGCAGCCGAAGCAGTAATACATCTGCTTCACCGCGCTAACGCTGAACGAAGGAGTCTTCTCCTGATGGAACGGGCACAACCCGCTGAAATTCTGCCCGCTCTTCTTCAAACGCACATATTCGCCAATCACGCGAACAATGTCCGCCTGTTGCTTGACCCGATCCGCGAATGAGCCCGCTTCCGCCATTTGTCCTAACGACTTCTTACTCTACACCCCTTTGTTTTCGCCAGCTCAAGCCCGCAATTCTGCGATGGTGATAGCTTCTCCGCCGCGATCAGCGGCTTCATGGTGAATGCTCTCCACCAACGGATGCTCGGTCAGAAATTTCGCGAGCCCGCGACGCAGCGCGCCCATGCCGTGTCCGTGAATGATCCGCACCGATGGCTTCCCCGCCAACGCCGCTTCATCGATGAATTTATCCACGCGGTTCGTGGCTTCCTCCACGGTGCAGCCGATCACATTGATCTCATCGCCGACCGGTTCATCACTCGGTTGCGCGTGCACCGTGACGCCGGCCGATCGCCCCGCCCCGGCCGCACTAGACTTCGGCGCCTGCGCTTCGTCCGCAATCGCCAGCACATCACTCAGCGGAATGCGCATTCGCAGCGGCCCCGCCTCAATCTCCGCATTGCGCCCATCGTGACGCCGAAAAACCACCGGCTGCTTGAAATTTTTCACCACAATTCGCTGTCCAGACGAAAGCAGTTCCGGCGCGACCGGTTTGCCAGCAACGGGCGCGGCAACCCCCAGATCCGCTTGCGAACCTGCCAAAGTTTCCACCACCGCGGCGTTCGTATCCGCACGCGCATCCGCCGCAAACTTTCCCAGCCGCTTCCCGGACTGCTTTTCGATCTGCGCCCGCAAGGCGCGGTCGTGAATATCCGCAGTGACCCGCGCCACTTCCGCTTCCAGTCGCTTCTGAGTCTCCTGAAAATTCCGCTCCAGCTCCGCAATCCGTTTTTTCTGCCGCTCCACCCATTCCGTCTGCAGCAATCTCCGTTCGCCTTCCAGTTGCGCCAATTCCTCGCGCGACTGCCGCTTAATTTGTTCCATTTCGTCGCGGCTGCGATGCAGATAAGCAATCAGGTCGCGCGCCTCCCGCGATTCCGGCGTCAAACTTGCTCGCGCATGTTCTACCACCCGCACCGGCAAGCCCAGTCGCCGCGCAATCTCAATTCCATTCGACGTGCCCGGCACGCCCACCAGCAAGCGGTAGGTCGGCCGCAAATTCTCTTCGTCGAACTCCATCGCCGCGTTCACGATCCCCGGCGTCGTCGAAGCGTAAGACTTCAGCCGGTCATGATGCGTAGTCGCAATCGTCAGCGAATGCCGCGCGCGAAATTCCTCCAGCAGCGCCACGGCCAGCGCCGCGCCTTCCTCCGGCGCCGTGCCGGTGCCCATTTCGTCCACCAGCATCAGCGATCGCTCCGTCGCCACGTCCAGCATCGCTTTCAAATTGACGACATGCGCAGAAAACGTCGAAAGATCCGCAGCGATGGACTGTTCATCTCCAATATCCGCCAGCACGTGATCGAACACCGGCATCTCCGCGCGTTCCGCCGCCACCGGAATCCCGGACTGCGCCGAAAGTGCGGCCAATCCCACCGATTTCAGCGCCACCGTCTTGCCGCCGGTGTTCGGCCCGCTGATCACCATCACCGTTTCATCGCCGCCCAGCGCCAGCGACAACGGCACTGCCTTTCTCCCCAGCGGACGCAGCTTCGCTTCCAGCACCGGATTCCGTGCCGAATCCAAACGCAGCGAATTGCCGGCCTGGAACACCGGCATCACGCAATCAATCTCGCGAGCAAATCGCGCGCGTGCAAAAACGGAATCCATATGCGCAACCTGCGCGGCCGCTGCGGCCAGCGGACCGCGGTCCGCGCGCAACCGCTCGGTAAGTTCCGTCAGAATCCGCGCAATCTCCACCAGCTCTTCTTCAGAAAGCTGCACCAGCCGGTTATTCAGATCAATCGCTTCCAGCGGCTCAACGTACACGGTCTGCCCGGTCGCGCTCGCGCCGTGCACCACGCCCGGCACGCCGCGACGATCCGAAGCGCGCACCGGAATCACGAAGCGATCATTCCGCAGCGTGACGTAATCTTCGCCGCCCGCCGAGCCGCCAGTTTCGCCGCGCGCGCGCAAAATACTCTCCAGCGAACGCCGAATCGTCGCGCGCCCTTGCGCGATGCCCGTGCGAGTTCGCCGCAGCTGCGGCGAAGCGTCATCGCTGATTTCACCATTCGGCAAAATCGCGCGGCGAATCGCCGTCGCCAGATGCCGAAAATCCCCCAGCGCTGCCGCCCGCGCCGCAAGCAGCGGATATTTCGTCGTGTCGGCCTTAAATACCTGCCGCAGCGAACTCGCAACCTCCAGCAACGAACTCGCATCCAGAAATTCGGCGACGGACAGCACCGCGGCCGGAACGGCCAGTCGCGCGAGCCACTGTTCGGGATCCGCAAACGAGCCGAAGCCAAGTTCAGATCCGGCGCGCAAATAACCAACCGCCTCGGCTACCAGCACAAATTCCGCGTCGAGCGCCGCAACATCGTGCCGCAGAGTCAAAGCCCCGATCGCGCGCCGTCCTGGCGCACAAGTGGTGTAGCCGCCGACAATCTCTTTCAATTGGTCGAATTCCAGAACTTGAGCTGCTGAGCGCGACACGAATCCCTCAACGCAATCATTAGGTGATGCAAATATTGTAGCCCGGTGGCCTGTGGGAATCAGTGTGCCCGCGCGGAGCGCCGGGCCCGACAGCCGCTTGCCGCGTCCCAGCTCATTTCTTCTGGTGCTGTGCCGGCGGAGGCGCACCAAGCAATTCAATCATCGCCACTGCGATAGCATCGGCCGCGACCGTAGCATCGTGCCCTCGCTGCGGATTATTGTTCCCAAAAATAGAAAAAATCAGCCGCTCACCATGCAACGTGGTGGCAAACCCCGATATCGCCCGCACGTGATCTAGCGCCCCTGTTTTAGCCTCGATCCGGCTGGCAGCAACCGTGTCCTTCAGTCGCGTTTCCAGCGTCCCATCCACACCGGCAATCGGAAATGTGCCGATGTAGTCCGCGCCCCACGGCTGCAAGGCGTCGTAGCGCAGCAATTGCACCACAGCTCGCGGCGTCACCAGATCGTCGCGCGAAAGTCCAGACCCATCTGTGAAAACCACGTCACCATCCGCGACGCCCACCGTCTTCAGAAAATCCTGCTCCGCCCAAATCCCTGCATCGGTAACTCCAAAGCCCTTTTTCTCGTGCGCCACCGCGCGCAACAATAATTCGGCGTGCAGATTCTGGCTCACTTTATTCGTCACGCGCACGATCTCGGAAAGCGGCGGAGAAATATGCACCGCGAAAACAATTGTGTCCGGAGCACGCGGCACCGGCGCCGGACCCAGCACCACCGGCGCGTCCGGATAAATTTCCGCCGGCGGTGCATGCAGCACGCGAATCGTTCCAGTGACCCGCACTCCACGCGATTCGAAAATTTGTTGCAGCGCGAGCGCCGTCGTTTCCGCCGGGTCGGGCATCGCCAGATCCAGTTTCATCGGCGCGTGTCCAAGTGGTATCGAACCACGCAGCAATAGAAATCGCGGCCCCGGCTGGCGCACCACGCCAAATTCCGGCTTGCCGTCGGCCACGCCCGTCGTAAGTTCATGCCCAAACGTGCCCATTGCAGCAGCAGGCTCAGCAGTAACACTAGCGGGATCGCCCGCCTGAAGGCCGGGGCTAACTTCCACGGAGATCGAATTGTCGTTGAAGGCAATCGCGCTCACGGGCGCGCCAAATGTGAAAAACAAATCTCCCACGCTCCATCCCGGCGGATAAAGATCGTATGGATAGTAGCTGTCGTCCGCGACGATATCGCCGTCAATCTCTTTCAGGCCCTTGGCGATGGCGTCATCGGCCATCTGCGCTAGAACTTTTTCGACTGGCCCGTCGTGCTCCACCTTTCCGGCGTAAGGAAATTTCCGGTTCGAAAGATCCGGATCGCCGCGCCCCACGAAGACCAGGTCGCCCAGCAAGCGCCCATCATCTCCGAGCCGCCCCGCGGATTCCAGCGTCGTGCGAAATTGATACGTCGGGCCCAGCGTCGCGAGTGCCAGCGACGTGGTCACTATTTTCGCGTTCGACGCCGGAGTAAAAAAACGATCGGCGTTGAGCTCGTACAATGTTTCACCCGTGTCGCGATCCGTCACCAGGACGCCCCAGAGCGTTTTCTCCGCGTGCGCTTCACGCAACGCGGCATCCACGCGCGCGCGAAACCGCGCCACATCCGCCCGCGGCTTCGCGCCGCGCCCGCCGCTCGATCCTTTCTTCGCAGTGGCGGCCGGCGCGCCCGACTGAGCCTGCGCGCCAGCAATCGCAACAGCCACGGCGCTAAAAATGAACAATGAATTCCTCAGCAAACCCGCCGCGGAACAACTCCAGCACCGCGCGCGCCGCAAAACATGCCATTGAATTTTCAAAGCAAGCCTGCTCCTCATGCACACCTGCACAGCGCGAGAATTATATGACATCCTTCGCGCCCGCGCCGGACCCTCGGCTGAAAGGTTGCGATTCCTGCGCAAAATTCATATGATAGTTGCCCACCCATAGGAGGGTACATCATATGAAAAGCAGAGTTCTCTCGGCCCTACTTGTTGCTGCATTGATTGGCCTTCCCGCCGTATTCAGCCCCGCGCTCTCGCACGCGGACGATACCACCACCGATCAAGACCGCATTCGCAGCGCCGGCACAGTTCTGAAAGAAATCATGGACATCCCCGACGACATTCCCCAGAGCCTGATTGACAAAGCGGAGTGCGTGATCGTTTATCCGACCGTGCTCAAGGCCGCATTCATCGTCGGAGCAAGCTATGGCCGCGGTGTCATGACCTGTCGCACCGGCGAACATTTCCGCGGTCCGTGGAGCGCGCCCTCCATGATGGCTCTCGAAGGCGCCAGCTTCGGATTTCAGGCTGGCGGCCAGGCGACGGACTTCGTCATCCTGGTAATGAATGACGGCGGTGCCAACGCCATTCTCGCCAGCAAGGTCAAGCTGGGCGGCGATGCCTCGGTGGCTGCAGGCCCCGTGGGCCGAAACGCCGCAGCAGATACGGACGTAACCCTGCGCGCGGAGATGCTCACCTACTCGCGCGCCCGCGGTCTGTTTGCGGGAATCTCCCTCGCCGGCTCCACCGTGCGCCCTGACAACGACGCCAACAGGCGCATCTACGGCAAGGACGTCTCGGCGCGCGATATCGTGCTGCGCGACGCGGTTCGTCCGACGCCAGACGCCAAGCTCTTGCTGGACACTTTGCGAGCGCATAGTCCCAAGAACTTGTCGAAGTAAGCGGCTCCGCTTCGACATTCTTCCCGCGCCGGAGGCCCGTGCCTCCGGCGCATTTTTCTTTCTGCGCTGCGTGATCTCTGTTTCCGCCAGCCCCCGGGCAGGCAGATGATTGCCATGTGACCAAAGTCCAATCTTGACTATTGGTCGGAATTGCCCTATAGTCAATCATGGCGTCCCCAGTGAAGGCCGCTCCTCGATCCTCTGTCTCTCGGCCAGTCAAAGCCGCGCCCCGCGCCGGCCGCCGCGAACGCCATCGTAATGAGACCCGCGACCGCCTCTACCGCGCCGCCCTCGCTCTTTTCGCCGAACGTGGTTTCCTGGAAACGACCGTGGAGGACATCACCGAAGCGGCCGATGTAGGTAAGGGGACCTTTTTCAATTATTTCCCCACCAAGGAGCACATCCTGGCCGAATTCGGCGGCCAGCGCACCGCCGCGGTGGAACGCACGCTCCTGCAAGCACGCGCGACAAAAGGACCCGTGCTCGACGTATTTCGCGAACTCGTGGGAGACGCCGTGGGCCAGGCCGATAAAAGCCCTGCACTGCTGCGCGCAATCTTCGCGGCGCACGCTTCCTGCACTTCCGTCCGCGCAGAACTGGTAAAGCGCAGCCACGTGGGCCGCCGCATCCTGGCGCAGATTTTTCTGCTGGCGCAAGAACGCGGCGAAATCAGGCGCGACATTCCGGCAATGGACCTGGCGCGCATGACCCAGCGAATCTTCATGGGCGTCACCATGAGCTGGGCTATCAAGCCCGATTCCACGCTGCGCAAAACCGCCGAACAGATTTGGGACTTCATCCAGCCGAACTTGTTACCCGCCGAACCCCGTGCCGCGCGCAAGCGGCCGCGGAGATCGAAAGCGTGATCAACCCCATCCAGGCTGTGACACTTGATGGAAACTTCGCCGAGTCTTCGCATCGCTCCGCTTCATCCAATTTGGGATGCCCGGGGCAGGAGGAATCCGTGATAGCTCGACCGCTGCGATTCTTGATCCTTGTAATTCTGCTCTCATTCGCGGCTGGGCACGCTCGTGCACAGGCAGTCGCCGGTCCTGCCCCTGCTCCGGTGTCCTCTAGTTCGAGCAGCAGCGTGAGCAACAGTGCTCCCGCGGCTCCCCAAGCCCAAAGCTCATTCCAAGGCAGCGTGCCCGGAAAATTGGAACCGGGCGTGCTCCAGATTTCTCTGCAAGGCGCGATTGACCGCGGCTTGAAGACCAATCTGGGACTGCTCCTTTCGGATCAGGATGTCGGTTCGGCAAGAGGTGCGCGCTGGAAAAAATTGAGCTCGCTGCTCCCCAATATCACCACCAGCAGTTACGTGGACGGTTCGCAGGTGGACCTCGCGGAATTCGGATTTAACTCGATTCCCGGCGTGAACATTCCAACCATCATCGGGCCCTTCGGCTACTACGATTCACGCGCATACTTAAATCAATCTCTGCTCGATCTGAACGCCCTGAATAACACTCACGTGGCGACGCAAAATTTGAAAGCCGCGCAGTACACCGCTAAAGACGCGCGCGATCTGGTCGTGCTCGCCGTCGGCTATAATTATTTGCAAGCCATCGCCGACGCTTCGCGTATCGAATCCGTTTCCGCGCAAGTGAACACCGCGCAGGCTCTTTACAACCAGGCGGCCGATCAAGTGAACGCCGGCACTTCTCCAGCGATCGACGGCCTGCGCGCTCAAGTGGAACTGAAAACGCGCCAGCAACAGCTCATCCAGTCCAAAAATGATTTTGCAATCCAGAAACTCACTCTGGCGCGCGTCATCGGCCTCGCCGCCGGACAGCAATACGAGCTCACCGACAAATCGCCCTACGAACCATTCACCGCAATGACCCTTGACGAAGCACTGCGACGCGCCTACGCCTCGCGCTCTGATTTCATGGCCGCCAGCGCCACCGTGCGCGCCGCGGAATATACGAAAAAAGCGGCGCGCGCCGAATACTTTCCCTCACTTTCATTCGGCGCAGATTACGGCGTCGCCGGCACCTACTCCACTCTCGCCACGCACGGCGTCTTCGATGTGCGCGGCACGCTGAACTTTCCCATTTTTCAGGGCGGCAAAGTGCACGGCGACGAACTGCAAGCCGACGCGCAGCTCGAGCAGGCTCGCCAGCGCCTGGAAAATATTCGCGGGCAGATCGACGCGGACGTGCGCACGGCCTTCTTGAATTTGCAGTCTTCCGCCGAACAGGTGGAAGTCGCGAAAAGCAACATCGACTTGGCGCAGCAGACTCTGGACCAGTCGCGCGATCGCTTCGCGGCCGGCGTCGCGGACACGGTGGAAGTAGTGCAGGCCCAGGAGCAAGTAGCCACCGCGAACGACAGTTATATTTCCAGTCTTTATAGCTATAACTACGCGAAAATTTCCCTGGCACGCGCGGTGGGCCTGGCGGAAGCAAGCGTAAAAGAATATTTCAAAGGAAAATAACCCATGGCGCAGAAAACCGAAATCGATCTTCCGGCAAATCCTCCCGCTGCGGAAAAGCAGCCTCCTGCCGAAACTCATTCGGCCTCGCCGCCTCCCGCTCGCTCCGAAAGTTATTTCAAACTGCATCCGCGCGCGCCCATGTATTTGGCGATCGCCGCCGTCCTGCTCCTGGTTGCGAGTTTCTTTACCTATCGTTATTTTTCGATGTACGAAACCACCGATGACGCCGAAGTGGATGGCCATCTGATGCCTCTCAGCGCGCGCATCACCGGTTACGTCATCAAAGTGAACGTGGATGACAATCAGTACGTGGACGCCGGAACCGTGCTCGCCGAAATTGATCCCCGCGATTATCAAGTCGCGCTGGATCAGGCCAACGCGTCACTGGCCGACGCCCAAGCCACCGCGCAAGCCCTGAATATCAACGTCCCCATCACCTCCGTGAATTCCGACAGCCAGATTTCGTCGACGGAAGCGGACGTCGAAAACGCGCGCGCCGGAATTTCCGTCGCCCAGGATCAATTCAGCGCCGCAAAATCCCAGCTCGATCAGGCTCAAGCCAACGACGTGAAAGCGCAAAACGACCTGATTCGCTACAAACAGCTCGTGGACAAGCAGGAAATTTCCCAGCAGCTGTACGACCAGGCTGTCGCCGCGGCCAAAGCGAACAGCGCAGCAGTCGCTTCAGCTCACGCTTCGGCCACTGCAGCAGAGCAGCAAGTAACCCAAGCGCGCAGCAGGCTCGCGCAAGCCGATGCGAATTATCGCAACGCGCAAACCGGACCGCGGCAAGTAGCTTCCACGCGCGCTCGCGCGCTATCCGCTGACGCCACCGTGCAACAAAAACAAGCCGCGGTCGAACAGGCGCAACTGAATCTTCAGTACACGAAAATCATCGCTCCCGTGAACGGCGTGGTCAGCAAAAACGCTGAAGTCGGCATGAACGTGCAACCGGGCCAGCAACTCTTCGCCATCGTCCCGCTCGACGAAGTCTGGGTCACCGCGAATTACAAGGAAACGCAACTAAAATACATGCGGCCCGGACAGTCAGCGGAAATTAAAGTGGACGCCAATGGCCGCACCTACCAGGCCCACGTGGATAGCATCGCCGGCTCCAGCGGCGCGCGCACCAGCCTGCTGCCGCCGGAAAATGCCACGGGAAATTATGTGAAAGTGGTGCAGCGCATCCCCGTAAAAATCGTCCTCGATAAGGGACAAAACAGCGATCACTACTTGCGCCTGGGAATGTCCGTCGAACCGAAAGTCAGAGTGAAATAAATTGGGCGCTGCCGCAATCCCGCTCGATTCCGCCTGGCGTCCGCGTCCGGTTATTAATCCGTGGATCATCGCGCTCACGGTCACGCTCGCGACGTTCATGGAGGTTCTCGACACCAGCGTCGCGAACGTCGCCCTCCCGCACATCGCCGGCAGCCTTTCCGCCGGCCAGGACGAGAGCACCTGGGTTCTCACTTCCTACCTGGTTTCGAACGCTATCATTCTCCCGATGAGCGGTTGGTTTTCGCAACTCATCGGCCGCAAGCGTTTTTACATGTCCTGCGTCGCGGTCTTCACCATCAGCTCGTTTCTCTGCGGCCTGGCGCCCAATCTCAGCATGCTGATTGTCTTCCGCGTGCTGCAGGGCATCGGCGGCGGCGGACTGCAACCCAGCGAACAAGCGATTCTCGCCGACACTTTCGAGCCGCGAAAACGCGGCATGGCTTTCGCCGTCTACGGCATGGCGGTGGTGCTGGCCCCGGCCATCGGTCCCACGCTCGGCGGATGGATCACCGACAACTTCAACTGGCGCTGGATTTTCTTCATCAATATTCCCGTCGGCATTATTTCGCTGCTGCTCACCAACATGCTCATCAGCGATCCCCCCTACATGAAGAAGGAAAAACGCACCGGCTTCCACATTGATTACATCGGCCTCGGCCTGCTCGCGCTCGGCCTCGGCGCCCTGCAAGTCGTGCTCGACAAGGGCCAGCGCGACGATTGGTTCGGCTCAAACTTCATCGTGATAATGACCGTCATCAGCGTTGTCGCCCTCATCGCTGTCGTTATCTGGGAGTGGCGCCACGAACATCCCATCATCGATTTACATTTATTCAAGATCCGTTCCTTCGGCATCGGCAACATGCTGATGTTCATGGTCGGCTTCGCGCTGCTTTCCAGCACGGTGCTCTTGCCGCAATTTGCCCAGGAATTATTAGGCTACACGGCGCAAAGAGCGGGCCTCGCCTTGATGCCCGGAGGAATCGCGATTATTTTATGCATGCCATTCGTCGGCTATCTGCTCGGCCACACCGACGCGCGCCGCCTTCTTTTATTCGGCCTCACCATGGTTTCGTTTTCCCTGATTCACATGACCAATTTCGACACCGCCATTGATTTCCGCACCCTGGCGACCGCGCGCGTATTTCAGGCCATGGGCCTCGCATTTCTGTTCGTGCCCATCAACACCGCCGCATACGCCTTCATCCCGCCCGGCAAAAATAACGCAGCCTCCGGACTCATCAACCTCGCGCGCAATATCGGCGGCAGCGTCGGCATTTCGTTCGTCACCACCATGCTCGCGCGACGCGCGCAAGTGCATCAATCCAATCTCACCGCCCGGCTCAATTCTGGAAACGGCCAATTCCAGGCTGCGCTTGCGAACATCACGCACCTGCTGACCTCCCGCGGCTCCAGCCCCGCTGAAGCCGCTCGCCAAGCCTACGGAATGATAGCCTTCAATTTGAACCGCCAAGCCACCATGCTCGCTTACATTGACAACTTCTGGATTCTCGGCATCTGCGTCGCCGCCATGATTCCCTTCGTCTTCCTCATGAAGAAAGTAAAACCCGGCGGCCCAATGGCGGTACACTAGGCCCCCAAGGGGCCAGTGATGTCTGTAAAAATCATCACCCTCGAGCGGGAATACGGCAGCGGCGGCTCGCTCATCGCCAGAACTCTCGCCGAACGCCTCGGCTGGAAACTCTGGGACGAGGAAATCACCGCCGAAATCGCTCGCGCTGCCAATATCGATCATCGCGAAGCCCAGCGCTGCGACGAGCGCGTGGATCCCTTCCTCTATCGCTTGTTCAAAGTTTACGCGCGCGGCAGCTACGAGCGAACGCTTGGCATCGGCGGCTCGCGGGTATTTGACACCGATTGCATGGTCGAGATGCTGCAGAAGGTGATTGACGATGTGGCTTCGCGCGGCAAGTGCGTCATCGTCGGACGCGGCTCGCCCTATTTTCTGCGCAACCGGCCCGATGCTTTCCACGTTTTCATTTACGCTTCCGACGAAGAAAAAGTCCGCCGCATCAAATCCATCGGCAAGACGGAGAAGGAGGCGCAACAGCTCGTCGCCGAGGTGGATCGCGACCGCGCCGATTTCATCCGCCACTATTTCGGCAAGCAATGGCCGCATCGCCCGCTCTACAACATCATGATCAATTCAAAATTCGGCGATGAGTTTGTGATCGAATCCATCCTGCAAAATGTCGAAGCCCTCGAACGGCATCAAGCCCTGCACGGCGTCACTGCCTAGCGAATTTCATCACACTCTGGAAGGAGCTTTCCCGCACACCGAGGGTTTTCAGCTGAAGGCGATCGCCATCGCAGCGACTAAATTGCAGAGCTGAATGATTCCGCTTGCGAGCTGGAGCTTTTTTGATTTTGTGCTGCCTGAATTCGAACTGCTCGCGCGGCCTACTCCTGATCCACTTTAGGGTCGAGCAGCTTGGCTTTGGCGATATCGGCCTTGCCGCCTGATTTATCGCCTCGCTTCTGCCTAGCCAATCCGCGGACGTAGTACGCATAGGCGTCGTCGGGATCGAGCTTGATGGCCTGCTCGCAGTCCTGGATGGCAAGGTCGTATTGCGCTTTTTCTCTGTAGGCGTTTGCCCGCAATCCGTACGTCCGTGCGTCGTTAGCATGGAGCCTGATGGCTTGCGTCAAATCCTCGATGGCGGGATCGAATTCTTTTTTATGGCTGTGGGCGTGTCCGCGATCCGCGAACGCGTTTGCGTTATTCGGGTCGAGCTTCAGGGCATTGTCGTAATCTGCGATGGCCCGATCGAATTCCCCTTTCTGTTCCAACGCGAACCCGCGACGCCAGAAAGCCTCGGCGCTCTGCGGATTATCTTTGATCGCCTGGTCGTAGTCCCGTATGGCAATGTCAAATTGGCCGTTTTTGGCGAGTGCATTGCCGCGATTCAGAAAAACGATGGCGAGAGTTTCGGGCGTCTCCTGCCCCGATTCGATCAACGCGGTGCAGCCGAACATCTTACGCCCGACATCATCGCCCTTGCACAAGGCCAGATTCTGGTCGCGGACGCTCTGTGCCCTCGCGCCGCCCGCCAGTAAAGTGCCGGCGGCAAGAAAGACTGCTAAGGCGCGGCCGTGCATGCCCGCTCGAGTTTTAGGCCGGGGAGAGGTCACGCGCAGGCCGCTAGCGCTCGGGTTTCGGGCGTCGTAATCGCCATCGGTGTAGGCATCTCCTCGGTCGTAGCCGCCGATTTCATATTTGGTATGGAAAGAATCCGTAAGGCGGGAGATGGTCGCAGAGAGGGCGTAAGGAATATGTAAGGATGGTATAAGGATTTCGTAAAGATGGAAAATGCGCGAAACTCGCGCTAACGACATGGACGAATGCAGCGCATTCGCGAAATCAATGACTCGTGCATTCGCGGCAGCCACCCGAGCCGCGGCCGCGCTACTTCGTTTCGCCCGGTTTGAACTGTGGATTGTAGATGATGCCGAGCACGTTGCCGAACGGATCGCGCACTTCGCCCACAAGCATTCCGCCTCCGACGTCCTGCACCTCTTCCACCGGTGTCGCGCCCAGCTCGATCAGACGCTTGTAAGCTCCATGCGCGTCTTCCACGCCCCAGTACGCCACACCTGCGGCAGCTCTTTTCGTTTCCGCCTTCGGTGCCGGCACCAGTCCCAGGTCATACCCGCCCACATTGTATCCGACGTAAAATGCCGGCTCATCAAAGTACGGCTGCATTCCCAAAGCTTTGCTGTACCACTCCTTAGCTTTGGCTATGTCCGCCACTTCGTACTTCGCGGTGCGCAATCCCAAGAACATCGTGTGCTCCTTCGTAGCGCTCTGCGTAGCTCCAGCGGTAGACGTCGCAGCCGACACATCCACGCGTCCGGCAAGATACGCGAACAAACATAGCAACGCCACAATCATCGTGATCGTGGAAACGTGCTTCAACTTCACGCCGCGCACCGGCCTAACTTCGACCGGAGCGACAGGCGCGGCCACAGCCTCGGTCGGCATCGAAGCGGACTTCCTGCGCCTCCGGTTCTCCGGCCTTGCCGATCTTACGCGGGGCATGATTCTCCTCCCTGATTGAGTCCCAACTGCAACTGCGGCGATTTCCACGAACGGTTTGCGACGCGGTCCGGACGCGAGCCTAGACCATACTTCTGCCGCAAATTCTCCACCCGCGCCGTCATTTCCTTGCGATAGCCATCCGGCGCGTTCCCGTGCCGCCCATACCAAGCGCGATACTGCCGCGAAAGCTTCGGAAATTTCGCATCCAAGAACGGCAGAAAATGCTTCAGCGACGCCGGCATCAGAAACAGCACATTCCCGGCGAACCACTGCGCCTGAGCATCGCGAGCCCCGCGCGCCAAAGCATCCAAATCCTCCGCGCGATCCGTAATTCCCGGCACGATGGGCATCGCTAATACGCCCGCCGCAATTCCAGCCTCGCGCAATGCACGAACAGCCTCCAGCCGCAAATCCGGCCGCGGCGCGCGCGGTTCCAGCAGTCGTGCCAGGCGCGTGCGCAACGTCGTAATGCTCAAGTTCACAGAAAGCGTCGAACGTTGCGCAATGCGCTTCAGCAGATCAATATCGCGCATCACCTGGTTCGACTTCGTGGTAATCGAAACGTTCAGCCCTTCGCGCTCCGCCATCTGCTCCAGAATCGCCCGCGTCGCGCCGAACTCGCGCTCCGCCGGCTGATAGGGATCGGTAGCCGTTCCAATTGCGATGTGCTCGCCCCAAATCTTCTCGTTCGCCAAATCGCGCCCTGCCAGCGGCCCGGCATCTTGCTTCACATAAATCTTCGACTCGAAATCGTTGCCATCCAGCTCCATATATTCGTGGGTATACCTCGCATAACAGTAGTGGCACCCGAACTCGCACCCGCGATAGGGATTCACCGTCCAGCGAAAAGGAACCCGCTCCGAATCGCAATGATTCAGTATCGAGCGAACAGGCAGTAGGAAATACTCCGTCCCGCGCTTGGCATCCGCGCAGGGGGAGGAAGCGGCGAGGCGTGCAATGCCGACCAGTTCCGCAGCGGGCTTCGTTCTCTGGCTTGGTGCCGGAGGGGGCGCGGAAGCCTCGCACGGTGACTCACAGTTGCCGTGGCGAGCGGCTGTGGGGAATAGGGTGAGACTGGTCTGCTTCGCACGCTTCCGAGGACGTTGGAGCGTCGCTGGTGTCGCACGAAGAATGGGAAAAGTGGCCATTGATTGCCTCGCCGCACGGCAGACAATATATTCGCCTTTTGTTCGCTCTGTCAAGCACTATTCTTCGCTTTGTTTTCGCCTGTACGCCCGGGCAGGCTTCGCCCTGGAAACCCCGCTTTCGGCCACATGTCCCCGCCATCCCCTGCCGATATACTCGTGAAGATAAACCTAACTCCCGGCAGGAACTGCATTGGCAGAAGTCGGCATACTAATCATAGACGACGATATCGTCAGCCAGCGCGCGCTGAAAAACGTCCTCGATTCAGAGGGTTGGCGCGTGCATATTGTCCCGCTCGCCTCGGCGGCGATGCTCGAGCTAGCCAGCGGCGAGTGGAGTCTGGTGATCGTCAACGTGGCGATGACCGACGTCCGCGGCCCGCTCTTCAACATCCTCAAAGATCTCGCGCAAGGTGACGCCGACGCCCTCGAAGGCGCAGAGGTGGATGCCGCCCGCCCAAAACGCATACGCGTTCTATTCCTCGTGCCTTTACTGGCGGCTCGCGCAGCCCAGCCCATTCTCGAAAAAGAAGGCCTTCCCTATCTCCTCAAGCCCTACCATCTGCATGATTTCCTGGAAAAAGTAGGTGAACTCCTGGTGGAAGCCGGAGCCCTGGCCGAACCTATTCGCAGCATGAGCGACTTCTCCGCGAGCAGCCGAAAGCGCCGGGGCCTGCGCTCCGCCCAGCGCGGCCGCCGCAGTTCCATGTTCGCCTCCCGCGATGATTACCAGATGTCCGAAGAAGAACTGCTCGAATGGGAGCGCACCGAAGAACAAGAACGCAAGAAACGCGAAAAGGAACTAAAGGATCGCGAACATCTATAGTTTTCCTCGCAGCTGCCCGAAGTCGGCAAACGCACCCATAAGAATAAGCATTGCCAGCACCGGATCCCCGCACAGCGCCGACCCAGAAACCCTGCAAGGAATCACTCTACGCGCGTTCTCACTGTGAAGGCTCGCGCGCGAATCGTCACTCGCGCAAGCACCGAAGGAGAACGCCATGCATCCCAGCCAGAAACTCATCTGGATTCCCAGTTTGGTTATTCTCGCGGCCCTGGCCGCCGCGATCCTCTGGACTTTCAACGCCGCGCCGCGCGTCCTGGCCGAACCTGAACTCGCATCCGGGCCTGACTCAGCTTCCGGTTGGCGCATCGGCGAACCGATCACCTACGAAACCCTAACGGTCTTCCCCGTGCTGTCAGCGCAAGACGCGTACACGGCTGACTTCGAAACCCTCGACGCAGCTCTCGCATCCGGTGAAGCGATCGTAGCCGAACAGGGCGACTACATGCGCCGCTCGCGAAACGGCAACGTCGGATCAAGTCCGGCAATTTCCAGCGGCCCGCAAGTGAACCAACTCGTGCTGGTGAATCGCGGCAAGAGACCGTTGCTGCTGCTCGCCGGCGAAGTGGTTTCGGGCGGAAAACAGGATCGCATCATCGGCAAGGACCGCATCATTCCAGTCGGCGCGAAGCCGCTGCCGCTCGATGTGTTTTGCGTCGAGCACAGCCGCTGGACCGGCGGCAGCGACGTTTTTGCCGCCGCGAAAACCATGGTTCATCCCACCGTGCGCGAACAAGCCGCTGTCGACCAAGACCAAAGCAAAGTCTGGGCCGCAGTCCGCGGCGATACCGCGGCAGTCCGCGCGCAGGCGAGTGTGTCGTCCAGCGTAGAAGTAACGGCGCCACAGATTTCCTCGCAGCGGCTTTCCACCGTGGTGGCTTCCGCCGCGCCCACCGAGGGCTATCGCAACATTTATCAATCGGCCGAGGTCGGGCCTTCGGTCGAAAATTTTGCGCTGGAAGTCGAAAAGCGCTTTAGACGCGCCACGTCCGGCCTGCAAGGCGAGCACGTTGTCGGCGTCATTGTCGCCTTCGGCGCTGAAGTCGCGTGGAGCGATATCTTCGCATCCTCGCAACTTTTCGACGCTTACTGGTCGAAGCTGCTGCGCAGTTACGCAGTGGAAGCGCTCACGCGTCCGGGCGCGCGCGAAAAAGTGTCGTTCGAAGACGCGCGCGATTTCCTGCGCCCCGCCACTGGCCACGTACGTGAAGAAACCGAGCCCGGTGTCTATCGCTGGCAAGAGCGCAGCCAAGGCCGCCAAACCGAAATTCAGTTGGAAGCGCTAGAGCCCAAGCCTCCGCTAACGCTCCACTGGCTGAAAGTCCTGCGCACGAGCTAGCAGCGCTGCGCGCAAAAGCCCGTGGCGAAGGTTTTTGATTCAGCTTCGCCACGGGCGCACCTCGCTGCGATCAGGCGTTGCCGCGAGCAATTCCGCGACTGTTGTTTTCAGGACCGGATGCATCGCACCGGGAGCGATCTCGGCGAAAGGGACCAGCACGAAGCGGCGCTCGGCCATGCGCGGATGCGGGATTTCTAGAGTGGCGTCGTGGATGACTTCGGAGCCGTAAAACAAAATATCCAGGTCGATGATGCGCGGGAGCTTGCGCGCGGGGGAAGCGACGCGTTCGCGGCCCATCGAGCGCTCGATTTCGAGCAGCGCCTGCATCAATTCAGGGGGCTGCAGGTCCGTTTGCACTGCGACGACGCAGTTGAGGAACCATTCCGGCTCGCGCATCTCCACCGGCTCGGTTTCGTAGAGCGAGGATTGTTTTACAACGCGGACGTCATGCATGGCGAGCGCCTCGACGGCGCGCGCGATATTCCGCGCGCGGTTTCCGACGCTCGATCCCAAAGAAAGGTAGACGCTGGCCATGGCTGAGGCACATTCTAACTTGAAGCGTCCAGCCGATGGTGTCCGCCGCGCTGGTGAAAGCGCAGAAGCAGAGACCTTGCATAAATTGGCGCTCAGAGCGGCTCGCGATTGTTTGTTTTCTTGCAGTTACGTTGGGTTCTAATTCCTCATATTGGCGATTAGAAATCCGGTAGATGGGTGGGGCCGGGCGCAACGGGTAGGGCCGCGCCGCCGGGATGCTCATTTGACCCTGGCGAGGTGGTTGGCGTCGTATTGTCTTAGTACTCGCATTGTATATTTACCATTTTAACATCTGCGACGGGACGCCGTCAAAAGGTTGTGTGTGTACAACGAGATCCCCTAGCTAAACAGCCCAGGCTGACGCCGGGGTTCGTCCAGGCCGAAGTGTTTATAGGCTAGGGCCGTGGCGACGCGGCCGCGCTGGGTGCGGTCCAGCAGACCAAGCTGCATCAGGTAAGGCTCGTAGATTTCCTCGATCGCGTCCTCTTCTTCGCTCAGCGACGCAGCGATGGTGCTCAAGCCCACCGGCCCGCCGGAATATTTCTGAATAATCGTCAGCAGCAAATTGCGGTCCACTTCGTCCAGGCCGTGATCGTCCACGCCGAGCATCGCCAGCGCATCGCGCGCCACGCCAATATCAATGTGTCCTTGCGCGCGCACTTCGGCGAAATCCCGCACGCGACGCAGCAGTCGGTTCGCCACGCGCGGCGTGCCGCGGCTGCGGCGAGCAATTTCCGCCGCGCCGGTTTCGTCCATGGTAATTCCCAGAATTCTCGCGGAGCGCTGTACGATCAACAGCAAATCCTCCGGCGAATAAAATTCCAGGCGATGCACGATGCCAAAACGCGAACGCAGCGGCGCCATGATCAGCCCCGCGCGCGTGGTCGCGCCAATCAGCGTGAACTGATTCAATTGATAAGGATGCACGCGCGCGCCAGGACCCTGCCCGATAATCAAATCCACGCGAAAATCCTCCATCGCGGGATACAGAATTTCCTCCAGCGACGGCTGCAAGCGGTGAATCTCATCCAGAAAGAAAAAATCCTGCGCCTCCAGCGAAGTGAGCACGGCGGTGAGGTCGCCTTTTTTTTCCAGCAACGGGCCGGAGCTGACCTTGATCGCCGAGCCCATTTCATTCGCCAGAATCTGCGCGAGCGTCGTCTTGCCCAGCCCCGGCGGCCCGTACAATAAAACGTGATCGAGCGCTTCTCCGCGGGTGCGCGCCGCTTCCACCGCAATCTGCAGATTTTCCTTCACGCGGTTCTGCCCGATGTAATCCGAAAGCTGCTTCGGGCGAATGCTGGCCTCCACGCGCGCGTCCTCATCGAACGCTTTCCCCGAAATAATTCGTTCCCGGCCGTCGGTCATCTTTCCTGGCACCTGATTTTTCTCGCCGCCGGCCGCCGTCGCGCGTTCACGAGCAGCAGCCGCCGCGGCAGCACCGTCGCGCTCACTCTTCATCATTCACCGTGTCCCGCATGCCGCGATTTTTTCATCACCGCGCCGCCCAGCACTTGCAGTGACGCGCGCAGCAATGTCTCGAAATCATTTCCGACCGTGGCCCGCGATTGCGCAATCGCCTTCTCCACTTCTCTCTCATCGTACCCGAGATTCACCAGCGCCGACGCCACATCCGATTCCAGTTGCGAACGCGTCGCGGGCTTCCCTGCTTCCGGCACGTCCACCGCCGCGAGTTTATCGCGCAATTCCACGACCATGCGCTCGGCCGTCTTGCGTCCCACGCCGGGAATGCGCACTAGCTGCGCCAGATCGCCCTTGCGAATCGCGGGAACTAGTTCGTCCAGGCTCATCCCCGAAAGAATTTTCAACGCGAGCGCAGGTCCCACGCCGGAAGCGGAAATCAGCAGTTCGAAGCACTGCTTTTCCCGCGCCGTATAAAAACCGTACAGCGCCAGCTGGTCTTCGCGCACGTGCGTATGAATCAGCAGCGTGGCTTCCGCGTGCATTGCGCCCAGGCTGGTGAACGTGGAGAGCGGAATGATCACCTGATATCCCACTCCGCCGACGTCCAGCAGTACCAGGTTGGGGCGCTTGTCAATTAGCCTGCCGCGGAGCGATCCGATCATGTCCAGCGATTATTGATTAGGGGCGCAGGTGTGTCAACGCGGCGACGGCCAAATTGTACCGGCCCGGGCGAAACATTTTGACACGCGCCTGCGTACCAATATTCGGATGCGAGGAATCATTTGCGCATCCGCGCCTCGCGCACACTGTCCGTTTTCGCACGAACAGTGTTCGCTTCCGGATTTTCCCTTCGTTTGATTTCTTCTGTGCGTTTTTTTGTAAAAACATTTTGCATTTTGCTTTCACTGCGCTCACCTCCACGTCTAAGCAGGTGCGAGGGGCAAACACATTTTCGGGAGGAACAAAATATGTCGCGTCGTTCAATGAACCGAGTAATGACAGTGTTCGCAGCGCTGGTAATGCTGGTGGCAATCGCCGCTCCAACGACTCCAGCAAAAGAAACCAAGGCAGGCGTCACCATCACCATGAGCCTGCTGAATCCCGCCACCTTCGCCGGCAAGGAATTGAAGCCGGGAGATTACGCGGTGTCTGCCGATGAAACCCACGTGCGCATTTCGCTGAATGGAAAAGTGATCGCCGAAGCGCCCGTGCAGTGGAAAGACGAAACCAGCAAGCCGAAGTATTCGGCGTTCGTCAGCGAGGGCAACAAAATTACCGAAATCCACTTCGGAGGCAAAACGCGATTCGTAAGCATTGCAGAGTAGCGGTTCGCCGCAACCATCCGGCGGGGAGCGGTCCCGTCCCGCAGTCGCGGGACGGGACCGCTCCCCGCCGGTTTTTGTTTTTGCGCCATTGGCGCAGCGCACGCCCCAGCAGGCAATCCACGTTTTGATGCTCGGTTGAAACGCCCACGGAAGTTTTTGTTTGCCACGTTCGCCGCAGCCATGATATCCGTAGTTCTGCCGATGAACTTTCAAACACAGCTTCAGACCGTAATCCTCCGCGCACAGCGCAGTGCGCTGTTACTTGCCGCGCCGTCGCTTGCGCATCCAGCATTTCACCGCAACCACGCGCCTTTTCTGCCCGCCGCGGCTATTGCGCGAGTTATTCCTATTATTAGGAGCGGATAACGGCCGGCGCCCAGCTTCCAGTATCACGCGCCACAGGCCGTTTCCCGCAAAGGGCAACGGCCTTTACGTTTTTTGGGGGACAACAAAATGAATTCCAGCGCCAAGAAAGCAAAAGGGCAAACCAAAGGACCCGCCAGCAGGGTCACGCTGAAAACAATTCAGCAAGCCGTCAAGCGCATTCGCAATTCCATCTACGTCTCGCCCTTCATGCGCTCCGAAACTTTTTCGCAGCTAACCGGAAACTCGCTTTTTCTGAAACTGGAAAATTTGCAGATGACCGGCTCGTTCAAAGAACGCGGCGCGCTGAATCGCATTCTTCTGCTCACTCCCGACGAACGTCGTCGCGGCGTAATCGCCGCCTCCGCGGGCAATCACGCGCAGGCCGTCGCCTATCACGCCAGCAAACGCGGCATCGCTTCACAAATCGTGATGCCGCTCACCACGCCCCTTGTGAAAGTTTCCGCCACGCGCGGCCACGGCGCCGAAGTGATTCTTTTCGGCGCGAATTACGACGAAGCCTGCCAGGAAGCGCTGCGCCGCTGCGCCGAACAATCCCTCACCTTCATTCATCCCTTCGACGATGAAGCAGTAATCTCCGGCCAAGGCACCCTCGGCATCGAGATGCTCGAGCAGGTGCCGGACTTGCACGCCGTGGTGATACCGATCGGTGGCGGCGGATTAATCGCCGGCGTGGCTTGCGCCGTGAAGGAAATTAATCCGAAGATCAAAGTGGTCGGCGTGCAAACTTCGAAGTTGCCGTCCATGAAGGCAGCCGTCGAGCAAAATGCAATCGTCACGTTGCCCGCCGAAAAAACGATCGCCGACGGCATCGCCGTCCGCTCGGCCGGAGTGCTCACCCTGCCGCTCGTCCGCAAATACGTGGACGACATCGTCACAGTGGACGAAGAAGAAATTGCCAACGCCATCCTGCTGCTGCTGGAAAAAGAAAAAACGCTCACCGAGGGCGCAGGAGCCGTCGCCGCCGCGGCCGTGCTGAATCGCAAAACCGCGCTAGCCGGCAAAAAAGTGGGCGTGTTAATTTCCGCTGGGAATATTGACGTCACGCTGCTCGCCCGCATCATCGAGCGCGGCCTGGTGAAAGACGGCCGCCTGGTGCGCCTGCGCATTCATCTTCCGGATCATCCCGGCGCGCTGGTACGCCTCTCCACGGTAATTGCCGAACACAAAGTAAATATCGTGGAAACGAGCTTCAATCGGTCCTACTACGGAGTGGTGTTAGGGGATACCGCGATTGACATAACCATGGAAACTCGCGGCCCGGAACACATCGCGGAACTGAAAGCCGCGCTAGACGGCGCCGGCTACTCCCACGAGCGCGTGCAATAAATCAATGAAGGCACGGGCGAGGGAACTACTGCCGCGCGCGGTCGTTCTTCACAGCCTCTTCCACCAACGCCTCCAGCTCCCGCCGCGTCAAAGTAATCCGCTCGGTGTTCGCAGCGTTCTCCGAAGTCACCGGAAATTCCGGCCCAGCGTTAGGCGCAGTCTGCAACCCATAACGCGCCCGCGCGGCCACCAGTTTCTGCACATCGTTGCTGGAAAGCAGCACCTGCTTGCCGAGCAGTTCGGTGACCAGGGCGACGCGCGCAAAATGTTCGGTGGTCTCCATGCGGAAGAAAGCCGTCATCAAATCCTGGCCGTAGCTCACCACGCCGTGATTCGCGAGCAGGATCGCATCGTAACCATCCACAAACGGCGCGATGCTGTCCGCGAGTTCCGGAGTTCCGGGCGTGCCGTAGGGCGCGACTGGAACGCAGCCCAGTGAAAGAATCAGTTCGCACAGCAGCGCTTTATTCAGCGGCACGCCCGCGGCGGCGTAACCTGTTGCGGCCGGAGGATGCGCGTGGCATACCGCGTTCACGTCCGTGCGATGCTGATAAATCATCAAATGCATCGGCAGTTCAGAGGAGGGATTGCGCCGGCCAGAAACTTTCTTCCCCTCCATGTCCGTGATGACCATGTCTTCCGGCATCATCATGCCCTTGCAAATCCCCGTGGGTGAAGTAAGGATGTGCCGCGGATCCAACCGCACCGACAAATTACCATCCATCGACGCCACGTACCCGCGGTCATAAATCCAGCGCCCCACGGCGCACATATCGCGCCGATGCTCGTCTTCGCTCTTCAGTGCTCCGGGCAAAATCGATTCAGGAAACACGTTTCCTCCTCGACGAACTCCGGGCCGCCTGCCAGCAAGCTTCGTTAGGCGTAAATCCCGCGTAGCTTCAACGCTCGGGCCACCCGGTCAATCGCGACTATGTAAGCCGCGATGCGGTTGTTCACACCATGCGTTTCGGCGTACCTTACCACCTGTTCGAAGCTTTGGTCCATCACATCTTGCAATCTTTCGTTCACTTCACTTTCCCGCCAGAAAAACCCCTGGCGGTCCTGCACCCATTCGAAGTAGCTGACCGTCACCCCCCCGGCGTTCCCCAGGATATCGGGAATAATGAAAATACCCTTGTCCTCGATGATCTTGTCGGCGTGGGAAGTGGTCGGACCATTTGCTCCCTCGCACAAAATCTTGCATTCCACACGGTTGGCATTCCCGGAAGTGATCTGATTCTCGGTCGCGGCGGGTACTAGTATGTCCGTGGGATGAAACAGCACTTCCTGCGCGGTCTGCTTGTCCCCGCCTCCTGGAAATTCCGGCAATGGTTTCCGCTGCCCGTAGACCCAATCTACAAGTTTCGGTACATCGAACCCCTTGTCGTTGTAAAGCCCGCCGTGAATATCCGCGACGCCGATGATCTTGTACCCCGCCTCCTGCATCAGAATCGCTGCCTGCGAGCCGACGTTCCCGAATCCCTGAATGATGACGCGGCAGCCCTCGCGCTTCATCTTCAGCTTGGCCAGCGCGTTGTCGCAGCACATCATCAACCCGCGACCGGTAGCTTCCTTGCGGCCTTGCGACCCGCCCAATTCGAGCGGCTTGCCCGTCACCACGGCTGTAGTCGCCTGCCGCACGTGCATCGAGTAGGTGTCCATCACCCAAGCCATCGTTTGTTCGTTGGTGCCGATGTCCGGCGCCGGCACGTCGCGCTCCGGGCCAAACCATTCGCTTAATTCCGCCGTATAACGCCGCGTGATGCGCTCCAGTTCGTTCTTGGAAAGCTTTGTCGGATCGCAAATCACGCCGCCCTTCGCCCCACCAAACGGAATGTTTACCACGGCGCATTTCCACGTCATCCAAGCAGCCAACGCGCGCACTTCATCAATGGAAACGTCCGGCGCAAAACGAATCCCGCCCTTGCCGGGACCGCGAATCGAAGAGTGCAGCACCCGGTACCCGGTGAAAACCTCCACTTTCCCGTTGTCACGCGCGATCGGAATGTAAACCGTGATTTCCTTGCTGGGATATTTCAGGTAACTGTAAATCCCCTCTTCCAGGTTCAGTTTCTTCGCCGCAATCTCAAACCGCGCTTCGGCGGACTTGTACACATTCAATTCATCGGACGTAACCGCAGACATGAATTCCTCCAAAAAGTGCGCAACTGTTCGCCCAGCCGCCAGCACAGTTCGCCACGCGACCAGCGCAGTAATTCGCCTACCTATAAATGACGATTCGCACCCGCATCCCGTGCCAGGAACCCCCGGCGGGCAAACCGTCCAGACAGCGTCGGCCAGTATACGAACCTGCCGCGAGCGGTGCAAGAAAAGCATTTCGCTGGCAATGCGCGGACCAAGCCCCCTCGCATCACGAAGAGTTTCGCGCAGCCCATTTTGGAGTGCGGCGGCTTGCCGCCGCTTTCATGAAAACGCAAGACCCATCGCGGTCGATCCAGGCCAGGCTTGCCTCGCCCGCCTAGCACCTGAGCATGCCAGTATTCGCTGACCTGTAAACCGTTCGCCAAGCTCGACGAGCGCCCGGTTCGATCCATCCTGCCCTAGCGACGAAATAATCTCGCCAGGAGCATTTTGTGCTTGACAAAATGTTATTTATAGATTACTTTATGTCATGTCTGAGCGACTTATGTCCACCACGACCGAACGAACCCCAAACCGGTCGGCCCGCACCTTCTGGGCGGTTCTCGCTGTCGGCACTGCAATCGATATCGCCGCCGGTTGGCTGTTAGCGCAGCCGGATTACGGCCCGCATGCGCGCATTATTTTCGCACTGCTGCCAATACCACTGAATCTTGTACTGGTAGCGCTGGTCGTGCGCAGGATTCGCCAGCTCGATGAATTCTTACGGCAGGTGCATTTGGAAGCGGTGGCCATCGCGTTCCTGCTAACCGGCGTCGCTGTCTTCATCTACGGCTACTTGCAACAGGCGCGCGTCGTGCATCCGCTCAATTTCGGCATCGTCTGGATTTTCATGGTCGTGTTTTACGGCATCGGGTATCTGATCGCAGCAAGGCACTACCGATGAAAACCCGGCTGCGCGTGCTGCGCGCGGAAAAGCAATGGACGCAAGCGCAGTTGGCCGAGATCGTCGGAGTTTCACGGCAAGCAATCATCGCCATCGAGAACGGTAAGTATGATCCCGCGCTCCCGCTCGCTTTCAAACTCGCGCGCGCGTTCGGCAAGAATGTCGAAGAGGTGTTCGTGTGGGAAGACGACTCGCTTCAGGAAAAATGAGCAGTTCTTGACAAGGAGGGTGACATGAATCGGATCTTCGTTGCAGGGGCTCTCGCGATACTTGCCGTAACAGCGGCTTTCGGCAAGCCTGACCGTGCCGAGCAGAACAAAGAGATCGTCCGCAAGGTCTTCACCGACATCCTTTCGCAAGGAAAGTTTGATCTGGCGCGACAGCTCTACGCCAAAGATTTCGTAAATCATGGCGCAACCAAAGACATCGGCTTGGACGAAGCTCAGGCCAGCGACCGCGGCTGGCGCGCCGCATTTCCAGACCTGCAAATGACCATCGAACAAGAAATCGCGCAAGGCGACTTCGTCACAGTTCTGTGGAGAGGGCGCGGCACCAACACCGGCACAGGCAACGGTCTAAATGCCACGGGCAAAAAAGCTGACGGCCGCGGCATCAGCCTGTTCCGCATAGAAGACGGCAAAATAAAAGAAGAATGGACCGAATACAGCGGCGTGCTAATCCTCCAGCAGCTAGGCCTGATGCCTGGACGCCAGTAAGTCTATATCTTGCTCGTGGCGGTAAACAAATCACCTGCCGCAACCCCGCAAGAATAACGACCGGCTATTCCGGTGGTGCGAAAGGTGATTCAGAACCGGCCGACAATAATGTGAAAACGCACGGTTGATCGGAGGCCCTACAGCCGAGCGTGCTAAGGCGCGCTAACCTTTTCAGCGTCGTGTCGGGGAAGGATTGCGGCATCGTAGCAGCTCGAACTGCGTCGTTTAGGATCGCCAGCGGATCGTCAGGGCTCGTTGCCGCAAGATCCACCACTTGCGAATTCGCATCAATGATTACCGTTTACTGAGAGATGCCCTGAGTGCCTCCCGGATTCGCCACGCCTACTGTTCGCAGCGCGCCAACAGGGGCATAGATTCTGATGCACCGTACCGACGAATAACCTAAACCCAGCCCCCCGGCAATTTCGCTTCTGCTAAAAAAAGTCCGGATGTCACCAGAATCAGAGAGCCTCTAGCAGAGGATCACGACTTGCCGGCGCGTTCGATCAGGCTCCGCAGCACGGTCTGCAGCGGCACTTTTCCCTTTCGCGAGCTGGCCTCTCCGCATGCGAACTCAATCCAACCTTCATTGAAGCCATCGAGCATCTGAATACGCGGCGTGGGGTTTTTCATCCCCTGCGATAGGAACAGCGACTGCCAAGCCTCCCGCGGCACAACCTCCATTTTCACAGCGCGGCTGAGCAGACGAGCAAAAGTTGCCGCAATCTCGTTGGGAGTCACGCGATGCGGCCCTTCCAGTTCGACGACTCTGTGTCCGCTCCAGGTTTCGCGCAGCAACTCGGCGGCCACGCGCCCAATATCCGCCGTCGCGACCATCGGCACAGGTTTATCGAGCGGCTGCAAAAAGCTCGGAATCACGCCGCTGCTGGTAGCCGGCGCAACGTCCCAGCTGGAGTTCTCCATGAACCACGCCGGCCGCAGAAAAGTGATAGGTACGGGCAAATCGCCAAGCACGCGTTCGATGATGGTGTGTTGCGTCAGCAGATTAGGTTGCGCCGCCTGCGCGCCGATCGTCGAAAGATAAACGACTCTGCCCGGACGCGCCGCGTTGAGCGCCGTTCGCAACGTTCTAGCAATCCCCCGCGCTTCGCGAAAGTCCGGCGACGGATCGAAGTTCGGCGGAACCAACACAAAAACACCGGCGGCGCCCCGGAACGCAGCGGTGAGCGCCGGCGGGTCATTCATATCCGCGGCCAAAATCTCGCAGCCGCGCTGAGCCCAGGCATCGCATTTGCCTACGTCGCGCGCGACGCCTCGCACTAGCTGCTTCGCGGCCAGAAGGTTGCGTGCCACCTCCCCACCGACGTTTCCGGTGATTCCCGTAATTGCAAACATCCGCTAATCTTCTCCGTGACCGCGCAAAGCAATTTCCCCTACCAGATTCCGATGCAAGATTCTACCTGGCCGATGCTATTCACGGAATAGCGCGGATCAAGTGGTGGTGTTGCGCGTACCGCTGGCGCTCGGCGACAGCTTCACTTACCCGTCTGGCGCTTCACGAATTCTTCCAGCAGGAGCCGCGTCAGGCGCGCCTGATCGTGGCGCACCACTCGATTGTGATGCAGCAGATCGCCGGTGATGTAGCGCAGGCCCATGCGCCGCAATTCCCCGAGTGAATTTTGCACGGGTTCGGCGCCCTGCGCGCGATAGCGGCGCAGCAATCGTGGCGGCACCAGCTTGCGATTCACTACCACGTAGTCGAACAGGCCCTGGCGGCTGTGTTCGTAGATTGCGCGCACGTGGTCCGCCACCGAATAGTGCTGCGTTTCGCCGGGTTGCGTCATCAGGTTCGCGATGTACACGCACACGGCGCGGGAATGCGCGATCGTTTCGCTCACTTGCTCCACCAGCAGGTTCGGAATGATGCTGGTGTAGAGCGAGCCGGGTCCCACCAGCACCAGATCAGCTTCGCGAATAGCTGCCAGCACTTCGGGCAGCGGACGCACACGGCGCGGCACCAGGCGCACGCAGTGGATTCGTTTGCGCGAACGCGAAATGTTGGTCTCGCCGCGCACGATGGTTCCGTCTTCGAGCTCGGCCTCGAGCGTCACGTTCTGCGCAGTGGACGGAAAAATCCGGCCGCGAATCGCAAGTACCTGCGAGGAGACGCGCACCGCTCGCGGAAAATCACCCGTCACATTGGTAAGCGCCGTCAGAAACAAATTGCCGAAGCTGTGCCCCGCCAGGCCGCGTCCCGCGGGAAAGCGATACTGAAACAACTTCCCCAGCAGGTCCTCGTCCTTGGAAAGCGCCACCATGCAATTGCGTATGTCACCCGGAGGCAGCACGCGATATTCGCGGCGCAGTCGGCCGGAGCTGCCGCCGTCGTCGGTGACCGTTACGACCGCCGCGAGGTCCGAGATGGGCAGCGGCACGCGTTCTTTCTTGCGCCTCGCAACATATTCCTTCAGCCCGCGCAGCACAGTGGAAAGTCCGGTGCCCCCGCCCAGCGCCACAATGCGCACGGGTTGAGTTCGCAACTGCGATGCATTTTTCACGGAGCGATTTTCACGAAGCGAGTTTCACCCGCAGTCAGCACAAACATTTTCACGAAGATTTGCAACGGAAAGCTTCACGCCGCGAAGTTCCAAGGAAAGTTTCGAACGAATTTCCTAACGGCGATTCGCCTGACGAAGTTCCAAACCAACACGCGCAACTCAGCCCGCCGAACCGTCTCGCTCCGGGTACAGCAATTCCGTGAAGCGCGGATCTTCCTGCAGAAATGCGAAATCTTCGTCATTGCGCGCGTGATAGCGATTTTCCGGCCGCAGCTGTATCGCAACTTTCAGATTCTGCATCGCCGATTCCGCTTCGCCGGTCAGGCAATCCAGCGCGGCCATCGCGTACACGATATGATCGGCTTTCGGCGCCGATTTGCGCGCGCGGTCCAGATGCTCGCGGGCTTCGTCCCAGCGCCCCAGGTTCATCAGCGCCACGCCCTGCGTGTAATGCTCTTCGGCGGACTTCAGTGCAGGAACCGGTGGCCGGGTAATGCGCTGTTCGCAGATGCGTATGTGCATCTGGGCGCGATCGCCGAGCTCCTTGCTGGGGCCTTCCAGGACGCGCTCCAGCGACTGCTTGGCGCGCTGGAACTTCTGTTGTTGGAAGTACTTAAGGGCTTCTTCGTAGAATTTCAGCTGCGCTTGCTTGGCGGGCGCTTCCGGGTCTGGAGGAAGCACAGCGGCTTTCGACTTCGCGCTACCTCTTATCGTCTTCTTTTTCAGCAGTTTGTGGCTCTTGTGGGAGGCTTGGGTAGCCCGGATCGTGCGACGTTTCACGGTCACTCTCCGCGAAAAACTATAGCGAACATAGCAAAGTCGCGCTGGCACGTCAATGCGGGGTTGGCCTGTGAAATTTGGAAGATCCCATTTCCAGACGATATTCGCGGTTCACTCCTCGTGGAATCAGGAGGCGCGCTTCGCGGCGCGGTGCCGCAGCTTGCCCAGGCTCTTGTTCAATACGTGGTCCCGTTTCAGGAATGGCAGCACCGGCGACTGGCGCTTTTCGACCCTGCTGCGGGCTTTCTTCAGGCGAGCGGTCGGCCCAAAATTTTTAATGGCGCGCTCCAGGATGGCAATCGCACTGTCGCGTTTGCCGGCAGCCACATACACTTCCGCCAGGTTCAGGTGAAATTGCGGCTCTTTGCCTTTCAGCTGCAGGGCGGTCTCGCAGAGGTGGGTCGCTTCATTCCACTTTTTTTCCGCGCGCGCCACCGCTAGACCAAAAAAAGAAAGGTAATAGGGATTTTGGCTTTCGATTTCGACGGCATTGCGCAGGTGGGGGAGAGCGTCCTTGGGATAACCGTTCTTCAATAGTTCGACCCCATCTTTAAACTGGATCACCGCATCACTTTCTTTCATGCTTGCACCTCCGATGGTTCCCGGTCGGCTGAATGGGCCGGGAGCTTTCGATTGCGGCCTCGCAAATCGGCTGATACGCATGAACATGGTAGAGAAAGCCAACGACAAAAACTACTGGTCGAGGGGACAGGTATGGGTCCTGGCGCGATTCAGAATCCCGGCGGGCGCTCGCCCACTACGTTGAAGCTGCGCTCGAGCGCAAGGCCTGCGCGGCCTACCGTGCCCTCGTCGAAGAGGCGTCCGATGAGCGTGACGCCGTGGGGCACGCGGCGCGGTGGCGAAAACCTCGGCAGCGGGTGCTGCGGATCGGGCGCCCAGTCACTGCGCGCCTGCGAAACCTGCACAAATCCCGCGCGCAACGTGAGCGAAGGATGTCCGGTGAAATTGGTGATTGTAAGCATCTCGTCGCGCAACGATGGCACCAGCAGCAAATCCACTTCGGAGAAGACGCGCGCCATCTCGATGGCCACTTTGCGCCTTAACCGATCGGCCTGCACGAAATCCACCGCCGAGAGGAAGCGTGACTGGCGGAAAGAATTCGGCCACGCGTCGGGCACCTGCATTTTCAGCTGATCTAGTTCGTGATCGAGCGTGATTTCTTCGAACGCAGCGCCCGCTTCGGCGAACAAAATCAGTTCCAACGAATCGTACGGCCAATCGGGAATGGAAACTTCGACTGGAATCATGCCGAGTTTTTTCACCGTCTCGAGCGCCGCGCGATCCACGTCGGTCGCGCCTCTGCCGTTCATCCACGCGGGAAAATATCCGACGCGCAGGCCTTGCACGCTCGCGCCGGAATCGAAATCGAGCTTGCTGGGAACGCTGTCCAAGTCTCCCGCATCAGGGCCAGTGATCGCTTGCAACACGAGCATCGCGTCTTCGACGCTGCGCGTCATTGGGCCGAGTTTGTCGAGCGACCAACAGAGCGTCATCGCGCCGGTGCGCGCCACGCGGCCGTAGGTGGGACGCAATCCTGTGACGCCGCAGCGCATGCTGGGGCTGACGATGCTGCCGCCGGTCTCGCTGCCGATTGAAAAACCCACCAGTCCCGCGGCGGTTGCCGAGCCCGGGCCTGCGCTCGAGCCGGACGCGCCTTCTTCCAGCAGCCACGGATTCATGGTCTGGCCGCCGAACCATACGTCGTTGAGCGCCAGCGCGCCGAGGCTCAGCTTCGCGAGCAGCACTGCGCCGGCTTCGTGCAGACGTTGCACGACCGCTGAATTTTTCGTGGGGATGCGGTTGCGGAAAGGCTCGGCGCCGTAGGTCGTCGCAATTCCGGCGGTATCGAGCAGGTCTTTGCCGCCCCACGGGATGCCGTGCAACGGGCCGCGATATTTTCCTGCGGCGATTTCCGCGTCGGCTTGCTTTGCTTCGGTGAGCGCGAGGTCGCGCGTCAGCGTGATGATGCAGCGCAATTGGGAGTCGAAGCGTGCGATGCGGTCCAGATAAATTTGCGTGAGGCGCTCCGAGGTGATTTGCCGCGCTTCGATCCAGCGCGAAAGCTGGGTTACGGAAGCGAACGCGATGTCTTCGTCGCGCTTGGGCAGCGGGCCTGCATCGTTCTTGCTGCGGATGAATTGGTTGTGTTCTGGGCCTGCGTACATGCCGGGCAGAACGGGATTCCAGCGCGACGCTGGTGAAAGCGTCGGCTCGAGCGCGACTTTTTTCGGCCCGGTGCGCCGTTCGTAGAGCGCTGCCATGGAGCTGCGCCAGTTGCCTGCCGCTTGCGCGCGCTCCGCGGCCGTGAGTTCGACGCGCACCAGTTTTTCGGCTTCGGCGAACGTCGCTGGCGACACTTCGGGTCCCACCGGGGGAGCGGTGCCGAAGGCGGAGGGCGTGCCCGGCGGCGGATTCACGGCTTGCTGGCGTGGTGATGACGTTTCCGATTGCGGTGTTGCAGACTTTTGATCTTGGGCGTGCAGCACCGCTGCCGCGCCGAACAGACCTGCTGATGCATCAGCCAAAAATTCCCTGCGCGACTTCGCCATGCTTCCTCCGCTGCGACTTTTTGCTTGCGCGTGTGCCTCACATTTTTAACATCACCTGTGTGCGGATAGCAAAACGGAGGATCGTGTTTCTACGTAGGCGCGGAGGGCAACGAGCTGGTCGCCTTTGTGGTGGACGCCGATCGTGAAACGTCTACTCCCGCCCCCTCGCCTGCGGCGAAGATCCGGCACCGGGCAAAATCAGGGGCGTCGGTTGCGGTGGGGCGCAAGGGTTGGCCACCCGCCAGGCTGGCTTGACAGACCTCTATTTCTATCGTATACAGATAGGATGTCTACCGTAGACACTCTACCTGACGACGACAGACTTGGACTGCTTCAAGGAACTCTTGAAGTGCTGATCCTCCGAAGCCTCAAGCCGGGGCCTAACCACGCCTACGGCATCTCCCAGTACCTGCAACAACAATCCGAGAGCGAGTTTCTCGTCGACAACGGCTCCCTGTACCCTGCGCTGCAACGTCTTCTGCAGCGGAAATGGATTTCGCCACAGTGGAAAACTTCGCCCAACGGGCGCCGCGCCCGTTATTACGGCCTGACGCTGGCCGGGCGCAAGCAACTCGTCAAGGCAACGTCGAAGTGGCAGCGATTTGCTCTAGCCATGGCAAGGATTCTGGCAGCGGAGAGTTGATTTCATGCGCCAATGGTGGTCGAAGCTGGCACGTGCGTTCGGAAGAAGGCGGAATCTCGCAAGCGAACTGCAGCAGGAGATGGACGCCCATCTTCAATTCCTGATCGATGAGAATCTGGAGCGGGGCATGCCGCCGGAAGAGGCGCGTGCTGCGGCGCGGCGCCACTTTGGTAATGCGACGAGCGTGCGCGAACGAAGCTATCAATCGTGGCAATTCCCTGCGTTTGAATCGCTCCTTCAAGACCTGCGCTACGCGGCGCGAGGTATCTGGAGAGCGCGCGTCTTCTCGCTCATCGTGATTCTGACGCTTGCTGTCGGGATCGGCGCGAACACGGCCATCTTCAGCGCGGTGTACGCCGTTCTTCTGAAGCCGCTGCCTTTCCCTTCGGGCGAGCGTCTGGTGTGGCTGGGCGAGTCCTCGGCAAAAGCCACCGGCATCAGCGTAACCTGGATCAATTTCCAACACTGGCGGATGGAGAATCACGCCTTCGAGTCGATGGCTGCATTCGAGAAGGCCGATCTGACTCTCACAGGCCGCGGTCAGGCCGTGCTCACACACGCCGGTGTCGTCACGAACGAATTTTTTAGCCTCACTGGCTCTCGTCCAATAATGGGTCAGCTGTTTGCCGTCAGAGACAATGAAATGCAGTCTGCTGCGGCGGTCGTGGTGACCAGGACTTTCTGGGCCGAAACCCTCTCAGCCGATCCCCAGATCATCGGCAAGACGGTGACCCTGAACGGAACCGCACACATCGTGATCGGCGTACTCGCCCGAGATCCTGCCTTCTTCCTTCCGCCCGTCGATTACTATCTTCCATACCGTCCTTCTGCTGAGCAGGTCTCAAAGCGCGAGGCACACGAATCAATGCGCGTTCTGGCGCTGCTCAAGCCTGGAGTTACGCTATCCCAGGCGCGCTCGGACTTGGATACGATCATGCAGCGGCTCGCGCAGGCAGATCCCGGCCCTGAAAGCGACCATCGCGCCTTTGCCGAGTTGCTCGCCGAACACCGAACGGGAGACCTAAGGCACGTGTTCGTCGTCTTGATGGCTTCGGTTTGCCTGGTCCTGGTTCTGGCCTGCGCGAATATCGGCGGCCTTTTCCTGATGCGCATGACCACCCGCGCGCGAGAGATGGCAATTCGCACAGCAATTGGTGCGGCGCAGAGACGGCTCGCACGGCAGCTTCTGACGGAGACCGTACTGATTACGCTGGTAGGCGGTGCTTTCGGAATCGTACTCGCGGGTTTTGGGCTGCGCACGATAGAGGTGCTCGGGCCACGTGATATTCCGCGGCTTGCAGAAGCCAATCTAAATCTCCCGGTTTTGATCTTCGCTGCGGCGCTGACGCTGGCGGCGGCACTGGTTTGTTCCTTCGTGCCCCTGGTTAGTTCAGAAAAGGTGAATCTGACGATTCTGCTGAAGGAGAGCAGCAGCGGCGCGGGCACAAGCCGGATAGGGCACATGCTGCGTGGAGCGCTTGTCATCGCGGAGATCGCGGCGGCTGTCATCTTGCTTTTTGCTTCAGGAATCCTGCTGCGCAGCTTGTGGGCCGCCGAGAACCTGAATCCCGGATTCGAACCCAGGCACTTGCTTGCACTCGAGCTGCAATTGCCGCCTTTACCTTACAAAAGCGAGGGGGCCATTCTCGACTTTTATGGGCGCCTGGAAGCCACGCTGCGCGCGCAGCCGGGAGTCGAATCGGTCGGCGCTGTGAACTGTCCTCCGGCGGCTGGCGACTGTCGGGACTGGTGGTATTCCGTTGTGGAGAAGCCCGCGCCCGGCCCGCAGGATATGCCTGTCACGCTGATCAATATGGCTGACACAGCATATTTCCAAACCGTGCGCATTCCGCTCCTAGCCGGACGCGCTTTGTCCGATGAGGATACGGCGAGCGCATCGCTGGTCGCGGTGATCAATGAAGAGATTGCGCGTGCGTGGTGGCCGGACCCTCGTGCCGCTCTCGGCCAGCACATTAAAGTCGGCGGACCCTATATGGAAGGTCCCGTCGTTGAAATCGTCGGCGTTGCGGCCAATGTGCCGCAGATAGGATTGGACAGCCCGCCCTTGCCGGAGATTTATTTGTCGGCCGCTCAAAGGGTCGATGCCGCAATGGTCGTGATGATACGGACCAAAGGTAACCCGGAGAGCATGATCGCAACCGTGCGGCAAGCACTCGCTTCCGTTGACGACAACGTTCCCATTCAGTCGTTGAAAACCGCCGATATGTGGCTCGGTGCCACACTGGCACAACGGCGCTTCGCCACGCTTCTGCTGCTGCTCTTCGCCGGGATTGCGGTGATCCTCGCCGGCATCGGTTGTTATGGCGTTTTCAACTACTGGGTCAGCTGCCGCAGACAGGAGATCGCCATTCGTATGGCAATGGGAGCGGGAACCACCGCCATCTTACGTTGTACGGGAAGGCAAGTCGCAAGGTTGGGCGTGATTGGGTTAGTTGTAGGGCTAACAGGAAGCTGGGGCGCATCGCGATGGCTGAACAGCCTGGTCTTCGGAGTCTCTACCCACGATCCAGTCGTTTTCACCTCTGCTGCATTGGCCGCATTCCTGATCGTATTGCTCTCAGCAGCGGTTCCGCTCTGGCGCGCCACGCAAATTGATCCCATCGAGACGCTGCGCGCAGCCTGACGAAGAGGAACGTGAAGCGCCGTTATTTGAAACAGGCATGTTTCGCCAACGACAGTGCGGACCCCGTTTGTGTTGTTCCTCTGAGCCGCCGTTCTCGTTATCGACGAAGGGCTCTTCCATTGCAGTACGGTTTATGCAAAATCGTTAACTCACTGTTCGAGATCGGACTCACGTTCTACCCGGATGTTGTCCGATCCTTGGCCGACCCCATCTCCACATAAGCAAATAGACAACATAAGTTTCGCGTCCACGGCCCTTTCGGTTCTCGCTTAGCTTGCGTCGCTTTCGCCGCTGATTAGTGGACGTAATTGATTGCAACGGCGGGGGTGATGGTGGTGGGGGTGTTGTGACCTAGGGCGATTATGCGGGTACCGATGAGGACGCCGATGGTGGGCTTCCAATTGTATTCGAGAGCTGGGGCGAAGCCGATGGCGTCGCTGGAGCCGGAGTTCAGATGGATGTTGGGTGGAGATTGCGCGGGGTCTTGGCCGGTGATACGCGTGTTGTTTGTGTGGCGATAGGTGGCATCGAGGGCCAGGACCCAGTTGCGGGTGAGGCTGTATTCCCAGGCGGCGTCAACGAAGGTGGAGGGGCCGGGCTTGGCGTGGCCTTGGAATCCTGTGAGGGTGTCGTAGACGCTGACGCCTGCTACGTTGGCGTAGGTGGAGAGCGACTGCGTGGCGTTCAGGCGCATGCGCAGGATGCGGCCGTTGGGCATCCAGAAATAGCTTTGGGAGTTGAGGGCTAGCGTGGTGGTGTAGGCTCCGGCGCCCAGGCCGTTGCTGGGGCGGGCGCCTAGTTGATCGTATTTTCCGCTGGGGAATGTTTCCTGGACCATGAAAGAAATGGTGGGGAGCTTGTGGTGTTCGTGGAACTGGGTGAGGCGGTATTGCGCTAGCACGGTTACGTCGCCGACGCCTACGCCGGTGCTGCTGGGGCCGTCGCTGGATTTGTTGTAGCCGAATGTGGGGATTAGGCCGATGGTGAAGCGGTTGGCGAGGCCGTATTCGATGTAGGTGAGCGAGCCCAGGCCGTTGGTGTGCGGGCTGATTTCATCGTAGAGGTAGGGCTCGACGAGAAAATGTCCGCGCGGGAGCGTGGAGGCGTTATTCGCAAGCATCGGGCCGGTCCACCAGGCTTCGCCAAGTTGTTGGCGGTTGTCTGACGTTTGCGGCGAGGGTTTCTCTATGCGAGTTGGTGCGGCGGCTGCGGCTGATTTGTCGTTTTCTTTTTGTTGGCCGTTTTCATCGGGGATCCGCGTGTCTACCGCGATCCAGTTTACTTCCCAGGTTTTGCCGCCATCGTCGGAGAAGGATTGTTCGAAGCGGTAGGAGTTTGCGGCGATGTTTTCGAAGACGTTGCGGACGAGAATGGTGCGGCGGTTGAAGGGTTCCTGATCGTAAAATTCGCCGTGGTTATTTTTGAATTCGCCCACGGTGGGGATGCTCATGCTGCCTTGCGCGCTGTTGGCGAAATTCAGGCTCCATTGACGGGATTGCGGGTTGTAGAGGCGCAGCGAGAGGCCTTCGATGTGGCCGGTGGGGCCGTCAACTTCGAGTTCCACGAGGTTGGCGCGGCCATTCCAGATTTTGCGGATGTAGGAGGTGCCATCGTATTCGAGCCAGGTGGTTGAGCTGGTTAGTGGATGTTGCAGACGTCTTAAGTGCGTGTGCCAAGTGCCGATTTCGAAGTCGAAATCGTGTTGGCCGCCGCGCGCGGCGGCGGGCGTGGGGTTCGTTTGCGATGCGCCGGGATTTTCCTGCGCGGGTAGCGCGAGAGACTGCAGCAGGAGCGCGACGCCGCACCACAGCAGACAATTCGAAATATTCTTGAGCGCGTTCATCCCATCCTCTGCATCTTCGTAAGACTAATGAAGCTCGGCCGCAGCCGCTATCCGCTTTTCGCGCGCGAACTCGATGCGCACTGGCCAAATTGGCGTCGACGGCGAGAGCAAAGGCTGCCCGGTTCGATGAAACTGAACCGGCCGCTACACGTGCAAAAGCAACTTCAACTGCAATGCTTCGGTGGCGGAAATCGTGGCGCACAGCCTGAAGTGAAGGCTGTGCCACGAAAACTGAACGGAGCGCTGCACATGCGAAAACAAATTCAACGGCGCCCGCCTGCAGGCGACCGCTACAGAATCAAAAACTACGGCAAAGGCTGGCGGTCTGAAGACCGCCGCTCGAACGTCAACTGCAATGAGCCGGCGAGACGCCCGCTTGTCGGCAAGCAGGCCGGCGCTACCGGCTGCGACTGCGCGCGAACTTTACACAAAGGCATTCAGTTCGCTTTGTCGGCGGCGTCGGGCACGCGCGTTTGGTCTGTGATCCAGTTTACTTCCCAGGTTTGGCCGCCATCTTCGGAGAAGGATTGCTCGAAGTGGGGCGTGTTTGTGTTGATTTTCGTCCAATCATATCGAACGAAGATGGTTTTGCCGTGGATCGTGTCCTGGGTGTAGAAGTCGCCGCGGCCATTTTTGAATTTGCCGATTTGCGGCGGGTCGGGCGTGCCGGTTTTGCTGGTGACCCAATTCAGGCTCCACTGATGGTTTTCGGGATTGTAGAGACGCACGACGAGGCCTTCGATGTGACCGGTGGGATCATCGGCCTCGAAGGTGTCGAGTTGAGCGCGGCCGCCCCAGATTCGGTAGCACGTGCCGGTGGCTGGAAATTCGCGCCAGGTGGTGGAGCCCGTCAGCGGATGCATGAGGCGCTTCACGCGATAATTCCACGAGCCGAAGAGGCCGTCGAAACCGTGTTGTCCATCTTGATCGGTGGCGGTTGTTGGCGCAGCTGCAGAATCGGTTTGGGCGGCCGCGGACGTTGCGTCGGATTTTGCATATGCGTTGCCCGTGCGCGTTTGATCGGTGATCCAGTTCACTTCCCAGGTTTTGCCGCCATCGCCGGAAAAGGATTGCTCGAAGTGCGCGGAATTCGCGGTGATGTTCGACCATTCATAGCGAATCAGGATCGTTCGGCCGTTGAAAGTGTCCTGGCAGTAAAATTCGCCGACTCCATTCTTGAATTCGCCGATTTGAGGTGGGCCGGCGAACACGCCGGCTTTGCTGTTGGCCCAATAGAGATTCCACTGGTGGGCTTGAGGATTGTAGAGACGGAGGGTCAGTCCCTCGATGTGGCCGGAGGGACTGTCGGCTTCGAATTCATCCATATTGGCACGGCCATCCCAGAGCGCGCGGGCGACGACGGTGCCGTCAAATTCGACCCAGGTGGCGGAACCCGTTAGGGGATCGACGAGGCGTTTCAGGTGGATTGTCCAGGTGCCGATCGCGAAGTCGAAATCGTGTTGACCATCGCGCGGCGTGGCCGCTTGGAGGACTGCAGGTGCGGCGGACGCTGATTGCGCGAGCGCTGGAGCCGATTGCAACAGGACTGCCAGCGCGCAGAGCGTGCAAACCAGCAAATAAAATTGGATATGGCGTGATGCGATCATTATTTCCTCCACATCAGAGATCCTTTTCACAGAACGTTTTCAAAGGTCCTTGCGATAAATGATGAAGCCGGATTTCTCGGCGAGCTTGTCGTAAAGCTTCATCGCTGTTGAGTTGGTTTCGTGCGTTTGCCAATACACGCGGCCGGAGCCGGCTTGCGCGGCGCGGCGATAGACTTCTTCGATCAGCGCGCGGCCGATGCCCTGGCCTCTGGCTGATTCGACGGTGAACAAGTCCTGAAGATAGCAATTGGAGCGCAGACCGGTGGAGCTGCGATGAAAGAGGTAGTGGACCAGGCCGACCAGCTTTCTGTCGTGCTGCTCGGCGACGAGCGCGTGGATTGGTTCGTAGCCGTCGAAGAAGCGCGACCAGGTTAGGTTCGTGATTTCGTCTGGGAGCGCGGTCTCGCCTTGGCGGCCGTAGAAAGCGTTATAACCTTGCCAGAGCGGTTTCCATGCGGGGAAATCGCCTCGCTGGACGTCTCGTACTCCGATCTTGCCGGTCACGATTGGGCTCGCGTGAGCGTGGCGACGAAGTTCGGTTCCCAGGTCTGGCCGCCGTCGTCGGAGAAGGATTGCTCGAAGCGGTGCGAGTCTCGAGTGATGTCGGACCAAACGATGCGCACGAGGATGGTTCGGCCTTGGTATGGTTCCTGATCGTAGAATTCGCCGCGGCCATTTTTGAATTCACCGATGGCGGGCTGGGATACCGTGCCGTCCGTACTCTTCGAAAAAATTTGGCTCCACTGATGAGCTTCGGGGTTGTAGAGGAACAGGGTGAGGCCTTCGAAGTGGCCAGCGGCGCCGTCGGCTTCGATTTCTTCCAGTTGGGCGCGCCCGTCCCAGACTTTACGAACCACTACGGTACCTTGCATTTCTGCCCAGGTGGTCGAGCCGGTGAGTGGATGCTCGAGGCGCTTGATGTGCGTATGCCAGCTGCCGATATTGAAGTCGAAATCGTGCTGGCCATCGTGCTGAGCTTCGTGCGGCTGTGGGGCGGCGGCCGCTACCGGCACGGCTCGCATGATTGGTGGAACGGTTTGCAACAGGCTGCCGAGCGCGCAGAGTGCGAAATAACTTCCGATACTCCAGAGCAGTTTCATTTTTCTCTCCTGATATTTCGATCATCGAGCAGCGGCGGGCTTTGCCCGTTGCGGCGGCGGCTGCCGCTGCGAACAGCGCGCTGTGCCGCTAGAACATTGACGTGGCTTGTGGTATTTTGCTACGGCCACTTTTTATGAAATTGGTGATACCACTTTCGAGGCGGGGCGAGCCGCTGTTCCGCCAGGTTTATGCTGGACTGCGTCAGGCGATTCTTGCGGGGACATTCCGGGCTGGGGAGCGGCTGCCTTCGACGCGCGAGCTGGCTGATGAGCTGGGAATTTCGCGGACGGTGGTGTTGCTGGCTTACGATCAATTGGTTGCGGAAGGCTTTGCGGCCGGGCGCAGCGGTTCTGGGACTTATGTATCGGCGGGATTGAGCGGCGCCGGTAGTGTTGCTGGCAGGCCGAAAAAAGTGGAACGCGCTGCGAAACTGCACCTCTCGCGCTACGGATCCACAGCAGACGCTCTCGGCTCGAGTGTGGATTTTCCCGGCCGGCGCTCGGTTCCGCTGCGCTACGATTTCGCCTACGGCGGACGCGGCGACGTGGAAACTTTTCCGTATCAGATGTGGCGGCGAATTTTGCTGCGGCACGCGCGCAAGGCGCCGGTGCGCCAACTGGATTATGGTGCGGCGGGGGGAAGTTTGGCTTTGCGCGAGGCAATATCGGTGCATCTGCGGCGGTCGCGCGCGGTGATTTGCGAAGCGTCGCAGGTGATTGTGGTAAATGGCTCGCAGCAGGCGCTCGATTTGATTGCGCGCGTGCTGATTGAGCGCGGTGATCCTGTGGCGGTGGAGGATCCGCAGTATCAGGGCACGCGCGAAGTGCTGCGCGGGGCGGGCGCGCGGCTGCAGCCGGTGCCGGTGGACCGCGACGGGTTGCGTCCTGATGCGCTGCCTAAAAATGCGCGCCTGGCGTTTGTGACGCCTTCGCACCAGTTTCCCACTGGCGCGATTTTGCCGCTGGCGCGGCGCGTGGCGCTGTTGGATTGGGCGCGGCGTAAGGCTGCGATTGTGGTGGAGGATGATTACGACGGCGAGTTTCACTACGAAGGGCAGCCGCTGGAATCTTTGCAGGGATTGGACAGCGAAGGGCGCGTGATTTATGTGGGGACATTTTCGCGGACGATATTTTCGGCGTTGCGGATTGGATATTTGATCGCACCGAAATCGCTGGTGGCAGCCTTCACCGCGGCTAAGTGGTTGTGCGACCGGCACACCGCGACGTTGGAGCAGGAAACGCTCGCGGAATTTATTTCTACGGGAATGTACGAGCGGCATTTGCGGCGGATTCGGCGCAGGAACACGGCGCATCGCGCGGCGCTGCTCGATGCGATTCGCGAATATTTGGGTGGGCGCGTGGAAGTGGGTGGGGATGGCGCGGGGACGCACGTGGTGCTGTGGCCTGCCGACAAACGCATCGCGGAGGACGCGGTGATTCAGAGTGCGGCGGCGCGCGGAGTTGGCGTTTACGGAATTTCCGGATATTTCCTGGCGCGGCCTTCGAGGGCTGGGTTGATGCTTGGCTATTCGCGCATGAACGAGCAAGGAATTCGCGAGGGCATCCGCCTGCTGGGCGAATCGTTCTGAACGTTTAGCTTGGAACCCTCCCAACGCTTCATTCGGCGCAAGCGCCGTATAAAATCGGGACCCTGCCTATGCCGAGGTCGAAATGGAGCCGCAGCAGTTGCGAACGCCGCGTGGATCGAAGTGAAGCCGTTGCGGAATCAGGCGGACCTGCTCGCGGCTCAGGAAAGGTACCCGTTGGGCCTTGGCGAGATCAGCAGCATTCTGCTCGGAAAAGAAATTCAGGCGGATGAAATCTTGTTCGATGATTACAAGGCCCAGAAACTGGCGCGGGTTGAGGGCTTTCATATTCGCCTCAGCGTGGGCCTTGTCGAAACTTTCTATATTCGGGGCGAGCTGACTGATCTTCGCTCTGTGTTTCGTCGACTGCTGGAGCAATAGTTATTATGTTGATCCGCGATTGCTGGACCATCGTTTGCGTTCTTTGGGCCTTCCTCCGCTCTGAAGCTGCAGGGGCAAACCTACCGTGAGGAAGAACAAACACCACCTGTGCCTTCTTCGAGAACGCGGATACGCAACCCGCACAAAACGAGGCGTTTGCCAACGCCAAGGCCTTCCCAAAACTCGAAGATCCTTCACGAATTAATCTGGGTGTGGCTGTCGAATTCGCGACCCCTCCTTCGACGTGTGAGTAGAGGCGGGGGTAGCGGGCCTCCGGAGGGTGTTATGGCGTCGCGGTGGAGGTCACTTCACAGTTCAAAAACGATCGCGGGATTGGGGCTCGTCGGGCTTGGGGGTTTTATTTTGAGCGGGAACCTTGCCGATGTCGCGTCCCAAGCGAGCAGGCTTATCGGTATGGGCGCCGACGCGACTCAGGTGTTTGGCGAACTTACTGTTGTTGGTTTGGCGGCGGCGCAGCTGTGGCGGTCTTATGTGTTTGATCGCGGGGAGCTTGTGCTAGGTGTCTGCCGGATATTGATATCATTCTGGCCGTTGTTGCTGGTGATTGCCGGGGCGGTCTTGACCGGGATGGCATCGGGGACGATGCCAAAGAATGTCCAAAATAAGATGACTGAAGATGTCGATCTAACCGAGGATCGTGCGACGCGTCAGTAGAGGAACCGGGGTCCAGCCGGTCGATACCGCACGGCCTGAGATCCTGGACCAGTCCAGACCAACGGGAGAATGCGATGCGAGTTATGGTGATGGTGAAGGCGAATAAGGAGTCCGAGGCAGGAGTGATGCCAAGCCCGAAGCTGCTGGCGGAGATGGGGAAATTCAACCAGGAATTGATTCAGGCGGGGGTGATGTTGGCGGGGGATGGGTTGCATCCTAGCTCGAAGGGCAAGCGGGTGAAGTTTTCGGGGCAGCAGCGCACGGTGATTGATGGGCCGTTCAGCGAGACGAAGGAGCTTGTGGGCGGCTACTGGATGTGGCAGGTGCGGTCGATGGAAGAGGCGGTGGAATGGCTGAAGCGCGCGCCGTTTGACCGCGAGACTGAGGTGGAAATTCGTCCGGTGTTTGAAGCAGCTGATTTCGCGCGGTGAGCAAGTGGCGCGCTTTCGCGTCGCGGGTGCTGAACTAGTAGTCGCCTGGGCGCGCCGCCGGCTCAAAAAAAATTGATTCGAGTTGTCGATTTCATGGAGGTTCGTTCGACGCTTAGGTAGACGCCGGGTTCAAGCGGTCGAGGCCGGCTGGGGAACACGGCGCAAAACTAGAAAGTGACAAGGAGATACACCGATGCGATTCATGATGATCGTGAAACATAAAGAAGCACAAGGCATGCCGCCCAAAGAATTAATGGATGCGATTGGTAAGCTCGCGGAAGAGGCGATCAAGAACGGAACGCTGCTGGGAAACGGTGGACTGAGCCCGACGGCGGCGGGAGCCAGCGTGCGGCTTTCCGGCGGACGGGTCACCGTCACGGACGGACCGTTTACCGAGGCCAAAGAGATTATTGGCGGGTACGCGCTGTTCGAGCTGAAGTCGAAGGAAGAGGCCGTTGCGGGAGCGCTGCAATTCATGGAGTTGCACAAGAGACTTTGGCCGGGATGGGAGGGCGAGACGGAGGTTCGCGAGATGATGATGCAGCAGGACTGTGCGGCCAAAGCGTAAGGGCGCTTTTTATAGAAACAGCGTGGAATAGGCCGTGTATTCGCGGCGCATTTCCGAGGCGGCGCGGGTTCGCTTGCGCGACGAAAGCGAAGGTGGTGTGATGGGTAGCCGTGACGTCTACCGACACACAGCGCGCGATTGATGCGGTTTGGCGGATCGAATCGCCCAGGATCATTGCCGGGCTCGCGCGAATGGTGCGCGATGTGGGAATTGCCGAGGATCTGGCGCAGGACGCGCTGGTTGCGGCGCTGGAGCAGTGGCCGCAGTCGGGCGTGCCGGATAATCCGGGCGCTTGGTTGATGGCCGCTGCGAAGCACCGGGCGATAGATCATTTCCGTCGTAACGCGCGGCTGGAGCGCAAGCACGAAGAACTGGGCCGCGAGATGGAAGAGAAGGAAATGGCCGTGCCGGATTTTGCAGCGGCGCTGGATGACAATGTCGGCGACGATCTGCTGCGCCTCGTTTTCATCTCCTGCCATCCAGTGCTTCCGAGCGAGGGGCGTGTGGCGCTTACGCTGCGCTTGCTCGGCGGGCTGACGACTGAGGAAATCGCGCGCGCGTTTCTGGTTCCTGAGCCGACCGTCGCGCAGCGGATTGTGCGGGCCAAGCGCACTCTCGCCGAAAAGCATGTCCCGTTCGAGGTGCCTCGAGGGGAGGAGCTGGCGGCTCGTCTGTCGTCGGTGCTCGCGGTCATTTATCTCATCTTCAATGAGGGCTACGCGGCGACCGCCGGTGACGATTGGCTGCGGCCGGCGCTGTGCGAAGATGCGCTGCGGCTGGGGCGCATCCTGGCGGAACTGGCGCCGCAAGAACCGGAGGTGCACGGCCTGGTGGCGTTGATGGAGATACAGGCGTCGCGGGCGCGGGCGCGCGTGGATGAATCAGGCGCGCCGATATTGTTGCTGGAGCAAAACCGCGCGGGTTGGGACCAGCTTCTGATTCGTCGCGGGCTCGCGGCACTGGCACAGGCCCGGTCATTGGGCCCTGTGGCGCAAGGCTCATACGTGTTGCAGGCGGAGATCGCGGCGTGCCATGCGCGGGCGCGCACGGCGGAAGAAACGGATTGGCCGCGCATTGTGACGCTGTACGAAGCGCTCTCGCAGATTGCGCCGTCTCCTGTGATTGATTTGAATCGCGCCGTCGCGGTTTCGATGGCGTTTGGTCCGGCCGCGGGGTTGGAGGCGGTGGACGCGTTGACTGCTGAAGGCGCGTTGGAGAATTACCATCTGCTGCCGAGCGTGCGCGGCGATCTGCTCAAGAAGCTCGGCCGGCTGGAGGAAGCTCGCGCGGAGTTCGAACGCGCGGCAGCGCTGACGCGCAACGCGCGAGAACGTCAGCTGCTGCTCGGGCGCGCTGGAGCGTGTGTTGCGGACGCAACGCCATCTGACTCGGAGTGACCGCGAAGGCGACGCTCACTGCACGTGAACGAGCTGTTTGGTTGCTCTGCTCGGTAGCGAACGGTCTAAACCCCCACCCTCGCCGGCGGCCAGCCCGTCACCCGCAAAAGCTAATCGTTCACTTGGGTGGTGTGGACGGGTGCGCCGCCCGCCACCATTCCGATTGAGGGCTGCGATATGCGATCACAAGTAAAAGGAGAGCATTTGCTGTGTGCTTGAGGTTTTCTTTCACTCGCTGACGTTCGCGCTTGTCCAAGTTCGGCAGTTTATGAGCAACACGCGGGAGAAAGTCGCGGAAGTCCTGATAGCGTCTGTCGGCTTGAACGGGTGTGCCCGGCCTTCCATCTGGCAGAAAGTCGCAGGATTGGAAAAATTCCCCCTCTAGGGATTGAATAACCTATGCATTCGGGCGTCCGGTAAGTCTTGCCGCGACGTCGGTTTCTTCAGACGACCCATCACGTAAAGCTGAATTGCACTTTGATCTTCCGCTGTAAGGCTGATGAATTCCATGCCTACCCGCTCCGTTCCCTCTTTGCGGGTAACACGAGCACGCACGTTAAGAGAGGCACGAACTTCTGCGATTTTGAACTGCAACGAAACTTCCTGGCCCGCCTCCACGCCATGCGAAGGTTGCAACAGCATCCCCGATCCGCTGATATTCATGCTTCGCATGGGAAAGTCTCGGTCACCCCACGTGCAGTTGACCTCAGTAAAGAGAGGTAATCGGGCCTCGCGGATTCTGGCTTTCCACCCAGGAGAGTCCATGGCGGTCAGCATCGGAATGATACGAGCCGCGGCAATCGGCTTCGGGATAACGAACGCGACTCCCGCGCCGAAAGCCTTCCGCATCATCTCAATATCGTCCGTGGCGCCGAACATCACGATGACGGTCTCACTACTGAGTCGTGAGTTCTGGATTTGGCGGGCGAGCTCCAGTCCCTCTGGTTGCGACATGCCCACAAAGACCACATCAAACCGCTGTTTCTCCGCCTGTTGGCTGGCTTCCTGGTTGTCGTCCAACGTCAGGACCGTATGACCTAAGGGGACGGCCACAGCCCTCATGACTTTCAGGCTCAGCGGTTCATTGTCGACGACCATGATTTTCAGCGACATAAGCTTGGGCTCGGCAGGAGGTTCTTCCCGGGATCTGGTCCAAAGAGGATCCCTCGACGAAGAATACGTCGGAACCGTCGCGAGGGCGCGAATGACTGGCCGAGAGGTGTCCAAAGCGTGAAGCCCCCTGGACACAGGTACCATCCTTGTTGACCCGCAGAACGATGAGCTCGCCGAGCCGGTGGACGCCCTTCGAGTCCGCTGCTGGCAGACTCTCAGGACGAGCCGACGCTACCAGAGGCAAAGGCGCACCGGCAGGATTGGCCACCTTCGCTCGCGCCTCGGCGGGCAGGCCGATGCCACGTTGCACGGATCACGGGTCGCGGGCATGAAACACAAGTCACGGATCACGGGACACTGATCACTACTCACCATTCGCCACTCACTTCCCGGCGTTGACATGGGGACTGGCGGCACCTAGAATCGCGGCCACATGGGATGGCCGTCGGTGCTGGCTGGGAGCGACGCCACGCCATTCCCGGCGGAGACTGCTTATCACGCCTGCTGCGCTGAAACCAAAAATTGCTGTGGTGGATGATGACGCGCGAATGCGCGGGAGTATTGTTGCGGCCCTGCGTTCGACTTTTGAAGTGGTGGAGGGCGGAGATTACGCTGCGGCTTACAAACTTTTGCAGGAAGCAGGGTTGGACGTGCTGTTGCTGGCTGTGCCGATGGAATCAGGCGGGCTGCGCGAGTGCACGGAGTTGCTGAGTCGCCTGGCGGGCGGAGACATTGACACGCTGGTGATCGTTTTGAGCACGGACCAGACGAAGACGACGGCGCTGAAAGTGATTGACGCGGGCTGCCACGATTATTTTATTCAGCCGATTGATACGGACGTGCTGCGGCTGCTGCTGGAACGGTCGATCGAGAAGCTGCACATCCAGCGCGAGAACCGCATCCTGCGCGAGGAAATCAGCCGCAAGAACGCGCTGGGAGATTTGATTGGCGCGACGGACGCGATGCGGCATGTGTTCGATTCGATCAAGCGCATGGCGCGCGCGACGACCAACGTGATCATCCGCGGCGAGAGCGGCGTGGGCAAGGAATTGGTGGCCAAGGCGCTGCACGAGCAGAGCCCGCGGCGCAACCGGGCATTTGTGAGCGTGAATTGCGCGGCGCTGCCCGAAGGGTTGATGGAGGCGGAGCTTTTTGGGTACGAGCGCGGCGCGTTTACCGGAGCGGTGGCGACGAAGGAAGGGCGGATCGAGCTGGCGCATCAGGGGACTTTGTTTTTGGATGAGATTGCGACGCTGACGCCTTTGCTGCAGAGCAAATTGTTACGGGTGCTGGAGGATCGTTCGATCACCCGGCTGGGCGGCAAGAAAAACATTCGTGTGGATTTTCGGCTGGTGAGCGCAACGAACGAGGATTTGGAAGAGATGGTGCGGCAGGGGCGCTTCCGCGAGGACCTTTATTACCGGATTCACGTGGTGCCGATTTTCGTGCCGGCGCTGCGTGAACGCGTGGAGGACATTCCGGTGCTGGCGGATTATTTCGTGAGCGTGTATTCGGCGGCGAACGGATATCCGGCGAAGCACATCGCGGATGATGCCGTTGCGGCGCTGAAGCGTTATGCCTGGCCGGGGAACGTGCGCGAGCTCGAGAACGCCATCCAGCGCCTGGTGATCATGACGGACGGCGATGCCATCACCGCGAAGGATCTGCCGGCGGAAATGACGCAGTCGGTTGGGCACGACTACCGCAATCGGTTCCAACTGCCGGCCGCCGGGATCAAGCTGGATAAGGAAATGGAAGCGTTCGAAAAGCGCTGGGTACACGAGGCCCTGGAACAGGCCAAGCACGTGAAAGCGGACGCCTCGAAACTGCTGGGAGTGGATCGCAACCGGCTGAATTACCTGTGCCGGAAGTACGATCTGTGATGGAGCGCCGAAGATGAAAGCGCCCCGAGCGCCGAAGCGGCGGATCGATGCGAAATTCGCGCGGTTTCGTTTGCGGATTGCGCGCTCCGCGAAGCACCGCTATGGAGTCTTTGCGCTGGAGGACATTCCAGCGGACCGGCGCGTGATCGAATATACCGGCAAGCGCCTGACGCTCGAGCAGCTAGGCAAGATAAAACCTCCCCAAGACACCTATATCGCGTTGATTAAGCCCGGATGGTTCGTGGACGGCAGGCGGGATGGCAGCGGCGCCGAGCTCATGAATCATTCTTGCGAACCGAATCTGGTGGCGCGGCGCGTGCGCGGGCACTTGCTGCTTTTTAGCCGGCGGAAAATACGCGCGGGCGAAGAACTAACCTGGAATTACCATTATCCGATAAAGGTGCAGCGCATTGCGTGCCGGTGCGGAGCGCGAGGGTGCCGCGGGACGCTGCGGATTGTATTGAGTTGACGATTGCGCGGGCTGCGAGCGCGCTGGAAAATGAGGATTTGCGAGCGACAAAAAATGCGCATGGACTTCGGCGGGCGCTTTGCATATAAGGGCAGCGATGCCCAATCGGGCAAATCAAGTGAGGGAGAACAAAATGGCTAAGAAGAAGTTGAAGAAGTCGAAGAAGATCCAAGCGACCAAACCGCTGTTGGCTCACACGGGGATGGGCAAGATTTAAACTCAAGTTTTGCGGCCGGCGCGCTGCGGAATGGCAGACGTTACGGCAAAAACGCGATTTTGGCGGCAAGGTGGGCCACTGCCCGAACGGCAGCGGCCCATTCTTGTTTGAGGTGCGCTTTGGTCCGAACGGAGCTACCGCATTCCTGCCTTTGCCTTTCTGGCGGGGCGGAGATGAGGATCCTGTGCGCGTTCGTGTTGAAATTCTCAACGGGCGTTGATTAATTCAACGCTGCGCACGTCCTGCGCGGGATGGTTGGGGATTGACTGAAGGGCGAAGTGCCACAAATTGAGCGGGTTGCAGCTGGGCGAATCGGAGGTGAAGTTTGGCGAGCGCTTTGCATGTGTATAGGCAGATGCCCATCAGGGCAAATCAAACGAGGGGGAAACAAAATGGCCAAGAAAACCTTAAAGAAGTCCAAGAAGCTCGAAGCGACCAAGCCGCTGATTCAACTCGGTTACCACAAGAAGTAAGGCCTGATTTTCGTTGTCAGGAGCGCGCTGAAACCCACGACGCGGCCTGAGAGAAGCATCTCGAATGGCAAGCGGGCCGCTGCCGCGATGGCAACGGCCCTTTTCGAGATTTAACAGGTTGAGTGGGCAAGCGCGGTGGGCAGGCGGACGGGAATGATCATTTCATAAAGGAGAACAGGTAATGGAGAAGAAATCGAAGCCAGTGAAGGGCAAGAAAGCGGGTACGGTTAAGCCGCTGATGAAGCGTGCGGATCTGCCGGCCGTGAAACCCTTGATCAGGTTGTAACTACATTCCACAGATTCTTCGGTTAGGCCCCTAGCCTTATCGGAGATTGACGTAGCAACACCCCCAAGGGCCGCCGTCCCAGGAACGGCGGCCCTTTCTTTTTTTTCTGGCGTAATTCCGGAGCGCGGACTCGTTGTAGCGGCGGGTCTCAGACCCGCCCCTACAAACTCAAAAGCAGATTCAACTGCGCCTACCTAAAGAGCCTGTGTGGCAACTCGAAATTCGTGGCCTCAGCGGCTGAAGCCGCTCTGATCTTGCTATGTTTACGTCGTGGCCCTTCGACCCTGCCACAGGCAGGCTCTCAGGATGAACGGAAGCCGCGACCTACAAAGATTCTCCCGTTCTTACTTCGAATCCGAAGGTCCGATCGCCTCACAAGCTAGAGTGTCCCGCGAAAAGCAGATCCCTCTCTGCGTCTCGCGCCCATCCCGCAGTTGCGGGACGGGAAAGAAAAAGCGCGGGACTCCGTTCGAGATGACATGTAACTTTCGACTCTTGGTTCGTTACCAAGCTTGGCTATGCGCCCAGCGCCACACGGCGCGGGAAGCTTGCCAGGCCAAGGAAGCGCGCTTGCCGGAAACCTTCGCGGTTCCGGTCATACCTTCTGTTAGTGAGCCATCCGGGTTCGCGAATTCCATATCCACGGCGAAATAATTGGTGAGTTGCTGGCCCAGGCGCTCGAGGTTTTCCGTTTGGGTGACGGGGCGATCCGACGCAGAGGCAGGGTAAATTCGGTCAACTTTGCCGGAGTAGGTGCGATAGGGAAACGGAACGACCTTGACCCTGACCGGCGCGCCCTGCTGCACGTCCTGCAAGTCCCAATCGCGCACGAGGATGCGCGCCTTCATGGTGGAGCGATCGACTATTTGGGTGAATTCCTCGCCCGCGGCGAGGAATGACCCGGGCTTTTGATTGAGGTCGCTGGTGGCAACGACGCCATCAATGGGGGCGCGAATCTCCAAGGCCGCCGCTCGTTTTTCGGCGACGGCGAGTTCTTGCTGGAGGCGAGTGCGCTCGCGGACGGCGTTTGCGGCCGAGTCGAAATCGGAGCGGTCCTGGCCGGTTCGGAGTTGGCTGCTGGCGAGGGCCAATTGGTGGCGGAGGGAATCCGCGTCGGCCGCGATTTCGGGATTCTGAAGGACGGCGAGAAGCTGTCCGGTCTTAACGGTATCGCCCGGTTTGACGTAAACAGTTTGGACCTCGCCGGCGACTTCGGCGCGCACGTGCGCGGAGGCTCCCGGCTCGAGCACCAGGCCGGAGGAAATGGATGAGGATACTGGTGGAATCAGAAGCAGGAGCGCCAAGCCCAGCGCTCCGGCCTGCTGGGTTCGGGACATTTTCCAAGCCATATAGTCCTCTCTCTTCTGGCGCAGCCAAGCGCGCACCGCAGGTAAAACCTGCTGAATTCCCTTCCTAGCAAAAAAATAGATGACGACGAGAGTGGCGAGGTAGCCCCACTCGTCGCCGAGTTTGCTGACCAGGATGTTTTTGGCGAAGACGATGACAAGGATGAGCAAAGTGTTGCTGTAAACGATCGCGGCCAGGCCGAACAGGAAGAAAATGCGGCGCTGGCGCTTGCTGGCCGGGGGCAAATCAATATCGTGGCGGAGTAAATATTTCTGGGCCCAGGCGCGGAGGAAGGCAAAGGATTCCTCGCGGAGATTGTCAATATTCAGGAATTGGGAAAGCGCGTAGTAGCCGTCCGCTTTGATTAAAGGATTGAGGTTGAGGAGCGCGCCCTGAATGCCGCTGAGGAGCATCATTTTATAGGCAATGTCATTCAGCACCGAGCCAACCGGAGAGAAGTACCAGACCACACCGGAGAGGCCGCACAGGACCAGTTCAATCCAGATGCCAGCAAAGATTACCCACTGGCGCTGCGAACCGCGTTTGAATAGGAGGATGTCCGTGGTGTCCGTGTAGAAGGCGGGCGTGAAATAGATGAGCAGAAATCCCATCTGATGGACGTCGCCGCCGAAATGTTTGCAGGTGAGGCCGTGACCGAACTCGTGGATGCCACCGAGAACCAACAGAAGAATCCAGAACATCCAGATGTCATAGGCGCTTTTGCCGGCAAAACTATACAGGGATGAGGTGTCGTGTTGGACGCGAGTCCAATCGGAGGCGAGCAAATAGCAGGCGACGATAAATACGCCAATGGAAAAAACGACGAAGCCGGTCGTGAACATCCAGCTGAGGTAGGGATCGAGCTTGGCGAGGGTTTTGTCCGGGTCCCAGGCTTTGAAGGACATATAGAGGACGCTGGATTGGTCCACGCGGCCTTTGCGTTCGTCGCGGATGCGTTCGAGGACGGCGAGATTTTTTTCGCCGACGGAGCGCTCCCAGAGGGCAGACTCGATGCTGTCCAGGAATTCGAGGACTTCGGCTTCGCTGAGGGGGGAGTCGGGATGAAGTTCGGTGAGCGCGTCGGAAATTTCAGCGGCGGTGCGGGTGCCGTCGCAGAGTTCGAGGACGCCGTATTCGGTCGCGCCGTAACGATTGTAGGAATTGGTTTCGAAATTTTTGACGACGTAACTGGTTTCGCCGGAGATGATTTGTTCGCTGATGCGCAGGTCGCTGCGAAGCTTGGGGCGGCGCAGGCCTTTGGCGAGGACGCTGGAGATTTGCAGGCTGGTGGGGCCGAAACGCATTCAGTGTTCTCCGAGCTGAGTGATGCGAAATAGTTACGACGACGTCCATGCCGTCACCGTGAAGTCGGCAGCAACGCTTAACTGAGTCGCCAAATTATCAGCGGGCACGGCATGCCGTGCCCCTACCGATGCAAAAACAAAATCCAAGGCTGGCGGTCTGAAGACCGCCGCTACAAGTTCAACAGCAACGCCAAAATCCCGACCCGTGCGTCGCGCATTTATTTAGGCGGCGCTGGGCGCGCGATCGGGGCCGAGCCCGCATCGGAATTGGAGCGCGTCGCGCTGGGCCAAAGGACTTTGACGGCCATGCCGGGACGCAGGTCGGAAGTGCCGGAGCCTGTTAGTTGGGCAAGAACGTCGTAACTGTCGCTGGCGGCGTCAACGGTGGGACTGACTTTTAGGACGCGAGCTGTGAGAGCGCGAGTGGAATCTTCGACGAGGGAAAGCTCGACGGGCGTGCCGAGCGCGGGGCGGCGGCCTGAGGACTCTGGCACCTGAAACTGGACTTGCAACGGAGAGAGCTGGCTGATGCGAAAACATTTGTCGCCTTTGGAAATGGCCTGGCCTTCGCGGATGTAACGGCGGACGACTACGCCAGAGAAGGGAGCGTGGATGCGGGTCTGCTCCTGTTCCAATTTCAGGCGATTGATTTCGGCGTGGCCGCTTTCGACGAGGGCTTCGTAGCCGTGCAGGTCGTACTCGGCGGCTTTGGCTTCGAATTCGGCGGCTTCTAGATCTGCATCGCTGGAAAGACCGAGCGCGCGCAGTTGCTGCTGGCGGCGTAGGGCGGCGCTTTTGGCTTTGAGCTCGGCCTCCTTATATTTTTTGTTGTTTTCCTCGACCTGCAGGTCGGAATTGGCTTTGATGAGTTCCATTTGGAGGCTGCGGTCGTCAATCTGGCCGAGGACGTCGCCGGCTTTCACGGCGCTGCCTTCGTCGTGGTTGAGCGACATTACCAGTCCATCGCGCTGAGAAGTGATGTCCACTTGATGTTCGACTGTGAGGACGCTGAGGATGTCGCCGGCATTTTTGGGTTTCGCGGGAGCAGTTGCGGGAGCGGCGACGGCGGGCGGCGGGGTGGGACTTGGGCTCGAGGCGACGGAAGAATTATCGCAACCGTTGGCGGCGAGCGCCAACGCGGCGATGAAAAACAGGTTTGCACTTCTGTTCATGATCAGTCCTTTTGGCATCCTGCTGCTTTGATCGAGCGCTTGAGCGGACCTCATGGCATCCAGCTCCAAATCTTCTCCCAAAGCCAGCGGATCGGCGAGCGCAACAAGGTGTAGCCGACCGGATACCATCCGCTTTGGAACCAGCCGCCGACCGAGTGAATCCTGGCGCGACCGACCATGCCATCGCGCGCGAGGCCGCGGGGATTATTAAAGATGGCGCGGGCGAGGAAGTATTGTTCGCCGGCGGCGGCTTGGGTTTGTGCGCCTACACGTTCGACGGTGCCTTCGAAGGTGGCGGTGGGGAAGGCGTTGAGCTTGAGGGCGACTTTATTGCCGGGGTGCACGAGCTCGAGGTCCGTTTCGGGCACGCTCATTTCGGCGGCGATGCGATCCTGGCCGACGATTTCGGCGAAACTATCTCCGGGCTTGACCATGGTTCCGGTTTTTTCTTCGACTTTCGGAGTGACGACGATTCCGGCGATGGGCGAGCGCAATTGGGATGCGGCGACGCGCTGCTGCTCGAGTTGCACTTCGGCGTCGTGCAGGTCGGAGCGGATTTTGGCCTGGCCTGCGGCCGAGGGATCGTTGCGAAATTCGGCCTCGGCGAGTTCGCGGCGGGACTGCGCGAGGGCGGCTTCGGCTTGCGCCAGCTTTACGCGATCTTCGCCGTCATCGAGCTGGGCGAGGACCTGGCCGGCTTGAACGTTGTCGCCTTCGTGAACAAAGACGTGCTGAACCACGCCGCCATCAATCGCGCTGACCATGCGGCGTTCGGCGGGAACGACGGTGGCATCGGTGCCGACGCGCAGGGGCCAGGGGACTACTAGCAGAAAGGCGACGGCAAGAGCGGCGCGCTGTGCGTAGAGCGCCCAGCGGCTGCGCGGCATCGCGGCGAGAAATTTCTTTTTTCTCTGGGAGAAGGGCTGGAGCAGATTGGCGAGCGGGACTTGTTGATAGAGCTGCGCGTTGCGAATGGCGACGGTGGTCTGGTTGGCAAGGATGGCGACCGTTTCTTTATTGTTGTCGTTGAGGAAATCGGCATCGCTGCTGAGCAGGGCCAAGACGCCGAGGGTTCCTTGATCGTCGCGGAGCGGCAGCGCGTAAAAACCATTTTCGTTGTGCTCTTCAAGGAACGAAACGATCTGGGCGTGAGCTTCTTGGGGCTCGACGTGCCAGCCGTCGTCGTAGAGATCCGCCGAGACGGCGCCTTCCTGATCTGCAACCCATTCCAGGCGAGTGCGGAGATCACTCATCTCGCGCGTCTTGGGAACTTCGGTTTCGCCGGAAAGCGCGCCGAGGACGAAGCGACCGCGATCGAAGAAGCCGATGACGCAGCGATCGAAAGGGATTACGGAGGCGGCCTGTTGGACTACGGTGGAGAGGACATGATCGAGGTCGAGAGTGGAAGTGATTTCCCGCGAAATTTTCAGGAGCGCATCGAGAGCGTGAACTTTGCGCTCGGCGTCGAGGAGATTGGCGTTGTGCAGCGCTACGGCCGCCTGTTCGCTGATGGAGGACAGGAAGAACAGGTCGTCTTCGTTGAAGGGCGTGCCGTCGGCTTTGTTGACTAGCTCGACGACGCCGAGGACGTCGTTTTCTTTGCGGAGCGGGGCGCACATCCAGGATTGGATTTCGAATTCGCCGGCGGCTTCGAGGCGTTCTGCGAGACCCGGCTCTTCGGATGGATTTTCGACTAATTTCGGATTGGCGGATTGGGCGACTCCGCCGAGGAGGCCTTCGCTGAGGGAAACGCGCGCGTCGTCTTCGACCGTGGGATCTTCGCCGATTTTTTTTGCGAGGTACAGATCCTGCGAGCCGGGGTCGGCGAGCCAAACGCTGCAGGCGCCGGCACCCATAATGTCGCGAATTTTCCCGGCGACAACAGGAACGAGAACGCCGAGTTCGAGGGTCGAGGTGAAGGTGCGGCCGAGATCGTAAAGCGCGGTGAGGCGCTCGAGCGTGAAGAGTTGAGATTGCCGTTCCCTTTCGATGGCTTCGAGATTGGTGAGCGCGGAGCCGGCGAGGCGGCTGGCCTCTTCGAGAAAGTGCGCGTCGTCGGCCGTGAATTCGCCGGCGCGTTTGTTGAGAACTTCGACGACGCCTTCGGCGCGTTGAGCGCCCGGCAGGGAAACTACGATGGCGGATTTGACGCGGGCGCGGCTGGGTTCGTCGAGGTGCTCGAAGTCATCGGCGACGATTTCCTTGCTGCTGACGCGGCGGGTTTCGGCGGACTCGTAAACTTCGGCGAGCAAGCCTTCGCTGACCGATTCACCCAGCGGAGCGAAACGCTCGCCCGGCTCATTCCAGCGCATGCGGCAGACCAGGCCTTCGGCGCCTTTGGAGGAGGCGCCGTTGGTCCAGACGAATACCGCGCGAGCGCCGAGAGTGGCCCCGACGCGCGCGGCGAAAGTCTTCAGCAGGGTATCCTGATCGCGGCAGGCCAGAGACACGCTCGCAAGTTCAAAGAGCGCCGAAAATGTTTCCATGATTCTCCCAGGGGAAGGGGGACGTCAATTCGCTGACCGCGGGCGTCACCCACGTCCGCGGCGGAGGCGAATGGGCGCAGCCTAGCAAATCGGGAGAGTGGACGTCAAGGAAGTGGGTGTTGTCGGGCGCGCGACTTTAAAGGGAGAAGGGGCTAATATCGTTTTCGGGTGGCCATTTCCTTGCGTATATTATACGCTCGGAACAGGAGGACCACCACATGCCCCAGTCCCTTACGGATTTAGAACAGCG
>Ga0210394_10000440_pt1 | contig 88625 bp, 73 predicted proteins | sample IncBWC12MmetaG_FD_160121 | JGI IMG/M metagenome (GOLD analysis project Ga0210394, IMG submission 160121) | Forest soil microbial communities from Barre Woods Harvard Forest LTER site, Petersham, Massachusetts, United States - Inc-BW-C-12-M | ecosystem: Environmental > Terrestrial > Soil >...
ATCGAGGTTATTAGAGGCGATCAGGTTGTTTACCACCGTCTCCAGCACCTTGTCGACATCGCCCGGCGGAGCCAGCAAACCGACATTCTCCAACCGGTCGACCACATTGTCTTCCGCCTGGCGCTCCCACATCCGCTCCGCCACCACCGGGGTCGGATCCGACGGGACCGCGCTCTGATCTTTGACCGGCTCTTGCGGATCAACCATAATCTGGGCAAACTCTTCGTTGCGACTCTTGGCCAGCGCGCGCAGATCATAGCCCCATAGCCGCGTCTGCGCTTTCAGGTTCACTTTCCCGCCGCCGGTTTCCATCTCAGACTCCTCGCTGTAAATATAGGCCGGCAGCCAAACTCCCGGCCGCAGGTTCAACCTCCAACTGTCAAAATGAAAATAACGTTGGTTAGTTTTCGCCCGCGAGTAGGTACCGTTGAAACGAATGATCGTATAGCCTTGGTCTTCCACCCAGATCCGCCCCTCGAAGCGTCCCTGCGGAGCGTCCGGCTTGGGCTGAACGTCAATCGCCAGGCAGCGCACTTCGCCCAGAAATTCGCGCCGCACAAAATTGAATTTGTAATACTTTTTATAAAATTCCGTGTCGGGAATGATCATCTGGGAGAAGCCCTGGGCCTGAAGATGTAGCGAATAAATCCCCTCCAGTTTGGTCATCAACTTTTCCCTGCCGAAGCCCGACTGCCCGGTAAAGGAAATATTCTGGAGGCCATCGCTCATATCGAGGCGCCCCAGTAAATACTGGTCACCGATCGGCGAAGGTTTGCCGTTGGCCTGCGGTTTCAGATTCTGCACATAGGTCTCGACCATCGGCCGCATGTTGCGCATCTGCTCTAGCAACTGATGTTCCCGCTCAACAACTCGATCAATCAATTCATTAAAGGTGCCTGGAGGGGGCGGCGGCAGTGCCGTAACTGGGGAACTGGTATCGGGCGCGGGCGAACCGGATGGATCCAGCCCCACCGCGGAAAGGTTCAAGACCAGCAAGAAAAGCGGCAACAGACAGCCCTGGGTAAACCTCGGCATATACAACTTCCTTTCGGTATCGGAGCGAACGAAATTTCTAGACCGTCCTTCGAAGGCCAGCTACTGCGCGCTCACTCGCGCAGCAACGAACCTGCAGCTTGCCGGAGACAGGCAGTGCGACTTCCCAACGAGCATGCAACTCACCATTTGCGAATTAGAAGGCTCTCAACTCGAAGCGGCGATAACACGTTTGGTCGAGCCTACGGCTTAACGTTTCTTCGCAATCTGGAACCTGCTTCAGGATTGGAGTTTGTAGTGCGGCGGCGTTCTACACGCCGAGGCTTACGAAGAGGCCACCAATTCCTTCTGTAGTACTAATGCGTCCACACCGTTGGCGTAGTAACGAGGGAAGGTTCTTATCACGTTGTAGCCGTGGCGCTTGTAAAAAGATAAAGCGGAAATATTATCGACGGCGGTTTCGAGTTCCACCGAATGGCATTCGGCAATTTCTATTCGATCTTCAGCCGCTTTCAACAGCATCGATCCAATGCCGAAACGGCGCGCCGCCGCAACTACGTCAATCGTGATGATATGGCCGGATCCCCGATTGCCAGCTTCCGCAACAATGAAGCCAGCGATATCACCGTCTACCAAGGCGATATCCGAACTTTTTTTCATTTCCCCTGAATCGGGACTGAGCCGCGCTTTGCCGGCAATCCTTTCGGAGATCAGTGTGAAACTGCCGCGGCGACGCATGTAGAGCCTGAGCTCGGTTTTCGAATAGGAAATACCCGGAGGAAAGCAGGTTTGGTCGATGCGCCATAGAGCATCAAAGTCGGCGAGCCGATAGTTCCGAATCTGGAAGTCGCGAGCGTTGGAGGGCACGCCGTCATTGTAATGCGGCGACTGGAAGGCCGCAGCATGGAACCGGGCGGGTCCGTTTTTGGGATGAGCGAGCCACTTTCCCCAACTTTTCCACAGAGTTTCCCTAGACTAATCGCATAGGCGAGATGGAGCCAATTGTCCGCTTGCTTCGCCGCAACCTCGGTCGTACCATGAGCATCAGAGGAAGCAGCATCCGAGAAAGCGTGTGGGGCGCCTTCTGCTCATTGACGTGGCCGGTTCAGTCGCTATGCTGGGGCTGTGGTACTTCGTGTTTGCCGCCTACAATCGGAAAAAAGGAGCCGCGGCGTTGCGCTGGGTACAGACCGCATGCGCCGGCAAAGGTCGCATCCTGGAATCGCGCTGGATGGGCAGTTCATGCCTGCAGGCGCGGCTGCATTTTCCCTCCCGCTGGTTTGAAAATGCGCGCGTGACCATGAGCTTCCGGCCGCGAGCACTGCCGATTCAGTGGCTGCTGAGCTGCTGCCAGCGGCAAAAAGAAACACTCACCTTCGAAGCCGATCTGGGCGGTTCCCCGACCTTCCATCTCGAAGTGGTGCGGCATCGATGGAGCGCGCACAACCGGGGGAGTTCCTCGCGCAAGAATGACGAACGTGAGTGGGATTTCTACGAGCCCGGCCCGGTGATCCTAACCACGCGGACACACTGGAAAAAAGATCCTACTGCGGAGCTGAACGCGCTCATGTCAGCGCGGCGGCAAGATATTCTGCAAGTCCGCTTCCGTCCTGAGTCGCCGCAATTCTCCGCGACGGTGCACCTGGAAGCGTTGGCCGATCCGGATGCTGCCGAGGGATTTGTCAGCGCTCTGCGTGAGATTGCGGCCGGAGCTTCGGCTCACCGCCAATAGTCATCTTCCTCCACCCACTCTGCAGTTTCTGCAAGCGTTTCAAACCTGCCAAAAATCGCTTTGAGGCCGGTTTGCCTTGTGCTATCGTTCTGCGCCATGACTGACAGTTTCAACAATCCCACGCCGCAGTTTGGCACCGCCGAGTACCTTGGATCGCCGGAAGGTAATCGCTGCCAGTACTGTCATCGGCCGATTGCAGGGATTTTCTATCGACTAAACGGAGCGATGGCATGTCCCAGTTGCGCCGAAAAAATGCGCGGCGAGCTAGCCAAGGATACGCATGCGGCGTTTGTGCGCGCTCTGTTGTTCGGCATCGGGGCGGCGATTGCCGGCACGATCCTATACGCCGTCTTCGAAATCGCTACGGGTCTGATCATTGGCTACGTTTCGCTGGCCGTCGGTTGGATGGTTGGCACCGCCATGATGAAGGGATCGAACGGTGTGGGCGGAAGACGCTATCAGATCGCTGCCGTTTTACTAACGTACGCTGCGGTCTCCATGGCGGCGATTCCGATCTGGATTCATTACGCCGGCAAACAGAGGCAGGCTCATCAGCAGCAGATCCAGCGGCAAGTTGAGGAAGAGCAGCCGGATTCGGGGCAGCAAAATCCAGAACCAGCGCCAAGACGCACAGCGCCACGCATGAGCTTGGGAGGCTGGCTATTACGCGCCGCGCTGCTCGGACTAGCATCTCCATTCCTTGAGGTGTGGCACGGCGGACTAAGTTTCGGGTGGCTGATCGGTCTAGTCATTCTTTTCGTGGGCATGAGGATCGCCGCAAGAATAACTGCCGGAAAGCCGTTGCAGGTCTACGGGCCTTTTAGGGACTCGCCCCAACCGTGAGACACCTCGCGTAGAATTTAAAAGACATTCTTTCAAAGCCGTGCCCACAACCACTCCTGAACTCATTCGCAATTGCCAGCGGTGCACCCATAAGCTGGCGCCGGAGTCGCTTGTGTGCGATCAGTGCCATGCTCTTGTCCATGTCGAAAAACTTGACCAACTTGCTGCCGAAGCGAAAGCGCTGGAGGCCAAAGGCGATCTGCGGCAGGCACGCGAGCGATGGCTGTCGGGACTCGCGCTGCTCCCGGAGAATTCGCGGCAGGCGAGCTGGATTCAAGAGTATGCAAACGCGCTGGACGCTGCGGCGGGTCGGCTTCAGCCGGCTCCGCCCAGCGAAAACAAGTGGGCTCAAAAGCTAGGCCCGGTAGGGCCCATCGCGGTTTTGTTGGCCAAAGGCAAGTTCGTTCTGCCTGCGCTCTTCAAATTGAAGTTTCTGCTCAGTTTTGCCGCGTTCATTGGAATTTATTGGGCTGCGTTTGGAATGAAGTTTGGCATCGGCTTCGCGGTGCTGATTCTGCTCCACGAGATGGGTCATTTCATCGATATCAAGCGCCGCGGCTTGCCGGCTGAGATGCCGGTTTTTCTGCCGGGCCTTGGAGCGTATGTGCGCTGGCAGGCGCTCGGCGTGCCGCTCGAAACACGAGCCGAGGTCAGCCTGGCTGGCCCACTCGCGGGATTCATTACAGCCCTGGCATGTGCTGCACTTTGGTGGCAGACGGGCAACCCACTCTGGGCTGCGCTGGCACGCGTGGGAGCAGCTCTGAACCTACTGAACTTGATCCCGATCTGGGTGCTCGACGGCGGACAGGCCGTGCTGGCTTTAAACAAAACCGAGCGCGTCGTTCTCCTGACAGCGTCTCTTGCCTTGTGGCTTCTACTGGGAGAAAACATGTTCTTTCTGGTCGCGTTAGGGGCGGGCTATCAAGTGTTTTTCGCTAGGAATTTTCCTCCGCAATCCAGCCGCGTCGCGACCGTTTACTTTGTGGCCGTTTTGACGGCACTGGGGGTGATTATCCACCTGATGCCGGGGCAAGGTCTCGGCATGCGCTAAACTGCCTTCGGCTGATGTAGGATAGCGGCGACCGAACCGAGGAATTGTGCTATGAATGCTCACCCTGAACGGTCCTCTTCCATCTTCCGTTGCTTATTCGCGTTCGTTTTTTTCTTGTGCAGCCTACCTCCAGTTTTCGCGGGCGAGTCTCAATGGGTAGAAGTGCGTTCGCCGAATTTCTCCGTCGTCACGGACGCCGGCGAAAAACGTGGCCGTGAAGTCGCGATGCGCTTTGAGCAGATGCGATCCGTCTTCGGCGCTCTCATGACGAAGGCGAATGTAAACCTGCCCGTTCCGCTGCAGATCGTAGCCTTCCGAAACACCAAGGAGATGCGGCAGGTTGCTCCACTTTTCAACGGCAAGCCGACGCAGGTCGCCGGATTATTTCAAGGCGGAGAAGATCGCAGCTTCATCATGCTCGATATGTCTGTCGATAATCCCTGGGTCGTCGTCTTCCACGAATATGCGCACCAGTTAATGGATGGTAATCTGCCCGGCGATTTTGCTCCCTGGTTTGAGGAAGGTTTTGCGGAGTATTTCTCCAGCATTGAAGTCGACAGCAAGGAAGCCCGGGTCGGAAAGATCCCGAACTACGAATACGCGATCTTAGAACAAGTTGGAATGATGAAGATTGCAGACCTCTTCCGGGTGCAGCAGAACACTTCCACCTACAACGAGAGTGGCGACCATCGCACCACGTTCTACGCCGAGTCGGGGATTTTGATGCATTACATCTACGACAACAACCTCTTACCCAAAGTTGCGATTTACTTTGACCTGACGCTGAACCAGCACAAGAGCATCGAAGACGCCGTTGAAGAAGCCTTCGGCATGAACACGCAACAGTTCGACAGAACGTTGCGAAACTATGCCGCCAGCGGCCGCTTCAAGTACTATCCGATTCCCACGCCGCCGGGCATCGCGTCCGGCAACTATACGGTTACGCCGCTCAGCACGGCGACCGGCAATGCGGTGCTGGCGGATATCCATCTGCATACGCGCGATTACCAGGACCGGGCGCTGACCGAGTTTCGGGACATTTTGAAAGCCGATCCGAACAACCTCGCGGCTTGCCGCGGCCTGGGCTATGCGTATCTGCAGAAACAGGACTTCACTCAGGCGCGGGAATATTTTAAACGCGCTTCCCAACTGGATTCCAAAGACCCTCGGGTCCACTACTACAACGCATTGCTCATCACTCGCGAGAGCGGCTTCGGTGCAAATGCTGATGTGCCCGCAATCACCAAAGAATTGGAAGCCTCCATCAGCCTTGATCCAACCTTTGCCGATTCGTACGCGCTTCTGGCATTCGCGCAATCCACCTCCGGCGATACAGCCACAGCGATCGCGACGATGCGGAAAGCTATTGCCGTCAGCCCCCGCAACGAGAGTTACCTTTTCAATTTAGCCAACCTTTATATGGCAAACCGGCAGCCGGAGCAGACAATCGCGCTGCTACAGTCGCTCCAGGTTGCGGACAATCCCAAGCTCGCTTTGGAAGTGACAGGGCTGCTGGCGCAAGCGCGGCAATTCAGAGCGATGTTGAAAGCCGGCGTGAAAACCGGAGAAGCCACAACCCCCACCCTAACCACGGTGCAGCGAGAAGAGCCTAAAAGCGGCGCCGCAAACGCTGTTGCAGCGCCGGTTCGCTCGGGACCCGCGAAGTTTATTAAGGGCACACTCACCAATGCAGACTGCGCCACGCCGCCATCCGCTGTACTAACCGTGGTTTCGGGAGAAAAAACCTGGAAGATGATGGTACCCGACCGGAATCACCTTGTTCTTATCGGCGCCGACAACTTCTCCTGTTCCTGGAACAATCAGAAAGTCGCTATCAATTATCGCGAAACCAACAACGGAGAGGCGAACGTGATTTCACTCGAAATCCAGTAGATCGACTCTAAAACGGAACGCCCGAAGCGGAACGTCTGATAAATCTCTTTTATGCATCCCATCAGCTTTTTCGATTGTCCCGCACAGCGCACTCGCGATATCCTCTCAGGTTGATTTCCAGCCACTGCAACTCCATGTTTCGTGGAGCGGTTTGCCGATACCGTTCATCGTTATGGTTATTTACTGACAACTCACGAGGAGACTGAAGGACATCCATGCCCAACGAACTGCGCAATTTCCTGGCACTCACTTACGACGAACTGGAAGAAATGAATCTGGAGGCGAAGGAGCAGCGCAGGAAGCGGGTCGCCATTCACAAGATCCAGGAAGAACGGCTGAAGTACCTCACCGACGAAAAGCGGATTAAAGCCATCACCGTGCTTTTCAGCGACCTTGAAGGTCGCCTGCACATGCTGGATTACGATAAGAAATTTCTGATCAAGAGCTGGGACAATCTCACCTTCGACGGCTCCTCGATTCGCGGCTTCACCGCACAGCGCGAAAGTGATCTCCGGCTGGGCATCGACTGGTCGGCATTTTATTGGGGTCCCGCGGATGTTTTCGGGTCAGGCAAAGTGCTGGTGTTTGGCGAAGTCATCGACAAGGGCGGAACGCCGTACGCCGCCGATATTCGCGGCGTGCTGAAGGGATACGCGGGCGCCCTGCACGAGAAAAAGGGCTATACGCTCAACGCCGCCAACGAAATCGAAGGTTTTCTTTTCAACGGCGCGGATGCCGAGCGCAGCTACCACTCAACTGGCAAGTTCGATTACGTCAACACCGGCGGATATTATCACTCGCTCCCCGGTGATCCGCTGCGTACCTTCATCGATACCACCGCCGAAGTGCAGCGTGCGATGGGCTTCCAGAACGAGAAGGACCATCCGGAGGTCGCGCCTTCGCAGTTCGAAATTAACTACGGCTACGGCGAAGTGGTGGCCGCCGCCGACCAGATTCAACTCTACAAGCTGATTTGCCGTCAGGTCGCGACTAACCTGGGATTCACCGCATCGTTCCTACCGAAGCCGGTCGTGGGCGTAAATGGTAGCGGCATGCACACCAACGTTTCGATCAGCGACGGCAGCAAGAATCTATTCTGGGACGCTAAGGGCGAAGAGAAGCTCAGCAAGACTGGATGGGCCTTCGTGGATCGCATTCTGTCTGCCGGTAACGACGTCTGCCTGCTGCTGAATGCCAGCGTGAACGCTTATCGCCGGCTCGACCCGCACTTCGAAGCGCCCAACCAGATCAAGGCGTCGGCAGTCGACCGTGGTTCGATGATCCGTATCCCAATCGGCAATGAGAAGAGTATGCGCGTTGAAGTACGCTCGGTATCGCCGGATGCGAACCCATACCTGGTGCTGTACTCGATCTTCAAGACGGGCATCGACGGCGAGACTGCCAAAATTAAGAACCTGCGTCAGGCGGAGCGCTACTTGCCAGACAACATTTACGACGCCCTGGCGAACTTCCGCAAATCAGAATGGACGACTGAAATCCTCGGGGAAGACGTGAAAGGACGCTACGCGGACTTAAAGCAGGCCGCTGCTGACCGCTGCCCGCGCTCTTTGGGAACATTCGTCAAAGCGCCGGAAGTGCAGTTTCATCACGAGGTCTACAACCAGTTCCTCTGGAACCTCTTCTAAGCTGCTGCAGTTCTGCCAGATCAAGCCTCGGCCGTAAAGCCGGGGCGTTTTACGTTTGCTCGCTTACTAGTCATACGGCGGAACGTCAATCACCTTTAAGCAGCAACTCTTATAATTGCCAGCAACTGAAAGGACGGACAATCCATGAAGCGCATTGTTCTTGCTCTTTTCGTCTTTGTTCCGATGTTTGTGACGCTGCACCTCGTCGCACAAGTCAATCCCTACAAAGAGGGCACTCCCGGAGTTAGCGGCTACCGCTCCGAAGTCTTGTCGGAGGTCATCGTGCAGGAGGATAAGTTTACTCGCCTCGCCGAGGCCATCCCTGCCGAGAAGTACACGTGGCGGCCTGCCGCCGACGTGCGCTCTTTCGCGGAAGTATTTCTGCACGTCTCCGCCGCAAATTATAATCTTTATAAACTTATGGGAACGCCGCCACCTGCCGGCCTGGATATTAAGAGTCTGGAGAAATCCACGACGGATAAGGCCAAAGTAATCGCGACCCTGAAAGACTCGTTTGCTCACGCGCGCAAGGCGATCACCGCCATGCCGGACTCAGATCTCGATAAAAGCATGGACTGGTTTGGCGGAAAAAATACGGAACGCGGCATTCTGCTCTTCATTGTTCGGCATGGCGCGGAGCACCTTGGGCAGTCGATCGCCTATGCACGAGTCGTTGGAATCGTTCCACCCTGGACGGAAGACGCGCAGAAAAAGCAGGCAGAAACGCCAGTTAAAGAGAAGAAGTAGCCGCGCCGCGGCACGGCGCGTTTGCGGGTTCCTTTCTTCGAGATTTTGCGACGCTCCAAACGAAAAACCCAGCCGCCGGCCGGGGAGTTTCGCCTCTACTTATGGTGTGAACTTATAAATGGCTCCGTCGTTCCCGCTGCCTCCGTGCACGGTCGCCCCGTAGAAGTTTCCCTTCCCGTCGAAGACCATTCCGTTATAGGCGAATCCGGGATTCGGATCGCCCTGAAAACGATAGACGGCCTTCTCCGTCCACGTGCCACCGCTGCCTAGTGAGATTCTGAAGATTGTTCCACAGCCGCATTTCGCGGCCCCGCCATCGCTGGTCGTCCCATACATATTTCCTTGCCCATCGCTCACCAGAGTGCTGATCGGACTGTCGCCGTCACTGCCGCCCTTGAAGCTGTAGAGCACAGATTCGGTCCATGAGCTTCCGTTGGGTGTGAGCTTATAAACCGTGCCGACATCGTTCGCGCCAGCGTAATAAGTGGTGCCGTACAGATTTCCGCTCTTGTCGAAAATCACGCCGCCATAAGGTGACGCCCCATCCGGTTGATCCTTGAAAGAATAAAGCGTCGTGAGTTGCCACTGGCCATTGCCCTGCGCGAGTCTGAATACGTTGCCGAAGCCATTCGCTCCGCCCACCGTGTTCACTCCATACAGATCGCCGGCAGCGTGGATCAGCAAACGGCTCGCTGAACCTCCCAACCCATCGGTACCTCCGGTGAAAGCGTGAATCACAATCAGCTTCCAATTGCCGTTGGCGACAGGTTTCATCCCGTAGACGACGCCGAAACCGTTAGCGCCTCCTGTAGGAGTCGTTCCATAAAGATTGTCATATTTGTCGATGGCCACGGGGCTTCCCGGACCAGACCCGTCATTTCCGCCAGTGAAAGTGTGGATCACGCTCTGCGTCCAGACTCCACCAGAGTTGCTGAGCTTGTAAACCACGCCGCATCCGCCCTCACAAGAGCCACCGCCACCGGTGACAGCAGTTCCGTAGAGGTCGCCGCGAGCGTCAAGCGTCACGCCTTTGTAGGGCTCTCCTCCATCGGCTCCCCCAGTAAAGTTGTAGAGGACGGTGTGGGTCCAACCGCTGCTGGAAGGGCTCAGCTGGAAAACCGTTCCACCCCCAAACGTCCCGCCTTGCACCGACGTTCCGTAAAGATTGCCGGCGCTGTCCATCACTAATTCCGTATCCGTATACTCGCCATCGTTGCCGCCAGCGAAACTATAAATCTGAGTGGTGCTCGCCGCCGCGGAGCCAGCCAGTAAAACTGCGACGGCAACAAGCGATTGAAAACTGCTTACGAAACGGAATCGCAGGTTCCCCATTTTCTCCCCTTTGTCGGCCCAGGCGCTAAGAAACGCCGCTCGAACACGGCAAAACTATACCATCGAAACCTTCCCAAAACACGGCACAGCGTTGCCCTGGCTGTGCTAGATTCAGAATCTTGATGGAAGCCGCTCCCACGATCTCAACCCAGGGCCTGACTCGCCGCTTCGGCGAATTGCTTGCCGTGGATGGCGTTGACCTGCGCGTGGCTCCCGGACAATTTTTCGGATTTCTCGGGCCGAACGGCGCGGGGAAATCGACCACCATCAAAATGCTCACTGGTTTACTCGCGCCCAGCTCCGGGCGTATTGAAATTCTAGGGATCGATTTGACTGCCCATCCCGTCGAAGTGAAACGGCAGATCGGCGTCGTCCCGGAAGGCATGGCGCTATTCGGACGCTTGACCGGATCTGAGTTTCTGAACTTCGCGGGACGCATGTACGGGCTGGACCGCGAAACTGCGGCGAAGCGTACTGCGGAACTACTCGACTTTATGCAGCTTGCCGATCAGCCGAAGAAACTGGTCACCGACTACTCGCACGGCATGCAGAAAAAGCTGGCCATGGCGGCGGCCGTGATTCATGGACCGAAGATCTTGTTCCTGGACGAACCGTTCGAAGGCGTGGATGCCATCGCCTCCGGAACGCTCAAGACAATGCTGCAAGGCATGATCGCGCGCGGGGCCACGATTTTTCTTACCTCGCACGTGCTCGAGATCGTGGAGCGGCTGTGCAGTCACGTCGCCATTATTCATAAGGGACGGCTGGTCGCGCAGGGGTCGCTCGAAGAATTGCGGGCTGGAGTCGAGGCGCAAGCCACCGCGGGATTGGTTGATAATTCAGGCGATGGTTCGGTCAACGGCGCACGGCCATCCGGCGAGAAGATGACGCTGGAGCAGATATTCTTGCAAACGGTCGGCGGCTCGCACCGCGTTGATCAGGAATTGTCATGGCTCGGATGATGCAACATGATTGAACCCGACCTGACCATGAAAAGGCGCGGTCAACTCCGAGCAATCGCGTGGTTGCGCTGGCGGCTGTTCGCTAACGGTCTGCGTAGCAAGCGAGCGAAGCTTGAGCTGTTCTCGCAAGTCATCGTGTCGATCGCTTTCGCCATCGGCGGACTCGGTGGCATGGCCTTTATGGCTGGAATGACTTTCTTCATTCTCGAAAAAGGCAAGCCCGGACTGCTTGCCATTCTGCTGTGGATCATATTTTTCTTCTGGCAACTCTTCCCCATCATGGCGACCGCCTTCACCAATAATCCCGACTCTTCCGAATTGCTGCGCTTTCCCCTGAGCTATCGCTCCTACTTCCTGGTGCGAATGGCTTATGGGGCCTTTGACCCCGCAACTTTTCTCGGCAGTTTGTGGTCGTTCGGAATTCTGTTGGGCGTCGGTGTCGTGAAACCGGCACTGCTGCCTTGGACGCTACTCGTTCTGCTGACGTTTGCCGCCTTCAATCTACTGTTTATGCAGATGATCTTTGCCTGGGTAGAGCGATGGCTGGCGCAGCGCCGGACGCGGGAAGTTCTCGGCATTCTGTTTGTATTGGTCATGCTGAGTCTTCAGATGATCGGTCCGCTAACGGGATACTTTGGCAAACGCGCCCGTCCGGAAGTAACAAAGTTCGTCGAGGCCATTTTCCCCGTGCAGGGTATTCTTCCTCCGGGCCTCGCCGCCGATGCCGTCGCGCAGGCGCTGTTTTCGCGATTTATGACTGCTTTCAGTTCGCTCGCACTGTTGTGCGCGTTTGCTTTGATCATTGGCTACGGCCTGCACGTCCGCCTGCTGGCGCAATATCGTGGCGAGAACTTGAGCGAAGTGGCTGCCACATCTGCACTACCCAGAGACCGGTCACTCCGGCTGGGCTGGAACCTGCCTGGATTTGCGTCTCCTGTCGCAGCGGTCTTCGAAAAAGAAATCCGCTATCTTCTCCGCAGCGGCCCCATGCTGCTGACTTTGATCATGCCCATCTTCGTGTTGGTGATCTTTCGCTTTGAGCCGATGAATTCCGCCCGGCACTCGGGCTCATTTTTTGCTCGCACGCCCAACCTGGCATTTCCCTCCGCTGCCGGATATACACTGCTCATGCTGACCAATCTCGTCTACAACAACTTCGGCGGAGATGCCGGCGGCATCCAGTTTTTTCTCGCGTCGCCGGTACGCTTCCGCGAAATTGTGCTCGGCAAAAACCTCACTCACGCCGCCATATTGGCCGTCGAAACAATCGTGGCATGGATGGGAGTCAGCTATCTTTACGGCCGGCCTGCGCTCGACGTAACCATCGCCACCCTTGCCGGGCTACTGTTTGCGGCTCCATTAAATTTTTCCGTGGGCAATCTGCTCTCGATCTACTCGCCGAAGAAACTGGATTACTCCACCTTCGGCCGGCAACGCGCCTCCCAGGTAACGGTGCTAATCAGCCTGGGATTGCAAATCGTCGTCGTGGGCATCGGAGCCACGGTGTTCTGGGTGGCGCGGCACTACGGCAACTTTTGGATCGCGACCGTGATCCTGCTCCTGTTCGCAGGAATTTCATTGTCGGGTTACGCAGTAGTCCTGGGGCGCATGGACCACATCGCCGAGGATCGGCGGGAAACGCTGGTCGCCGAACTCTGCCGCGCATAGCAGGCCAATCTCTCATAACCCTCAGTCACCTCTTAGTTGCGGAAAACACTTCACGCAGCCTAGAATGCGTTGCTCGTTAGCGGGCTAACCGTTTCACACCCTGGAGGAAACATGCACGCAAGAAAGACCGTAATAACGGTCGCAATGCTCTTTGTCGGCCTGACGATGTGCTTCGCGGAAAATCCACACTTGGGGACCTGGAAGCTCGACGAAGCCAAGTCGAAGGTAAGGCCGGGGACTCAGAAAAATCTCACGGTCAGTTATGAAGCCGTTGGAGACAACATTAAGGCCACGCTGGATGGCGTCGACGGTCAAGGGAAACCGACGCATAATGAGTGGACGGGCAAGTTCGATGGCAAGGACTATCCGGTCGCCGGCGATGCCACTTCCGACACACGGTCGTATAACAAAGATTGACGACCGCACCCTCGAGGCAACCGCCAAGAAAGGCGGCAAAGTTACACTCACCGCTCGAATCGCTATCTCAGCGGATGGCAAGACCCGCACACTCACCACCCACTCGACCGACTCAGCGGGCAAGAAAGTTACGAGCACTGGGGTCTACGAAAAGCAGTAACCAGGAACAGCAGTAATCATTTGGATTTCTACATCGATGCCCTTCGCCAGATTTGTTCGCGGCGAAGGGCATCGATCACTTCTTCTCCGGATTCGCCAGGAACCGATAACCGACGCCCCGCACCGTCAACAAGTGTCTGGGCTGCGCGGGATCGTCTTCGATATACCGCCGCAGTCGCACCATGAAGTTGTCGATGGCCCGCGTATCAGTGTCCTCGTGCAGACCCCAGACTTCCTCGAGAATCTGCTTGCGGGAAACCACTCGCCCGTCATTGCGCACCAGATGCCGCAATAACTCGGATTCCATCAGCGTCAAGTGAATGACATTCTCGGCGGTGCGCAGCTCCAGCGTGCCAAAGTCGATGGTCCTGCCATCGAATGAAAATGTTCCGAAGTCGCTCACGCTCCGGGGATCCGTTGCAGCCTGGGAATTAAGCGCCGCCTGGGAAGAAGCGTTCGGAACGCTATCCGCCGGCTGACCTGCCCGTGTCCATTGGCTGCGCCGCAGCAGTCCCTGCAAACGTGCAAGCAGGATCGACAGATCAAAAGGTTTAGGCAGGTAATCATCTGCGCCCGCGGCAAAGCCTTTCAACACGTCCTCGGGGCGGCTGCGCGCCGTGAGCATCAACACGGGCACGTAATTGTGTGCTGCACGTAATTCGGCAACCACGCTGAACCCGTCTTTGCCCGGAAGCATAATGTCGAGGACGATAACGTCGAAATTCTCTTTCTTCTCGAGCAGACGCTCCGTGGCGGCTTCTCCATCTCCTACCACTTCGGCGGAATAACCTTCGGCCTGCAGATTGAAGCGTAGCCCTTGCGCCAGATGCGCTTCATCTTCCACAACCAGAACGCGGCTCATGCGGTCGCTCTCATGACAAAGACCTCGGCAGTTCCATGGTGACCGTACTGCCCTTGCCTTCGCCCGCACTTTCCGCGAACACTTTGCCGCCGTGCTTCAATGCAATGGCTTTCACGATGAACAGGCCCAGCCCGGTTCCCTTCACATGCGCAAGCGAGCGGTGGTTGACCCGGTAGAAACGTTTGAAAATGCTTTTCACGTCATCGGCAGCAATACCAACACCATGATCGCGAACGCTGAGTACGATTCGTTTTTCGTCCGGCACGTTCAGGCGCACGCGCACGTCAACGTGTTCACCGGAATATTTGATCGCGTTGTCGAGAACATTGAAGACGGCGGTGCGGAGATCCTCGGCGCTCCCCAGCACCCTCAGCCCCGCACCATTGCTTGATGCCTCCTCGTAGCGAAGCGCCTCCGCGGGTAGATGGTGGCGAGTGCGGGCGGCGTCCATGCATTCGTGCACCAGTTGGCGAAAATCAACTGCGGATTTGTCCCGTCCCGCCCTTTTGTCCCCCGCGCGTCCAGCGCGCAGCACCTGTTCGACGGTTTCAGTCAGCCGATCCGTGTCACTGAGCATGAGGCGGTAAAACTCCTGCTTTTGTGCTTCGGGCAGTTCGCGGCGCTGCAAGGTTTCCAGATGCAGGCGGATCGACGCAACCGGCGTTTTCAATTCGTGAGTGACGGCATTGATAAAGCTGTCGTGCTGCTCACTGCGGCGGATCTCGCGCAGCAGAAACGTCGTGTTCACGATCATGCCCGCGATGATCAAAGCAAAAAAGATTATGCCGAAGAATAGGAGCACTCTCAGCCGCCAGTTGAGAATGATCCATCCAACATTGAGAGCCACCGCCAGCGTGACCAGGCCAATGCCCAGGCAAAGAAAGAAGACGATAGTTCCGCGGCGGCTTGTGATGCGCATGGCGACAGGGTGATTTTAGCGCGTTCTCTACACCCACGGGACGCAGAGAGCTCAGAGCGCCAACGAACCTCTGTGGTCCCCGTGCCCACTGTATTCAGGGAGTTTCGCAAACAGCAAAAACCCCGGTCGCGGGACCGGGGTCAGATTTCTCGATACGTTTTCCGACTTTAGTCCCCGGCTGCAGCGCCCTCGGGCAATGCCTCAGTAATCAGGCGTCCATTTGGTGCGGCCACCAAGCCGGTTTCTAGGTCCGCAAGCCTTACGCGCTTAACGTCCCAAGCCAAGCCCAGCGTCTTGAGCGCCCAGATTCCGTACCAGTTCATATCGACTTCATACCACCGAAAGCCGTGCTGCGCCGCCGTGGGATGCGCGTGGTGATTGTTGTGCCAGCCTTCCCCGAAGGTCAGCAACGCAACCCACCAGCTGTTGGTTGAGAGATCGCGGGTGGTAAAACGGCGCGTGCCCCAGGAGTGCGTAGCCGAATTCACCAGCCACGTGGCGTGCAAACCCACCACCGTGCGCATGAAGATGCCCCACATCAAGAACGGAAGGCCGCCGATCGCGAATAATAGGATGCCCAACACAATCATCGGGACGTAGTGATATTTCGTAATCCAAACGTGGAATTTGTCCTTGGCGAGGTCGGGAACATAGCGCGCCAGCGTGGTCGTGTCATGGTGCATCGACTTGCCCATGAGAATCCAGCCCATGTGCGCCCACCATTTGCCTTCGATGGGCGAATGCGGGTCGCCATCCTGATCAGAATACTGGTGATGAATGCGGTGCGTCGCCACCCAGAAAATCGGTCCGCCCTCGAGCGCGAGCGTAGCGCAGACGGTTAAAAAATACTCAACCCACTTCGGAGTCTTATAGCCGCGGTGCGTGAGCAGGCGATGATAGCTCATGCCGATGCCCAGGCTGCCAGACACCCACCACAGGAACATGGCAACGAACAATGCCTTCCATGTGAAGAAGAAAAGCGCCGCTACGGCTCCCACATGAAACAGCCCCATAAAGATTGCGGTCACCCAATTAATTTCACCGTTTGCAGCTTGTCGTTTTTCCAGGCTTTCCAGTTGCATGTCCAAAGTCGGCCCCGTTCCCGTTGTTCTTGTGAAGTCGAGTCTTGAATGGCTCGCGCATATTTAACCTACCAAGAGATCGGGCCAACCACTGTAATACTTGTGTAATAGCAAACCGTGAGGCATTACGGAGGTATTAGAACTAGAAGAAGAGGGCGCGCCCTAGGGTCGCGCCCTCTACAAACCAGCCGAAATCTGTTTCACCCTTCAGGCGCTCTTCGGCATGGGCATCTGCCTCATCTCTTTATCCATTTCTTCGGGTGACATGTCGCGCTTGTGAGTCGCAATCGACCACTTGTGACCGAAGGGATCAACTAGCTTGCCATAACGGTCGCCCCAGAACATGTCGCTGACCGGCATCTCAACGTTGGCCCCCGCCTTTACCGCGCGATCAAAGGCCGAATCAACATCTTCGACATAGATATGCAGCCCCGTGCCGGAGCCGCCAGTGGATTGCGGCGAAAGAGATCCAAATTGCGGGAATTCGTCAGCCAGCATAACAATGGAATCGCCTATGATTAACTCGGCATGCATCACCTTGCCGTCTGGTGCTTTCATCACGCCTTTTTCCATTGCGCCGAATGCCTGCTTGTAAAACTCGATAGCGCGGGCGGCATCGCGCACCGTCATATAGGGAGTGAGAGTGTGGTAACCCTGCGGAATAGCTTGAACGGTCATGTTGATTGACCTCCAAAGGGGAAGATTTCCTGCAGCCGAGAGCTTATACCAAATCACTGGGATGGTTTGTCAAAACAGTGTTACAGCGGGCGAGGTTCAGAACAACAGGTTAGAAGAATCGAGTAACGCCCTCTTTCAGCACCACCACTCGGTCTTCGATTCCCGCCGTGCGGGCTTCCTGGTCAAGCAGTTGCAGCGGCTCGTCGACCGGCTCGTGCGACAGGCGGAAGGTGCCATAGTGCATGGGCACCATCCATCGCGATTTCAAATCGAGAAAGGCTTGCGTCGCATCGGCCGGGTTGGTATGCACATTGCGAAAGCTTGCCGGATTGTATGCGCCGATGGGCAGCAGCGCTAACTCCGGCGAGAGTCGCCGTCCGATCTCCCGAAAGCCCGCGAAATATGCCGTGTCCCCGGCGTGATAGACCGAATGCTTCCCCGCCTGCAACACATAGCCGCCGTAACCGCGATGCGAATCTTTAAGAATCCGCGCTCCCCAGTGCCGTGAGGGAACGTGCGTCACTGTCAGATTGCCGTGGCGCGAACTCTTCCACCAATCCAGTTCGATGATTTCGGAGAAACCCAAGTCCGAAACCAGATCGGTGACATGGCTCGGAATAACAATTGCCGGCGCGGTTCTTCGTGTGCGCAGATTGTTTTGCACAAGAGCCCGCAACGACGGCCGGTGCAGATGATCAAAGTGTGCGTGCGTTACCAGCACAAGATCGATCGCCGGCAAGTCGCGGACTCGCAGTCCCGGACGCCGCAACCTCTTCAGCACAAAAAGCCAGCGCGCGAAGTTCGGGTCGATCATCACATTCTGCCCGCCCATCTGCAGGAAAAAGCTGGAGTGCCCGATGAACGTAACCCCTAACTGTCCGTTGGAAACAAGTCGGGGTTTATGGGTCTCGCCGCAGAGTGGAGTCACAGCTGAGTGCCGGACCAGACGCCCGAACTGCGAGGCGCGTTTGCGGAGGGCCGGATTGCGAAGCGTTGCTTTAATCATCCTTACCGATTCTAGTTATTGGATGACTTCTGCGAGCCACACGCAACATTTTAGTTCAGTTCACTGGCGAGCGCGTGTAATTCCTGCGGTTCCCCCAACCTAATAATTTTCCGGGAAAGATGAAGCGACGCGGAATTAAGGCGCACAAATAAAGCCGCCGGCGAAGGTTGCCGGCGGGCCGTTCAAGACAAAAGACTTACTGACCCGAAGTGTTCGCAATCCATCGCGAACGCGGAATCTCTCGCTTGCCTTCATCGTCGTAGTAGAAGTGCATTTCGTGGTCGGATCTCGCGCCTGCCACCGGCCTATCTGCGAGCCCGCTGAATCGCGGTGAGCTGCCAGCCGCCGGCAGTGGAGCTTTGGTCGTGTACATGGATTCTGCCAGCGTAGTACCGTTCGGCGTTTTCGCGACGGCAAACACCCCGAACGGATTGCCGTTCACGTAAGAAACGCCGATATAATCGGCCACCATCGGTCCGTTGTCAGAAACCGGAAGCCACGACAAATGCATCGGTCCGGCAATCTGCGCTCCCGCCGTCCACGTGGAACCGCCATCGGACGATGTGACGAACCCAACATCCAGCTGACAAGTTTTCGCAGTGCAATTCGAGACGGGATAGTAGTAATAAACAATCGTCATGTGCGCCGTGCTGCCCGAGGTTGCCGGATCAATCCCGATACCAGGAAGAAAATGATCCACCGTGCTCGTCGTCGGATCGATCGGAATTCGGGTCACCGCGCTCCACGTTTTGCCGTCTGAAGAAGAACTCATCACGATATCGTTCGACGCGCAGCTCTTGCGGAAGCGGCAATCCGACCACGCGACAAACACCTTGCCCGCACCATCAATCGCGGCGGAAGGCAGATTCGGATTTCGTATTCCACCTCCGTCAAGATGGCCGTCGATGCTGGCGATCGCTTGGCTCTTACCCCAGCTCGCACCTCCATTGCTAGAGCTGAACACATCGATGCCGCCGCTTTGAAAGGGCACAATCACCGTTCCATTCGGCTGCACAAGCGGCTCACCGCCCAGCCCGCCAGCGTGGTCCGACGAAGCCAGTCCTTTGCCCCAGGTTTGTCCGCCGTCGCTTGATACGCTCATCAGGACATCGCCGGTGCCGTATGCCTGGTCCCATTCCGTATAGCAATTGCCATAGTAAGGACTGCTTGGCGTGTTGTCGCAGACGGTCCAGTTCTTGTCATCGAGATGAGTCTTGTCGATGTTGATGGGATTCCCCCACGTCAATCCATCGGCCGAACGGCTTACCGCAACATCGCCAATGAACTGTGCGCCGCCATTCAAGCCCACGAGCGGCAGCGTGGAAATCAGCCACTGCCCGTGTTTCGCATCGTAGGCCACTGACGGATCGGCCGCCGCGCCATAAGTCCCGCCTTCATAGTTGACGGTGAGTCCAGGAAGGCTTCCGTGTGTCCAACTCACGCCGCCGTTGGTCGAAGTCGCGAACCCCACATCGGCACTGCCCCATCCAATCGATCCCGGCCGTCGAGCCACGTGAAACGCGCTCACAATCGTGTTGCCCCAAGCGAACATATCGGGCTCGACCTCCGTCATGTGATCGCTGTCACTATTGGTGAACGTATCCTGGCTGATTTTCACCACGCCCGATTGCGCCGCTGCGGGCAAAACGGAAAGAAAAATCGCCATCGTGAGCGGCGCGATGAGGAGAGAAAACGATGCGCTTCTATCGGAGGAAACGGGGAGCCTGTTCTTCATCGAAGGTATCCTTGGATTCTTAGGGAAGTTCAAAATTTCGCAGGGGTTGACGCGGAAACGACCATGACTTGAAACCGGTTCAGCCTTGACCGCGTCCTCGAAACTATACCGGGTAGTTGGTCGGGTGTCGATGTGAATGTTCTTGCACAGGCGGCGACAGAGCGCAAATCAAGAAACAGATGGCACATACTTCATTGTGTCGCGCATAACCCTGTAATTCTCCGCGCATTGAGGAACGGGGCCCTCAGCTACCTTGCTTGACCTTGATCCTCTCGCTCATATCTAATTCGTAAGTTGCTTTCGTTGCGAGGAGAAGTGCATAGATGCGCGTAGCTTTCTTGGGTCTTGGAATTATGGGGCAGGCCATGGCCACGAATCTGGTCAAGGCGGGTCATGAAGTAACCGTATGGAACCGCACGCCGGGTACGCTTGTGGAGGGCGCCGGCATGGCTCCCACTCCCGCTGCGGCGGCACAGGGAGCCGAAGTGGTCTGGCTCTGCGTTTCCGACACTGCGGCGGTTGAGAAGATTCTGTTTGGCCCTGAAGGCATCGAGCAGTCGCTGGCCGAAGGCATGATCATCGCCGATTCCAGCACGATTTCGCCCTCCGCCACAGTGAAATTTGCCGAGCGCGTTCGCGGCAAGGGAGTGGCTTACATCGACGCTCCCATGACCGGATCGAAGGTCGGCGCTGCCAATGGGACCTTGATCTTCATGGTTGGCGGAGAGGGAATGACCATCGAGCGCCTCAATCCCCTGTTCGCGGCTATGGGCAAGAAGATTTTCCGCATGGGCGAAACTGGCAAGGGTCAAGCCACCAAGCTCGCGATGAACCTGCAGATCGCCCTCATCTTCGAAGGCTTCGCCGAGGCTCTCACGCTGGCCACCAAGCTGGGCATTGATCCAAAGCAACTCGTCTCGCTAATCGAGGCCACCATGGTGCGTTCAGGAGTCGTGGAATACAAAGCGCCGTTCGTTTTGCAGCGCGACTTCACTCCCAATTTTCCCCTGCGCCTCATGCACAAGGATATTCTGCTCGCACTCGAAGCTGCGAAAGAAGCCCGCGTAAAATTGCCGGGACTTGAAACTGTGGAAGAGGTTTACGAAATGGCCACGGAAGATGGCCATCGCGATCTCGACTACGCCGCGACCTTAACTCTGCTGGAAAAGTGGGCGGGAGTGCAGGTGAAAGGCGAAGCGGCTTGAGAATGGGAGTCGTTCGCCGAATGACGCGCGAACACCTACGCGAGCTTTCTGCGTGCCCTTCCTCGTTTTTTAACTCCTCTAGTGAGTGGCAGCTAGCAACGAAACCCGCCGCACATTGATTTGCTTCTCGCGCTTGCGGGTCTGGGCAATGTTGTAAGATGCCTGCATACGCATAAGCGTGTCCATCTTCACGCCGAAGGCCTTTTCGATGCGGAGCGCCATATCCCCGGATAAGTCGGCCTTGCCATTCAGCAAACTGGACAACGCAGGCCGGGAAACCCGCAATGCCGTTGCCGCAGCCGTAACGGTCAACCCTGCGGCTTCGATGATCTCGGTCCGAATGAAATCTCCGGGATGGGGCGGGTTCTTCATGGGCATGATGTTTTTCCCTCTAGTACGCCAGCAGTATCCGCAAATCGCGAACGTTATTACCGGTCGCTCCAGTCTCAAGCATATCGCCGAGCGCGCGGAAGATCGGATACGCATCAAATTTCTCGAGCGCGGCTTGGATGTCAAGCCCCTTCGACTGCGCCCGCTCCATCGTAGTCCCATCCACGACCGCTCCCGCTGCTGGACTATTCCCATCGATGCCGTCGGTCCCAGCGCTGAGCACCGCAATATTCTCCCCGGCAATCTTCTCCGCACATGCCAACGCAAATTGTTGATTGCGGCCGCCGGTTCCACCGTTCGTAACTTTGACCGTCACTTCCCCGCCGGAAATCAGACATACACGAGCAGCCTGTTTTCTCAACTCACGGAGCCGTTTCAGTAAATGCTCCGCGGCAGCCTCGTAATCCCAGTCATCGCAGGAATTGTCCACATGCACGGCGAAGCCAGCACGCTCGGCTGCGACACTTGCCTGTTCCACCGCGGACTGATTGGAGAGAATCGTCCACCAGCGCGAACGCTGAAATGCCTGATCGTCCGACTTGGGCGTTTCGTCAAGCGCACAGCGTTCGAAAAGCTCGCGCGTGGAGTGCGGTAGCTGTGGCAACAATCCATACTTCTCTGCGATGCGGTAACAATCCTCGGCGGTGGTCGAGTCGGGCATCGTCGGTCCGGATGCAAGAGCATCGGGAGTAGCGTCAGGAACATCTGAAACCAGTAGTGAGACCTGCTGGGCCGGAAAAGCAGCCTGCGCGAGCCTACCGCCTTTCACGGCCGAAAGATGTTTGCGGATGGCATTGATTTCAGCGATCGGCGCGCCGGAATGTACGAGCGCACGATAGGTTGCCATGAGATCGTCGAGAGAAATCTCGTCGTCGATGGGCTTCTCGACAATCGCCGACCCTCCGCCGCTAAGCATGAAAATTACCAACGACGCCGCGGTCTGAGCATCGAGAGCCTTGCGAATGGCATTGGCCGCGTGAATCGATTCCGCATTAGGCGTGGGATGCCCGCCGCGAAAATAACGAAAACCGCGCACCTGCGTGGAGGGCTCGACTGAACTCGCCACAATGCCCTCGAGAGAAGATTCTCCCACCTGCCGCGCCAGCGCCTTAACCATCGTGTTTCCGGCCTTGCCGATCGAGACAACCAGCACGCGTGAATAAGCGTGCAGGTCGTAGAGGTCCTCGCGGACTCGGAGCACTCCGCGCTCACAATGCACGTGCCTCGAAAACGCACTGGGAATCGACGCCTCGGCCAGAGCTTGACGAAAGATCTCCACTGCAGTGTCACGCATTTGTTGAGGGTGGTTTTCGGAAGTGCGGCTCGCGGACATAGCGAATGATTATAAAGATCCGGCTCTAGCTGAGAGCTGATGGTGGAGGAATGACGGCCTCCTTCACCCAGCCTTCAACCGTCTCTCTCAATTCGCGCAATCGTCCTTCGAAGAAATGGTCCGCGCCTTCAATTAAGACCAACTTCTTCGGCTCCGGCACCAATGCAAACAGAGCCTCCAGTTTCGCCCGCGGACCAAACTGATCGCGCGCTCCACTGACAAACAGTTTCTGTTTGGTGCAGTCGCGCAGAAAATCAAAAGTATACGTCCGAGGCGTTTCCGTATCGGCGGCCACTGGACCCACCGGAGTTCCAACGCCAATTAGCGCCTTCACCCGCGTGTCTGCGCACGCTGGCCGCAACCCCACCGCAGCTCCGAAAGAAAAGCCGGCGAATATCATCGGCAAATGAAACGCGTTACTGAGCCAGTCGAGTGCGGCGCAAACGTCGTCGGCTTCTCCGTTGCCATGATCGTGTTCGCCGTGGCTAAGCCCCGCGCCACGAAAATTGAAACGCAGTACCGGAAACCCAAAACTGTTCAGCGCCTTCATGGTGTGAAACACAACTTTGTTATGCAGCGTCCCGCCGAACAGCGGATGGGGATGGCAGACTACCGCCGCATGCGTCGCGTTCTCCGCGCCCGCATTGAGCAGTGCTTCCAGCTTCCCCGCCGGACCTTCGAGGAAGAATGAACGAATCGTTGAACTCTCGTGCACGGAATTCAGATTACATGATTCGCCGCGAGTCGTGAGAACGAGTCGCGAGCTTTCAGCATGCGAGATCTGCGCTTTTAGCTTCTAGCCCCTGGCTCGAATTTGCGAAGCTCAAAGCCGAAACACGGCTTCTTAGTTTATGCTTTTGCTATGGACGCCATCACGCTCACCCGGCAACTTGTCGACATCGAATCGATCACCGGTAACGAAGCAGCCGTCGGGAACTACCTGTACGGAGAGCTGTGCCGAGTCGGCTATCAAACCCGCAGAATGCCCGTCGAAGGCAACCGCTTCAACGTCTACGCCACGTCGCCCGACCAGCCGCATCCGGCGATCGTCTTCTCCACGCATATGGACACGGTTCCTCCGTTTATTTCTTCCTCGGAAGATGCGACGCGCATTTACGGACGCGGCTCGTGCGACGCGAAGGGCATTATTGCCGCACAGGTCGCCGCGGCGGAACGATTGCGCCAGGAAGGCGTTTGCGTTGGGCTGCTGTTTGTGGTGGGCGAAGAACGCGACAGCCTGGGCGCGAAAATTGCGAACGAATATGCCGCGAAGCAACATGCGGAGAATCCGCAAGCGCAACGCTGCAAGTATCTAATCAACGGAGAACCAACGGAGAACCACATCGCGCTGGCCTCAAAAGGCACGTTGCGCGCAGAGGTTACGGCTTCCGGACGCATGGCGCATTCGGCTCACCCCGAACTTGGAGAATCCGCCATCGACAAGCTGATTGCGGCTCTTTCGCGGCTGCGAACGATGCCGTTGCCGTCCGATCCGGAGATCGGTCCGTGCACGCTGAATATTGGATTGATCGAAGGCGGCCGCGCGATCAACGTGATTCCCGATTACGCTCACGCGGACTTGCTCTATCGGCTGGTGGGTCCTTCGCAAGATCTGCGGCGGCAGATTCTCGAGACGGCGGGCGATGAAGTTAAAGTTACATTTCCGCTGGAGACTCCCTTCCTACGCCTGCGCACTGTCGATAGTATGCCCACGATGATCGCTAAATTCACGACGGACATTCCTGCACTGACAAACTGGGGTGAACCTCTGCTGATCGGTCCGGGATCGATTCACGTGGCACATACCGACGGCGAGTACATCGAGAAGCGGCAACTGGCTGACGCGATTAATTTGTACTGCAGAATCGGAACTCAGCTGCTGGCTACTGGCTCATAGCTTCCGGATCTCGTCACTCAGAAGGAGGAGACCTTCTATCTATAGAACGGTTATAAGCCATTGTAACTTGCTTGTTACTGGCGAGTAAGCTTCGTCTTCAGTAATGACTAACTGACTCTAGTTTACTAGCGAATTTTTAGCTTACAACCTTAACTTACTCCCGCGCCTCTTATTATCCTGGGAGAGCGCTCTGTCTCCTATTGCTCGACATGAATTGCTTTGACCTATTGCTCTCCAACTAGTACGATCCACAGGATTGGCTCGTGCGTCATTTCGTTCAACATGTTCGAAGGAGGCTAACTTGAAAAAGACCAAGAAACTCGGAATCAAGAAGGTAACTCTGCGAAATGTAGATGAACCCACGTTGGATGCAGTGGCGGGCGGTAACACCGGCGACACTTGTGATGGGACGTGCTATGTCACCTGTCCTAAGACCTGCTCCGTCTTACCACCTACGAAACCGGGGCCACAGCGCGCGGGGTTTTGCTGATTATTGGATTGTGGGACCTGACAAGCAAGGAGCCTCGAGGAATCTAACCAAGGGCTCCTTGTTGCAAGGTGTTGATTAAATGGATTGTGTCACTTAACCGGTCGAGGGGCCCTTGAGGAATTTATACAAACGGGGCCCCTTTTTATTGGTACGAGAAAACCGTTTTCTCATATATGAGAAGCCCTAACTTGTGTTGACTAGCTCCTTTGTCCCGAATAAGCTTTTTATGTTGTGTCTTGAATCCCTAAGTTTAATGAGGCTAACGTGAAGAAGATTAAGAAGCTCGCAATCAAGAAAGTGACTTTGCGAAACGTAGATGAACCGACCTTGGATGCGGTGGCAGGCGGGTTATTGCTCACCAATTATGTTACCTGCCTTAAGACCTGCTCGGGACCGCCTAATGAGAAGCTAGGGCGGCAACGTTTGGGAGCGTGCTGATTAAATGGATTGTGTAACCTGACAAGCAAGGAGCCTCGAGGAATCTAACCAAGGGGCTCCTTGTTGCAAAGGCGAAGCCGAATCCTCAGGCGGCCCGGGCGCGGAGACTTTTCGTTTTTAGCTGCTAACATTCATTACTTCGCCCATTTGTCCTTGTACTCTTGTAGGGAGCCTGCCACGGCACCGTTGGCTCCGGGCACGTAAATGTCGTCTCTCACGCTCGTCCTCTTCGCATTCCTTCACCTCACTCAGGCGATATCTGGCCCTGTATGTTAAAAGAGCGGCTAACGCTTTGCAATGCGAGAATTGTCCCTATGGACCATCCGAGTGGAGGAATCTAGATTGCCGCCTCTGAGGCGGCGCCGGCACTTCTAGTGCGTCGATATTCGGATACGCTAGCACGGCTGGATGGAGTCGCAAACGAGGGATCTCGTTTTATTTGGATGAGAAAAGCTTTGTCATTCATATAACAATACATATAACTTATTTTGACTTGCTTCTTACCGGCGAGTAAACTTCGTCTTGTATCTCGGGCCCCTGTTGTGAATCAGTCTAAGGAGGCTAAAGTGAAAATTACCAAGAAGCTCGAAATCAAGAAAGTAACCCTGCGGGACATAGATGAACCTAAGTTGGATGCGATGGCAGGCGGTGCCAGCACAACCCCATGTACTCTCAACTGTAACCCCACTCGTTTTTGCGCTACGGGCCCCTGTTGTAAATAAGTCTAAGGAGGCTAAAGTGAAAGCTACCAAGAAACTCGAAATTAAGAAGGTAACTCTACAAGATCTGGATGAACCTAAGTTGGATGCAATGGCAGGCGGGGTAAGCTTCGACGGTCAAATATGGACGTGCAACATATGCGGCACCAAACTACCTACCGTTTGCCCCAACACCTGTAACGGGGATACTTGTTTTCGTTAATCGAGGTACGTAACTTTGCTAATCGCAGGTCACGTAACTTTGCTTATCCGTAAAGCTGGGCCCCCTGAGAACTCTAGTGTTTAGCGGGGGCTCTTTCTATTTGCCATAGCCGGCAGTCGGAACCTACGCAATTTTTGGCTGAATCCTGTGGCGGTCGGATGTGGTGCATTCCGAAACCGATTACACTTGAACCATGACCACCACCACCCTCAACTCCCTCGCCCGCGCCTCATCCGCTTATCTGCGTTCCGCCATGCATCAGCCCATTCAGTGGCACGAGTGGGGCGAGGAGGCGTTTGCTTCGGCGCAGCATGAGAACAAGCCGATGCTGCTCGACATTGGGGCGGTGTGGTGCCACTGGTGCCATGTGATGGATCGCGAGTCTTATGACGATCCGGAAGTGGCGGCGATTGTGAATCAGCATTTCATCGCAGTGAAGGTGGATCGGGATGAGCGTCCGGATATCGACAGCCGCTACCAGGCTGCGGTGAGCGCAGTTAGCGGGCAGGGGGGATGGCCGCTCACGGCGTTTCTTACTCCCAATGGCAAGCCGTTTTATGGCGGGACATACTTCCCACCCCAGGACGGATATGGGCGCCCCAGTTTCAAGCGCGTCCTGCTGAGCATCGCCAACGCTTACAAAGAAAAAAACGGCGACGTGATGGAGCAGGCGAAGATGGTCGAGACCACGATTGCGCAGAACGAATCGTTTGCCGGACGCAGCGGGCGGGTTTCGGCGGGCATTATTGCTGCGATTCAGAAATCGGCTTTCAGCATGTTCGATGCGCAGCATGGCGGGTTTGGACATGCTCCGAAGTTTCCGCATCCTTCGGCATTGGATTTATTGATTGAGAGGTATGCGAAAAGCGCCGCGGCGCTTCGCTCCGCTGGCCCCTTCGACTTCGCTCAGGGCAGGCAGCCGGGGGCGGCTGTCTCCACAAATGCTGAACAGCTTCGCAATGTGATCGTCACCACGCTTGAGCATATGGCCAACGGCGGAGTCTACGATCATTTGGCGGGGGGATTTCATCGCTATTCGGTAGACGAGCGCTGGGTAGTTCCGCACTTCGAGAAGATGTGCTACGACAACTCCGAGCTGCTAAAGAATTACATTCACGGTTATCAGGCGACCGGCTCCGAGTTTTTTGCCAGCGTGGCGCGCGACATTATTCGCTGGATGGATGAGTGGCTGAGCGACCGCGACCACGGCGGCTTCTACGCTTCGCAGGATGCCGACATCAACATGGACGACGATGGCGACTATTTCACATGGACGCTTGATGAGGCGCGCGCCGTCTTGAGCGAAGAAGAAGCGCAGGTGGCGGCGCTGCACTACGAGATCAATGAAGTCGGCGAGATGCATCACAATCCGGCGAAGAACGTGCTGTTTGTGCGCGCATCGATCGAAGAGATTGCGGACCGAATGAGCCTGAGTGCCGAACATGTGCAAGAACTGCTTGCCTCGGCAAAGAAAAAAATGTATGCCGCCCGACTCCAACGGCCCACACCTTACGTCGACAAGACCGTTTATGTGGGATGGAACAGCATGTGCGTGAGCGCATATCTGGAAGCGGCGAAGGTGCTCGGGCTGGAGAATGCACGAAAGTTTGCGCTGCGGTCATTGGATCGGGTTCTAGCCGAGGCTTGGAAGCCAATGGCAAAAGGTGCGAACGAGGGCGTCCACGCTGCGCGATTGTTGCACGTGGTCGCTTATTCCGATCCGAAGGCGGAACACCGGGAAGTTTCCGGCTTGCTCGACGACTATGCAGCTACCGCGCTGGCCTGCCTCGACGCTTATGAGGCGACGGCCGATCTCAGCTATTTCAAGTCCGCGCGGGCGATCGCCGACGCGATGATCGCAAAATTTTTCGATGCGGTTTCCGGAGGGTTCTTCGACGCTGAACCGGCAGCGGATGGAAAGAGTTTGGGAGTGCTATCGACTCGCCGCAAGCCGTTGCAGGATTCTCCCACGCCGGCGGGGAATCCCATGGCAGCGATTGTGCTGCTGCGACTGCACCATTACACGGGGGACGCCGCGTATCGAGACCAAGCGGAGCAAACGCTGGAAGCCTTTGCCGGAGTAGCCGAACAATACGGAATATTTGCAGCGACCTACGGAATCGCGGTGATTCATTTGTTGGAGAGTCCGGTGCAAGTGGTTGTGATTGCTGGGGAGGGGTCCGCGGATTCGGCAAGCGACCTGGCAGCCGTGGCCACCGCCGGCTTCGCCTTCAACAAAACTGCGCTGCGGCTCACGGCGAACCAGGCTGTCGCAGAAAATCTTCCTCCCGCTCTGGCGGAGACTATTCCGCAGCTGCCGCAGTTGCGCTCGGGCAAATCGTTTGCGGTGTTGTGCTCCGGTTCTGCGTGCCAGCCGCCGGTCAGCGATGCTGCAGAGTTGCAGCGCGCCTTGCAATCTACACTTAAGAAGTCTTCTTAGTATCTGTCGTCTTAATTATGTGTCGTCCCGAGCGAAGCGAGGGATCATGGTTCTTCTTGCCACCGGCAAGAACCAGGATTCCTCGCTCCGCTCGGAATGACAAGAGGAAAAACGGAATGACAAGAGCAAGAAACTAATGACAAGACAAAAAACAGGGCTGACGGTTTATGTATGAAAGCCCGTCAGCCCAAATATAGCGAGCCCAAGGGTTCGGCCCGTTACTACTGGTTACTTTGGTGACCTTGCGGCCACCACCGGTATTCAGTTAGAAACTGCTTAACTATTTACCGGAACACTACTTCATCATGCTTCCTGGCGGAAAACGCTTGGCCGGACTTCCGTCGGGAATGGGTTGCGGGACGGATGCTGCTGCATACATACCCGCAAGTCCTAACATCAGGACGGCAATCCTGATTAGTTTCTTCATGGGGGTTTCTCCTGTCGCGTCATGGATTCCCAAAATGGGGCTTCGTGACGCGGTGAGAATTATAAGGCACGAGTCAAGTCCTTCTGCAAGTAGGACCTACGCGGCATGCTGTCTTCCAGCCTTTTCCCTTCTGGTCAGTCGCTTCTGATGCTCCCGCGGATTTCTTGTAAATACAGTAAAATCTGTAGGTTACCAAAGTAACTACGATGGGCGTCTGTGGGAACTCCGGAAGAACATAGCTCAAAATAAATATTTTATGAAAATACAGAATTCCCGCCGATTTAGACGAAATGGAGAAAGCGGAAGTTAACCGAGGGGTTTTGAGCCCACTTTGGCCGACAGCGCAGAGAGGCCAGAGCCACCGCTCAGGGGGACTGCTGCCGAGGCAGCAAGTCCATGCCTCTCTTCCGCGACGACTGGCGAGATCGGTGTTCGTGATAGAGCGCGATCCACCATTCCTTCGAACATGGGGATCAAAGAGTCCGCCGGGAGTGGATGATGAATGTCGGTCAGCCCCTGCTCCCATCGCTGGGGACGCAAGAGCGCCGATGCAGCCTCGCGGGCAGGACTCTTGGCAATCGTATAAGACAGCCATGTGAGTAAGGCGGCAGCGTAGGCAGTCATATTGGTGAAGCTCATCGCTACCTCTCCCAGACGATAGCCATTCCACGAAGCAACCAGGAGCAATTCGACCACGGCGAACATACCAAAGCCGAACGCGATGCCGAAACTGTGCTGCTTTCGGCTCACCCCCAAGTAGCGGGCAAAGATCAAAAGGAAGAGCACCATTCCGACCTGGGTAACACGCACGCAGCGTTGAGCGGTGAGGATAGCCTCCACCCACGGCGGGGTATCGGACGATGGCGTGGAAACCGATACCACTCCAGCCACTAAGAGCATCACCAGACCCGCCCATTTGAAAAGCACGGTCCCCAAGTCGCGCAATGTGTGAAAAGGCCGGAATATATCGAGAAAGGCTTCGTGAATCACCATGAAACCCAGCGCCACACTGATCGCGGTGCTGCACGAGGAGATGCGAAAATAAACCGAGTCGCTGCACCGGTAGGCCCACAGCATCACAGCGAAGTCCAGAATTCGCGTCACTATGTAAGCGAAAAAATACTTGAACGCGCGGTGCTGGCCGCGTCTGAGCATAACAACCGCGATCCCGGCTTCGAGCACGGGGTGAGCAAACCAGAGCGCGTAAAAAAGAATTTTGACTTTTTCGCTCATCAGAAAAACTTCCCTAACTCCGAAACAGCGCTGCCGGCCCTCAGCGCCAACGTTGCGAAATGAATTAGACAGAGTGGTTCAGCGTTATTAAAGAAGTTAAATGTTTTGACACGCGGGTTCAATGCACTCAGGTAACCGAAAGTAACGTTACCTTCGGGCCATAGCGGCTTGGTGGTGAAGCTCTAGAACGAGGCTCCGGCAGCGACTCTACGGATCGCCGGCATTTTCTTCTCGGGATGGTGGATTGCGCGCCAGAATGTTCAGCCTGCCCAGCCGCCGCGAAATCTGGGCGGAGGTAAATTTCAGCGCCTTGATATTTTCGTTCAGTTCGCTCTCCAGCAGGCTTAATTCCTTGTAGATAGCCGACGACGGCGCGACCTGCGAGCGCGACAAATCGAAGTCTATCGTCCCCTCGAAAATCGGGGCTGACGAAGGCAGTGGATCGATCAAAGTTGGTTCCCATCGCTGAGACCGAGGGAGGGGATATATAAGGTGGGTGGGACTTTTCAGCGCGTAGCCTAGCCATATGAGCAATGCGCTGTTGTAGGCGACCATATTGACCACGCCCATCGAAACGTCGCTCATGCGATAGCCCGACCAGGTAGCGTTTACGGCTAGCTCGACCACGGCAAAGGTGGCGAAGCCAAGAGCGATGCCAAAGCTGTGCTGCTTTCGGCTGACTCCTAAGTAGCGGGCAAAGATCAAGAGGAACAGAACCATCCCGACTTGAACAATACGCACGCAGCGCTGAGAGGTCATAACGGCCTGGACTAGCGGTTCGCCATCCGACCACCTCGTAGAAATCGATATCACTGCTGCTACCAGAATCAAGAGCAGACCCGCCCACTTCAGTCCCGTGATTCCCAGGTCGCGCAAACTTTCAAAAGGTCGGAACACATCGATGAACGCCTCATAAATCAATGCGAAGCCCAGAGCCATGCTGATCGCGTCCGTGATCCAGTAAAGATAAAAATAACCGGAGTAGTTATACCAATAGGCCGGAAAGACTACCGCGTTGATCGCAATCTGGGCGACGATGTAAGCAAAGAAATACTTGAAGCGGCGGTACGGCCGCGACGGAGCATCACGATGGCAATCGCCGTCTGCAGGACAGGATGGGCGATCCACAGAGCGCAAATAATAACCTTAACTCTTTCGCTCATCGGAACAATTCCTGGGCACTTCGAGGGAGTACGTCCGGGCAAACCCAACGTCGCAGACACCAAAATACACCTTTAGCCCAGGCTTGCGAAAGCGGATCGCGGCGTCCCTTTCTAGGCGTCGGGAACTGAGTGAATGTAGGCGCGCATCATGCGCACTTCGTCATCCTTCTCATTCAAATCGTGCAGCAGGATGTCGCGCAACGAAACCATCCCAACCAGTTCTCCTTCGTAGCAGACGGGCAGGTGACGGAAGCCGTTTTGCCGCATCAGGGCCATGCAATTTTCCAGCTCGTCGTTCGTACCGATGGAAACCGGATCGCCGGTCATGACTTCCGCGAGACAAGTGGTGCCGGGATCCCGGCCTTCGGCCACTACGCGTTTCATCAGATCGCGTTCGGAAAAAATTCCCACCAGTTTGCCGTTGTGCATGACGGGAACTGCGCCGATGTTGTGCTCCACCATGGTGCGCACGGTTGTCAGCACGGTCTGGCTCATCTCCGCCTGCCAAGTCTCCTGATTCTTGATCAGATCGCAGATACGCATTGGGTCCTCCGAATCTGGTTTTTCGCACTCCAAAGCTGTACCGGAGCGCGAGTATAGGCCCAAACGAGATGCATGGGAAGAATAAAGGGTTGGGGAAGAAGAGAAATTCCGGCTGCTGTGACCATTTCGGGAGCCAACCCCAGTCAACGAATCCGCGTTTCCCTTGCGGCCTGGTGTCTTAACTGCGCGAAGGTTTTTCTTCCCCGAGGAATACGAAATACGACGAAGTGCTAAAGGCGGAAGGCAAACTTCCATGGGGTCGAGCCGTGAGAATGATTTTGTATTCGCCCACGCGTCCCAAGTTGATTTCCGCGAGTGCGTCCGCGGTTTGTTTACCCGGCAAAGCTTGTGGCTCGGCACGGGGTTCAATCACAGCCAGCTGCGCCAGAAACTTATACAGGTCGCTGCAGCGGCCCTGTCCCGGAACGACGAAAGAGACCTCTGCATGATGCGAAGAAAAGTGCCAAGCCAGGGAAGCCGCCAAATTCACGGCGCGCTCATAGGCTGGTGCCGAAATCAACCCGGCCGCCGGATTATCGAAGACGATGCACAGCTTGCGCTCGTCCTCGCGGCTGAACTCACGCACTTTTAGTGAGCCCGACTTGGCAGTCGCCTTCCAGTCGACATGGCGCGCCGAATCCTCGGGCATATACTCGCGGATACGATACAGGTCGGACCCGCGCCCGCGCACGAAGCTCTCCCACTCTCCGCGCACCAGCGGCAGGATTTCAAACAGCTCATCGGCTGGCTCAACCGGCGGATACGCCAGGATTTCGCGCTGCAGGGCGATGTGCCGGCTCTTGGTAAGAAAGGCGAATGGGAACCGGGTGGCCACGCCGAAACTAGATTCGCAGTAACGTCCGCGCCGCTCAAAACGCAGTTCCAACTCCGCCAGTAACTGCGCCCCCGGCGGCAAGTACGGGAAATAAACCATCCCGTCGAAAATTCCCGCGCCGGGTGGAGTTGCGTTCACTCGGATCACACGCCAGTCGCGCATTCTTAGCCACTGATTTTCGGCAGAGCGATGCGGCGGAAAAGCGAACGTTGTCGGCTCCCAACGCCATTGCTTGCCGGTTTTTTTCTTTCTGAGCGCCGCCACCACGCGAATCGAGAACGAAGGCAGGAAGCGCCGCGGGTTACGCAGCATGATCCGTCCCACGACTGGTTGTCCGGCAAATACGTGTTCGGGCAAACGGACCTCCAGTTCCAAACCCCGCAGCACCAGCGCAGAGACCACACCGGAAACCAGAATTGCAGCCAGCATGGCGGCAACCACAAGGTAGAGAAGATTATTTGCCGTGTTGAGCGCCGCGATGCCGATCACCAGCGTGACCAACACATAGACGACGCCGACCTTGGTAACCTCGTAGTCCAAAGTCTCGCGCAGACGCTCGAAGGCAACTCGGCGGGCCAGATAGGGAACGGTGACGAGGCCAACAAAAGTAGCAAGCAAAAGAGAGAGAGACGCCAGTATCACAGAAACCCAAAGATTGCCCACCTCGCGTGACGCGGTCGAAAACAATGCAGCGGCAAAGGCAAGACTTAATCCGACCAGCGCCAGCAAGAACTTCAGCCACACCTCCGCGGCCGCCGAGTGCAGCCACTCGAAGCCTATACCGCGCCCAGCCGGGGTCGCTTTCGAAATGGAGGAGATGAAGTTCACCTTCTCGGAGCCTAGCATCGCATGGGAGAACGAGCAATCCAGATCGACTTGCGGGAAAAGCCTTCGTAACCGAGGCGAGAGTCAAGGCAATAAAGTCTGCAGGCAGGCGTTTCGTTTCCGCCTGCTTTGTGTTAATCTTCGCCTCGCCGTCGATCCGGTCGCGGTGTACCAATCGTTCAATCGATCCCTTTTGTCGACGGGTTAGCTATCGATGCGATTTCTATCGACGATTTCTTAATCGCCGATCCACGGAGGTTTTGTGACTCTCACTAGGCGTGCTATCGCAGAATTTTTGGGAACCTTTTGGCTGGTGTTCGGAGGATGCGGCGCCGCGGTGCTTGCTGCGGGTTTTCCTACGGTCGGCATCGGATTCGCTGGGGTGGCCCTGGCTTTCGGGCTGACAGTCCTCACCATGGCATTCGCCATCGGACATGTTTCCGGCTGCCACTTAAATCCCGCGGTTAGTATCGGTCTGGTCGCAGGCAAGCGCTTCGCCGCTTCCGACCTGATTCCCTACGTGATCGCCCAAGTGGCAGGGGCAATCGCGGGAGCTGGCGTGCTGTTCGTCATCGCCAGCGGAAATCCCAGCTTCGATGTACATGCCGGTTTTGCCTCGAACGGATACGGCCTGCATTCCCCCGGGGGTTATTCCCTGCTTGCCGGCTTCGTCGCGGAAGTCGTGTTGACCGCATTTTTCCTGATCGTGATTATGGGCTCGACCGACGCACGCGCACCCAAGGGTTTTGCTCCCATCGGCATCGGCCTGTGCCTGACGCTAATTCACCTAGTCTCAATCCCGGTAACCAACACATCGGTGAACCCGGCCCGCAGTACCGGCCCGGCACTCTTCGCCGGCGGATGGGCATTGCAGCAGTTGTGGATGTTCTGGGTTGCCCCGATTATTGGCGGTGCATTAGGAGGAGCGATCTATGGCTCACTGTTCTCCGAGGCGGTTGAACCTACAGTAAGAGGCGCGATGCGGATCGACCGCCCAGCATCTGAGCGGAAAGCTTAGCCGCTAAGGGTCAGATCCAACAGAACGGCGGGGAGACTAAGCCTTGCTTGCCCGAGTCGAGTGCGATATCACCCGTGTCCGCAAACCGGGCCGGTAAGATCTTCCCTATTTTCGCGGCTGCGTCTGACTCTTGCCCTGCTTTAGCCCGAGTATTTCCAATTGCTGGTAGCTTGCGACATAGACCTTGCCGTTGGCCACGACTGGAACCAGGTTCGCGTCGCCGTTGTAGTTCGGCCAGGGCCCGACGTGAGCCTTAAACAACGCTGTCATCTTGTTCCCGCCAGACTCGGGGTTGAAAGCGTAGATCCCAAGATCAGCCCCGGGCGATACTGGCCGCGAGATCGCCCATATGATCGGGCTTGCTGTGCCATTCGAGGATATGCTGGTAAAGAACCCGCCGAACTGCCCGCTGGAGACTGTCCCTCCGTTGATGGCCGTCAACTTCGGACTGGGCGAAGTTTGCAGCTTCCACACTTCCACCTGGTGGCCTCCGCTGCTGACGACGCGCGCCAAGCCGTCAGTCGGATCCACAAAATACGACTGGCCGCACCAGCATCGACCGATGGAATATATCCCCAAGACATTATTTTTGACGGTCGAATAACCGCCAAGCTTATCCTCATTCATCAAATACATCTGTCCATCTTTGCCGGCAGCCACTGCGAGATGAGGAATTGAGCCGGGCTGGTCAGGCAAAACCAGCAACCCCCCGGAACCGTAATCCATGTCGTTTTGATCGAGAGTGGTTTGGTTTGAGGGAGTAAAAAGGTCTACTACCTGGGTCAGGTTCGCCGAAACCTTGATCGCGCTTTCCTGAATATTTGTGACGCCGTCGTAGGTGGTTCCTGACGGATCGGAATTGCCCGTGACAAAGAGTACGTTGCCAGAGTCATCCGCGGCCGGTCCGTAACCGGACATCCAGATCGACGACAGAAAGAAACTATTCGGAGAAGTGGCTTGCGTGTCGAAGACCTCGTTGGCCGAGAGCGGCGTCAATGTTGTCGCATTCCAACCGAGCAACCACCCACGGGAAAGGTTCGCGGAATAATCACAGAAACTGCCGAAGCCGGCGTAGACATTGCCGTTTGCGAGGAGAAGGCCCGGGCGTTGCCGCTGATACGTCGCATTAAACACAAAAGCGGTTCCATCAGTGAGTGTGTGCGACGCGGTGACGACCTGCGGCGTCATCTTATCGGTAAGGCTGCCCAAATCGAGCGCGTGCACCCGGTAAGTCGGACCAGTAGTGTCTTGTGTGTAAGCAATCACGTAAAGCGTGCTACTCGAGGGATCGATGACCGGGGTTGAATTGATGCCAACGTTTGGGCCGTTGTTGTTGCAGCCAAGCGGCATCTGCACTGGCTTGCCCATGCTCTGAGTCAAGAGCACAGTGCCAGCATCGGCATCGATCGCATAGACCGTATCGCTTTCCGAAACTACATACACGACATCGTGCGTCCCCGGAAACTTCCCCGCCGTGATGTTCACGCCGGGGACGACCAACGGTTGCGCATCGACCTGATCGTCCAACCGCACCTTGAATAGCGACCCGAACGAAGAACTTCCAACGTTCGCCGGCGTGAGCACGGTTTCCGTCGAATTCCACCCGGTGCGGTAATTGTCATTGTGATAGGTGGTAACCGCGGTTTGCGAGGCAGACGTCAAAGCGCCAGCGAAAAGCAGTGCGGACAGTAAGCTTGCAAACCTTGCGAACGGATTGGAGTGAAATTTGCGACGAAGTGGCATTACCGGTTCTCCCAATAAAGTGGCAAGTGGATACTAGGCAGCTTGTGACGCCGAAGTCAATTGAAAGGAGCTCTCAGAGGCGGAAGACTCTGTGCAAACCCTTGCGGGGCGGGCGTTCGCACGAAGGTCTATGTTGCACGTTGTTGAGGATAGGTTAAGCGAAATTTTCCAACCACTGACTACCGGCAATCGAAGTCGCTCTTAGTACTCCGCAATTTCTTTCATTGCACGGAAAAGATCGTTGACCTGCGGCAGGATGGCGTCTTCCAGAATCGGCTGGTAGGCGACGAACGTGTCGGTGGCTGCAATGCGGCGCACCGGCGCATCCAGCTGGTCGAAGAGTTGATCCGCGATGCGCGCCGCAATCTCTGCGCCGTAGCCCCAGCTTAATGTGTCTTCATAGGCCACGAGCGCGCGATTCGTCTTCACCACAGAAGCTGCAATCGTCTCCCAGTCAAACGGATTCAAGCATCGCAAATCGATCAGCTCAACTTTCACGCCATGTTTACGCTCGAGTTCCTGTGCAGCCTGCAGCGCCCGAGGCACGACGGCGCCATACGTAATCACCGTCAGATCCGTGCCGGGATGCACAACTTTCGCCTTGCCGAACGGAATCATGTACTCGGGGCCAGGATAAGGCGCTCGACCGTAAGTCTCGCGATAAAGGCGTTTGTGCTCCAGAAAAAGCACAGGATCATCGCAGCGAATCGCCGTGCGCAGTAGCCCGGCCGCATCGAGCGCATTCGACGGGAACACCACGCGCAGTCCCGGAATATGGGTGAACGCGCTCTCGCCGCACTGCGAGTGATAAATCGCGCCACCGGTAAGATATCCGCCGATCGCCACGCGAATCACCAGTGGGCAAGAAAATGCGTTGTTTGAACGCCAGCGGATGACCGACATTTCGTCGCGAATCTGCGTCATCGCCGGCCAGATGTAGTCGAAGAATTGAATCTCCACCACCGGCTTCAGCCCGCGCGTAGCCATGCCGATGGCGCGGCCCACGATGGCGGCTTCGGCCAACGGCGAATTGAACACCCGGTCCGGGCCAAACTCGTTCTGCAAGCCAAAGGTCAGTTTGAAGACTCCACCTTTGCCTTTCACAAGCTTGCGCTTCAAGTACTCCTCGCGGCTGCAGTCGGCCACATCCTCGCCAAAAATTACCATGCGCTCATCGCGCTTCATCTCGTCGCGCAACGTAGCGTTGATTAGATCAGCCATGGTCTTCGCCGCCGGCTTCTTGCCGTCTGCAGAATCGGAGCCTACACGGGCCGGCGTAGCGAACGCTTCTGAAGTCGGATCGAGATCGGGCGAATACACGTAATTAAAAATGCTCTCGGGCGCAGGCGGCAAGGCGGCGAGGGCGAGATCCACGGCTACCTGCAGTTCTTCTTCAACCCGTTTTTCGAGTTCGTTGATGCCCTTCTCATCGAGAATACCTTCGCGCAGCAGGAACATCTGCGTACGCGACACGGGATCGCGGGCCGCATCGCGCTCTCGTTCGGCATCCGGCCGATAGAGGCGCTCATCATCGGACAACGAGTGCGAATACGGACGAATCACGTGTGCATGCACAAAGGCCGGCCCGTGGCCGTCACGGCAATATTGTGCAGCACGGTGAAACGCACCATAGCTGGCCACTGGATCGGTGCCATCGACTTCCTCAAAATGAAAATTGGGGAATCCGGAAACCAACCGTGAGATGCTGCCTCCCGCAGTCTGAACCTCAACCGGAACCGAGATAGCATAGCCGTTATCCTGCACACAGAAGATGACGGGCAGCTTGCTCAGCGCCGCGGCATTCATCGCCTCCCAAAATTCACCCTCGCTGGTCGTGCCCTCACCCAAAGAAACATAGGTCACTTCGTCGCCGTGAAAAGTTACATCTTTGAACTGGCGATAATCCGGCGCTCCGTTCTTTCCAGGGACTTCCGCCGCTTTGCGATGCAGCGCAAAATATCTTCCACCTTCGGCGCATCCCACCGCCTGTAGAATTTGCGATCCTGTCGGCGACGACTGGGTCACAACATTTAAGTTCTTGTAACCCCAGTGCATGGGCATTTGGCGTCCACCCGAAGTCGGATCATCAGCCGCTCCCACCGCCTGTAAAAACATTTCCAGCGGCTTCGCGCCCAGCGCCAGACACAACGCGCGGTCACGGTAATAAGGATAGATCCAGTCGTAGGCGGTTTTCAGCACCATCCCGGCCGCCACGCTGATGGCCTCATGCCCGGCGCCTGACATTTGGAAGAAAATCTTCTGCTGGCGTTTCAGCATGATCTCCCGGTCGTCAATTCGCCGGGAGGTATACATGAGGCGGTAGGCTTCGATCAGTTGCTCACGCGTCAGCCCTTCGTAGCTGCGAGCTTTCTTTCCGTTCGCGAGCGAGAGCTTGGGGTCAGTTCTGGTCGTCGCCATCCGGTTCCCTGATCGAGAGTAAATGAATGCGCTAGTGCGCTGCCTGATTACGCAGCACGCTTGAATAAAGTGCGCCGCACCATCGGGCAGGTTGTATTGTAAATCGGAAATGGGTCATTGGAAAACATGGAAGTTCGCACCGGTGGTGATCACGGCCGACCCCCCATATTTTGCTTAGACATCGCTCCAAGTCCGCGAGCAAGTCGTCGGTATCCTCAAGCCCGATATTCAATCTTACAATCCGGTGCCCATAGTTCGGACGTCCCTTCGAAAGCTGGAAGTCATAAGCTACGGCCAGACTGGTCACCCCACCCCAGCTGTAGCCGATCTCAAATAACTCCAGGCCATCGACGAACGCAAGAACTTCGGCTTTGGTGGCTTCCGGCTTGAAGACAATGGAGAAAACACCCGCCGAGCCGGTGTAATCGCGGCGCCAGAATTCATGCCCGGGCGAGCCTTCGAGCGCCGGATGCAGCACGCGTTCAATCTCCGTACGCGCAGCCAGCCAGCGAGCTACGCGTAGCGCGGAAGCTTCAATGTGCTTCAACCGCACCGCCATCGTCCGCATGCCGCGGAGGGCCAAACTGCAATCATCGGGCGACGCCGGGCAGCCTAGAAGTTGATGTGTCGCTCCCAACTGCTGGTACAGAGTTTTGTCTTTCACCGTGACCGAGCCCAGCAGCAAGTCGCTGTGTCCGCCAACATATTTCGTCACGGCCTGCATGGTGATGTCAATGCCGTGCGCGAATGCGTCGAAAAATATTCCCCCGGACCAGGTGTTATCGAGCACCACGAGCAGTCCCCGCACGTGCGCGGCTTCCGCGATGGAACGCACGTCCTGCACTTCCATGGTGATCGAGCCCGGACTCTCACACCAGACCAGCCGCGTATTCTCACGGAGTAGGTCTTTGATATCGCCGCCGATTTCCGGCGGGTAGAAGGTCGTTTCAACTCCAAACCGGCGCAGCACATTCCGAGCCAACTTTCGACTTGGTGTGTAAACGCTCTCCGGAATCAGAATGTGATCGCCGCTTTTAAGAAACGCCAGGTTGATCAGCGTGATCGCACCCTGCCCTCCGGGCATGATGATGGTCCGATAGCCCTTTTCCAGCTCACAAATTTTGCCAGCCAATTCCAGCGTGGTAGGCGTGCCGTAAAGGCCGTAGGAATAACCAAGCTCGTGCTGATCCCAACCATCTTCAACCGATGCTGCGACGGGAAACAGCGTAGTCGAGCCGCGGTAAACCGGACTCGCCAGCGACCGGTATCCCTCCGGAACCTGCACGTCGGAGTGAATTAGACGCGTCTTCCAGCTCTTGCCCATTGCGGAATTATACGGACGCAGCGTGCCTCGTGAGCAAGAACAGTTCGGAGACCGCGTCTAGCGAGTTGAACGAATCCATGGTACTCAGCGGGGAACAGCGGTCTTAGCGCACACTACTTGAGGGAATCTCTAATCGTTCCTCGCGAGTTCCCTTTGGATCGCAGCATCGGCGATATCGATCGGCTCTTTCTATCATTTATCCTGAAAGAGCATGATTCAGGTCCGCCGCGCTTTCGACCCAAATTCGATCAAACTTGTGATTTTCGACCTCGATGGAACGCTGATCGACTCACGTCTCGATCTGGTGCACTCCGTGAATGCCGCACTGCGCCACATCGGGCGGCCCGAGTTGCCCGATGTGGTCATCGCCAGCTACGTGGGAGATGGCGCTCCAATCCTGATTCAGCGGGCGCTGGGCGGCGAGGTCGTCGACGACGCGGTGGTGCGCCAGGGTCTGCAGTATTTTCTCTCGTACTATCGCGAACACAAACTCGACCACACCACGGTCTATGAGGGCGTGTTTGAGGCTCTGCAATCCATACAGAATTCGCCACGCCAAGGTTCAAACGGAAATCGTAGTCCGAACCCGAATGTGGCCACGCGGCGAATGGTGGTGCTCACGAACAAGCCAGTTGTCCCCTCCCGCGCTATCGTCGACGCGCTCGGCATGGGCCCGTTCTTCAGCCAAATTTACGGCGGGAACAGTTTTGCGACCAAGAAGCCCGATCCCAAAGGGGCACGAAAGTTGCTCGAAGAATTCGGCGCGCGCCCGGAGGAAACGGTGATCGTCGGCGATTCTCATGTCGATGTGGAGACCGGCCAAAATGCGGGCCTATGGACCGTAGGCGTGACCTACGGTTTTGCACCCCACACTCTGGACGGGAATCCGCCCGACGTCCTCGTCGATACTCCCGGCGAACTGGTTGACGTTTTCACATGCTCTTAGAAGGCCGGGAAAACGTTGCACCGCACGTTCTTCTCGTGCCTGCTCTCATGTAAACTCTTCCGACGATGAACGATGCGATCGGTAGCTTCACCGCTTCGGAACTGCGCAAGCTGCGCGGCATGAAAAATCCCTATGGCATCCAAAAGTTTCTCGACGATGCCCCCTACCACCTTGCGGATACCGCTTGGTCGCCGCGCCGCGTGCTGGCCGAGCAGACAGCACACTGCCTCGAGGGCGCGATCTTTGCCGCGGCCGCGCTACGGGTCAACGGATATCCGCCGCTGTTGCTTGATTTTGAAGCGGAGCACGACACCGACCATGTCCTCGCCATCTTTCGCGAGAATGGCTGCTGGGGTGCCGTTGCCAAATCAAACTACACGGGATGCCGCTGGCGCGAACCGGTCTACCGGACGCTGCGCGAACTTGCCTTGAGTTATTTCAATGTCTATTTCAACTTGCGCCGGGAACGAACGCTGCGCCGCTATTCCGTTCCCGTGAACTTAAAACGATTCGATCGCCAAAATTGGATGACCACGGATCAACCGGTGTGGTTCATCGTCTACCACCTGTTCGAGATCAAGCACTATCCCCTGATCACGCAAGCCATGGCCAAGTGCCTGCATCGCGCAGATGATCGCTTATTTCACGCAGAGTGTCTGGGAAAAGCTTTGAAGAAGAAAGGCTAGAAGACTTGGTAATACGCGGATTCCATGCGGCGGGACGATCTGCAAACAAATCGCCCCGCCGCACAACTTCATCACCTCACTCGATCAACTAAGTCTTACTGAACCGGGACCACGATCTGGCCGAAGGTTCCTGCTAAATTGTTGTCAGGACCAGCGGTGAAAAAGAGTTGGTTCAGAGCGCCATCGTTGGCCGTGCCGCCACCAAACTTTATGCCCCACAGTTGGTTGATTTGGATCGGCTTTCCGTTAGTATCCTTGATCGTTCCCACAACCTGGCCGGTGATGCTGTTAAACGCGTTGATCGTGCCGGTGTTGGTGTTGTTTGAGACCAGCAAGGTGTTGCTCAGCGGTCCGAAAGTCTTCGGCGCGATGGCAAACCCCCAGGGCTGGTTGAGCGGCGCTCCCTCGGCCACGCGCTTCAGGAACACGCCACCTTCGCTGTAAATATCGATATAGCCTCCCGCCGCGCCCGCGCTGCTGGCAAACGAAACATAGACCAGTCCTCCGAAATCTTGGATGCCAAATGGAGTAAAGCCCACGGCGACAGTCGAGTCGGTGAACGACGTCACAAGGTTGAATTTGGCGTCGAAAACGTCCACCTTATTGTTGGCATTGTCGGCAGCGAACAGGAAATTACCCGACGGGTTATTGGTTATTGCCAGTCCGGTATAGACTGCGCCGGGAGTGGTGACGGCAATGATCGCCGCATTGGGATTCGATTGCGGCGCCCAGCCGCTGATGGTTCCGTCGAGGGTGGCAAACAGAAAGATCGATGCCCATCCCTGAACCTGGAAGTCTTGCGATCCGTTAAACACAATACCTGTAGGCGAACCCGGACCCTTACCCGTAGCGGAGGGAATCAGCACTTCCAAACCCTCTTTCGTGCCGTTCCCCGTATATAGAGTGGACCAGCCCGAGCCCTGATCGCTGATCCAGAACGGTCCGCCGGGGCCATAAGTGAGTCCCCATGCGTTGACCAGCAGAGGGTCCGTATGATTGCCCCCTCCCGTTTGATTCGAAACCAGGTTGGTGAGTTTATATTGCGCGGCGGCCATGCTGGGAAAAAGCATCAGCACGAGTCCGAGTAGAGTTGCGAGCGAAAAAGCGCGGCTGTAGCAACGGGACATGTCGATATCCTCCTTCGTGAGCGGAAATGGGCACAATCGGGCGATCTTCTTCCTTCCGCCATCGATTTCCCATTGGCTCGTACAAAATGCTAAGGATTGAAGGGTTTAGCCCGTGTCAGGGAGATGTAATCTGTTTGTCTATTTTCTGTCTGTAAACTTTTTTCATCGAAACACCGCAAACGGCATGGCGGAACTAATTTGTTCTTGGGACCGTACGATAAAATGTGCGCGTGATCCCTCGCAGTTTTGCCTTCATCGGCCTGCTCGCCTCTGTACTGGCTTACGGTCAGGATCAAGCCGCGCTCAATTTAACTCCGGACAAAACCGGGGCTCTCTCGCAGGGGCAGATGCAGCAGTTATTTCGCGTAGTCGCGGAAAAAGACATAGAGAACGACAAGCGGTTGCGTGACTACACCTATATTGAGCACGATGAGGATCACAAGCTCGACGGTAAAGGCCAAGTGAAGTTCACCGAAGCAAAGACCTACGAAGTAATGGAGATCTATGGCGAGCAGGTGCAGCGTTTGATCGAGAAAGACGATAAAGCGCTCGACGCCAAGAGTGCCGCCAAAGAGGAAGAGCGGATTCAGAAGATCATCGACAAGCGTAAGAGCGAATCCGAGGATGCGCGCAAGAAGCGCGAGGAAAAAGAAGAGAAAGATCGCGAAGAGAACCGCAAGTTTGTGCTCGAAGTAGCCAACGCCTACAACTTCAAGCTGGTGGGAGCCGAACTCGTCGGCGGACGCGAGGCCTGGGTGATTGATGGCGAGCCGCGTCCCAGATTTGAGCCGCATATGAAGGAAGCGAAATTCTTGCCCAAGTTTCACGGCCGGGTGTGGATCGACAAGAACGATCTGCAGCTATCCAAGCTGGATGTGGAGTGCTTGGACACAGTTTCCTGGGGATTATTCCTGGCACGCTTTCACAAGGGTTCGCGTTTTCTGCTGGAGCAGACGCGAGTGAACGATGAAGTGTGGCTGCCGCGCCAGCTTACTGTAAAGATCGATGTGCGGCTGGCTCTGTTAAAGAACTTCAATGTCGATGTGGAGCAAACATTCCGCGACTATAAGAAGTTCCGCGCCACAACAAAGATTGTGGGCGTAGGGGAAGTGAAGCCATAGCGCCGCAGTTTCGTCGAGTGGATTCCTGAGACTTCTTCCAGGTGGACCGTTTGAACCCGAAGCTGTGTCGGCATCATCTACTACTCTCGACCTTATCTTCATCTGCCGGATCCGGGGAACTTATGTCTTCTCAGCTTACTCCTCTTGCCGCTGATTCTCGCGGTGACACTTTTCCGACGCTGACTGCCGAGCAGATCGACCGTATCCGTCCTTTAAGCAAAGTGCGAAAAGTGAAAGCGGGCGAGATTCTGTTTGAGTCAGGCGATAGCGACGTCCCGTTTTTCGTGGTCCTCTCGGGGAGCCTGGACATCGTGCAGCCAGACCGGCAGGGTGAACGCCTTATCGTGAAGCATGAGGCCGGCAGCTTTACCGGGGAAATTACAATGATCTCCGGACGCCTCAGCCTGGCACGCGGACGCGTCACTGCGCCCGGTGAATTCCTGGAAGTGAGCAATCACGACTTGCGCACGCTGGTAGCCCGGGATGCCGAGCTGAGTGAAATCTTCATGCGCGCCTTCATCCTGCGCCGGGTGGAGTTGATTAATCGCGGCGCGGGGAACGTGATCTTGCTCGGGTCACGGCACTCCGCGCAAACGCTTCTGCTGCGCGAGTTTCTAACCCGCAATGGACACCCTCACACTTACGTCGATCTCGACACGGACTTTACTTATCAGGATTTGCTCGACCACTTTCACGTAACCGTCGAAGATGTTCCCATTGTCATTTGCAACAACCGCACCGTGCTGCGCAGCCCGTCGATTCAGGAACTGGCGAGATGCCTGGGTCTGAACGCACACATCACAGCCTCGGAAGTGAGAGATCTGGTGATCGTTGGCGCAGGGCCTTCTGGACTGGCCGCGGCGGTGTATGGCGCGTCCGAAGGTCTGGATGTTCTGGTGATTGAGGCCAACTCTCCCGGCGGACAGGCGGGTTCGAGTTCCAGGATCGAAAACTATCTTGGCTTTCCCACGGGAATTTCAGGAAACGAACTGGCCGGGCGCGCCGCCGCTCAAGCACAGAAATTTGGCGCGAAGGTGCTGATCGCCAACACCGTAACAAAGTTGTATTGCGACAAGCGCCCATACGAGTTGACCGTGGACTGCGGCCAAACCATTCGCGCGCGCACTGTGGTGATTGCCAGCGGCGCGCAGTATAACAAGCCGGATATCGACAACCTGAAGAAGTTCGAAGGACAGGGAATTTATTACGGAGCGACTTACATTGAAGCCCAGTTGTGCGGCAAGGACGATGCGGTTGTAGTGGGCGGCGGAAATTCGGCCGGCCAGGCAGCGGTTTATTTGTCGCAGACGGTGGGCAAGGTCCACATGCTGGTGCGGGCCGCGCAGCTGTCGGATACGATGTCGCGTTACCTTATCCAGCGCATCGAAGAAAATCCCGCGATCGAAGTGCATTATCACACGGAGATCATAGCTCTCGACGGCGATGCGCAGCTGGAGCGTGTGACCTGGCGGGATAAGAACACAGGCGAGACTTCCACTCACGATATCCGCCACGTATTCATCATGGCGGGAGCGTCGCCGCGCACCGAGTGGCTGAACGGCTGTCTGGCGCTCGACAGGAAGGGCTTCATCCTCACCGGACGGGATCTCGATCCGGTCCTGCACGACTTTCGTTGGCCGCTTCAGCGCGTGCCACTCATGCTTGAGACGAGCATCCCGGGAGTGTTCGCCGTGGGTGATGTTCGAGCCGAAAGTGTGAAGCGCGTGGCCTCCGCCGTGGGTGAAGGGTCGATCGCCATCTCTCTGGTGCACCGCGTGCTGGCGGAGTTGTAGGCGAGCCGGCATCTCGTTTGGCCGCGATATAATAGAAAGATTCTCCGTCGACGAAATTGCCTTCAGTTGGCAGTATCTGTGTCGCGACGAAAGCAAGCCGAGCTTCGCTCGGTGGACAGCCGAGGGCGGCTGTCCCTACATGGGCGTTATCGCAGTAGCTAAAGGCTAAGAGCTAACTGCTAAGAGCTTTCTTCCATGGACTTCAAACTCGTTTCCGATTACAAACCGCAAGGTGACCAGGGCCGGGCCATCGAATCGCTGCTGCGCGGAGTGTACGACCGCGAGCAGCATCAGGTTTTGCTGGGCGTAACCGGATCGGGCAAAACCTACACGATGGCCAAGGTGATTGAGGCCGTGAACCGTCCCGCGCTGGTGATGGCACATAACAAAACTCTCGCGGCGCAGCTTTATCACGAGTTCAAGAATTTCTTTCCGCACAACGCCGTCGAGTACTTCGTTTCTTATTATGACTACTACCAGCCCGAAGCTTATGTTCCGGCTGCTGACTTATTCATCGAAAAAGAAGCGACCATAAACGACGAACTCGACAAGCTACGCCTCTCGGCGACCAAGTCTTTATTCGAGCGGCGAGACGCGCTAATTGTCGCATCGGTGAGTTGCATCTACGGCCTGGGATCGCCGGAGGCTTACTACGGCATGATGCTGTTTCTTGAGAAAGGCCAGAAGATCACGCGCGAGGACATTACGCGCAAACTGGTCGACATTCTCTATGAGCGCACCAACGGCGAGTTCAAGCGCGGAACGTATCGCGTGCGCGGCGACGTAATTGAGGTCTTCCCTACTTACGACGACATGGCGTATCGCATCGAGTTATGGGGAGATCAGGTCGAGTCTCTGGCACAGATCGATCCCCTGTTTGGCACGGTGAAGCAGAAATACATGCGCCTGCCAATTTATCCCAAGACGCATTATGTGATGAAAGATGAGACCCGCGCTTCGGCGGTGGAGTCGATCAAGAAAGAACTGGCGTGGTGGGAAGTGGAACTTGAAAAGCAAGGCCGTGTGGTTGAAGCGCAGCGCGTTCACCAGCGCGTGAAGTTTGATCTGGAAATGATTAAGGTGATGGGCTACTGCCACGGCATCGAAAATTATTCGCGGCATTTTACAGGACGCATGCCCGGCGAGCCACCGCCCACGCTGCTGGATTATTTTCCCCGCGATTATCTGATGTTCATCGACGAATCGCACCAGACGATTCCGCAACTGCGCGGCATGCACGCCGGTGATCGCTCCCGCAAGGAAACGCTGGTGGAATATGGCTTCCGCTTGCCCTCGGCTCTCGACAACCGTCCGCTGACGTTCGAAGAATTTGAACATCGCACGAATCAGCTCGTCTATGTGTCGGCGACGCCAGGGCCGTATGAGCTAACCCGGTCAGCGGGCGTTGTTGTCGAGCAGATTATTAGGCCGACGGGGCTGATCGATCCTGAGGTCGAGATTCGTCCGGTGAAGGGACAGATTGACGACCTGCTGCACGAAATTCGGGCGCGCGTGGAGAAGGGCGAGCGAGTGCTCGTGACCACACTGACCAAGCGCATGTCCGAAGACCTGGCGGAGTATTACGCCGAAGTTGGCGTGAAGTGCCGCTACATGCATTCGGAGATCGAGACGCTGGAACGCGTAAAGATTCTGCGCGACCTGCGCAAGGGCGAATTTGACGTATTGATCGGCATCAATCTTCTTCGTGAGGGCTTGGACCTGCCGGAAGTTTCAATGGTCGCAATTCTCGACGCGGATAAGGAAGGCTTCCTGCGTTCGCAGGGATCATTGATCCAGACGATCGGCCGATGCGCCCGCCACCTGAACGGCCGCGCCATTCTCTACGCCGACCGCATGACCGATTCTATGAAGCGCGCCATCGACGAAACCCTGCGCCGCCGCGCGATTCAGACCGCATACAACGAAGAAAATGGAATCACGCCGGAATCGATCGTGCGCCCGCTCGACATGACGCTAGCCGGAATCGTCGCTGCCGACTACACCGACCTAACCGGCGGCGAAGCCGAAGGCATGCCCGAGTTCAAGTCGCAGCCGGAGTTGGATGCGTATGTCGTCAAACTCGAAAGCGACATGCGCGAAGCGGCCAAGCGGTTTGAGTTCGAGAAGGCGGCGAAGCTGAGGGATACGATTAAGGAGTTGAGGACGAAGGAGTTTTTATTCGCGTGAAGAACATAAGCGCATTGCTCGACACTAATGTTCGCCTTTCGGTGTATACACACACCCGGGCCTGCGCACCTCGTAGCGAGCAGCGCGGTGATAGATTCGCAAACGTGGATCGATGAGTTCAGCGCGGTGCCTATTTCGCGCTCTGATCTAGAAAAGATCGCACCGTCACAATCTGAATCTCTCCATACTTGCCCAGCCGCAGTAGATCGAGATCACCCGTGATGATGTATCCGCAGCCTGCCGCTTCTGCGCATTCGAGAACCCGGTTATCGTCAGGATCTTCTTTAACGACGTCTATCATGCCAGATGGGGTGACTTGCGCCGTACAGCTATCGATGTAATGCTCCGCGCGTGCCAACCGCTCGTCTGGAAACCCGAATTTGTCGCGCAACACCCGCAGGGTCTCGTACAGAATAGCGTCAGAGATGAAGAGTAGGACCTCACCGTTGAGGGCCATTTCCATCAGATGGAGAGGATTTCCGCCGAAGACCAGCGCTGATATGAGGATATTGCTGTCTGGAGTGACGCGTGACGGCACCTATCGCCTGGAACGCTCTTCGCGGGTCTCGGCAACGAGGCGAGGCACGTCGGCCTCCGTCAGACCGCGTTGCCCGGCCAGTTCGCGGTTTTCAGCCACAAACGACTGCAGGTCCCGAAGCTGGAGCAACCGAAGCGCTGCCTCTTCGAGAAGATCGTCCACCGACTTCCCTTCGGTCTCCGCCGCTTGACTCATCCGAGACCAGACTTCCGACGATAGTTTGATGTTTCGATTTGCCCGCATCAGCTTATGCCCTCACTGTAATTATCTCGCATAATCGGATTCGGTCAAGCACGGCGCCAAAACGTTGTCTCACGGCGGAGGCGGACACAATCTTCATATACCGATTATCGGCAAAACAGCCGATTGTGGAATTTATCTTCCATACGCCGCACTTGCAGCCAATGGCTTGCGGTGAACGGTATAGCCGTCGAAGGTTTCGGAGCGGAAGTTCAGGTTGGGGGCGCTGAGCTTTTCGGTTTGGCTCAGGAAAAGGTATCCGCCGGGTTCGAGATAGAGATGCAGGCGCTCGAGTAGGGCGATCCGCTGGGCACGCGAAAGGTGAGGCAGCACGTCCATGCAGAAGATGCAATCGAAGCGGCCGATGTAGCCGGGGCGAGCCAGGTTCATGCAATTAAAGGTCACCATGCTGCGCAGGCGCGGCTTCACTAGCAGGTGCACCCCACTGGCGGGAGCACTCTGCGAACCGGCTTTCTGTTTTGCCTCGTAGCGGCCGTCATACCGGCTATCGTCCCTGTCCGCACTCTGGTCTTCGTCATCTGTCTCAACCGGCAAAATCACGGGCGAGCTGATTTTCGAGAAATGATTGCGAATGCTCGCCGGGGGCAGCCCGTCCAGAGCGGACTGAGGATATACGCCGCGGTCGGCGGCCTCGATATTCTGCGGCAGCAAGTCGCTGCCCACGATATGAATTGTCAGTCCGGCAAGATTAGCGGCACTGCTCTTATTCGGCGCGCTATCGACGATACCCCCGCTGCGGGCGGCTGTCTTTCCATTTCCGTTCACGTTGCTTGCACTTGAGTTGTTCACCGCGCTGTTGCTCACGGCGTCGCAAACCGCCATCGCGATGGAGTAAGTCTCTTCACCCGTGGCGCAGCCCGCGCTCCAGATGCGGAGCGGGTTGGGTCCATCGGACGATTTCCGCGCGAACAGCTGCGGCAGCACTTGCCGGGTCAGCGCATTCAGCGCACCGGGGTGACGGAAGAAACCAGTGTTGGTATTGATCAGGCCATCGAGCAGAGCCGGCAAGCTCGCGGGATCCTGTTCGCAGGAACGCAGGCGTTCGAGCAACAAGCTGGACGATCCCAGTTCCTGGACCTCGATAAAATCCGCGACGTGCGCGGCCATCGCGCTGTTCGGACAATCGAGAACGATTCCGGTTTGGCGCTCAATAAGCGAGCGGAGTTCCGAGAGTTCGTGCTCGAGGACAGTGCCAGTCGTAATTAACTTATGCATAGGGTGCTTCCCAGGCGCTGCGAGAAAACTGTTCTCCATAGACGACGGCATCTTTCCAGGGGAGGACGATTTCTGTTCTCAGTTCCTTAGTTTCGTTTGACAGCGGTTCCAGTCCTCAGTCTTACTCACACGCCAGCGGCCACAGCCCGGGCTTTGCCCAAATCGCGTTCGGCCTGTTGGGCGACCACGTTCATTTCTTTTTCCAGCGATGAAAAACGCTGCAACACCTCGTGGATGCGAAGCGTCATGTTGCGAATGGTTTCAATCTGCGCGCGGGCCTGGGCGGAGAGGCTGCCCGGCTCGATCAACAACAAATCGGAATTTCCCAGAAGCGAGGTTAGCGCATTGTTCAGTCCGTGGCGCATTTCCAGCATGTAACGGCCAAGCGTGGCCTCGCGTTCCAGTGTGGCGCAAGTCTGTTCCGCAGCGCGGGCGCGAGTTTCAGCACAGGCACGCAGCACGGCTTCGCTCGCGGCGAGAACCAAACTCTCCAACCAATTTCCCTCGGAGCGCAGCACAGCCGTACGCGGCCACCGCTGCCGCACCAGTTGCGCAGTTGGGGAATCGTCGCACACACAGAACAAAGGCTGCTGGGTCGAGTGCAGAGGTTCAAGAACTACCGAAAGCACATCACGGCGCAGCGGTCCCACGATTGCCACCTCGAAGTTATCGACGGAACGAGGCCAGAGGTCTCCGCTGAGCATGGTAAACGTTGGTGCGTTGCGCTCTAATTGCCAGCGCGCGGTGAGGCTCCGGGAGAATTCCACATCGTCGGAGATAACCAATACAGTCGGACGATCCACTTGCAGGTTTCCTTTTCTTATCTGACGCGACTCGATATTTTTTTCGTGCGCGACGCTCGGTTGAGCGCCAGTTCCGTCTCTTATTTCTTTTTCCCCGGTTGCGAATCCGCGTCCGGATTCCACTCTTCCGGAGCGCTGGCCACTTCGAATTCCGGAGCGTCGTCACTGGCCGCGGCAAACTTGGCAGCCGGCTCAACAGCAGCCTGTGGGGCAGCCGACGAGGAAGCCGTCTTTGTTCCTGCAGCCCCCGCCGCCGCAGCTGCAGCGCGTGGCCGAGCGGTGGCCTTGACTGGCGCGATTTTGGCCGGCGGTGTCTTGGCAGTTACAGCTTTTTCCGTAGCTTTTGAAGCGGCAGGTTGTGCGGGCTTCCCAGCGTCACCTTTTACACCGCGCCCCAGAGCAGCATCCACCGACGCACGCAGGTCCACTAACATGCGTAGCGGCTGACCGGAGGAATACTCGGCCTGAAACATTACCTTCCACGACTGGCAAATCATGCGCAGTCGAATAATCGGTTCTTGCGCGGAGAACTGTGCCCTGCGGCAATCGATGGTCTCGACTCCCTTTTCTTCCAATTCGCTGAGTCCCTCGAGAATGTCGTTAAGATCGGCAAGCATCAAACGGAAGAACACACGCCGCATGAGATAGCCGAAGCGGGTAAAAGCCACCAGCGCGATCGGCAAATAAAACAAATCGCCGGCCTGGGCTTTGGCTTTGCGTCCCTGCTCGAGCACACCACCGTGCAAGAGTTCATCGAGCGAGTGACAACGGCGCGCGGATTCGAGAACTCGATCCAAAGCGTTCAACCATACTGGAGCTTTGAGCTCCACCAGGCCGAGAATCGGTTGCAGACTCTGCGCAATATAAGAATTGTCGGCTTCGTCGTCTGACAGATCGGTAGGCGCACTCTGGCTGAAATACTGCACCAGCAGAAAATCGATCTTGTCGCGCGCGGCATCTGTTCTGTCAGTCCGGGCCAGAAAATGCTGCAGCAGCGCGATCAAACCCGCGGGTTCCACCAGCGAACTGGTCTGCAGAAACTGCCGCAACTGGTGAACCTGGATGCGATCATCCATGTCGTTCAGCCACTGCTGCGCCTGTTCGACAGATTCGCGGCTGGGGCTGTCCACGCCGTTCTCCAGGTCGTCGCAGGCCGGTGTATCGATGACGAACTCGCGCGCCAGTTCCATGTAGATGGGATAAAGCTGGCGAGCGCTCGCCCAGAGGGCCGCGAAGTCTGGAGCGGACCCTGGAGTCTCTGACGACGCTGGTTGAGTTGATGAAGTCTGAGGTGACGAAGGCTGGGATGGGGTCATGATTTCACGATCCAGTTGGGAACGGCGTTCAGAAATCGGGCGGCAACAATAGTGGCGCCGGGGTGATACTGCACAGCCACGACGGAAGCTTCAGTATCGAGTGAGCCATCGGAGTTGCGCAGACGTAGAACATCGGCGAACTCCAGCGGCGTGGTGCAGGCAAACAACACTTCTCGCGAGGTACCAAATTCGATGACGGTGTTTTCCGGCAGGCCGCTTGCCACCGGCTGGCTACAATCGCCGGTGCGGCTGCTGCGGGTAAATTGAACTGGGATGCGCACCGGCGTGGCCTCAGGAAAAAACCGCGCCAGTTCGCTGACTGGACTGGTTTGCGCACGCGCCGGAGCTGTAGCCGAGTATGCCAAGTTAACGTAAAACCTTTCTTCTCTCTTGAATGCGGTTGGGGCTCCCCCTCTTCCCGGTTAGGAAGAGCCTTGGGGAGCCGGAATCCGCGGTTATGCAGAAAGAGGAGCAAGACCAAGACCATCGTGCGGAACGGAAGGAGTAGCACTGGAGCGCTATATGTTTCAGTCAGTTAGCGCATCACTCCTGAAGCGGCGGGGACGCCCGCCGAGACGCCAGTCTCAGGGTGAGACGGATGTCTCAAAGACATCGCTTCACGGATCTTGATTCGAAGAATGAGGCTGTTTTCACTTCCGACTCGAACTGGGCGAGCGTCCACCTGTCTTGCCTAGCACGGCAAGCAGATAGCACTCCTCGTGCACCGCGCAGCCATTGCCATCAGTTTTAGCGGTTTCAAGAGGGACAGGCTTGTTACAGACGCAGCATAATGGTAAGACCGATTCTTGATTACTCACGGACACTCCGAAACGGAAGAGGTACGATAGCGGCGTATAGAATCCAACCCGGAGAGCCTCAAAAAGTTGCGCGCCCATCCTTGGCGTTTCCACAGCAACTTCTCACGCGCTGGCGGGATAAATCTTTAGGCACTCGATGACCTGCTATCCTCTATCTCATACACTTGCTTCACACTCTGGACCGAGAGAGTGCGCCTGTTCGTAACACTCGATCGTAGGCCGCTGCACGACAGCTCGGAAGACTCTTATTCCGGGCAGACAAAATCCCGCATCAAAGGTTGGAGTTTTTGCGAACGTCGGGTTTCGCAGTCGAAAGCTCGCGAACAAATGTTCGCGAGAAAAACCGTAAGAAGCTTGGGAGAAAAATCGATGAGAACAACAATCAGAAAGTCAGGCTGGCGGAGCGCGGTGTTTGCGATGGCGCTCGCCATAATCCCGTTAACGATGGCAGTTCTACCTACGCGAGCAGCGGCGCAGGATGGAGACCAGGACGATCCACCCAGCCGCGTTGCCCGCCTCGGATACATGGAAGGTTCGGTTTCATTCCTCCCAGCAGGAGAAACGGAGTGGGTGGGAGCGGTTCCCAACCGTCCGATGACCACTGGAGACCAGCTTTGGACCGATCAAGGCTCGCGTGCCGAAATTCAACTCGGATCGGCCGTGATCCGTATGTCGGCCAATACTGGTTTTTCGTTTCTGGATCTCGACGACCAAACGGTTCAAATTCAACTTACGTCGGGAGCCATCAGCGTCACCGTACGCAGGCTCGGCGGAGATGATGACTTCGAGGTCGACACCCCGAACCAAGCATTCACGATTATTCAGCCTGGACATTATCGCGTGGAGGCCAGCTCCGACGGTAATTACACGGTCATCAGCATTCGCGAAGGTGAGGGCGAAGCCACCGGCAACGGCCAGGATTTTCGCTTGCACGGCGGGCAGCGAGGAACATTCAGCGGCACCGATCAACTCTATGCCGAAGTGTCCGACCTCGACGATCCGGATGCCTTCGACAATTGGGCCCACGACCGCGATCATCGTTACGACTATTCCCGTTCGGCACAGTATCTTTCGCACGATGTAGTCGGCTACGAAGATCTCGATGACAACGGCGACTGGCGTGACAACGGCGAGTACGGCCACGTTTGGTTTCCCAACCGGGTTGAAGTTGGCTGGGCTCCTTACCATACCGGCCACTGGGCGTGGATTTCGCCTTGGGGCTATACGTGGGTCGATGACGCGCCTTGGGGTTATGCTCCGTTCCACTACGGACGCTGGGTGAGCGTCGGCGGACGCTGGGGTTGGGTCGCCGGTCCGGTCGCGGTGCAGGCCGTGTATGCGCCTGCGCTGGTCGTCTTCATCGGCGGGGGTCCTGGAGGCTTCGGCGGCAACGTAGGATGGTTCGCGCTCGGTCCGCGAGAAGTGTACGTGCCTTCTTATCACGTGAGCGAGGCTTACGTGAATCGCGTCAACATCAGCAGTACAACAGTGAATGTCACGCAGGTGACTAACGTCTATCGCACAACAATTGTCAACAACACCACCACGAACATCACGAATGTCACATATGTAAATCGGAGTGTGCAGGGCGCGGTTGTGGTGGTTCCACAACACTCATTTGCCAGCGCGCAGTCTGTATCCAAGACTGCGGTCGCGGTGAATGCACGCGACATCGCTGCCGCACCAGTAAGTGCGCGGGTTGCAGTAGCTCCCACCCACGAAGCCGTTCAGGGCGGAAGGGCGTCGAGTGCGGGGCATGTAGCTGCGCCTCCCGCAGCGATTGCAAGCCGGCAGGTCGTAGCCAAGAAAACGCCTCCACCCCCGCCGGTGGCTTTTGCGAAACAACAACAGGCTCTGGCAGCGCATCCCGGACAACCGCTGGCGCGAAGCGAAGTGCAAACGCTGCGACCTGCGGCTGCAGCGGCGGCACGACCCGCGGTAAGGGTTGCGCCTCCCGGCAAACCGGCGACCGCAGCCGTCGGTAAGCCCGGTGCTCCCCCAAGCGCAGCACATCCCGGACAACCAGCGCCAGCGACGAATCAGCCAGCAACTCGGCCGGGGCAACCTGCTCCGGCAGCGAACCAGCCCCCGAATCGACCGGGCAATCCACCGGCAGCGAATGAGCATCCCGCCGAAGCTCCGCCCGCTCAACCGAATCGGCCGGCCGCGCCGCCGAGTCAGCCTGCGCCAGCGCAACCAAATCGGCCAGCAATGAATCCGCCGAACAATCGTCCGGAGACAGCGCCGCCGAATCGCCCAGAACCAACCCAACCTGCAGCGCATCCGGAACCGAACCGGCCAACCGCGCCTCCGCCGAGCCGTCCGCAGCCGAATCAACCGGAGACGAATCGTCCTGAGAATCGTCCTCCAGCGGCGCAGCCGAATAATCGACCCGAGCCTGCACGTCCAAACAATCAACCTCCGCCGAAACCTGCGGCGCCCGCTCCTGCGCCGCGCCCGCAAACGCCTCCGCCAGCCGAGCATCCGCAGCCGCACAATCCGCCTCCAGTTGCTCAGCGGCCCGCGTCCCCGCCACCGGCGCGGACACCACCTCCGGCAACGGCCAAGCCTGCAACGCCTTCAAAGCCGCCCGCGAAACCGCAGACGCCTGAAGAGAAAAAGCGAGAGGAAGAAAAGAAACCGCAGGGGATATAAACCGTGTTTCGAGGCAAGCACGAAGCACCCTGAGTTATCTCAGGGTGCTTTTCTCTTTCATGCGAGTGAAAGTAAAGGAAAGTGATTGGACGCCCGCCATCGCCTGTTCATCGAGGCCCGCTCGCCAAGCAGACAACTCACGTGCTAACGCGAACATCCCGAGGCTCGATTTGGCGAGGGTGCGCTTTCCACGAGAGCGCTAGAGAGTTGGCCGTTTGCCACTATATTGCATCTGTAATATATTGTAATATGTGATTGTTTTCGATGCCTCGACGCTGATCCTTATTGCAAAGATAGAGGCTCTGGACTCTTTTCTGAGCGGCATTGAGTTCAAGGTTGGTATTCCGGTGGAGGTTGAACGCGAGTGCTGTTCTGTCAAGAAGTCGCTCGACGCGCTAATGATTCAAAAAGCGCTGGAAGAGGCGAGAATCCAAGTCATCCCCGTCAAGAACCGGAGACTCGTCGCTAAATTGCGGCAGGACTTTGCTCTGGGCCGTGGTGAAGCGGAGGCCATTGTTCTCGCTCTCACGGAGAGAGCCGGTTTGGTTGGGATTGATGACAAGAATGGGATTAACGCTTGCAAGCTACTCGGCATTACGTTCACTACGGCCATCGGTATCCTGATTCGAATGCACGAGAAAGGACTCCTTACCGCTGGCAAAGCTCTCGCCAAACTTGCGGCGCTCGAAAAGCATGGGCGTTATAAACAATCGATTGTGGCAGATGCCCGACGGAAATTGGAGGCAACGGCATGACCAAGACAATGAGTATTCGAATGGACCGCGAAAATCTGGAATTCTTGACCGAACTGACCAAGGAACAGAGGAGCGACCTGTCGAAAGCCGTGCGCGACATGGTCAGCCGGGGCAGACTTTTGCTGGCGGTGGAACGTTACAAGAAAGGCGAGGCGTCCCTGGGAAGAGCTGCAGAACTCGCCGGAGTCGCGGTGGGACAGATGATGACGATTCTAGCGGAATACGGAGTGGAGAGCAGAATTGAGGACGCGGATTATCTTCAGTCGATTGAAGGTCTGCGGAGGGTCTGGTGAGAGTTGTGTACGCTATCAGATCTCCTAGAACACCACAAGAGTGGTCGGGCACTTAAACGGGCTAGCTCACAAGTTACTAAAGTTCATGCGCTGCGTTCCCCATCGTAACGTCCGCGCGAGTGGGAGTATGCATCATATACATATTAAGAGAGGTCTAACCTACGGTATTTGATTATGAGATCGCTACTCCCCTTAAAGAAAGTACGGTACTTTGCGGCGCACACTGACAGTGATTGCCTAGTTGGCTGCTCCCATGAGCACAAAACAGTTATTTCGGCGGCGGCTTGCATTTCAGCGGTTGGTGGCTATGTGATAGCCATCGATAAGCACGAACTGCGCGCGTTGAACGAGAAAGAAGAGGCGGAATTTCAGCGAGCCAGATACGGGAGCACCGAGCCGGAGAAACTACATCAATCCTCAGGGCTGCTCGTTGCGCATAAATTGGAACCGATGAAATAAGTGGGCCTCGCAGTCTGCGAACCGCCACTTCGCTTGGAGTAAAACTCGCGGGAATTTACTGCAGCGTATGACTCGATGGTCCCGAATCCAATCTGCCGCTGATGTTGTAGCGCTTGAGTTTGCGGTAAAGCGTGGCGCGGCTGATGCCGAGCATGCGGCCGGCCAGGGCTTTGTCGCCTTTCACTTGTTCGAATACGCGCTGGATGGTGGCGCGTTCGATCTCTTCCAAGTCAGTCGTCGAGAGCGGAGCAGATGGCGAGCCCGCAGGCGCATTCAGGGCTGCGCTGGTGAGACTTGAAACCAGGCTGGCCGTGGAGTCTGAATTGAGACGCGACGCGGGCATATTCAGGCCGGCGATGGATGGTGGCAGATCACTGAGGTCGATCAACGATCCATTGCCGAGGGCGACGGCACGCTCCACGCAGTTTTCCAGCTCGCGCACGTTGCCGGGCCAATCGTAGTTCATCAGAGCTTTCATGGCGGCGTTTGAGACGTGCAGATCGGAGCCGGGAGCGTAGCGCTCGCAGAACCAGTTCACGAGCATGGGAATATCGCTGCGGCGCTCGCGCAGGGCGGGGACGTGCACGGTGACGACGTTGAGGCGGAAGTAAAGATCTTCGCGGAAAGTCTTGTTTTTGTACGCGGCTTCGAGATCGCGGTTGGTGGCGGCGATGACACGGACGTCAACTTTCACGCGCTGGTTGCTGCCCACGGGACGCACTTCTTTTTCCTGCAGCACGCGCAGAAGCTTAGCCTGTAATTCCAGTGGCAGCTCGCCGATTTCATCGAGAAAAACCGTGCCTGTGTCGGCGGCTTGAAAGAGTCCCTGCTTGGATTTCAGCGCTCCGGTGAAGGCTCCCTTTTCGTAGCCGAAAAGTTCACTTTCGATCAGCGTCGGTACGAGAGAGCCGCAATCGATGGCAACGAAGGGGCGGTTGGCGAATGCGCCGCGAAAGTGAATGGCGCGAGCGACCAGTTCTTTGCCGGTGCCACTCTCGCCTGAAATCAGAACGGAAGTGCGCGTATCCTTGAGACGGGAAGCCAGGCGCAGAACTTCCTGAATTTTCGCGGACGAGCCCACGATGCCATGCACGGCCGTTTCAGAATCGGTTCGCTGGCGCAGGAATTCGTTTTCTTCCACCAGGCGAACTTTTTCCGCCATGCGGCGCAAGAAAAGCCGGAGCTCTTCGAGTGGGGAAAACGGCTTTGTGATGTAGTCGTACGCACCAAGCTTCATCGATTGCACAGCGGTTTCGATGGAGCCGTGTCCGGTCATGAGCGCTACTTCGGTGCGCGGCACAATCTTCTTAACCTTCTCCAGAAATTCGAGCCCAGACATATGCGGCATGACCATGTCGCTGAGGATCATGTGAACCGGCTGCTCTTCAAGCAGCGTAAGGGCCGATTCGCCACTCTCGGCTTCGAGGCAGATGAAGCCGAGGGCCTCGCCCACGGTGACGCAGAGCTTTCTGATCGTCTGCTCGTCATCGACAATCAACAGACGGATGCGGAGTTCTTCACTGTTAAGACTGGGCTTCATCAAAGCGGGCTTCAGAGTGGAGTTGCTGGGCACGTGGCTCATCGGGCTTTCCCCATCGTTTTTTCAACAGCGGAGATAAGATCCTGCACACGGAATGGCTTCTCAAGGTAGAGAGCGCCGATCCTGCGCAAGGTGCTGACGGTTTCTTCGTTGGCATAATCCCCAGTGATGATGACGACTTTGTGGACAAGGTCGGGACGATTGGCGGTAATCCAGGCATGCACTTGCGCGCCATCGACGCCACCGGGTGTGCGCATGTCAGACACGACGCCGAGAAATTTTCCTTTTTCGAGCAGGCGCAGAGCCTCGGCACCGGACTCGATGCACACGACGCTATATCCATTGCGCTCGAGCGTGGCGCTGACCAGAGCCATAATCGAAGGCTCGTCTTCGATAAGCAGAACAGGTAAGGGCGCGGGTTGGAAGGCTGAGGTCGTCATGGTTGAGTCACTCCTGCGGCCACACCGAGAGAAACGGTGTGCGGGGCTGTGGGAAAGCGGACGATGAAGGTGGCTCCCTGGCCATCGGAATTGTTGTGGCAGAGAATCTCGCCTCCGTGTTCTTTCACGATGCCGTAGCAGATGCTGAGGCCAAGGCCGGTGCCTTTCCCGACTTCTTTCGTGGTAAAGAAGGGATCGAAGATGCGATCGGGATGAGAAATGCCGTAGCCGTTGTCGCGAAAAGAAACTTCGACCGCATCGCCGGCCTTGGTGGTCATAATCTCGATGCGCGCGGGACGGCCGGCTTCGTGCACGGCGTCGTAGGCGTTGTTGATGATATTGAGGAACACCTGCTGCAACTGGTGCGCATCGCCGATAACGTCGGGGAGATCTTCATCCAGGGTTTCAACGATGTCGACGCCGTGACTATTGAAATCGTAAGAGCGCAGTTGAATGGTGCGGCGCAGGATCAGATTGAGCTGCACGGCATTACGCTGCGGCGGCATCTGGCGGGCGAAGCTGAGCAAGTTCTGCACGATCTGCTTGGTGCGCTGCGCTTCCTGCAGGATTACGCGCAAGTCCTTCCTGGCATTTTCTGGAATCTCGGGATTCTCCATGAGCAGATCGGCAAATCCGAGGATTGCGGTGAGTGGATTGTTCACTTCGTGAGCGACGCCAGAAACTAACTGTCCCACGGCGGCCATTTTCTCGGCATGCACGAGCTTGTCGCGTAGCTCAGCGGAGTCGGTGATATCGGTCATTACCACAACGATACTTGTGATATTTTCCCGCTCATCGCGCATCGGGCTGAGATTGACGGAGAAGTGTCCGGCGTTGCCGTTGCCCCGCATGATCTGCAGCTCAAGATTGTCGACCTGGCCGCCGCGAAGAATGGCTTGCAGCGCATCTGCCAGCGGCCGCACATAGCCGGGAGCGGCCAACTCTAGCAGTGGGCGCCCGAGAAGTTCGCGCTGCTCGAATCCCGCTTCATACCAGCGGCGGTTGGCGTAGCTGATCAGGCCCGCGGTGTCGGCGACAAGAATCAGGCTCTGAGTATTGCTGAGAATTTTCCCGGAGAAGTCGCGCTCGCGTTGCAACTCCGATTGAAAGTTATGCAGGCCGGTCACATCTAACATGAGGCCACGAATCTGCAGCAAACGGCCAATGTGGTCATACATGCCGAAGGCATTGATCAGAACATAAATTGGAGATCCGTTTTTGCGGCGAAGCGTGGCCTCGAAATTCCGCATGTAGCCATCTTTTTCCATGGCCTCGGAATGAATCTTGCGCTGTTCGGGAGAAAAATAAATCTGAGTGGGAATATCTACCTGCAAAAGCTCTTCCCGGCTGGAATAGCCAAGCATGGCGACCAGCGCATCATTCACCTCAATGAAGCGGCCCTCCGGAGTACTGAAAAACAGTCCTTCCTGAATATTGTCGAAGAGCTCGCGGTAGCGGCGCTCGGCCTCGCGACGGTCGGTAATATCTTTGAGAACGTGAATGGTCTGCAGGCTTTCGCCGGAAGCGCCATGCACGCGCGAAGTCGAAACCAGGTAGACGCGATCCAGGGCAGGATGAACGAACTCGTCCGCATCCCCTCCCATCGAGCGGCAAAATGGGCAGGAATAGAGCGTAGCCTCGCTGGTCAGTGCGAGCAGGGCGCGCATGTTAACCCCGATTAGCGCGCTGGGGGCGACGCCGATCATGGCTGCGAGGGAACGGTTGACGCGAAGCACTTTGTCGGTCTCATCGTGAACCACGATGAGGTCCGTGATGGCATCGAAGATTTCCAGCCAGTGGCTGTTCGCTTGTTCAATGCGAGTGAACAAGCGGGCATTTTCCAGCGCCACGGCGGCGTGACTGGCAATCGCCTCGAGCAGGTCGCGGTCTTCCGCGGTGAGCGGTCGGCCGCGTCCTGAAAGAAAAAGCAAACCTGAAAGCTCCTCATTGGGTCCGGTTAGGCGCACGGCCACACAGTCGGCCCAGTCCAGGCTTGAGGCTAGTTCGGAGCCGAGCAATTCGCTAGCAGAACCGGAAATGATTGCACCCGGCTGGTTGACCATGAACTGCGCTACGGCGCGAGCGAAGCACTGTTGCAACGCCTCCTCGTCGGCACGGTTGTCGATAACACGGACTTCAGCTGTAAGATTGCGCCTGACAAGAGCCTGTCCAACGTCGGCGTCGCTGATCGGTTCGTTGCTGGAGCGGCCCGGTTGAATATGCTCTGCCGGAGTCTGGTGCAGAATGGGCTGAGAGGGTAGATGGACAGCAACGTTGTAGAATCGACCTCCGTGCAGTTGCACGAAGGCGCCTGCGCTCGCGCCCGCGAACTCCACCGCTCGCTCGATGAGCTTTCGGGCGAAATCGGGCAAGTGCAGCACGCCGTCAATCTCTCGCGCCAGCTGCAGCAAGATGTCCGAACGCCTGCGGTTCAGCTCGGATTGGTGCAGGTTATGCGCAACTTCGAGCACCACGGAAACCTGGGCAGCTAAAGCGCGGGCGCGGCGAATATCCTCACGCGAGATTCCGGTTCCGTCGAGACGGTCGAGCACGCCGAACATGCCCAGCACTTGCCCATCTGCGCCCAGCAGCGGAACCGACAGCAATTGCCGCGCCTGGTACTGGGCGATTACGTCGAGATTGGCGCCGGGCATTTTGTTGAGATCGTCCGACCAGAAAACCTCTTTGGCCCGCAAGGTACGCGTCCCGATGCCTTCCGGGAAAACGGCGTCAATGCGCTGTGCGACGCCGTTTTTCACGCCGTAGCGCACGCGAAACTGTCCGTCTTCAACTAATGCGATAAAGGATCGGCCAAAGCCGAGAAAATCTGCGGCACGCCCCACGAACGCCTGCAAAAAATGTTCGAGGTTGCCGCTGGAGCTGAGCTCGGAAGAAATCTCGAGCAACTGATGAAGTTCACGAGCCTGGTCCTGGGCTGTGGCGCAGAGTTCGGCGTGAGCCACCGCGACCGCACCGAAGCCAGCAATGGCCGACACTAGCGACTTCTCCTCCGCGGTAAAAGCTGAATCGGAACGAGGATAGACGAGGATCGCACCCTGGGTGCGCGCCGTGCGGAAGGGCGCGGCAATTAACACTCCTGGAGAAACTAGGCTGCCGAGTGAATGCAGATCGCTGCTTATGGAGATGGTGATCGCCTCTCCAGCGGAAACCGCGCGTTGCGCTAAATCGGCGGCGAAGCGAATGGTCTGGCGATCATGGCCGGCACGCACGGAGTTCGCCAACTGCGGAGTTTCAGCGGATACGGCGCGCAGTTCAAAAGGCCCCTCACGGCGCAGGAGTATCGACACCAGCCGTGTCCGCAAAAGCAACCGAAGCCGATCGGCAAGCGCCTCAATCACCGAAGCGACATCCGGAGTTCCGTGCAGAGCAGTGGCGACTTCAGCCAGGATTTCAGCCCGGCGATGCTCCTCACGCGACGCCTCGCCCAGCCGCGTGGCTTCGAGCAGGCTGCCCATTTGTCCAGCCAGAATGGTAGCTTTCGCGGCGAGATCCTCGTCGAAAAACACTTCTTCGGAATCGTGCAGAAAGGTCGCCGCGCCGATCACTTCGTCAAACACCACCAGGGGCGCGGCCATCAGCGAGCGTGCCTCGAACTGTTGCGCCAGCGGAAATTTCACAGACTGCACTCGATTCACGAAAATCGTCCGGCGGTTGCGCACGGCATCGGCGGTCACGGCGCTCTGCCGGGAAAGCAAGCGCATGCCGGGAAAACTCGCAGCCATCTTGCCATCGGCTTGCTCGCCGATGAGTTCATCGCCGGGATGACGCCGCCAGAAGTAAACCCCGCTGACCTGGAAAAACTCACGAGTGGCATGACAGAAAAGCTGGATCAACGAAGCGGAGTCGGCGCGCTCCGCGGCCTTGCCGGCAATTCGCAAAAGGAGTTTCTGAAACGCTTCGTCGGAATGAGACGAGGACTGGCTATGCGGCGACGTCGTCGATTTTCCTTCGGGAATGTTCAGAGCGCCACCGTTCGTCGCAACAGCGTTTTTGCAATTCTCACAAGTGATTGAATCTAATGGAAAACTATCCCGTTATCTCAATTTGAGTCAAGCGAAATGCAAGGAGGGTGCCTAAGTGTGAATCCCGATAAAATCTGGCCTCGCGTATCTCAGTTTGAGAATCGGTGACCTGAGACGCCGAATGTGAGACGGTCCTAATCCCGAAACCGGATGGTCGCCAAATGCGGAGTCTTGGAGTAAGTCTTTATTTTGCCGATATATCCCCCGTATGACTTTGGTTTTTTCAAAAGCTTACGCGTGGCCACGGCGTTGCTCCAACGCGAGTACCAGTTTTGTTTCCAAGGAGGAACTGTGTCTTTGCGGCGGGTGGGGGCGGTAGTGGTTGTGCTGGCGTTGTCGGCCGGAACGGGAACGACAATGCTTGGAGCGCAGACTACTCAGAGCGATGCGCAGGGCGAAATCTCTCGCAAAGTTAAGAGCAAGGTGCCAGCGGTATATCCCGAGCTGGCTAGGAAGATGAACCTCACCGGTACGGTAAAGATTGAAATCGTAGTGTTGCCCAACGGCACGGTGAAGAACGCAAAAGTTGTCGGCGGGCATCCGGTATTGGCGAATGCGGCGCTGGAAGCCGTCAAGAAGTGGCGCTTTGAACCGGCGGCGGTGGAAAGTTCGGGCGTGGTGGATTTCAAGTTCGAAGCTCACCCGTAGTAAAGCAAGCACTACATGGGAGCCGACCAGATCAATAGCGGCGGCGTAGGGCAGACAGGCCGGGAGGAAACGGCATGACGATTGGCAAGAAGCTATACGTAAATTTCGGAATCATCCTGAGCATGGTGGTGGTGCTGTTCCTCGTCAACCTGCTTGCGGTGCAGCGCGAACACGCGGCCAAGGCTGCGGCCACATCGTCGCTGCAGTTGGCCGAGACCACCAATGAAGTGCGCTTCCAGATGATGCAGAATCGCCTTTATCTCAGCAACTACCTGCTGAGCGGCGACACTCGCGAAGTGGACCACATGAATGAGGGAATGCGCACGCTTGGCGAAAAACTCGGAGAGGGCCGGTCTCTGGCCAACTCCGAGCAGGAGCGATCTGCACTATCGAAGGTCGAACAACTGGAGCAGGCCTGGGGCAAGGAGTTCGCGCAGCCGCTGATCGACAAACGTAAAGACGTGGATTCCGGCAACGCGACCGTCGCTGAATTGCAGATTTACTATCTTCAGAAAGATGCCTCCTCTTGGGTAAAGAATTCTACCGACGCACTTGACGTAGCCGATGGCGAAAACCGGAAGCTGGTCGAAGCCCGGCGAAAATCAGATGAGACCGCCAGCGCCCTTACGATTATGTTTTCCGTAGTGAGCACGCTGCTGGCCCTGGGCGTGGGCCTGGTGGTCGCCTTCACCACCGCGAAATCCATTACCGGGCCGTTGAATAACCTGATGACGGTTTCGCGGCAGATTGGCGACACCGGCGATCTTGAAAACACATCCGAGTTCCTGAATCGACTGCAACGCGACCGCAATATCAAAACCCAGCGCGAGGATGAGATCGGCGAACTGGCACGCAGCTTCTCGCAGATGGTCACTTACCTGAAAGAGATGGCGGGCGTCTCCGAGTCGATTGCTGGAGGAGACCTCAGGATTGAGGTCAAACCACGTTCCACTCGCGACACGCTGGGCAACGCCTTCATGAAGATGGTGGAAGGCCTGGCGCGCCTGGTTCGCAGCGTGCGCGACGCCTCGGCGCAGGTGGCCAGCGCCAGCGGACAGGTGGCCAACGCATCGGATGATTCGGCCAAAGTCGGCCTGCAGGCTTCCTCGGCCATCGATGAAGTCACCAGCACCATGCACGAGATGAGCGTGAACGTGCAGAACATGGTGAAGAGCACGCAGTTGCAGGCCTCAAGCGTGAGCGAGACCTCGGCATCGATCGACCAGATGGTGGCGTCCATTCAGCGTGTGGCCGATACGGCCAAGGTTCTGCTCGACATCTCCAACCGCTCGCGCGAAGAAGTGCACAGTGGCATTACCACCATGGAAAAAGCCACCGACGGTCTGAATCGCATTAATGCCACCATCACCAGCTCCGGAGAAATCATCGGAGCCCTGGGACAACGCGCCGACGACATCGGAAAAATCATCGAGGTCATCGACGACCTGGCGGAACAAACGAACCTACTCGCACTTAACGCCGCTATCGAAGCGGCTCGTGCCGGCGAACATGGATTGGGCTTCGCAGTAGTTGCCGACGAAGTCCGCAAGCTTGCGGAAAAATCGGCGCAATCGACCAAGGAAATTTCCGAACTGATCCAGAGCATTCAGAAGGAAGCGCGCAAGGCCGTCGAGAACATGGATCGCTCGACTGGAATCGTGAACGAAGGCCTGGATCTCGGCGGAGAGCTGAACGCCGCGCTACGCAAAATTTCGAACGTAGTCACCGAAGTTTACAAGTTTGCCCAGGAAATCGGTGCGGCCACCAATGAACAGTCGCATGGCTCGTCGCAGATTGCGCGGGCAACCACGCGGCTGAACGAAATCACCCACGAAATCAACTCCGCAGTGGAAGAACAAGCCTCGGGTGCGCAGGCCGTGGTGAAAGCCATGGAGCGGATGCGCGAACTGGTGCAGCAATCAACCTCGGGATCGACCGAGCTGGCGGCTTCAGCCGAGCAGATGTCGAAGATGTCGCGCGGCCTGCTCGACTTCATGGACCGCTTCACGCTCGACGAGTCCGCGAGCGCGCTGCACCCAGCACTAGAAGACAAAACGCACAATGCACGGCGAGCGGCGGCGGGATCGCGCTACTAACGACGATTCGCTACTGAGAATCGGGACAGCGATGAGCACTGAACTCCATATCGTGGGCTTCCAGATCGGGCGCGAAACCTATGGCGTACCGATCGCTTCGCTGCATGAGATCGTGCGCGTGCCGGAGATCACCGCGGTGCCTGATGCGCCTGACTATCTCGAAGGCGTGATTAATCTGCGGGGCAAGATCGTTTCCGTGATGGACTTGCGCAAACGCTTTGGTCAGAAGCAGGCCGCACTGAAACGACAGAACCGGATTCTGGTCGTCGAGCACACGGGCCGGCTGGCTGGACTGATCGTCGACTCGGCGTCAGAAGTAGTGAAGATTCCGGTTGGGGATGTGGAAGCTCCGCCCGCCATATTCCAGGAAGGTGGGCTCAACTGCGTCACCGGATTGGCCAAAGTAAAAGGACGTTTGATCGTGTTACTCGACATGGGAAAGTTGTTGGCCCCGGCCAGTCTGTTACAGCAGAAGGCGGCCGCTGAAAGCAAGCCGGCGAAAGCCGAGGCGCGAGGCGCTGCCGGCCGATGAGCCATAACGCAGGCGGGCGGTTGAATCGCGGGCGCGGGGAACGAGAGAAAGTATGAGTACATCCGGAGCGGCACCGGCTCCTATCTTGACGGAAGCGGAACTTCGACTGCTGCAAGCGCTTGTTTATCAGGAGTGCGGCATGCATTTCGACGAACGCCGCACCCATTTTCTGCAGGATCGGCTGCTGCGCCGCCTGCGCGAGTGTCACGCCGATTCCTTCTATTCTTACTACCGTTTGCTGATCAGCCAGGAAGGCAAAGCGGAGCTGGCCAAGCTGGTAGAAAATCTGACGGTCAATGAAACCAGCTTCTTCCGGCACAAAGCTCAACTCGACCTGTTTCAGAAATACATTCTGGAAGACATGCTGAAGCTGAAGCAGTCGCATCGCGAGTACTCGGTGCGGATCTGGAGCGCAGGCTGCTCTACGGGACAAGAAGCCTATACGCTTGGCATGATGGCCGCCGACACCCTCGCCTATTACTACATGCGTAATCCGCTGCCCGTTGAAATTTCTCTGCCAAAGCCGCTGATCCCGCCTCCGTGGCGGGTCGAGATTCTGGCCAGCGACATCAGTTATTCCGTGCTGCGCGCCGGACAGGAAGGAACGTACAGCGAGCATCAGATGGCGACGGTGGATTACGGCTTCCGCCTGCGTTACTTCGATAAAGTCGGCGAGCGTTATGCCATCAAGAAACCTCTGAAAGAAATGGTGCACTTCGACTTTCACAATCTGAAAACGGAATACCTGCCGCAGCGTAACGACGTGATCTTCTGCCGGAACGTGATGATGTACTTCGACGAAGCTGAACAGAAGCGGCTGGTCGAAAAGTTCTACCGCTGTCTGAATCCGGGCGGCTATCTATTCGTGGGCCACGCGGAAAGTCTGCTGGGGCTCACCGAGAAGTTTCGCATGATCCACCGCGACAGTGGCACGGCGTATCAGCGGCTTGAGGTGCAAGAGTGACCAATCCTCCCGATGACCGCGGAGCGGAACTGCGCGAGCTGTTTTTTGAAACGTCGCAGGAACTGCTGCAGGCGTTGAACGAGGAATCTCTCAAGCTGGAGAAAAATCCCGGCGATGAAGAAATTGTGCGTTCGATCCGCCGCACGGTTCACACGCTGAAGGGGGACTCAGCGGCCTGCGGATTGCGTGAGTTGAGCGAACTGGCGCACCACTTCGAGGATGCGCTTTCAATGGATGCCGCCGCGGGGCACGGGGCGCTGGCCGAAATCTCTCTCGCCGCAGCGGACGTGTTTACCGCTATGCTCGCGGCGTATCACTCCGGCAGCCCGATGCCGGCGACCAAAAGTTTGCGACAAAGAATCGACGAACTGACAGCTGCTCCGGCCACCAAGAAGACGCGGCGCAAGAAAAAATCCGCGGGCTCGACAACCCAGTCCAGTAAAGACTGGACCGAGGCAGAAAAGTTCGCAATCGCGCAAGCGCAATTCGCAGGTCTTGGACTCTACGACGTCGTCGTAAAAATCGATCCCCACTGCACCATGCCGATCGCGGCGCGGCAATTGATTCAGAACGCGATCGGCGAAATCAGTCAAGTTCTTGTAGTGCGGCCGGATGCGAAATCCCCTGCGGCTTCGAAGCATGTTGAGTTCGTGCTCGCCAGCGCGCAAAGCGAAGCACAAATTGCCGCACGATGCCACATTCCAACCATCGCCAGCGAATGCAGCGTCACCATAATCCATGCTGCCTCACCATCGAAAACCGCTGAAAAAGCCACCAAGAATTCCGCCGACGAGCCAGTAGCGTCAGTTCCGAGCGAAACAGATTTGACGAGTTCTGCCCCTACACCTGTATTACCGGCTCAAGTTGCACCGGGATCAGCAACGGCCGCCCCAGCGGAGCTCGCGCCCCAGGGTTTCACGGAAAATATCTTGCGCGTGGAAGCTGGGAGAATCGACAGCGTTTTGAACTTGGTCGGCGAACTCATCATTGGCAAATCGATGTTGCAGCAGGCCTTGAACGAATTTGCCCAGCGCTTTCCTAAAGAACCCTTACGCGGCAAGTTCGCAGACGCGATGGGCTTCCAGGCGCGGGTGTTGAATGATCTGCAGCGCTCGGTGATGAAGATCCGAATGGTGCCGGTGGATCAACTGTTCCGGCGCTTTCCCCGCATCGTGCGAGATGTGGCACGGCAGTGCGGGCGCGAAGTAGATCTGGAGCTGTGCGGACAGGAGACTGATCTGGACAAGGGCATCCTCGATGCGATTGCCGAGCCTTTGACGCATCTGGTTCGCAATGCCGTCAGCCACGGCATCGAATCGCCCGAAGAGCGCCAGCGGCTGGGCAAGTCTCCGCGTGGCAACATCCGGTTGAACGCCCATCATCAAGGGAATCAGGTGGTGGTCGAGGTAAGTGACGACGGACGCGGCATCGATTCCCAGAAAATTCGCACCAAAGCGATTGATCTAGGATTAATCACAGCAGCGGAAGCTGGACGTTTAAGCGAAGCCGAATCTCTGGAGCTGATCTTCCGGCCGGGATTCAGCACTGCCGAAGTGGTGACCGAGGTTTCCGGTCGCGGCGTCGGAATGGATGTAGTCCAGAGCGTTCTGCATCGGCTTAAAGCAACCATTCACATTGAGACTCGCGCCGGCCAGGGCACAACCTTCCGGCTGAAACTGCCGCTTACGCTTGCGATTATCAAGGCGCTCTTGTTCTGGGTGGAGCAACGGCTCTACGCCATTCCACTGAACGCGGTGAACCAGATTGCTCGTACGCGGGAATCCGAAGTCCATCAGGTCGACAACTATGAAGTGTTGCAGTTACGCAATCAGGTGCTGCCGTTGTTGCGCCTGGGACGCCCACCCGCGCCCGATGGCGACCGGCACGCGATCAAACTGTTTGTTCTGGTAATAACGGTTGGCGAAAAGAAATATGGTTTGATCGTCGACGCCTTGGAAGGTGAAGAAGAGTTGGTGATTAAAGCGTTGGACGACCAAACTTTCTCCACCGATCTGGTGAACGGCGCTTCGATTCTGGGGGATGGAAAAGTCGTGCTGATTCTGAATCTGCTGGCAGTCGTGGAACACATTTCGCGCTCGCGTCCGCAAGACGCTGGGCTGACCAGCAGCGGTCTGCTGCTGAACGAGAGTGATCGTATGCGGCTTGCTCTGGGCGCAGCCGGAGGCCACGCATGAGCAACAATATGGATACGAACAAAGTGCGCGTGCTCGTCGTGGATGATTCGGCGCTGATGCGCAAGCTGATCCCGCAAATGCTCGACGCCGATCAGTCGATCCAGGTTGTGGGCACGGCCATGGACGGAACCTTCTGCCTGAAGAAGATCGAGGAGTTGCGGCCGACCGTAGTGACTCTCGATCTGCAAATGCCGGGCATGAACGGTATCGACACGTTGAAAGAAATCATGCGGCGTCATCCGATGCCGGTGATTGTGGTCAGTTCGCACTCTACGGAAGGCGCCTCGATCACGCTGAAGGCATTGGCACTTGGCGCTTTCGATTTTGTCGCCAAACCGCAGGATGCTTCGGGGCATATGGTGGAGACAGCCAAGGAATTGATCGCCAAGATCAAGGCCGCCGCTGTAGGCAAGATTGTCCGTCCCGGAATATTACCGGGATTGGCGCCTCGCCCTGAAAAGATCTCGACCGCAAAATCCTCGCCACCACCCAGCAGAACAGTCGCGATCGGCATTTCGACTGGAGGGCCGCAAGCGCTCGAATTCCTGCTTCCACAGTTGCCGGCAGACTTTCCCGGATCGATTCTCGTGGTGCAACACATGCCCGAAAACTTTACCGATATGTTTGCCCGCCGTCTCGACGAACTGTGCGCTCTGCGAGTGAAGGAAGCGCGGTCGGGGGACACGCTGCAGGCAGGACGCGTTCTGGTTTGTCCCGGTAACCGGCACATGAAAGTAAAGCGGTTGGCCATCGGAGACGTTGTGGTTCTGAACGACGAGGAGCGGGTTAACGGCCACCGTCCCAGCGTGGACGTGCTGTTTAACAGTGCGGCTGAGGAATTTGGCTCGCAGGCAATCGCTGTATTGATGACCGGTATGGGCGACGATGGCGCGCAGGGTCTAGGCGAGGTAAAAAAGGCCGGCGGAATGACGATCGCGCAGAATGAAGAATCCTGCGTGGTTTATGGCATGCCGAAGGCGGCCGTCGAGCGCGGATATGCCCGGCGGGTGATGGCTTTGGACGTGATTGCAGCCACTTTGCAAGCGCTTTGTGGACGCAACGAAGGCCATGGACTGAGCGGCGGGGCAGGGCAAACAGCCCGCGCCGGCCGCTGAAAACTGATCTTCTGACGAGGGGTTTCTAATGCGGTTTGGTGACCTGAGTCATCTGGCAGGCGGGTAACCGCCGTGTTGAAATGTAGAGGGAGGGTGTTATGGAGCAGTTCGCAGCAGTCAAACGCAGCAAGGACGGCCAACCGGTTCGCTACCTGATCGTGGACGATTCCGTGTTCGCGCGCAAGAACCTGGCTCGCATGATCGAGACTTTCGGCGGGCAGGTCGCAGGCGAGGCCGGCGACGGGCTCACCGCGATCAGCGAATTCGACCGCACTCATCCCGACATCGTGCTGATGGACATCACCATGCCGCAGATGGAGGGCATCGAAGCCGCCGAGAAGATCGTGCAGTCGCATCCCGAAGCCCGCATCGTGATGGTGTCTTCCGTGGGCTACCAGGAGAATATTGTAGCCGCGCTGCAGCGCGGAGCGCGCCACTTCGTGCAGAAGCCAGTGAAACCAGAAGTGCTGTACGAGGTCATCAAGTACGTGATGGGAGAAGACGGCGCCGTGGCCACCGCGGCGGGCGCGGGAGTTTAATCGCATGAAGATGGAGCTGATTCAGCCTTTCATCAATGCGGCCGACGCGGTTTTGTCGCAAGGCCTGCATTGCACCACGAAGGTGGACAGCCTTTCGATGGAAGAAGACGGCTATCGCCGCAAGGGTGTCGCCGGCATGGTGGCGCTTTCGGGCGACGTCGAGGGCCGCATCATTCTCGACCTCGAGCCGCAGACCGCGCTGCGCGTGGCCAGCCATTATGCGGGCGCAGAACTGCCCGAGTCCGATGAACTGATTAAAGAAACCATCTTTGAACTGGCGAACCAGGTTGTCGGCAACGCCGTCTCCGCGCTGAATGACCAGGGTTTCCACTTCCGCGTCCATCCGCCGCTGCTGCTCACTTCGAATGAAGGCGACAAGTCCAGCGAAGACGTCGAGGCCCTGATGATCTGCTTTGAAACCTCTCTCGGCAACGTATTCATGAACGTCGCCCTACGCTATAACAAACGCCGCCTGGCCGACCACGCCGTCGCGCGAGGGTAGAAAGCAGCTGCCGCTTCCCTGCTGTCAGTTTCCAGTGAAGACAGGCAAATAAAAATGCACCAGCAGCCGAAGCATCTCAGATGTTCATCCTCGCCTGTTCCATTGGCGTTTCCGTTTTTGCGGGCGTGCCGGGTAATCTGCGGCGATGTCTTAGCTCCGTAGTTCTGGAGTAGGCCCGGCCCACGCGGATGATTACTCGGCCTCGAACCCACCTCGCGACTTCCCACCAACCGTAGGACCAGAGGGATTTTCCATCACTGTGGAGGTTGCGGCCCCTCTGCTTCCTTCTCTGAAGGAATGCTTGTTTCACTTCCGCCCGCTCTTGCGACAGTTTCTTTTTTACTTCGGGTTTTGCGTTTTTTGATAATGCCACAGGCCGTTTAGTCTTCTTTGCGGACGTTGCACGCATTTTATCCTCCTCCCCTTATGTTAACGAGCATTCGCAGAAACGTCTCAGCTTCAGCCAAGCTGACGGTTTCTCTGAAGGTGGGCGCGAATATCCCACCTAAATCGCCTGTCAGTTGGGTTACCCCTCGCGAGTTTCTGCCCGCCCAGTGGAATTGGACGCGGGTGGCCTTGAGAATGGCGCTGTCGAGGACAGAGACGAGGCGAGTGCTGATCGAATGCTTTGCCAGATCGATTCCCACAAAAAAGAATGACAGCGCGGCCGTCCCCGTGGAGAGTAGAGTCAAGAACTTGTCAACGTTATATCCCTTAGGACTAGAGGCTAGGTTGAGCAGTTTTGTCTTCACGTCGACGAGCAAATGAGCGTCAGGCAGTTCGAATTCCAGGTCCTGGACACCGTGCACATTGCCCGAGCGCGTGATGATCTGTTCAATGGAGTTGCCGCGCTCGTTAACGTTGTCTGTTTCCCCGGCAAGTAATATTGCGTCGCGTTCCAGTTCGACGATCTGACTGAGGGCCTTTTGAATGTTTAGGTACTCAGGGCACCCGGATATTCGGCTTGCCAAGGCAGGGGCGGCCTCGATGTTGGAGATCTGCGCCGCCGACGGATCGAATCGAACACCCGTTGGAGCGATCGCTGTGGTCGCCTCTACAAGTCTTATCAGGTTCTCGTCCCAAGTGAACTCGCCGTGTATCGAAAAGAGTTTTTCGAAATTGCTTGGGCAATTTCGAATACCCTCAAAATCCCGTATGATGTCGTGCCCGAGAAAACTACCCTTCACGTTGTCAATTCTGAGCTGATGAGAGCTGTGGCTGACCTTCTTCAGAAAAGTGGCATTTGCAAGCAGGAATTCCACATCCTTCGGTCGCACAATACAGATGATGAGCGGCATCTTGTCGTAGGTGGCGAGTGCTGATAACGAAAGAACAGTATTGGAGAATGACGGCCCCTTTGCAGTCGAAAAGCGAATAGCGAAGTCAGAGCAGTGGTATACCTTGCGGGAAAGTTTCAGATTGAACCGTAAAGCGGTAGCTGAGGCAATCTTGTCTTTGGGAAAGCCGGGATTTTTCTCTTTAATGCCGCGAATGAACTGAATCACTTCCAAGATCGAGAGCGATTTGGTTCCGTTCATCGGCTTCGTCAGTTCGTCCGGGCTGTACGCCCAAAGAGTTGCGTTCCCAGAAAATGCCGTCCGCCAAGCCCTGAACCCTGCCGTCCACCTCAGCCAGTTCTAGCCGCCGCTCGGTAAGCAAGCAATATTCTTCGTTGATGTCGATGCCAAGGAATCTTCGGCCCAATTTCTTGGCTACAACGGACGTCGTTCCGCTCCCAAGGAATGGATCTAATATGAAATCATTCAGGCACGAACTCGCAAGCACAATCTTGGCTACTAATTTTTCGCTCTTTTGAGTCGGGTGGTCAGTATTCTCGGGCATTGACCAGAATGGGACCGTTATGTCGGTCCATATATTTGACGGATGCGTGTCCCGAAAGCCCCCGTTCTCGGTGCTTCTCCAGTCCTTGGGTGAGCCATCGGCATTGCGATAGGGCGCAATCACCTTGCGCCGAAGTTTGACGGCCTCGACATTGAAGGCGTATTCCTCTGACATAGTGCAGAACCAAACATCTTCACTTGAGTTCTTCCAGTTGCTCTTTGCACCCCTTCCCTTTTCGCGCTCCCATGTGATTCTATTGCGAACAATGAAGTGTTCCGACGCGGCCTCGTAGATTGAGACCGAGGATAGCCAGTCGCCGCAAATGTAAACGGACGCTGTTTCCTTCAGCAGCGGCTTCAGACGAACTATCACCTCATTGAGCCAGTGCGTGTAGTCGCTCACGGCCCGCTTGGAGAACTTCACACCGTGAAAATCCTTCGACAGGTTATAAGGCGGATCCAAAACTAGTAGGTCAACGAATGCTCTCGGCAGAGACCTAGCAACGTCGAGACAGTTGCCGTGAATTGTTCCGCACAGCAGTTTTCCCCCTCGCACTACGTCCGCGACGGCGATCAGGCTCCGTCGCAGCCTAGTCCTGTCCGCGGGGTTCAAGAACGTCGTCCGGTTTCGGCCGGCGCGTTGCTTCGGTTCTTGCTTAGACAGTTGGAGTGCCGCTTGAGCCATAGTTAGGTTCTCCGCTCGCGAAACTTTTGCTTTAGTTGAACGATAAGGCGATCATTCAGCGAAAGTAAAGCGAAAATTGGTGTTTGGCTCGAACTATTGGGCTGGTTTGTTCCAGAAGCGTAACACGCTCGCTTGCGAACTCGCAATGTCTCGGGAAGGCAGCGCGCGAGTGGAAGAGGACTAGCTAGGGCGCGGGCAGAGATGCTTCGACTGCTCTTGCATGACGGAGGGATCGGGAGTGTAAGGCGCGGCTGAAGCCGCGCACTTTCAAAAACCGGTCGGGTTTTACGGCACGTCTGAAGGTCGTACCCTTCCCGATCCTTCGAGCCAGATGCGGTGCATTCATTCGCCGCCGCCCTTCGACCTACTCAGGCAGGCTCTCGGGGCTGCGGTCATAACCGATGGGGAGTAAAAATCCCCACCCTCGTACTCCGGCCTCAGAGAAGCGGGTAGGGATGCTTCGACTGCGTGGGATTGTCCTGCGGACAATTCCACTTCGACTGCATGACAGGGCATGACAAGCCTAGGGGAACAATGGGGTAGGGCTTGTTACTGCGGAATCTTCGGCGGGGTCCGCGATCATTCTTAGCTCGGGATACTTCTCGATCAGGGTGGGCGGGGCCAGGACACGCTGGCCGCTGATCATCGACTTCAGCTCCAGAGCATTCACGCCGGCTTTGCTCTCGAAGTGATTGTTGGTGATCACATAGGTCGCCTGCGCGCGGGCAGCGATGCTGGTGATTTTTTCTTTCCAGCCTGCCAGCTCTTGCTGGCTGTAGAGATAGTTGTAACGGTCGTTGCGATTGTCGGAATCGGAACCTTTATCGGCAAACCAGTGCTCGTAATTGCGGCCATGCAGGCGGACATATCCGATGGCTGAGGTCACATGTTCAGTGGGCTTAAGCGAGCGGCCGAGCACAGGCTGGTCGATGTTGCAGAAGCCGACATTCATCTGCGCGAAGGCGGCGAGAGTTTCAGCGTCGTTCCAACTGGAGTGGCGTACTTCGACCACGCGGGGATATTCGATGAACTGGCGCAGCAGGCGTTCGAGATATTCACGGTTGAGCGAAGTATTTTTGAACGACACGGGAAACTGGATGAGTAAAGCGCCGAGGCGTCCTTCGCCGGCGAGGGCGTCGAGGCCTTCGCGAGTGCGGGCTTCGTCTTCGTCGCTGGGACGGATGGTGGCGGCGGAAGTAGGCTCCATCACCGCGATGGGTGAGTGCGTGAAAGCGCGATAGAGCTTGGCGGTAAACAGAAATTTGGGATTCACCGCCGCGACCTTGCGGCACCAGAGCTTGGCCCACTCCGGCTTCAGCGGTCCGTAGAACGACGTGTTGATTTCCGTGGTATCGAAGAAGCGCGCCAGATACTCCAGCGGATGCTGCTTGCGGCGCTGCATGCCCGAAGGATAGAAGATGCCGTCCCAATCTTTATAAGACCAGCCAGCGGTGCCGACGCGGACCTTATGTGGATCGATCTGGTTCGATAGACCCTGGGGTGAACGACCCTGGGATGAACGAGCTGAGGCTGAGGATTCCATGCGCGGAACCGCAGACGGTGGACAAGGGCAAGGTTAGCACAGGACTGCCCTGAAAACGGTGCCAGACAAATCTGACGAAGTGGATTCTTGCGGCAGACGCGGCGTTGGCCCACAGAAGGAACTTGCGGCTTCCCGCCGACTGTGCGAAATAGGTATATGAACTTCCGCCCAGCTTCAGCCTTCGTCGTTTGCCTCTGCATTCTTACCGGACTCGCGATCCCTTCGGCGGCGCAGGATCAGGATAAAGATAAATCCGACGCAGCCTATATTCGGTCGATGGAATTGAAGTGGACGGAGTCGTATAAGAAGCGGCAGGTCGACATTCTCGCGTCGCTGCTGGCGGATGACTTTGTTATCACCGTCGAGGACGGCAATACATACGGCAAGACCGGCTACATTAGCCATAGCGCCGAATCCTCCACGCACGTTGAGATCGCGGAAATGTCGGAACTCAAAGTTCGCATGCACGGCAGCACGGCCGTGGTAACCGGCGCGTATCACGAGAGAGGCATGTCCGGTGGGAAACCCTACGAGTATCACGACCGGCTCACCGATGTGTGGATGAAGAACGGCGGGAAGTGGCAAGTCGTGGCGTCGCATTACAGCGTGCCGCTAAAGTAGAGGAGCTTCGCGGCGGTTCTTCGTCCTGCGGAGGACAGAATCGCAGGCTAAAGGACACGGAAAGTCAGCGCAGCGGAATAAAGTAGCGCGGGAACTTCGCGCGCCTCATCTCATTCAACCTTGAACGCACATCATTGCCGTCAATCGGTTCGCCGCGCTCAGCGGTGGCACAGCCTTCGTCGATCAGAGCCTCGATCTTCTCGCGGTGTGCAGCAAACCAGGCTTCGAGTGCGGCAGAGTCAGGATTTTCCATGTGCGCATTCTAACCTGCCTGGGCAATCAGAACCTACGGCCCTGAAGTGGGGTGTGAAGATCAGTTAAGATCGCAGGCAAGGGAGGAAAATCGATCAGGGGATTGCCTACGCTGAAGCACCTCGAACAGATTCAAGCCTGAGACCTGTCTGTCGTTTCAATCCAGCGACAGCACCACCCAATACACGCCCGTCGGGTAGGTGTTCGTGCGCGCGTAGCATGCGCCGATTGAGAAGCTGCGCAGATTGCGATCGTCGAGAACGCGTCCGGCTTCTGCGGGCAACGTCTCGGGATGCAGGCTGGTGTAGGTGAGTACGGTGTAGCGTTGCGCAAGTTGTTGGACGGGGGAGGTGCCGAGCTTGTCGGCTTGCGCCATGGAGCAGGCTGCATCATCGGCAAAAGACTGACTGTTCCCAGATGGAGTGTAGCTAGAAAGATCGCGACTGGAAACATCGTGAACAGAGAGATCGTGACGGGAAAGATCGCGGCGGGCGAGAGCAGGCTGGCGGGCTTGCTGCCGGGCCTGGATCACGGCCGCCGCGATTCGTTCCTTGACTTCGGCGGCTGAATAATTGGGGAGGGCATGGCCGAAGTCTTGCACAATATATAAACGGTCTCCGCTGCGAATCACGCCCATTCCGACCACGTTATAAGCCGGGTTGAGCAGGTTCGCGCGATGCGGAGGCGAAAGCATGAGATGTTGATGTCCGCTGGCAGCGTCGAAGTCGAGAGCAACGTTCTCGCCTTCCTGATCGAGTTGTAGTCGCGTCGCGCTTGCCAAACGTTGTGGAAGGGAGGGCTCACCGGCGAATTGATGCGAAAGCTGCCGCGCCGCAAACATCGCTTCCGCGTGGATGCGAGCGGCTTGAGAAAGACCGCTATCGAGCGTGAGAGGCGATGCACCCGCTTGCGATCTCGCCTGATTCGCCAAGTCGAGCAATATGTGTTCGGCTGCGGAATCGTAGTCGCGGAATGGAACGTCGGCAGCACTCGCAGAGGCGGGCTTAAGACTCGCCTGCGACGCGGATTTCTCGCTGGCGTCGTTTCCGCCTGATGATGATGCCATCACCCGGCTTGACGGCTGTAACGAGGCGGCGCCTGTCACCAGCACAATCGTCATCGCGATTTTTGAGGCCCGAGGCATCGATGATGCCTACACAACGCGACCCTGGGAAGAGTCTTATAAGGTCCAAAGCTGCTGGTTCCAAAGCTGTCAATTTCACAGCTGCGCGCTTCAACCCCGCAGGCTCAAACTTGCCGTTGGTGCTACGCTAGAATCCGGAATCCACATTAAGAAGTTACCTTCGCTATGGAACCAGGTGTCATAGGGGTCATCGGCCTATTGTTTGGAAGCTTGATTGCTTGGCTGGCGCTACGTTCGCGCGCGGCCGCATTAAGCGCCCGCTTATCGTTGATGGAAAAGCAATTAGCGGCCCAAAACGCTGATCTGGCGCGGCTTCAGCAGGCTCACACGGACGTAGTAGCCTCGAAAGCCAGATTAGAATCCGCCCTTGAAATGGAACGGAAGACCAGCGACGAAAAGATGGATCTGGTCACCCGGGCCAGCGAAGAGTTACGCAACGCCTTCAAAGCAATGGCTTCCGATGCCCTGAAGAGCAACAACCAATCATTTCTGGTGCTGGCTCAAGAACGCCTGGAGCGCTTCCAAACCGAGGCCCGCGGTGACCTTGAGAGCCGGCAGAAAGCCGTGGCCGAGATGGTCGCGCCGGTGCGCGAGTCGCTGAATAAAGTAGATACGCAGATTCAGCAACTGGAAATCGAACGCGGCAAAGCTTACTCGGCACTTTATACCCAGGTTCAATCGCTAATTACGACGCAGAAAGAATTGCAATCGGAGACGGGCAATCTGGTGCGGGCGTTGCGCACTCCCAATGTGCGCGGACGCTGGGGAGAAATTCAGTTGCGGCGCGTGGTCGAGATCGCCGGCATGCTTTCCTATTGCGATTTTGCCGAGCAGGAAACCGTGACCACCGATAGCGGACGCTTGCGTCCCGACCTGGTGGTGAAGTTGCCGGGCGGCAAGCATGTTGTGGTGGATGCCAAGACGCCGCTGCAGGCTTTTCTTGACGCCTTCGAGACTACCGACGAGGAAACCCGCCGCGACTGTCTTACCAATCATGCGCGACAAGTGCGCGACCACATGAACACGCTCAGTGGCAAGAAATACTGGGAGCAGTTCGATGCAACCCCGGAATTTGTGGTGATGTTTCTGCCCGGAGAAACATTTTTTAGCGCAGCGCTCGAACAGGACTCCAGCTTGATCGAGCACGGAGTTCTGAACCGCGTAATTCCAGCGTCGCCGACCACGCTGATCGCATTGCTGAAAGCCGTGGCTTACGGCTGGAATCAGGAAAAGCTGGCGCGCAACGCGCAACAGATCAGCGAACTCGGCAAAGAATTACACGACCGCCTGCGAAACCTCGCAGGCCACATTACCTCGGTCGGCACCGGGCTCGACCGCGCAGTCGAGTCTTATAACAAAGCGGTAGGCTCGCTGGAGAGCCGTGTGCTGGTTTCAGCGCGAAAGTTCGCAGAACTGGGAGCTGCAGTGGCCGACGATATTCCTCAACTCGATCCCATCGAAACCACCGCGCGGGCGCTCTCGTTTGACTGGGACGAGGACGACGTCTCCCCTGAACCGACGATCACCGACGAACGCAAAGCTGGCTGATACTGAGCACCTGTTCATTTCTCGATTTCGATTTGTCGGTTCTAATTCTCCGCCCTTTAAGCATGAATATGTCTTCTCAAATCCTCTTTAGTGCAAGGGCCGTTTTGACCGAATGAGTGTTGTTTAGCGTCTTTCGATCTAAGGAAACACTCATTTAGCGCAGCATTTCCCAGACCCTCATGACTGCAGCTGCTGATCGATCACGTCCGAAGGCACACTGATCGGCGGTACACCTTCCGCAGCCTCCTTTCGATAGTCCGCAGGCCGCTTCCAGAGATAAAGCTTGCCTCCAGTCCGCCGATAACCTGATTGGCAAGGCTGCGCTAGGCCGCCGTATTGCAGCCTTCTCACAAACCTTCGTTCCACCAGAGCACGTTCGAGGAGTCCTTCTGTCTGTGAAGCACGCTGTGGCATCTCGCCTCACCAAAGCAGGGATCGCCGCCCCTGTGGCTGGGGCTTTGCTCTGGATAACCGACAAGTTGAGAGGTGCATCGTCACTTCGGTCCGCCGATTTCATGCCACACGGCTACTGCTACCTGTGGGATCCGCGGCTGGTCTGGCTGAACGTTATCTCTGACGGCCTCATCACGCTCTCCTACTACGTCATTCCCATCATCCTCATTTATTTCATCCGCAAGAATCGCAATCTGCCGTTCAACGCGATTTTCTGGATGTTCGGGACGTTCATTCTGGCCTGCGGCACTACCCACCTGATGGAAATTTGGAACGTGTGGCATGGGGATTACATGCTGGCGGGAGTACTTAAGGGTGCGACGGCGGCCGTGTCGTTGCTGACGGCGGCCATGCTGGTGCCGCTGGTTCCGAAGGCGATCTCGTTGCCCGGACTGCTGCTGGTGAACCGCGAACTGCAAGAGCAAATCGCCCATCGGGAACGGGCGGAGCAAACCGCCAAAGAGGGCATGGCGACCAGCTCGCGGATGCTCCAGGAGTTGGCGGACTACAAGTTTGCCCTCGACCAGCACGCCATTGTCGCGACCACCGACGTGCAGGGGACCATCACCTACGTCAACGACAAGTTCTGCGCCATCAGTAAATACTCACGGGAGGAACTGCTGGGGCAGAACCATCGCATTCTCAACTCCGGCCATCATCCCACGGAGTTCTTCAAGCAGATGTACCACACCATCGCCAACGGAGGGGTATGGCGGGGCGAGATTTGCAACCGCGCCAAGGATGGGTCGATTTACTGGGTGGATACGACCATCGTGCCGTTCGCCGGGGAGGATGGCAAACCGCGCCAATACGTGGCGATCCGCGCCGACATCACCGAGCGCAAGCGGGCGGAGGAAGCGCTGCGGGAGAGCCTTGCCACCAGCAAGATTGCGCTCAAGGAACTGGCTGACCAAAAGTTCGCCCTGGATCAGCACGCTATTGTCGCCACCACCGACGTGCAGGGAACCATCACCTACGTGAACGACAGGTTCTGCGCCATCAGCAAGTACTCGCGGGAGGAACTGCTGGGCCAGAACCATCGAATCCTCAACTCCGGGCACCATCCCACGGAGTTCTTCAAGCAGATGTACCACTCCATCGCGAACGGGCAGGTGTGGCGGGGCGAAATCTGCAACCGCGCCAAGGACGGTTGGATTTACTGGGTGGACACGACCATCGTGCCTTTCGCCGGCGAGGATGGCAAACCGCGCCAGTATGTCGCAATCCGAGCCGATATCACCGAACGCAAGCGAGCCGAGGAGGCGCTGCGGGAGAGTCTCGTCACCAGCAAGATCGCGCTTAAGGATCTGGCTGATCAGAAATTCGCACTCGACCAGCACGCCATTGTCGCCACCACCGATGTGCAGGGAACCATTACCTACGTCAACGACAAGTTTTGCGCGATCAGCAAATATTCGCGGCAAGAGCTGCTGGGGCAGAACCACCGAATCCTCAACTCCGGCCACCATCCCAAAGAATTTTTCCAGCAGATGTACCACATCATCGCCAACGGCGAGGTGTGGCGGGATGAGATCTGCAATCGCGCCAAAGACGGATCGATTTACTGGGTGGATACCACCGTGATCCCGTTCCTCGACGCTTACGGCAAACCGCGGCAGTACATGGCGATCCGCGCGGATATCACCGAGCGCAAGCGGGCGGAGGAAGTGCTGAATGAAAGCCAGGAGCGATTTCGGCTGCTGCTCGACGGAGTCAAGGACTACGCCATCTACATGCTCAACCCCGAGGGGAATGTGATCAGCTGGAATGCGGGTGCGGCCCGCATCAAGGGTTATCAACAAGAAGAAATTCTAGGCAGACACTTTTCCTGCTTTTACACGGCAGAGGACCGCGAAGCCGGTAAGCCCGTGCGAGAGCTGCAGGAGTCTCTCTCCCAAGGGCGATTTGAGGAGCAATCGCTGCGGGTGCGCAAGGGCGGTTCCACCTTCTGGGCCAACGTCGTGATCACTCCCATGTTCGACGACCACGGCAAGCTCCGGGGCTTCTCCAAGGTCGCGCGCGACATCACTGACCGCAAGCGGGCGGAGCAAGCTGTGCAGGAAAGTCTCGCCACCAGCGAGGCGGCGCTTCGAGAACTAGCGGACCAAAAATTTGCGCTTGATCAACATGCCATCGTGGCTGTAACCGACGTCCAAGGCACCATCACTTACGTAAACGAAAAGTTCTGTGACATCAGTCAGTATTCAAGGGATGAACTCATCGGCCAGAATCATCGCATCCTCAACTCGGGCCATCACCCCAAAGAGTTTTTCCAGCAGATGTACCACGCGATCGCCAGGGGAAAGGTTTGGCACGGCGAGATCAAGAACCGGGCCAAGGACGGATCGAACTACTGGGTGGACACGACCATCGTGCCGACCTTAGCCACAGACGGCAAACCGCAGCAGTATGTGGCCATCCGCGCGGATATCACCGAGCGCAAGCGGAGCGAAGCCGCTCTGGCAGAGCAAGCGGAGGAACTCTCGCGGCAATCCAGGGAATTGTTGCGCTCACAGCAAGCGCTAGAGACCCAGACGCTGATGCTGCAGTCGGTGCTCGACAGCATGGTCGAGGGCTTGGTGGCCGCTGACGAAAACGGAAAATTCATCCTATGGAATCCGGCAGCTACGAGGATTGTAGGCATGGGCGCGGAAAATGTTCCCGCCGGCAAATGGAATTCACACTACGGAGTTTACCTCCCCGACACCGTCACGCCCCTTTCGGACGAGCAAAACCCCCTGGCCCGTGCCATTCAAGGCGAGGTTAGTGCGGCCGAGATCTTTATACGCAACCCGGAGCTCGAGGAAGGCGTTTGGCTCGAGATTAGCGGCGGACCTTTGAAAGGCAAGGACGGCGCGACGCGGGGCGGCGTGGTGGCCTTCCGCGACATTACCCAACGAAAAGAGGACGAGCGGGAAATCCGTAAGCTCAACGAAGAGCTTGAAGCGCGGGTGGAACAGCGAACGGAAGAATTGAAGGCGGCGAATCTTGAAATGGAGGCTTTCACCTACTCGGTCTCTCATGATCTGCGCGCGCCGCTGCGCCACATTGGGGGCTTCTCCAGAATTCTGCTCGAGGATTTTGGTCCCAAAATGGATCCCGAAGCGCTCAGTCATCTCCACCGCATCGAAGACGGCACTCGTCGCATGGGACTGCTGGTGGATGAACTTCTGAACCTGGCGCGGGTTGGCCGTCACGCTCTCAAGCTGGAAGCCACCCCGCTGAATCCAATCATCGAAGATGTCATATCCCTGTTGCAGCCGGAAGTGAATGGCCGCGTGGTCGAGTGGAGGATTGCAGAACTGCCTCCCGCGATGTGCGATTCCATTCTGGTGAAACAGGTTTTTCAGAACCTGATCGCCAACGCTCTCAAATTCACCCGCCCGCGCGAGCGGGCCGTTATCGAGATCAGCCACCGGCAAGAGAACGACCAAGTTCTCCTCCTGATTCGTGATAACGGTGTCGGCTTCAGCATGAAGTACCAGGACAAGTTGTTCGGAGTCTTTCAGCGCCTGCACCGCGCCGAGGATTTCGAAGGCACAGGCATTGGCCTGGCTACGGTGAAACGCATCGTTCACAAGCACGGAGGCCGGGTGTGGGCGAACTCCGAACTCGATAAGGGCGCAACTTTTTACTTTACCCTTGGCGCCGCGAAACATGCCAGGGACATGCCGGCCGAAGTCGTGTCCGGCGGTGCCGAGAACAAGGCCACAGTGGCAGGAGCTTGAAGATGAACTCAACTGAAGTCGATATTCTTTTGGTCGATGATAGTCAAGACGACATAGATCTGACGCTGCATGCTCTGCGTGCTGAGAATCTCGCCAACCACTTCTTCGTCGCCCACGATGGGGAGGAAGCGTTGGAGTTTCTATTCTGCACCGGACCCCACAGCAACCGTTCTTTCGATCAGCCTCCGAAGCTGGTCCTGCTCGATCTGAAGCTGCCCAAGGTGGATGGAATGCAGGTCCTTGAAAAAGTCAAAGGCGATCCGCGAACCAAGGATATCCCGGTGGTCCTGCTCACCTCGTCACGCGAAGAGCGCGACCGGATTAACGGTTATGAGCTAGGGGTGAACAGCTACCTGCAGAAACCGGTGGACTTTGCCGAGTTCCGGAAAGTAGTGAAGCTGGTGGGCCTGTACTGGCTGGTTACCAACCAGCCTCCGGTAAGAAATGGCGAGGGAGCCGCTACGGGAGGGAAGCGATGAGCAGTGCCGCGACCAGGCTCGAGGAGCAAGACTCAACGAAACTCAAGACCAAGTTGCAGCTTCTGCTGGTAGAAGACAACTCAGACGATGCCGCACTCATGTTGCACGGGCTGCGGAGAACCGGTTTCGAAATTTCCAATACCGTGGTTCGCACAGCTGCCGACTTCCAGCGGCAAGTGAAGGAAAAACCTCCCGATATTATTCTCGCGGACTACAACCTGGGCGAGTGGAGAGGGGTTGAGACCCTGGAAATCCTGCGCAGCGAGGGTCTCGATATACCCGTGATCATAGTTACGGGTGCGCTCGGAGACGTGGCTGCGGTGAAATGTATCAAGGACGGGGCCACGGATTACGTTCTGAAAGATGGGCTGGCACGGCTGCCCGAGGCCATTCGCCGGGCTCTAGTCGAAAAACAAGAGAGAACGCTGCGCCATCAGGTGGAGCAAGATCTGGCACGCAAGGTGGATGAATTAGCGCGCTCAAACACCGACCTCGAGCAGTTCGCCTATGTCGCCTCGCACGATCTGCAGGAACCGCTGCGCATGGTCGTGGCTTACACTCAGCTACTCTCCGAGCGCTACCGCGGCAAGCTCGATGAGAATGCCGATAAGTTCCTCGGCTATGCCTCTGAAGGAGCGATGCGCATGCAGGTGCTTATTAAGGACCTGCTGGCATTTTCGCGAGTGGGGCGGAACGGTACCAGTGGAACCGTCGATTGCAATGCCGTGGTCGATGAAGTGCTGCAGACTCTGGCTTCCTCCATTCAGGAAAGTGGTGTCGTGGTTACTCGGGCCGATCTTCCCGCTGTGTGGGCCGATCGAACGCAAGTGGCGCAGGTCTTCCAGAACCTGATCGGTAATGCCCTCAAGTTCCGTGGAAAAGAGCAGCCAGTCATTTCCGTGCAAGTGGAAAAAGCGGATCAGCAATGGTTGTTTGACGTCACCGACAACGGGATCGGAATCGCGCCGGAGTCCGCGGAAAACGTCTTTGTGATTTTTCAGCGCCTGCACACCCGCGCCGACTACCCCGGGAACGGCATCGGCCTGGCCATCTGCAAGAAAATCGTCGAACGCTATGGCGGAAGAATCTGGATCGAACCGCGGGCCGGCTCCGGTACCACGTTCAAGTTCACACTGCCTGCGCCGGCGGACGACAGGTTGGGGGTGCAGTCTTGAGGGCCGCGCCTCAGCTCCTGGTAGTCGACGACAACCCAGCCGATGTGGTGTTGGTGCGTGAGGCTCTGGCGGGGAGCGCGCATCATCCCGAAATCAGCAATGTTGAAGATGGCGAGGAGGCCTGGACGTTTCTGAACCGCGGCAAGAAATATATGAACGCGCTTCGGCCCGATCTGATCATCCTGGACTTGAATCTGCCCAAGAAACATGGCCAGGCAGTACTCGCCGATATTAAGAGCACTCCGGAGCTGTGCCGAATTCCGGTTGTGATCTTCAGCACATCGCAGGCGCGCCAGGATATCGTCCGCAGTTACGAACTGGGCGCGAACTGCTACGTGAGCAAGCCTGGAAATCTAACTGATTTTTTTTTTGCAATCCAATCGATCGAGAAATTCTGGTTCAACTTTGTAAACCTGCCACCACGAGGAGAATGATGACGAATCCAATGACAAGCGTATTACTGATTGAAGACAACCCCGGGGATGCGGATCTGGTCCGTCTACGGCTGGTGGAAGGCCACTCGCATGTGAAAGTGAATTGCGTCAACCGGCTAGCGGATGGACTCGCCGCCTTGTCGCTCGAGACTCCCTCCGTTGTATTGTTGGACCTCAATTTACCGGACAGCAAGGGCGCGGAAACATTTCGCCGGCTCATCGCACACTCCCCGAACGTGCCGGTGGTCGTGCTCTCTGGCCAGGATGATGACACTCTGGCCATGAAGGCCGTGCATTCCGGCGTACAAGATTACTTGCTCAAGAACAGTCTCACCAGCAAACACCTGGAGCGCGCCATTGGGTACGCCGTGGAACGGCAGGCTCTGACCCGCGCCCTCGAGATGGCGCAGAAGCAGCAACTGGAGTTTAAGAATCAATTTCTCTCGCACGTTTCTCACGAACTCCGCACGCCGTTAACCTGCATTCATCAGTACGTAACCCTGCTTCTCGACGGGTTGGCTGGACCGGTCGCCCCCGATCAGTCCGATCACCTGAAGACCATCCTGAGGAGCGTGAATCAATTGCACGCCATGATCCGCGATCTGCTCGAAGCAACTCGCGCCGAGGCTGGCAAAATGCGGGTCGAACCACGCTGTATCTCGCTCGCTGAGCTGGCGCAACAAACCATTGCCATGATGCGACCCACGGCCAACGACAAAGGGATCGGACTGGAAATCGGGCTCGATCAAAGGCTTCCGCTCGTATTTGCCGATCCAGACCGAGTGCTTGAAGTGATGATTAACCTAGTGGATAACGCCATCAAGTTTACGCCGCATGATGGCTCGGTCATGCTGCAAGCCTGCATGGTGGATTCCGATCCGGGCTCAGTTTACATTTCGGTAACGGATACCGGCCGCGGTATTAATCCCGAGACCAAAGCCCTGATCTTTGATCGCCTCTACCAAGACCCCGAAGCTAGCGATAGCAGTCGATCCGGATTGGGACTCGGTCTTTATATTTGCCGAGAAATCGTTCGCCTTCATGAAGGGCGTATTTGGGTTTCGAGTGATCCTGGTCGAGGGAGCACTTTCAGCTTCACCCTCCCGATTTACTCTCTAGCCAAACTGCTAACCCCCGCCGTCACTTATCAGGACCAATTGCGCTCCGCGTTCTCGCTGGTTCGGGTGGAACTCACGCCGCTCTCGAGCCCTCCGCGCGGAAATTGGAAGGAAACAGCGCAACAGTGCTTGGACATTCTGCGCCGCTGCGTCTACCTCGACAAAGATCTTGTGTTGCCTCCGATGGGAGCCTCGGGAGCGGCGGAGACTTTCTTCGTTGTCGCCTCTACGGACCTTGAACAATGCGGAATTATGACCACTCGCATCCGCGAGCAGCTAGAGAAGTTGCCCGATCTTAAAGCCAAATGCACGCTCACGATCATGGCAGCCCAGATTGAGCTTACTCCCCCTGGGCCGGATGAAAGCCTGGAACAACAGGTGATGGCTTTAGCCGATCAGACCACAGCCATGATCATGGCCAGCATGGAGCGCAAGCATTCTATTCCCGGTAAGCACCCGCAGCTAGTTAACTGAAACCACGAACAGACCACTAACCTAAGGAGGATGTAATGCCAAGCAAAATTCTAGTAGTCGATGATGATCCCGATCTGGTGCGCGCCTTGCGGCTGCGTCTGCGAGCCAATAACTTTGACGTTGCTACCGCCACCGACGGCTATTCGGCCATTTCTGCGGCCCAAAAAGAACGTCCAGCCCTGATCATTCTCGATCTCGGCCTGCCTGTGGGGGATGGCTTCGTTGTCCTCGACCGGCTGCAGAACAGCGACGTTCTAGCCGGAATCCCTGTCATCGTTCTGAGCGCCCGCGATCCGCAAATGAACGAAGAACGCGCACTGAAGGCGGGGGCAGCCGCATTTTTTCAAAAGCCCGCCGACAATGACGAACTCATGAATGTGATTCGCGCCAATATTGGACCGGCACCGGAATTCAAGCAGGCTTGGCCTTCTTAGAGCTTGCATAGTAAGCTCGTGAGCTAACAGGCGCCGTCTCCGCAGCTGACGAAGAGTCAGCACGGGGACGCTGCGCTTACCGCTCTGGTTGTTCGCTCCATGAATGCCGAGCGCTGGGTGGAAGGGCAGCTCTTCAGGGCGTAAGTAGTTCGATATCCTCAGGCTTCAGCCTCTGGAGAGAAAATCAAGACTAGAAAAGACTAGGAAAACGATGTCATTCCGAACTGGGCGGAACGCCCGGTGAGGAACCTGCTTTCGCTGTCACCGTCATGACGGCCGGACCACCCCACCCAGCCGCTAAATCCTCCCAAGTCGGATTTTCTTTCTGAATCAAAGCTACTTTCTTCTCTCGCCGCCACTTCTTGATCTCTGTCTCGCGCGCAATCGCCTTCCCTACATTCTGAAACGCTTCAAAATAAACTAGTCGGTGTGTCCGATATTTGCGTGAGAAATCTCCTCCCTCGCCGGATCTGTGCTGCAGGACTCGCGCCATGAGAAACCCTGTCATGCCGACATAGATCGCGCGACTTTTGCTCGCCACGATGTAAACGTAATAGCACCTCTCGCAGCATCTGTGCTCTCCGCAGGAAAGCAGGTTCCTCACCGGGCTTTTAGCCCGGTTTGATTGCATAACGACGTTGGCTGGTCGCAGCGAGTAGATTGGTTGCGACAAACAAGACCAAGGCTCACTGAGAGGAGCCAACGTCATGCTGATTATAGGCTGTGATTTTCATCCGGGGT
>Ga0210394_10000441_pt1 | contig 88580 bp, 73 predicted proteins | sample IncBWC12MmetaG_FD_160121 | JGI IMG/M metagenome (GOLD analysis project Ga0210394, IMG submission 160121) | Forest soil microbial communities from Barre Woods Harvard Forest LTER site, Petersham, Massachusetts, United States - Inc-BW-C-12-M | ecosystem: Environmental > Terrestrial > Soil >...
AGGCAGTACAACTGCCTCTGGAGGCAGTACAACTGCCTCTGGGAGGCAAACAACTGCCTCTGGAAGGCAGTACAACTGCCTCTGGAGGCAGTACAACTGCCTCTGGGAGGCAAACAACTGCCTCTGGAAGGCAGTACAACTGCCTCTGGAGGCAGTACAACTGCCTCTGGGAGGCAAACAACTGCCTCTGGAAGGCAGTACAACTGCCTCTGGAGGCAGTACAACTGCCTCTGGGAGGCAAACAACTGCCTCTGGGAGGCAAACAACTGCCTCTGGGAGGCAGTACAACTGCCTCTGGAGGCAGTACAACTGCCTTTGGGAGGCAAACAACTGCCTCTGGGAGGCAACGAATCGATTCCGGGAGTGGATGAATTGACTCCGGGAGTCCGTGAACGCACCGGAATTGGTGGATTGAGGCATTCATGCGGCACACGATCTCGGCCATCGTGAGCGCTACTCGTCCCCCGTGCGCAGCGTGGCGCTCCAATCGCCGTCGCGATCGCGCGTCACTTCGACCTGCCAGGGCTGACAGCACACCGGGCAGTCCTGCACGTACGACTGCCGGCTGCCGCCGGTGTCGTCGATATCGAGGTCGGCCTCCTCGCCGCAGTACGGGCAGTTCAGCGGAATCGATTCGGTCATGTCAGATCAGCCCGCGGTGATGCGCATACGGAATGGCCGTGAGGATCACGCCGGCGATGAAGACCAGGAGAGCGTTCGTGAAGAGATACGGATAGACGATGAGGATCGCGCCCACGATGATGTGAATCACGCTCGACTGCCGCTTTCCGTAGATCATATAGACCGTGCCGATCGTGCCGAAGAGCAGGCCCAGAAAAAGAGTCATCGTCGGGGGGATTGTATGCGTCGAAGAGTGAAGGTGCTGTTCGCGGCGGTCTGGCTGGTATCGTCGGCCGCTTTCGCCGGCGAGGCCTCCGGCGAATTCACCGCCGGGACCCGGCCGCCGATCAAGCCGAACTATGCGGCGTCATTCGAGACGCCGGACCAGCGTGATGCCCGAAAGATGGCCATCGAAGTCGTCCTCACTGAGGCGCCCGTCGACGTCGCCGCGGCCGCGGCGGAGCTCGATCCGCACGCGAACGTGATCAACCAGAGCGCGCTTCGCGATCACAACTACGTCCTGCTGTGGGTGCGCCCGGACAACGACGTGAGCATGAACGCCACGTACTCCGACACGATGACCCAATTCGTCGAGATGACGGGAGACCGGATGAAGGCGGAGATGACGGCCAACACGCCCGACAAAGTGGCCGGACGCATCGTCTCGACGAAAGCATTGAAGACGATGGACGGCTCTCCTTACGCGGTCGACCTGACCTTCTCGACCGCGGTCACGCGCCCTCCCGCGGGAACGAAACTCCCCGCCGACGGCGGCGAGCCTGGGAAGGCATACAAGGCGTTGCAAGCAGCCATGGTGGCGAAGAGCTGGGAAGGGATCAGCAGGAACGTCACGGCCAGGAGGCTGGAATCATTCAACGCTTCCTACCGCACTCCGAAAGAGAACCTGGATGACGCGCTACAGACGCTCGGCTTCTCGCTGCCGAAGAAGCCCGGAAAGATCACGGGCGGCGAGCTGCGCGGCGACAGCGCGGTGCTGCGTGTAGAAGCCGAGCTGTTCGAAGGGCAGAACGCGCTCTTCCTGATCCGCATGGTCAGGGAGGGGCCGCGCGGGGTGTTCGATCGGGCCACGAAGGCGGGGCTGATCGACAAGTAGGGCAGGCAACGGAGACAATGTTTTCATCTGCGACATTCGGTGGAACCGTCAAAGGGCCGCGAACCGATCCGCCACGGCGTTCACGATCTAACTCTAACTGGAATCAACTTATCGACGAAAACTGTATCGATCAGCCTTGGCAACCCTGACCTCGCGGAATGGCTTATTCGCTGTCAGAAGGCGATCCAGTTCGGGATCGTTCTTCCACGGGTATTCGAGGTAGCACCACTCTACGAAGTACCAGCCGTCAGCATCGGGCGCCACCGAAACCCCTACGCATCTTGGTAACTTTTGGTCATACTTATGCGCTGTCGTGATGTATCGCAGTGCATCGCCTCTCTGCGGAATGAACTTCAATGTCAGAGGTATGAAGATGAAGCCACAGCCGGTTCTAGGAATCGCCATTCGATAGGGTAGAACGAACTCATTCGCCTTTGCTTTCTCAATGGCAAGCGTGAAGCGTAGCTTGAATTCAGCGAGCTCATGTCTCTTCAACTCAGCGATGGCGGAAATGATGGGGTAGTAGTTGGTCATCTCGCCGCCTGATGTGATGCGGTCCGCAAACACGGAGATGATGCCTGACATGTCCCACTTCTGGGTCTCGTGCGTGAGTCTCTTAAGGTACTCCAAATGCTTAGAGTCGGGTATTTCGTCAAGGTTGCCTCGGAGGTAGTGACCTACGAGGACAGGTTCCGGAACTTCCTCCACTTCTTTCGGCCAGCGGGTGATGAGTGCGGCGCGGTAGTCAAGGTAATCCATTAACTCCGCTGGTGTCAGAAGAGTCGTGACTATCCCGAAATAATCGTTGGATGAGATTAGGTGAATTACGTCAGCAGTCCTGCTTCTGTGGTGTTTCCTCCGGCGACACTGGTGTGGAAGTTGTTCGTTCGGAAGATAGACCACAAGCTTGTGGATAATCCTGAGCTGTGGAGTCTGCAACACGACTTCATGGCCATGGTGGTTCTTTAATCGAATGGTGTCGTGTTCGTGAAGGTAGGCGAGGGTATCGCGGATCTGGCGTGTGGCTTTGCGTAACACCTTGCGTTCGAACCATTGTAATTCCGTCGCCGAGGTTGCCGATGCGACGGGCTCACGTTCCTTTAGCTGATATGCGACAACGGATTGACCAATCAAAAGCAATGCGTCCGCAAGCTCAAACTCTCGTCCGGGTTTTGGGCGAAACGTCGCCTGTGAATATGTGAACTCACGAAAAAAGAAGTGCTCATTCAGCGACGCTATATCGTCTGCGAGTTTCATGAGAGGGCCGAACCGGCTGATCGCATTGAATCCTCCCGATGGCCGGATTATCCGGCCAAGGCTTCGACATACGCCATTGGTACGGTCAGGCGAAGCTCAAGGTTACGCCTGGCAAGATCGTCGAGAGCGTCGCGCAGCCGAGTGAACACGGCGCGCTCATCACCCGGCACGACCTTCTTCCAGCCGTCGAGGAACCCGAGCTTGATGAAGTAGTGATTGAGCAGGGTCGTACCGTCGGCGAAGCGCATCACGCCTTCGCGCTCGACGACGCGGGTTACGGTGAAGCCGCCGTTCTCCAGCAGCTCGCGTACGTTGGACACCGTGGCGCGATGTTCGACGTGAGTGCGGAGCCGTTGCAGGGCGTCTTCCCCTTCGCCGCGCAGGACCTCTTCGAAGACGGCGTAGAGCTCGTGCATGTGTCCCTGCAGGTTGGTGGTCAACCCCAGGGTGGCGCCGTCGCGCGCGACACGGCGGCACTCGCGGATGGCGGCGGCGCGATCTTCGAAGTTGTTCACGCCGAGGTTCGAGACGATCAGATCAAAGGTGGCGTCGGCGAAGGGCATGTCGGAGGCGCTGCCTTCGTGCAACGTCACGTTCGGTGTACCGCGGCTGGCGATTTTCTCCGCGGCCCGTTTCAGACCGCCGCTCCACGGGTCGATGCCGTGAACCTGCGCACGAGTGCCGAGGCGCTCGGCCAACTCGATCAGCGGGAAGCCGGTGCCACAGCCGACGTCGAGGACGTCCGTCACGTTCGCCAGCGGCACTTCATCGAGCAGCAGGAGCCCGAACATGGCCGACCAGAGCGGTAGCTCGTCGTAGGCCGCGAGTACTTTGGGCGACGCGAAGTCGGGGTCGAAGGTGAGGAAGTGGAGGTCGTCCATATCGTATTGTCGGTAGCTGGGTTGCTATGCACCTAATGTCCCGCCTGCACATAGAGTCGGGCGCCTGCACACAAAGTCACGGCAAGCGGGGTAGGCTACCGGGATGCGTAGGTTTTGGCGTAGCCCGTGGTGGCGACGCAATCTCTCAGCTAGGCCGGTTGTGCTAACCACGTGCATGGCGGCGGTAGGGATCACGGTCACGATCTTTCCGGTCGTGGGGGTAACTTCCATGGTCCTCCTCATCTGCTCAGTTCTCGCCCTCGCCGCAGGAAACATCCTAGCCGATTCGAAACGCGAGAAAGAGACGCGAGCAAGAATCGAGGAAGCCGCGCTTCGATACGATACGCAGATCGGCCTTCAGAGGATCGGGATAGACGCCACTTTAGGGACCGCAGGAGAGACTCAGCGTCAGATTGGCGAGCTGACTAACTCTACGCGCGATGGACTCGATGCGTTGGTACCGATCTTTGATGAAACTGTCGAGATGTTGGCGCATGAGATGAACGGCTTTCTGTGGGAACGGAGAGCTATGGCTCCGCCAATTCCAGTCACCCTTTCCCCGTCAGTGATGAGCATTGATCCCAACAGTCCAGCGGCAGCCGAACACGATCTTGTAACATGTCGGCAGTTCTTCGAAAGGTTCAACACTCGTCTCCGCGAAGACGTTGACGAACTAGCAGGGCGCGGATTCCCAGACCGCGAGCTAGACGAATGGAGCCGCAATTACCTTTCGCGCCCGCAAATACTGGACGGCATTGTCGGAAAGCTCGGGGAACTGTCTCGCCGCTCCAAGTTGTCACGGTTGAAGTAGCGGCAGTTCATCGTTCAATCTGCGCCGACGATAGCTCCACGGTAGGGCAATAATATAGTTGACTGGCATAGTGTTCCGCGTGTCTCAGAAGGTCGAAGCGGCTTTTTTCTTTGCCTCTTTGTCTGCCTTCTTTGCGTCCTCCGCCATCACCTCAGCCCACGAATGGTCAAAGAGTTCAACACACGTCCATCTCATGTCGTCCTGCTCGCGCGGAGTTCTTAGCTTGTGATCTTGCCAAGCGCGGTTGACTATCTCCGCGCAGCTCCACTTCATGTCACCTGAGTGCCGGAGCAACGTTACGTTGATGGCCTGACCTTGCCAAATCAACAGCTCATTCGGAGCCGGGACGCCAGTTTTTGAAACCCCGCTTCGCGTCGTAGTGGGTTTTCCATAGCGCTCGATGAAAATATCCTTCAGGTAATCGAATTCGTGTGTATACTGTGAGAGGCGTATCGCCACAAACTGATTCCGAGAATTAAACGTGAACTGCGGAACCGCATTGACGGGACCGATCGGTATCACATCGCCGGAGCACTCCGTCTCGTCTACGTTGTGCGGGTAGCATTGTAGAAACTTGAACTTCGCATCGGCGGTCTGGCGAGATACGCCGAACGGTACTCCCTGAAATGATGTTGGCTCTTTCGGCCATTCCGCCGGAGAAGGGACATCGCTAGGGAGATGAACCTCTGGAGGCTCAGCTGTCGTCGAGTCAGCTAGAGGAGTTGACGGCCTCGATTCTGAAAGCTGCGGTTTGGTCGGTTGCGGTTCCTGATCGCACGCGCTGATCGTGGCACATATCGCTACCCAAACGAAAAGAACGCTGAGGGTCGCCACTAGCGATAGCGATCTGGCTACGGTTGCCCTCATGAGTTAGTTAGATGGTACTCCCTCGGGATACAACAACCTAGCAACGCAGTAACCCAGCAACCCACCGCTACCCCTTCCGCGGCTTCCCCTTCGGTGGAAACGGCTTACCAGTCCGCGGCCGATCCATGCCGGGGCGAAATGGTTTGCCGCTGCGCGGGCGGTCGTCACGTTGGAACTGCCGCGCTGGCGGGCGGCTCTCGCGTGTGTCGCGATCGAATCGCGGGCGCTTGTGCCATGGGCCCTCGGGCTCGGGTGCGGCCACGCTCAGATTCACCGGACTCCCGCGAAAGCGTGCGCCGCCGAGTTTGGCGATCACGTCGTCGCGGTACCGGGCCGGGATCGACACGTAGGTGATCTCGTCGCGGATGTCGATCGGTCCGATCTCGCTTCCGGAGATGCCGGCCTCGTTGGCGATGGAGCCGACGACGTCGGCCGGGCGGATGCCGTCGCGTTTGCCGAGGGCCATGGATAGGCGGACCTTGGCATCGTCATCCTGCCTTGGCTTCCGCTCCTCGTCCGGCTTTCGGTCACGATGCGGCGCGGCGGCGGAGGATGGAGTGGACTTCTCATGGGGCGCGTCGGCCCCTACCGCGCGCGTGCCGTGCGCCAGCCGGGCCGCGGCGGCGGCGACGTCGGACATGTCGAACGGTCCTTCGTCGGCGAGCTGTGTGACCACCTCGACATAGAGATCGAGCTCGCCGCCCGCAAGCTCTTTGCGCAGCGTCTCTTTGAACACGGCGATGCGGCGCGCGGCCACATCGGCGCGGGACGGCATCTTCATCGGCTTGATCTGCGTCCCCGTAAAACGCTCGATCTCGCGCATCATGCGGCGCTCGCGCGGGGTGATGAAGAGCGTGGCCACGCCGCTCCTTCCGGCCCGGCCCGTGCGGCCGATGCGGTGTACGTAAGCCTCGACGTCATTGGGGATGTCGTAGTTGACGACGTGCGTGATCTGCTCGACGTCGAGCCCGCGCGCGGCCACGTCCGTGGCCACGACGATGTCGATCTTGCCGCCCCGCAGACGCCGGATGACGCTCTCGCGCTCGGGTTGTTTCATGTCCCCGTGCATGGCCTCGGCGACGAAGCCGCGGCCGCCGAGTTTCTCCGCCAGTTCCGCGGCTCCGTTCTTCGTACGCCGGAAGATCAGCACCGCATCCGCTTCTTCGAGCTCGAGCATCTGCGTCAGCACCTCGAGCTTCTGTCCCTCGGCGACGTTCAGGAATCGCTGCTCGATGTCCGGCGCGGAGATGCCGTGGTGCTCGATCTCGACACGTTCCGGACTGACGAGGTGCCGCTGCGCGATCCGGGCGATCGGCTCCGGCATGGTGGCCGAGAAGAGGGCCACTTGCCGCGGCTTCGGGACGAGCGACAGCATCCGCTCGACCTCGTCGATGAATCCCATCTTCAGCATCTCGTCCGCCTCGTCGAGCACGACCATGCGCACCTTGGCCAGGTCGAGCGTGCCGCGGTCGAGGTGATCGATGAGACGGCCCGGCGTGCCGACCACGACGTGCGCGCCGCGCTGCAGGTGCTTCATCTGCCCGAAGATCGGCGCGCCGCCGTAAACGGGGAGGACCGTCACCCCTTCGAGTTTTTTCGCGTACGAGTGCATGGCCTCGGAGACCTGCATGGCCAGCTCGCGCGTCGGCGTGAGCACGAGCGCCTGCGTGGCGCGGCTCTTGAGATCGAGCTGCTGGAGGATGGGCAGGGCGAACGCGGCCGTCTTACCGGTGCCGGTCTGCGCCTGCCCGATCAGATCGCGTCCGGCCAGGAGCGCGGGAATCGTCCGCGCCTGAATCGGCGTCGGCGCCTCGTAGCCGAGGCCGGCCAGCGTTTCGAGAAGCGGCGCGGAGAGTCCGAGGGAAGCGAAGGTCACGTCGTCCGACATGTTGCGACTCTATCAATTCGCGGCCTCGGGGTCTTGGGCTCGCGCGGGGTGAGGGGTTTAACTGTCATCCTGAGGCTGCCGCAGCCGCGGTGCTACTTTTCGATGCTTGCTCCAATCTAGTCCCGCGGCGGAGGACGCCGAAAGCCTGCCCTGAGCGCAGCCGAAGGGGACCCCCCGCGAGCTTGCCCCGAGCGATGACCGCCCGACCCGGCAAGCACCTGGGGGGTCCCCTTCGGCTGCGCTCAGGGCAGGCTTTCGGCGTCCTCCGCCGCGACCGTAATCTGCGCAAGCATCAACATTCGAGGCGCGGCTGCGGCAGCCTCAGGATGACAGTGACGAATTGAGACGCGCGCAAAACCTTGCTCCCCCCTACCGGATCGCGCTGACTTCCACCTCCGCGCCTCCGGTGGCCAGGGCATGGATGATGATTCCGTTTGCGTCGAGAACGAGCGAGCCGAGCTCGATGGCGTCGACGTGGCCGCGCATCATCACGCCCGGCGCGAGCGGACGCGTCACGGCGCGGGTGATCTCGTCGCGGAGCGAGTCGATGCGCGGGGCCACGGACCAGTGCGCGCTGTTGCTCAGCGTCGCGCGCAGTTTGTCGTGCGCCATCCGGTCGGCGATGCGCAGGAACGGATTCCTCCGTCGAGGATCGAGCGAGTAATCGAGTTTCTGGAGCGAGACCGTGCGCGTGGCGGCGTCGAAGAGCGGTGTCCCTTCGAGGTAGACGAGGCCGCTGTACCGCTTCAGGAACGAGACGCGGTAGTTGATATTCAACTCGATCGAGACACGGCCGTCGGCCGCAGGCCCCAGGTGGATGGAATCGACGGCTACACCCTCGTAGGTCTGTTTGGCGAAGTTCTCCGTCATGAGGCGGTTCGCTTCCTCGTATGACAGCTCGACGTCGAACGGAATGCGGATGCCCTCGTTGGCGGCCTGGGAGACGCGGAGCACCGGCAGCGGCTTCGGCGTCACGGGCGGCCGTTCGCCGACGACGACGCGCGTGCGCGCCCGCAGGGTCAGCGCGCTGGTGAGCGAGAGCCCCGAGCCGGCGATCGGGCCGAGCGCGACGTCGGCTGGATCCATTACCAGCCACGTCCGCGGGCCGATGGCGATCGGCGTCTGCAAGGCCGACCAGACCTGCGCGGCCGCCGGCCGGATGTTCGTCAGCCGAGGCGTGTTGGCGTCGATCGTCTTCACCGCTTGGCGCAGTTGCTCGTTGACGATGGGGCCGATCTTCCAGTCGGTGATGTCGATGTTGGCAAACGTCACCTGGCAGCGGTTCGACGAGAAATCGACCGGCTGGGCCCGCGTCACGGAGCGCAGGCGCCAGTTGGCGTCCCACTCCAGGTGCGAGGAGAGCGAGATCCAGGCATCGCGCATCGGTTCGCCGAAGCCGCAGGAGATGCACGGCCACATGACGATCTCCCCGCTGAACGGCTTCTGCGTCCGGCGGCATCCTTCCAGCGCGTAGTGGACGGTGGTCATGGCGTGAATGCCGCTGCCGAGGACGTTGAGCGTGATCGGATCGCGGACGACCTTGTACCGCATCCCGAACTGCTTCTGAGGATCGAGCTCGTATGCATCCGTCTTCGAGAGGCTCTTCGGCACCTGCGACTCCAGTTGCGGAAGGAGGGGCGCCAGCGACGTGCGGATGGGGATGACGATGGTGGAGAACTCAGGAGCAGGTGGGGGAGGAGGTGGAGCCGCGGGCGGCGGGCTCTGGATGGCCGCGGTGATGGCGAGGATGAGGGTGAGCATGCTTGGTGGATGGTTGCTGGGTTGTTTGGTTGCTAGGTCTCGCGGTTCCGCGGTCTCGCGGTCTCGGGGTTGTTAGTTGCCAGGTTGCCGATCCTGGTCGGCGGCGATGATAAGGGCACTTGCCGACCAAGTAACTCCGAAACCGGGCGAACCCGGGACCGAGCAACCGCTAAGTAAGTTTCCCGGAATTGGTGTCCAGTCATCGCTGACCGCTCGAGGTGTGATCCCTGCACACTTACTTGCGGGGAGCTGCGCCTGGTCCCATCGTGCTCTGCTGGATTTGAATCGGGTCGCGCGCGAAGGCGCGCTCCACAGTGCAGCCCCGCGCTCTGCGCGGGGTACGTTCGTGGTTTGGACATGTGCGGCCGCGGAGGCGGCCGCTACAGGGTTCGAGATGGTCGATGGAGCGTCCGCAACGATTCGAGGGCGGCGGCGGGACGCGGCGGCGGCCAGCGTTTCAGTTCCCAGGAGGAGGATGGGACGTCAGGCGGCGGGAGGGGGAACCGGCGGCCAGAACTTCCGCTCTTTTTCGATGGGGCTCATCAGGCCGACGGCATTGCCGTCGGGGTCGTCGACGATGGCGTATCGAGCGCCCCAGAACGCGTCGTAGGGGCGTTGGTGGCCGCGGTAACCGGCCATGACGAGATCAGCGAAAAGGGCGTCGACGCGCTCTCTGGACGGCAGCACGAACCCGATCACGGTGCTTCCGCCGGTCGATCCGCTCCAGGCACTGTCCCACTGCAGGACGAACGCCGCGCTGTCAAATTCGAGCAGCATTCCATTCGCCAACCGGACCGTCACGTGGTAGTCGCCTGCCTGGGCATGGATCTCCAGGCCGAGCCGGCGATAGAAGGCGACGGTGGCGTCCATATCGCGAACGACCAGGTTGAGCTGATTCAGGATCGGTTGGCTTAGCAGCATCGACGCTCCGGGAGAGATCAATGGGCTCGATCGAAGTTTCCACTCGCGCCGATCTCGAGCTTGAGTGCCGCCAGCGAGACGTTGATGTCGGCGATGAAGAAGATGAGCGACGCGATCAGGCACAGCATGCACGCGACGAAGAAGCCGCTGACGACGAAGGCCAGTTCGAGATGAAACAGGGCCACGCCAAACAGGGCGATGATGAGGACGGCCGCGAAGAGAGCGCTGAATCCGGCCAGCGCGATGGCGGACCTGGCCAGCCGCGCTCGCCGGGACAGGATGGCCAGTTGGGCGATGATCCTCTCGTTGTCCTCGCCCGTGGCCGCGCGCAGCTCGCGGGAGAGTTGGCGCGCGCGATCGATGATCCGGCCGAAGCGATTCGTCATCGTGAGCAGCAGCAGCCCCACTCCGGAGATGAGAATCACCGGGGTGATGGCCACCTGGAGGATCGGTACGAGGTCCTGGATGTGCATCGTTCGGCCGTCGCCGCGCGTTCCGAGACGGATCGGCAGCGGAATAGTACAGCGGCGATTCAGGGGAGCGCGGACGCCCCGAGTGTCGATATTCGCACACGGCGGTGGCTCGATCTGATCAACGGCTGGCGCGGCGGCCCAGTTGGGAGGTCAAAGTCTCTACGGAGACGGGATCCCTGACTCGTTGAGAAACTTCAGCACACGGGAGCCGAGCTCCTCGGTCACGCGCTTTGCTCGAGCCGGCCCGATAATGAGAGCTGCCTGTCCTGGTCTTCGAAGGCCTAGTTGTTTTTCCCGCGTTTCCCTGTCGTGATCTCGGTGCCAGAACCATAGGACCACCGACCAGTCGCCGACGTCGCGGTGCGCCATGTCGCTGGCTTGGCCCGTGTTCCATCGAATGTCGGCGAGATCGTCCGCGAGGATTTTCCGCTCGATGACGGTGCGGTTGAACAGTCGGAAACCGATCTCCAACACCTTTTGTTCGCCGCAGTTCGTGCTTACTCGCAACACCTGGCTTCTAGAAAACGCGCTGAGCGTCGCGACACAGAATCCTCGGAGGCCTGATTCTCTGATGCCCGCCCCTGCGACGAACGTCAGAAGTAGTATCCAGAGTGCTGAGGGGAGGACCGCGACCCCATGGAAGAGATTTCGAGCAGCGAGCGTGAGAAAGGTGCCTATGACGCTGCTCCCTAGGACCGCCGCAATCAGTACGCCTACGCCCTTAGGCACGCGAAGTTCGGAACGATCGTCGCCGCCGCGACGAGCGCGTACTTCGGTCATGGCAGGGCGCTCTAAGAATCGAGCCTGCGAAGCCAACGTTGAGTCTCCTCGGGACCAAACCCGTACTCGACAGTCCCGAGATCCGGGTGCCGGTCGAGACAGATGGGCCTGAGGTTCCGGGCGACTTCTCTATACGGCTCCAACTCGTCGCCTTTCGCGGTATCGCCATAGGCCGGTAACCGGCCGGCCTGCACGATCACGCCGCCGCCGGGCAGCAGATGGAGACCGATGGCCGCGGAGAGACGGTCTCGCAGAGCAGGCGCGCCACCCAGCCGCTCCACGAATCGAGGGCCCAGAAGCGTCAACCAATTGACTCCTTTGATGAGGTCGTGAGCCACCAGAACGGTTCCGCCGTAGTCGTCGATCTCGAAACCAGGAAACCGTTCCGCGATCTGAAGGAGCATGCCGCTGCCGGATTGATAATCGGTCGGCGACTGATTCACCGTGAAGCCGCCGTACCCGTGCAGAATCGGAATGCGCTCGCACCATGTTTGTGTGGTTGCGATGAATTCCTTGGCGGCGGCTTCCGACGCCACCAACGCAACGGGACACGTCGCGCGAATGAAGGACAGATTCCCTCCGATGCTGTCGCGCACGTAAGCGGCGAACGTGATGTCGGAAGCGTCCTCGTATTGCTGGCCCGACACCGCCTTCCAGGCATAGAAAGGCATCGCTCTCGACATTCGCAGGCGCTTCGACGGGCGCCTAAGCTCCTTGGATGATGCCGTCCCCCACCGCCCGTTCTCCTCGTCCGCGTACCAGGTGAGGCGGCTGCCGAATCTCTGCAGAAACTCCTCCCAACACGCGACCACTCCGTCCGCGAACCCGTCACGAGGCCCGTCGAAGTACATCGTGATGGCCACCGCGGGCGCGAAGTCTGTCCGGCCGCCTGCAACGAGGTCGGCTACATCGCCTTCGTACCTGCGTTGTCTCAGCCCGATTCTCATGGCCGACGCTAAAGCAAGCAACGATTTCCAGGCATCCTCGTTCATCGAGATCAGGTGTCGATCCGCCTCGTGGCTAAACGAGACCGACGCTGCCAACGTATTGTGCCACGCGCAAAATGAAAGGTGTTCCTCAGGCACGCGCCTGCGCCGGGACAACAGACAGCGTCAATCTCTCGGTCCCTCGGATTACCGTCAGCTCCGACCGCCTGCCGACCTGCTCCTCGGTAAGGATGCGATGAAGATGATCTACGTTCGCCACGGGCTTATCGCCAAAGGCGATGATGACATCTCCTTCGCGCAAGCCGGTGCTCTCGGCCGGACTGTCCTTCTCCGTGCCCACGACCAGAACGCCGCTCTCGACCGCGAGATTGTAGAAACGGACCAGGCGTCGGTGAATGGGAACCGATTGACCGGAAACGCCGATGTAACTGCGAGTGATCCGGCCATCCCGGATGAGACGCGCGGCTACGAATGTGGCCATGTTGATGGCGATGGCAAAGCAGATGCCTTGGGCCCCCAGAATGACCGCCGTGTTCACGCCGATGACTTCGCCGCGCGAGTTGACGAGCGGTCCTCCGGAGTTGCCGGGGTTGAGCGCGGCGTCGGTCTGGATCACGCTATCGATCAGCCGTCCGCTCTTCGCCCGCATGGTCCGTCCGAGCGCGCTGACGACACCGGCCGTCACCGTCGTCTGAAACCCGAGGGGGTTACCGACGGCGATGGCCAGTTGACCGGGACGGATGGAATCGGAGTCGCCCAGCCGCGCCGGAATCTGATTCGGCGCGGAGACGCGCACGACCGCCAGATCGGTATCCGGGTCATTGCCGACCACGCTGGCCGAGCAGCGCGTGCCGTCGATGAGCGTCACATCGATCGAGGAGGCACCGGTCACGACATGGCTGTTGGTGAGGATGAATCCGTCCGGCGTGAACAGAAACCCCGACCCGCCCCCGCTCCGTTCTCCTCGGCGGCCAGACGTCTTCACCTCGATGTTCACCACCGCGGGCGTGATTCGCGCGGCGGCCGAGGTCACCGCGACCGAATAGGCGTCGAGAAGCTCGCCGTCGTCGAAATCCACCGGTTGCGGTTCGCTTGCCTGTTCCGTGAGGGAGTCGTTGGATAGGAGGTCGAGGTCGTAGCGCATTCAATCGTTAGAACAAAGGCGTATTCCAGTATCCGGTCGGGTTCGGTTTGACGGACTACAGATGGCGCCAGAGTCTCCGTACCCAACGAAACTCACCTGGAGCGCCCACTGAATAAACTACAACGGGGAAACTCGTCAGCCTTGCAGCCAGATCCTTTGAGGCACGATCGGGGTCGTGTGTCTTCACGATCAGATCCAACGTCGGTTTACCAAGAAATACGAGAGCTCTTGCGGTGAATCCTGCCGCTTCGATTTCGGTTTCGATGTCCTGGACCAGCGCGAGCTTCTCCTGGGTCCGAATGACTGGAGGACGCGTCGACCACTTCGATCGCTCGCCAACGCTGACCAGGACATATCTCGGGGCGGATCCCCGCCTCAATCGCTGCCTGACGGCGAAAGCGAGGATGGCCGCGAGCGGTACAAGCCCAAACCAGGGGACAATGTCTTTCATCAATCGCGAGAGCACGCCTTTTTCACCAGGACGTGCGCCTTAGCCGACCGTCTCGCGGTGCGAAGGCGACGGGTCCGCCCTCGACCGAAATATCCAGATCAGAACAGCGCCGCTCGCAACGACTGCACCGTCGACGATGACGGCCGTGAGGCTGAACGGCCTCGGGGACTCACCATTGAAGCCGGCGATGGCATCACTCCAGGAGAAGTACGCGAGTGGAAACCCGTAGCGGCCGCACCATCCTGATCGGCACTGGTTAACGGTGTTTACCACGCCGGTCAGGCCGTCCCAGGACAGGAGTGGCAACACACTTCCGCGGTTGGGATCTTTGCGAAGGATCGACTGAGCCGCCATGAACGCGATCACGACCGGGATTGCCAGCCACTGCAGGTACAGGTCGACCCAGAGTACGTTCGGCCGGCGAAGTGCCGCGGCGACGGTGCATTCGAGCGCAAATGGCATGACGAAGAGCACTGCCATCATCGCCAGAAGTGCGATAGACCGTTCCGCCAAAGGCGGTCGCCGTCGCACGTAGAACGCTCCCATGACAACCAGAGCCACGGACACAAGAACGAATGGAATGAAGACCGGGAGCATCACCGTAGTATGCGCCGCCAAACGGGCAACGTCAGCCACAGCGCAGATTAAGCGGAACGGTCCCTACGCAAGCGATTCCACCGACCGGCTTCGTGGGCGGCCCCGCATGCTCCGAACCGCTTTGATCAGCCCAACCGCTGGCTATCAAGGCGAAAAGTCCTCAACGAATTGGTAGGCTCCGATCACTCTGATCAAAACGCGCTTTCCCGAAACTTTCACCACTTCACCGCTCGTGAGCTCGATCGTGAGAAGTACTTCGCTTCTGCTCTCGAAGGGAAGGGGCACGACATTCTCGAACTCGTGGTCGCCGACCCGCAGATAGCCGTCACAGATGCCACAGGGGAGCTTTGAACGAAGATTGCACCCGAGAGACGTATCGATGGTCAATTCGGTATCTGCCAACCAACCCGTGCCAGAGTCGAGGGCTGGCTCGCCGCTCGAGCGGTGAACGTACGCTGGCCCGAACAGGAGGCGAACCTGGTGGCCGTCACGATCAACCCGCGCCAGCACGGAGTCGTGGAATTCGATCGCTTCGCGCTCCATGTTATGCAGATGGCTAACGGATCCAAGTCCGGTCCGAGCCAGAGTCATCCCCCAGGAGATGAGGTCACGCCAGTGGGCAAGGGCCGGCTCTGCGCGTAACCGTTCAATTGCGGCAGGTTCGCGAACGGCGATCCGACCCAGGATCATGACGAGCGCCTCGGCCACATCTTTTGAATGTGCATCCGACGTCCAACCCTCACGCAAGAGCGTTCCGATCGCGTTGCAAGTGGATAGCGGCGTTTCGAGAAGTTCCTCAGCGGCTTCGCTCTTCTGCAGCAAGACCGAATTTGGATGAGCGAGAACGTCGGATAGGAGGTTGGCCAGCGTCGACATCGTGGCGGCTAGCTGGTCACGCCTCAGCCGCGCGTGCCCGCACGCCGAATTGTAACGTACTGGCTATAGTTAGTTTGGCGGGTACGGGAACCAGAACGGTCGTCTTGATTTGACGAGGCGCTTGGCTGTCGCCCGCGCTGACCGTGCCACGAGGCGAGCGCTGACGAGGACTCCGCCGAGAAGAATCGCCACAAGGGCGCCAATCCCTGGAATGGTGGACGCCTTGTCCAGGGCAAAAGATCGCGCCGAAATTGTCGCGCGCACGCACGAGGTATGGAGCTTCGACGACGCGCTTTGCGCCAAACCCGCGGGCTGCGGGACGACTTAGGGACTCGACAAGAAGGAACTGGGTCATCAGAGCGCCGAACCGACAGCGCTTCTGCCGCGTGGACCAGCACGAACACTACCGCGCTTGGGACTCACCAGGGCGCGGGTCCACGCCGGCTGCAAGCGCAAAGTCAGACCGACGGCGCGATAACCTGGCGGAGTAGACCAGCGGCGCACTCTCGCGTGAAAAACGGCTGATTGAAAGAATCGATGTACGGGTCGTCGCACGAGGAGATCAAGGCAGAATGGCTCGGCGCCATGGTAGCTCAACTCCGAAAAACAGAGACGAGAGACCGCATCGGCTTTCAGTGGTGAGCGCGCTTCGGCGTGCCGGTTGCCGCTTCGCCGGGACAGTCGTCCCAGGTATGGGTCGCCTTGCTGCAGGTCCCCAGACTGTGAGACAGCCATTTCCGAACCTCAGATAGGACTGCACGCTCAGCCGTCATGGCCGAGCGAGACGTGAAAGGTGAAGTGAACGTGCGAAGGATCTCTGACCGGTCGACCCAGATCGATTCGTCCGATGGCTGATCCGCAGGCTGTCCGCCTTGCTGTGGAAACGTTGATTGGATTCTGAAGAGCTCTTGATGGTAGAGCCTGGCCCTGTACCGCGAAGAATTGATCGTTGACTGGGAGATCTCCAGACGGGCCCAAAGTGATTCCTCGCCGAGCGTAAGCCCGAATTCGGAAGTTCGCACCACTCTGAACACTTCGATGCGTTTCACCATTGACTAGACGCGTAGTTGGCTGTCCCACCAGAGCCGCATGCCGCACCCGCGCTTCAGCCGCTTTGCCCGGGTCGCGAAATAGTAACGCACTCGCATTGCGGCAACGAAGCAGGCTACATCCCTGAAGAGCGAGTTGGACGGCGCCCTGATCGGTCAACCACGTTGCTCCTTCGCGCCGAGCTGACGTCGGGTGCGAAACCAAAACGCGAGAAGAACAAAGCACGCGGCAACTGCTCCTGACACGGACCATCCGACGAGAAAGAGCGGCGCCCACGCGGAGTACTCTGCCGAATTGCTGCCAAGCCACACGGGCAACCAATAGAGCGAGTATGACAGGAGGACCGGAATCGCGAGAGCAGTGGTCCAGCGAACAGCGACATTCCTCACTGGAACGAGGGCCAACGCCGCGATGAACGACATGCCGGCGATGAGTGCCGCTCCGGACGTCAGCGACAAGGAGTCGACGAGTTCGCGAATATCCGAGCTATTCATTTCAACCTGCCCTTCGTCCCGCTAGCCGCGGCGCCAACCAACTGACCCACGTTCAGCGGCCCTGCTCCGCACTGCAGCACTAAGGCAGGACTTGTCAGATGCAAGCGCGCGTTGAACGCCGGACTCCTAGCTCTTGCAATTAGCCGTCACCAGCGCTTCCATGACCTTTGGCAACGAACCGTCGATTTCACTTTGGACGAGCTCGTCCAGGCGAGACACCCGAGCCTTGGAATCCAGCGCGATCATGGAGCGGTAAGCCTTGAGCAGACTTCGCATTCCGGCCAGCTGGGCGGGCTGCAACTTTCCCTTTTCCGAAGGGTTGATCAGCTGGTACGACGCGCTACCGAAGATAAATTGGGCGATCAACTCGCCGCTGTACTTGATGGACTTGTTCGGAAGCGGCGATAGGACAGGTGGGCAGACGACGTCAACCACGTCTTTACTCGCGTCTTCCCACTTAAGGAGCTCTGCACGGATGATGGGAGCGTCTTTGTGAAACGGCTGTTCCTCGAGGAACTTTGTTAACGGAGCAACCTTGCTATTGTCCAGGAGTTGTGAGTCGTTCGCGGCTGAGACGGTTCCAGAGACAGTCAGCATCAATACGACCCAGAGACACAACCCGACAGATCTCATGCAGTCCCCTTCATTCTCAGTTAGAGATCAGACGATGCCAAGTCCGATGCCGTGCAGAGTAAGCCCTCCGTTAATGAGTTGCGGACAACCCAACTGGAATAAGCACATCAGCGGTTTCGTACCAGTTGAAGTAGATGCGCTTCGTACCAACACCCGGTATGCTGAGCTGGTAGACCTCGAGAAGCGCTTCGCCGCCGAAAGGCGAGTTGGCAGATTTGAAAGAACAGCAGGTGCCGACGCGGTCGTACTTGACGAGCTCGCCGCCGGGGCCGCGCAACGAGTTGAGGTATTGATACGTACGATCGGAACCAGCCCCAAACCCTCCGCCGACGAGCACCGGCGCGTGCTCCGAAAATGCGTAGCTTGGATCGGTCGAGGCCTGGGATAGCTTCATTTCGCCTCGCCTCCGACCGATCATTTCGTCTGTGATGACCACGCCCCCGGCGGTTGACGAACTGGTCGACAGAATAGCCGGCTGAGCGCTTTTCGGAGCCGAGGAACACGACAAGAGCAGAAAGTACGTCACGACCGTTCCTGCCGATGCGACAAATTGTCGAGTGCGCATGCTCTCCTTGTCAGTCGCCGATGGCGACAACCGTCCGGACGCGTTCTTGAGTTTCTTCTGAGAACGAATTCAACTCAGCCTCAGACATGATCCCGCGCGCGACCGCCGCTCCGATTTGAAGGATGGCACTCGACCGACGTCGGTCGTCGAAGACGACGGCGATGTCGCCGTTGGTCTCGCTGATGAACCGATAGAGGGCAAGGAACTTCTCATGGCCTGATGCATCGCTCATCGAGAACTCCGCGGCTTTCGCGGCAGCGGCATTGCAGAAGCGGTTCAGCAACCTTGGCGCGAGCCGCTGCCACAGCTTCCAATCACGCTCCGGCATATGTTCTGGCATATAACTTTCCGGGGGCTAACGGTCCTGGCGGTTCAGTGGTTGCCTGTCCCGCTCAGATTGCGAAGCTAGTGTAGCAGATGACGAAGCGTAGCCCGTTGCAACCGCTCAGTCAGGCGCGTTCAACGCGGAACCAAGCGCACGGGTGTCGTCGTCAAACATCACTGCCTCACTGCCGAGGGTCACAGCTTTGCTGCGGGACGGAGAATGAGGACCATCGCCAGCCCGAGCAGTGCAAGACCGGTGAGCTGTGACGGCGTCAGTTTCTCATCCAATAGATAGTAGGAGACTAAGGCAACGCATACGACACCAGAGGCGAGATGGAATGCCGCCATTTGCGCACCCGTGTAAGTCCCGTAGCCGTAACGCGTGGCGGTAACATTGAGGACGTATTCCGGCAACACGATGGCCCAGCTCATTGCCAGAGCAAGCCAAAAGCTCATGTCACGAAACCGGAGATGGCCGAGCCATGCGACGGACATAAACGCTCCAGACGCAAAGATCATCAAGGGAACGAGTACGATTTTCATATCCCTCCACGTATTTCGATTTTGGGTGGCCTAACGGACCGTCGTTCAGCGGCATGGTCCGCACACGTAGTTTACAGCGCTCGGAACCCAGCAGATTGTGACCGTGTCCGCTGGAACGAAAAGTTAGCCACGGGCCAGATGCCGAGGACCACGGATCGGAAACATCAGATTCCCCAGCACTGGCATTCCGGCGTGCCCGTCGATGATGAATTCTGCGCATTCATCGAACGCGCGTGGGATCGAACGAATTGGTGAATGGCGTGCCGTTGAAAGTGTGGGTACAGCAGCCGCAGAAGGGATACAGGTCGTCGACTCTGAGATCAGGGTTCACTCTCCTGAGTACACCCGTTTCGTCAACGTACAACCCGCTGAAGTAGGTTGATTCGCCAACTCTGACGCAGTCCCGGCGCTCATGCTCGGACTTGGCCACGAGCCAGAAGATCGGGCCGGGTTTGTCTAGCCGCGAGAGGGCCTCGGAGTACACGGAGTCCCAGTCTTCCCCGGCCTTTGAAAGAAGGAAGCGAAATAGCGGGGTGTAGTCCAGGCCCCGACGCTGCTTTCCGTGCATCGACTGGTGGTTGCCCTGGAAGAGCTTTTGCGCCTTTGTGTTCCTGAGATCGCTGAAGTCGCCACCATGGCGGTGATGGACCCCGCGAGCGGTTGTGTTGACTCTCCTGAAGAGCGGTTCTTTCTTCATGTCCGTTGAACGTCGGGTGGATACGATAGCAGCGATCTAGAGACGATTACCCTTCGGCGCAATGTAGTGGAACTCGATGAGGTACACGTTCTCGCCTGGCCCATGCCTTGCCACCTTGAGCAGATCGGTTACGCTCGCGAAGCCGCATTGGCGGGCGAGATGAGGTGTGATCTGTTCGCTCGTGATCGGAACGATGGAATCGATTTGGATCTCGCCTTCTTCGAATTGGTATCGCCGGCCGGTGCGAACGTGCGGACGCATCCAGACGCGAACGCTTCGAGTGATGGCACCACTTCGCACGCCATCGCGCAGGTATTTCGTGAACAGCACCGTGCAAGTTTAGCGCGCCGCTTTCCGCTCGAGCGGGCTGATTGTGGCTTGCTGAGGGGTGGCGTTTTCGAGGAAGCTTATGGGAAGCGCCCAACGGATCTGCGAGTCACCCGCACGAACCGCGACGCGCTGAAGTGACGGCCCTGGGAAAGTGGTTGGTCGCACCGTTGAAAACCCACACATCGTTCTTTGCCCTCGCCGCCGAACCATCCACGCTTACCGGCGGACCCGCACGAGACAGCGTAGCGTACTTGGGCGCAGCAGGTCGCGGGTTCGGCCGGTGGAGCGCAGAGTTGAGTGTCCGTTTACCGCCACGCTGGAAAACCGTGACCGATTCCTTGTATCCACACAATCCCACGATGAAAGGACCAGAGACCGATGCTTCCGAGCACGAAGTTACCGATCGAACCGAGTAGTAGCTGTTTCGTGGGTGGAGCGAAGAGCACGAGGAAACCGCCAAGAACAACAGCGAGAACAAGCGCCAGGCCGGCCGAAAATGGCGAGGGATAGAGCCAGGGGCTCGGGACAAGTGTTCCGTCGCTCGTGACCGTCATTCGCTCGGCGAGGCGGGCGGCTTCGACCAGGACGGTCGTGCCTTCCGCCAGCAGAGCAATTGCGAGAGTGAGTTGAAATCGCCGCATCGCGGGACACCCAACGTTTCAGGTCAGCGGCGTGGTGCCGGCACGCGACATGGTAACGTCCTGAGCAACCGCTTGTCAGCCGCCGTTTACGGGGCGCGAGAAACCTAAATCCCCGTCCCAATTGTCCGGATCTTCATGCAGATCGATTATGAGGTGCAGCCGCCCACGAAAGATGATGGGCCGAAGGTCGAGCGCCACTTGCCCATGAATGTCGGTGAGATGAAGACCCTTGCCATCCAGGATCCATTGACCAACAGATCGACCGGAGTTGAGCGGCGCGGTTCCAGGGTTCAGCTCGTATGACCCGTCGCTGTTGAGTCGCAGTCTGGCGCCGTTCCAACGCCACTGCCCAGTGACGCTCTTGACCTCGGTAACTGGGTTGAGGTCGAGCGCCGCGCTGTAAGCTACGTTGCCGGCGACCCAGATTCCTGCGCATGACAGAACAAGTGCTCCGAGGAAAATGAGTACCCAGTTCCGAGGCTTTCTAAGCAGACCGATTAGAACGGCGACCAGCGCCATCATCGATATGCACAAACCAAGAAGGACGAAGAGAAGGTAACCGCACGGGATACCGGTTCTAAAGGCGAACAGACTGAGGAACTCGTCCATCGGCAGCTAATGGTCCTGTACGAACCGCGATGTCGCGAAGTATAACCGGCCGAGAGAGGCAGCGCAGCGGTTGGCGTCCGGTGCGACCGCTAGTTGGGCAGCATTGGATGTTTTACGCCACGCCGGTTTCCTGAGACAGCTTTTCCGCCGCATTCTTAAGCCGCGTCAGGGCGTCGGCAACGCTGCCGTGCAGTTGCCGGCTGGCAAAGTGATCGAGGAGCCAGGCCCACCATCCAGGTGAGATCGAGAAATCTCAGCCAAAACTGACACGCGTGTGGTGATCGTCCAGCGGCAGGCAAGTGATATGGTTATGGAGGGAAATGCCGAGTGGTAAGCGTGTCAGCAGATCAAGCTGCCACGTCTCAGGCGAAACGGCTTGAACGGTAATATGAGCCACCGGCCACTGTTTTCCCAGGGCCAGAGTCTGAGCGAAGATCTGTTGACCGGGCTGTGCCGGGCCCTCGGGGACGATTGAGCGGGTTCGGACCTCCCACCACAAGTCATATTGGATCGGGTTAGCGAGTAGACGCCAGACTTGATCGACCGGGGCGTTCACAGTGGCGATGGGGCAAGTGCTGAAGCTCATGTGACCTCCTTTTGGCGGGGATGCTGGCATGACCAGTGCCGCCCAACGGCCCTGCGGCTCACCCTGCTATTCTGTGGTTTCGGACTCGGGCGTGTAATGCTGCACGTGACTCTGCAGCTCCAATGCCCGATCCCTGTAGGCCTTCATCAGCAAGGTGATCCTGACCGAAACATACCCGGTACCGGTCTTCTTGCCGTACATGGTCATGATGACCTCAGCTTCACCTGCCTCGTATTGCTTCCAAGCCGCCTGGCTCTTTCTGAGGGCGGGCCTGCCGCTGGCCGGCAACAGTGTCAAAAGTTCCGCATAGGAAGTCTTTACGGCAGCCTGCCACGACTCCGAAGCGGTACTGTAGCACTTGGCACGGGGCATGGTCGCATGATTTGCCTCAAGGCATTTGTCCATCGCTACATCGATCGGATGTTTTGGCGCCGGTTGATTCTGTTCATCCTGTCCGTAAATCGCGGTCGCAGCCATCAGGATCGCGAGTACGATAGGTAAGCGATTATGTGTCATTTAACGATCTCCTGCAGGGTCCGAATGTCGTGACCTGATGGGCTGCCGTTTCACGCGGAGACGCGGAGGAGGAGTCATCGGCCTTTTCTTCTCCGCGCCTCCGCGTGAGTTCAGCCTTTTCCACGTTCATCACGTGACCCGTCACCTCGTACTGATCCCGATGGTCCCAAGCCACGTCTCCACTAGCTGAGGCCATCCCGTGATAGGAGATTCCGACGACCGCAGCGCCCGTGTTGCTCCCTCTCGGCGAATAAACCGTCATCGTCGGTTGCGAGACTCGACCGACATCAGACCACTGCCTTCCGGCAAACCAGCGTTTCGTCCGTGCCTACGAGCTCGGGTCCCTGCGCTGGCTGCGCGTCAGGGACCACACCCGGCCATATCGGCATCTGCGTGTGGCCAGGTGACGGCTGCCAGGCTGGCTGTCCCGCGGACAGCAAGGACTCTCCGCCCGTCAACGCCAGAAAGACCAGTAGAGTCGTGCTTACTCGGTAGGCAACCCTCATCTGTGCTTCTCCTGATCGGTAGTCCGTCGAACGTTGAAGTTAACCGGCGAGCGGGCGCAGCCCTCGAGTCCAGCTCAACGCGTGTGCCGCGGTGATAACAGCGCTCCGTTAAGTTGGTTTTCCAGATACGACCCCAACTTACCCGCTGCCCTGCCGGAAAGACCCACTGCCAGCACTTCAGGCGCAGCGGGTCGGTTCTCAGAGCAGTCGCCGAATGCCGGCGGCACCGGCGGTTGCCAGAACAAGCGCGAGTGTGGCAAGGAATGCAACGCCGTCAAGAGGAACGGCAAGCGGAACGGCAAGCGGAGTGCTGACCTGACCAATATTGAGAGAAAAAGGCGGCTGAAAGGTGGAGTTGACATTGACTGTCGAAGCTATCGCAGGGACCCCTTCGTTCGAAGGAATGGCGACGTTGAAGCATCCACCGCTGGCGGAAAACCAGCTTGCGCTAGACAGGGGTTGCACACCGTTTGAAGCATCTGCCGTTAAGAGAACTCCCCCGGGCCCCGGAGCGGCCCGGCTTTCTATTGTATTAGGGCCGATGTCGATGAACGCATTGCCATGGCAGTTCGGCTGGTCGAAGAAAACCTGTCCGTCGAGCCCGGTTTGATTCACCTGAGCGATGTACGGCTTGCCGTTGATTATTATAGAGACCTGATGGTTAGAAAAGTACTGGCCAACGATTGTGCCTTGATTGTCTCTTACCACCAGTGGGCCTCCAGGTTGAAACCCCTGCGCGGAAAGAATTGGTGTCATGAGAAGCGTAGCCGAGGCGAGGACGTAAGCTGAAAAACGTTGGATACGCATCGAAATGGTTCCTTTTTCTGAAATCGATTGTGGCTGACTTGTTATTGAGTCCCGCCGTCCATCATGGCGAAGACCCGACGGTGACCGATTACGTACTGGACGGTCTGGGATCGATTGTAACATGTCCCAGTCCATCGGCTGGCTCATTCAATCAGTGCGCAGTGCGAAACGCAATCGCCGGCCACACCGGCTTACCTTTTTCCCTCACACTCCTCACTCCGCCCTTCATCCCCTCCGCCAGCGTGGCAAGATCAATCCCGCGATCGTTCTGATTCGCGTCGACGAGCAGCAGTCCCTCTTCGATCCGCTCGACCGCCGGGCGCCACTGGCCGAACTCGGCGTGATGAATCCCTACGCTGAACTGGAGAAAGATGCGGATGAAGTCGGGTTCGTCGCGGACGCCTTCGAAGAACAGCTCCTCAAAGCAGTCGCTTGCTTCCAGATACTCGCCTTCGTTGAAGAGGGTTACTCCTCGGATGAAGCGAGGGTCGTTGACCAACTCCATGTCATTGCCTCGATCGACAATGGCTCACGCGAAGGCGCGAAGACGCGAAGAAGAGAGTTGGCGCTTTTCTCTCCGCGGCTCCGCGCCTCCGCGTGAGAAGGCTCTTCTCGATCAGTTCCAATTCAGCGACCGCAACTGATCGAGATTCACATTCCCTCCCGACAGCACCACCGCCACCCGCGACCCCGGCGGGAGTTGCACGAGGCCGTGAAGGAGCGCGGCCACGGGGGCGGCGGCGGCGCCTTCGACGACCAGCTTGCAGCGCTCCATGATCCAGATCATGGCGTCGAAGATCTCGCGGTCGGGGAGGGCCACCAGCTCGTCGACGAAGCGCTGCACGACCGAGAAGTTGATCTCGCCGACGCGGCGGACGCGCAGGCCGTCGATGATCGTCTTGCAGTCGATCGTCTCCAGGTGGCCGGCTTCGACGCTCTTCTTCATCGCCGGTCCGTCGGATGATTCGACGCCGATGACGCGGATCTTCGGGTTGTGGCTCTTGACCGCCATGGAGACGCCTGAGATCAGCCCGCCGCCGCCGATGGGGACGATCACGGCGTCGACTTCGGGCCAGTCCTGCACGATCTCCAGGCCGAGCGTGCCCTGGCCGGCGATGAGCTGTTCGTCGTCGAAGGGGTGAACGTACGTGAGCCCCTCGGTGCGCACCAGTTCCTTCGCCTTCTCGTTGGCCTCGTCCCAGATCATTCCGTGCAGGACGACCTCGGCACCGTAGCCGCGGGTGGCGGCGATCTTGGCCGGCGTGGCGTTCTCGGCCATGCATACCACGGCGCGGATGCCGTGAATCTTCGCCGCCAGCGCCACGCCCTGGGCGTGGTTCCCCGCCGAGGAGCAGACCACGCCGCGCGCCTTCTGCTCCTCCGGCATGAGCGCGAACTTGTTGAGCGGCCCGCGGATCTTGTACGAGCCGACGCGCTGGAAGACCTCGGCCTTCAGCCGCACATCAAGCCCTGTTCGCTCGCTCAACTGCCTGGACGTGAGCAGAGGCGTGTGCTTGATGTGCGGCGCGATGCGGGCGCGCGCTTCCTTGAAGTCGTCGAGAGTCAGAGTGAACATTATTGAGGCCGCCGTCCGCCACCACCGCCGCCGGCGGGGACTGAGATATACGGCACGTTCGCGTCACGCATCGTCTTGTTGAGCGCTTCCAGTTCCGTCTTCGCCAGCGCCTGCTCCGATGCCACCGCATCCTTGAGCAGGCCTTGCAGCACCTTGATCTGATCGAGCTGCCACGCCGTCGGCGCTGCCACGTAGTTCTCGATTCCTCCGAGCAACTGCGTGATGCGCTGCGTCAACGCGGGCGGCGTGTACACCACGGGCGGTCCTGCCGTGCCCATGCCGGGAGCGGCCTGGCCGCACTGCACGGGAGTGGCCAGCTTGAGGCAGGTCTCTTCCACCTTCTTCGAGAAGTCATCCACGGCCTTCTGGATGTTCTCGGGGAGTTTGGTCTTCTTGTAATCCTTGAGCGCGGTGTGCAGTCCGGTGATCGACCGCCGCGCGGCCGCTCCAGACTGCGCCATCTGCGCGAGCTGGCTCAGGGCCTGCCGCCGCGCCGCGCGGTCCTCGGCGGAAATCACGATGCGCGGATCTTCCTCGACGACTACCTTCGTCGACTGCTCCGTCTTGCCGACTGCCACCTTCACCGTGAACTCGCCCGGCTCCACGCGCATCGCGCCCTGGAAGCCGCCGAAACCGCCACCACCTCCGCCGCCGGCTCCCGCTTCGCCGCCCTGTTCTGACGAAGCCTCCGTCGTGGCTCCTTCCTCGCGCGGTGCCTCGGTGGCCGAACGCGATCGCAGATCCCACGTCACGCGATTCGTGCCGATATCGCCCGTGCCGTCGATGTCGCGAATGACCTTGCCCTCTTTGTTCGTGACGGTGATTTTCACCTTCTCCTTCTCGGCCGGTTTGCTCTTGAGGAAGTAGGTGATGAGCGCTCCGTTCGGAGGATTGGCGCCGAAGAAGGCCTTGTGGCCGGTGAAGCCGGTGCGATTGACGACGCGCCACTCGGTGGCCGGCCGCGTGTCGAACACGTGCAGCTCCTCGGTGGGAATGGCATCGGTCAGTTGCTCGACCGGCCCCAGGTCGTCGAGGATCCAGATCGAGCGCCCGTGCGTGGCCAGCACGAGATCGTTCTCGCGCGGATGGATGGCGATGTCGTCCACCGGCACAGTGGGGAGATTCAGTTTGAGCCGCGACCAGTGCCCGCCCTGGTCATACGACAGGAACAGTCCGCGCTCGGTGCCGAGGAAGAGCAGCTTCGGATTGCGGAAATGCTCGCGGATGACGTGGACCGTGCCCGCGACGTCGTCGGCCAGTCCGGTGCGGATCGGCTTCCACGTATCGCCGTAGTCGCTGGTCATGAACACGTAGACGGCGAAGTCGTTGCTGCGATGGCCGTCGAGCGTGGCGTAGGCGGTGCCTTCATTGAAGCGCGAGGCTACGACACGGGTGACGTAGATCCCCTTCTTCGGCGAGACGTTCTTCCAGGTCTTGCCGCCGTCGCGGGTGACCTGCAGGTTGCCGTCGTCGGTGCCGACGTAGAGAAGGTCGCGGTTCAGGGATGATTCGCTGATCGTGGTGATGGCGGGCCAGTCCTCCACGCCGTCATGGCGGGACATGGTGTGCTTGTCGGGCACGCGGCCCATGATGGGGAGCTTGTCGCGCTCCTGGTTGGTGGTGAGATCGTTGCCGAGGCGCGTCCAACTGTCGCCGCGATCGGTCGACTTGAAGAGGTAATTGCCGCCGTAGTAGATCGTCTTGTTGTCGTACGAGGAGACGACGAGCGGGGAGTTCCATTCAAAGCGAAGCCGCTCCCCTTCGTTGGCGGGCGGCCTGATGGAGCGCGACTCGTGCGTCTTCAGATTGCGGCGCAGCAGGTTGCCGTCCTGCGACTCGGCGTAGACCGTGTTCGTATCGGTGGGATCGATCTGCGCGTAGAAACCGTCGCCGCCGCCGACCGTGAACCAGTCGCTGTTGGCGATGCCGCGCATGTCGAACGTGGCCGAGGGTCCGCACCAGACGTTATTGTCCTGCAGGCCGCCGCAGATGTGATACGGCCTCTGCATGTCCAGGCCGATCTCGTAGAACTGGCCGATGGCGATGTTGTTGATGTAGTCCCACGTTTTGCCGCGGTCGTGGCTCATATAGATGCCGCCGTCGGAGCCGGTGATCATGTGATTCGAATCGTGCGGATCGATCCACATGGCGTGATAGTCGCCGTGGATCTTCTGCACGAGGTTGGTCTTGAACGTCTTCCCGCCGTCCTCGGAGTAGTACATCTGCGCTCCATGTACCCAGACGCGCTGGTCGTTATTCGGATCGATGACGACCTGGCTGTAGTAGATGCCTCGGGGATTCGTTTCCGATGCCCGCGTCCACGTCTCGCCCCCGTCGTCGCTGCGGAAGATCCCTCCGTGAGCATGCTCGATGAGGGCATAGACGACGTTGGAGTTGCGCCGGTAGAAGTTGACGCCGATCCGCCCGATCTCCTTGACGGCCTCGGGTTCGTCGGCATCCTTTTCAGCTGCCGCCGCGGCCCCTGCCGCGGCGACCGGCTTTTTCGCGTCCGGATCCCACGGCAGCCCCTTCTCGAGCTTCTTCCAGGTCGCGCCGCCGTCGGTGGTCTTGTACAGACCGGAGCCCGGGCCGCTCCCGTTGTAGCCGAAGACCGTCCGCCGCCGCTGATACATCGCGGCGATCAGTGTGCCGGGCGAATCGGGATCCATGGCGATGTCGGAGGCGCCGGTGTCCTCGTTCACGAAGAGCACGTTGCTCCACGTCTTCCCGCCGTCGGTGGTCTTGTAGACGCCGCGTTCTTTCGAGGAACCCCACAAGTTGCCGCCGGCGGCAACGTACAGAGTGTTCGGATCGGCGGGAGAGATGACGATGCGTCCGATGGCCATGGAGGCGTCGAGGCCCATGTGCTTCCAGGTCTTCCCGCTGTCGGTCGATTTGTAGACGCCGTTCCCCCACGAGGAGCTCTGCCGGTTGTTGGCCTCACCGGTGCCGACCCAGACGATGGATGGATCGGAAGGGGCGACGGTGACGTCGCCGATCGTGGAGTTCGGCTGATCGTCGAACACCGGCTCCCAGGTCGTGCCGCCGTTCGTGGTCTTGAACACGCCCCCCGAGGCCGTGCCGACATAGATGATGTCTGGATTGCTCTCGACGACGGCGAAGTCGTCGATGCGCCCCCCCATCACGGCGGGCCCGATCTCACGGAACTTGAGACCTTTGAAGACCTCGTTGTAGTCGGTCGCGACGGGCGTGGGCTTCGGTGGGGCCGTCTTCTCGGCAGCGATGACCGCAACCGACACGAACATCGCGAGCAGGACAGTTTTCGCAGTTTTCACGTTGCCTCCGGAATGGCGATTTGCGGGGAACAGTACTCGGAGGTGGGCGGGGAGGCAATCGGTTTCCGGAGCGATGGCGCCCGCCGGCTGGCTCGGCGGCGTCTCGCCGCCGAGGGAGGCACTCTTGCAATTAGACCTGCGTTATCGCGCACTTCTCACACACTCACTTAACTCGTCGGCACTCTGTTACCCGTCGAGAGCCTTCTCCCCCGCGGTTTCTTGCGGGGGAGAAGGTGCCGACAGGCGGATGAGGGGGCAAGTTCTCGCGCGATCTGAGGCATTGATCAATGGCCGCCTTGATCATCTCGACGACGATCTCCGAGTCACGAATCAATTGTTCGTTCGGAATGCGAAGCACGTGCAGGCCATCTTGACGAAGGTAATACGTTCGCCGGTCGTCGTACTCGTCCATTCCCGCGGAACGATGATGAGCTCCATCGAGCTCGATCGCCATCTTCAACTCAGCGCAGTAAAAGTCGACGATGTACCGTCCGATCGGTACTTGGCGCCTGAACTTGTAGCCGAGGAAGCGGCGGTTGCGCAGCCAGGACCAAATGCGGCCTTCCGATCGAGTCGGATTTCGGCGCATCGCACTCGCATGCCGTTTCATTCGTGACGACATTCTGGGCATCGACATAAAGTACCTCGGTGCCTGGTGTTCTACGGCGAGTAGCGCGCGCGGGAGGGGCGTTCACATGCACAATTTGCTCGTTTGCAAATTACACTCGCGTCAAGCGCCCCCTCATCCGCCTGTCGGCACCTTCTCCCCCAGCTGAAAAGCGCTGGGGGAGAAGGGCGCTCGATTGGAGAGTACTGATTCTTGGAACGAGGTTCACGTGAGTACGAATACCGGGGTCACGCCACGAAGATCCAGGAACTGCCGAGGATGAAACTCGCGAATCAGCAGAGTCTTGGCCGCCTCTACCGGCTGTGGATGAGGGGCCCCAACGCGATACATCGTCCCGGGTTTGCCGAAGCTCCAAGACTTGCCATGGGTGCTTCCCCGTACCGGACGATGCCGCGGGCGATATCGAGATAATGACGAGCGCGTGGATTGCGTGGGGCCTTGAGAACGGCCTTATGACGGGCACCGCGTCCACGACGTTGGTGGTGCCGCCGGCCAGTCGGTGATATTCGGCAATGCGGCGACGGAGCGCAGCTCGCTGGTGAGCTGCGCGTGCAGCTTCGTCCATTGCGTGAGCGTCGCCGGCGTTACGGTTCCGAAGGCGAGGTTCGTCAGCTCGCCCGGGTCGTGGGCGAGGTCATAGAGCTCGTACTCGAACACGTTCGTGCCCGTGGGGTTGTCGCTGAGATAGACGGCGTACTTCCATTCCTTCGTGCGGATGCAGCGGATGTGCGTCGCGCCGCTGCTGATCCCGAACTGATCGTCGAACGTATAGATGGCGTGCTTGCGCACGGGAGACGACGGACTGGTGAAGAGTGGCACGAGGCTTACGCCGCGCAGCGTCGACGTCGTCGTCGAGTTGCATAGAGCGGCCACCGTCGGCGCGATGTCGATCCCCGAGGCAAGTTCGTTCGTCACCATCGGGCTCGGAAACAGCTTCGGATTCGAGATGATCAGAGGCACGTTGATGGCCTCCTCGTAGGCCGTGTACATCTTCTCCTGCAGACCGTGCGAGAGGCCCATCTCGCCATGGTCGGCGAATCGGAAAATGATCGTGTCGTCGGTGAGGCCGGCCGTGTCCAGGGCATCCATCACCTGTCCGAAAAGCGCGTCGGACAGGGTGTGCAGCCAGGCGTAGAAGTTCACGTAGTTGAGCCTGTCCGCGTCGGGAACGTGCGCGTAACTCTTGCGGAATTCGAGCTGCGCGCACGGCTTCGTCAGCAGATCGTCGTGCAGATTCGATGGCAGGCTGATCCCGGCGTTCTGGAACTGCGCGAGCGTGTAGCCGGACTGGCTGAGGTACTGCGGGTAGACCCACACGTCGTGCGGGTTTACGAGCGATACGACCAGGCAGAACGGACCCGACGACGGATCGTACGACTGGATGCATTCGATGGCACTTTGCGCCGAGATCGGGCCGGCCGGACTCCCCGTGACGAAGCGCGCGTCGTTCATGCCCACACCCGCGCCGAGGGTCTGGAAATCGCTGCCGAGGGAGTTGCCGGCGTCGGGTGGGTTCCATGCCAGAACGTTGTAGAGACTGGCGACGTTGGCGATGTCGCTGGCCGACCAACTGAACTCGTTGCCGCTGAGCGGATGGGAGAGATGCCACTTCCCCTTCCAGTACAAGGGGATCTTCACCGCGTCGAGCACGGCCGCCAGGTTGACGGTCGAGGGGTTCAACGGCGTGGCGAAGGTGACGGTCACGCCGTTCTCCTGGGGATAGGTGCTGGTCATCATGGACGCGCGGCTCGGCGAGCACTCGCACGCGGCGGCGATGTAGTGGTTGAACGTGAGGCCGTTCTTTTTCAGCCGCTGCAGGGTCGGCAGATTCGTTTCCGACCAGCCGGCTGGCCAGTGGCGCTCGCGCCGCTCCTGGTCGGTGATGAAGAAGATGATGTTCGGAGTGCTCATGAAGAGGAGAGACGCGAGCGGGGTGTTTCCCTACCCGGGATCATCGATCCCCGCGGATCTCGATCACCGTGCGCAGGTGCTTCGTCCCGGCATCGAGGTCGTCGAGCACCTCGTTGATCGCGCCGGCCTGCAGGGCGACTCTCCGCGTGATCACTCGTGACATGTCGATCGTGCCTCGGCTGGCGAGGTCGAGCAGTTCGACGAGCTCTTCGCGGGTGTGGTCGGAGACGCCGATGATGTGGCGTTCGCGCGCCAGGACGTCGCGATAGGGGTCGATGGCCAGCTCCCTCAGATTGATGGCCACGATCATGATCCGGCCGCCGCGGTTCAACGAGCGAAGGGCGTGCAGGGTCGTGGCGGGATGGCCGGCGAAGTCGAGGGCGACGTCGATGTCGTGGAGATCTTCCGCGGCGGATGGAATGGCGCCGAATGATTCGGCGATCTGCAGTTTTTCAGCGATGCGATCGACGGCGAAGACGCGGCTGGCGCCGAGGACCTGCGCGAGCTGCACCGCGGAGGCGCCGAGTCCGCCGAAGCCGAGGATGGCCACGGATTCGCCGGGGCGCAGATTGGCCAGACGGAGGGCGTGCCAGGCGGTCGCGGTCGAGCACATCATCACCGCCGCGGCCTCGAAGGAGACGCCGTCCGGGATCGGCACCGCGTTCGCGGAAGGGACGGCGATGCGCTCGGCGTAGCCGCCGTCGACTTCCTTCCCCAGCATTCGGCCGTCGTCGTGAAGGTAGTGCAGGGCCACGCGCTGGCCGGTACCGGAGACGACGCCGGCAATCTCATGTCCCAACGTCAGCGGGAGCGTCACCGACCCGCCACCGCCGCGGTAGTGCGCGTCGCTGTGGCAGATGCCGGCGGCGTGTATTTCAACAACCAGTTCGCCGCTTCGTACCGGCGGCTCCGGGAGATCGGCGTCGATGAGCGGGGTGGTGAGATGGGTGAGACGGACGGCGTGCATGAGGGGAGTTTAAGGTTGATGGGGGGTGAGGTTGCTAAGGCTTCCTCACGAAGCGCAACCCGCGGAGCATCGCCGGCGTAGCCGGCTCGTACGTGGGTCGGACTGGAGAGTCCGACCTACGTCCGAGCCGCCTCCGGCGGCTCATGAGCCAGCTTTCGCTGGCCCAGGACGGTTAGCTTGTGTCGCTGTTCAGTTTTCGGACACAGATGTCCAGAACGCGGATGTCGATGTCCAGAATCTAGCCACCATGTCCAAAAATAATGCGATACCGCAAAAAAAGATTGCGGTGCCGCAAAAAAAGATTGCGATGCCGCAAAAAAAGATTGCGATGCCACAAAAAAAGATTGCGATGCCACAAAAAAAGGTTGCGACACTACCAAAAAAGGTTGCGACACTACCAAAAAAGGTTGCGATACGACCAAAAAAGATTGCGATGCCACAAAAAAAGATTGCGATGCCACAAAAAAAGATTGCGATGCCGCAAAAAAAGATTGCGATGCCGCAAAAAAAGGTTGCGGCACGACCAAAAAAGGTTGCGGCACGACCAAAAATGATTGCGATGCCACAAAAAAGTGGGTGTGATGCTTACCAAAAGTGGATGTGATGCTACCAAACGAGGTTTCGATGCTTCCCCTCAAAATACAAACGTTATTTGATCCTAGCGTGAGCCGGCGACCAGGCGAACACATCCGCGATCACCGGGATCAGGTCCACGCGCGGACGCAAAAACGAGGTCGTGAGCGGTGAAAACCAGCCTGTAAGTAGTCAAAATCAGCAGAGAAAATCAGGTTGGGAGTTGCTAAAGTCAGCTCGCGAGGTGTGAGAATCGGCGCCGGCAGTCGATGGCACCTCGCGTGCCTTGAACCGATGAACGAAGACGACCAGGGGATCGACGCCCTCTACGCGGCTTGGCGTGACGCCTTCCGGCGTCAGGACATCGACACGATCATCGGTCTCCTGACCGCGGACTACGTCCTGTTCGCGCCGGGTTTGCCTCCCCAACGGACCGACGCGCTCCGCCCTCGACTCGAGGCCGCATTCGCGGCGTATGAGATCGACATCGACTTCGAGAGGGAGGAGCGCATCGTCTCGGGCGACCTGGCGTTCGAGTATGGCTGGGATGTCCAGACGGTCCGGCCCCGCGATGGCGGGGAGATGCGCCGTCAGCGTCAGCGAGTCTTCCTCATCCTGCGGCGCGGCCCGGACGCGGTGTGGCGGTTTGCAAGGGGGATGTCGCTGCCGCCGGTTTCCGGTTGACGGTGAGCTTCTGCCGGCCCGGCGAGGGCATACGCACGAACAGCTTATGTCGCGTGCATCCCTGAAATCCCTCGGTTGCCTCTCGCCGCGACAGCGGCTCAAAGAGGGTAGCCAGGGGTGCGAGCGTTTTTTTGCGAGCACCCCTGGTACGAGGTCCCATTGCTCACGTGCCGCGTCAGCGGCACCTGAAATCGCGACGCATCTTCGCTTGCCTGATCCAGTGCCGCTGTCGCGGCACGATTCAATTGACATCCAACCAGGGGTGCTCGCAAAAGGCGCTCGCACCCCTGGCTACCGTCTTGGGCCGCTATCGCGGCGCGTGGCTTGGCCCTAGAGCTAGGGCGTATGACCCGGCGAGGAGCGGCTCCCGTGCTAGCATGCCTGCCTCCCGTCTGATCGACACAATCAGGCCCCATCGCCGGTAGCCCGGCCGAAACGAACTCGCCGTAACGGATTGCCCGCTGGACTACGCGCGTGGCTGCCGCCTTCAAACGATTTTCGAAAGGCTCATCGATGAAATCGCTATATCGCCCAGGCCTCGCCGCCGCTTTCGGGTTCGCTCTCGTTGCTCTGAACGGCTGCAAAGAAACCGCGCAACCAGCGGCAACGGCAACGAAGGCGGCAACCAGCACAACGGCTTCGGCCGCAACGAAGACTGCCACGGCCTCGCCCTCCACCTCTACGACCGGTATTGGCGAAGCGCACGACGATCTCTCTCCGATGGGGCTCCCGCTCTATCCAAACGTTGTCGAGAGCGGCTGGACGGATACCGAGGCCATGCGCGTACTGGTCGGGAAAGAGAAACTCGACACGCCGCGGATGCGGAATGGCGAGATGAGCACGAAAGACTCGTTCGAGGATGTGTACGCGTGGTATCGCAAGCAGATGCCCGGCGGCTCCGAACCGGCTGCCGCCGCCGCATCGAATCACACGACCGACGACGGTGACCGTATGGCCCTCTTCGAGGTGGGCACCAACGGTGATCCGACCTATCAGCGCGTCATGATCCTGCGCGGCAAGAACGACGAGTACACCCTCGTGAATCTCAGCGGCCGCATGAGCAAGTGACCGCTCCTGACTTGCGTTTCGATCAGTGAACCTTCAATCAAGGAGACCCTCGTGAAATTGAAAATGATCATGTCAGTCCTGATGATGGCCTGCTGCAGCGCGCTTTGGGCCGGCGATATGACCATCACGTCGAAGACGTCGGGGGCGGCATCCGCTCTCTCGACGACCTACATCACCAGCACCGCCACCCGCACGAACAGTCCCGGCCTCGGGTTCGACGTCATGACCGATCTCCAGAAGGGGATTACCTACACGATCAACCACAAGGCCAAGACGATCAAATTCACGAAGCTGGCCGACATTCCCGCCTTTGTAACGTTCATGGCCGCACACACTCCCCAAAGCAAAGGGATGGATGAGATGAACGCCAGGATGAATGATCTCTACGGCGATCCCTCGATCTTCAAAGTGGAGAGCAGCGGAACGGAGACGGTGATGGGGCGCTCGTGCAAGAAGACGAAGATCACCAGCGGCAGCCTCGTGTGGGAGTACAGCATGGATACGAGCCTTCGTTCGCCGATCGATTCCGCGACGATGCTCAAGATGACGCAAGCCGGCTACGCGGGCCTGTCATCGCATCCGAAGATGGCCAGGATCATGAAGAACCTGACGGAGGCGGCAGCAAAGCTCAACGGCGTCGCTCTGAAAACGCGGATGTCCGGATACAACGGCGAGACTGATAATGAAGTGACCGCCGTCAGCCAGAGCCCGATTCCGGCGTCAACCTTCGCCCTGCCGGCCGGCTACACGATGACGGATCAGATCGCCGAAAGCGAGAAGATGATGATGGCCCACCAGCACTGAGGAACATCCGCCGATAGCGCAGATGTACGCAGAGACGGCCATCGCAGATCGATCATAAACTGCTCGCCCATGAGCAAGCCGTTGTGGAGGTGTTCAGAGTGCGGTCGCTCGTTCGCGAACCTCAATCAGACGCATACCTGCGCCCCGCTCTGCGATCTCGACCGGCACTTCGCGCGGCGGCCACCGGAGTTGCGCGCATTGTTCGACGCGCTGGCGAAGGCGGTGAGCGCGTGCGGACCGTCCGAGGTGCTGTCGGAGAAGACGCGCATCGCCTTCCATCGCCGCCTGTCGTTCCTCAGCGTCTATCCACGCAAGGACCACCTGATCCTCGGGTTTCTCCTCGCCGAGCGCCTTGAGCATCCACGATTCGAGTCGGTGCAGACGTTCTCGCCGCGCAATCACGTACACAACCTCCGGCTGCGCGGCATCGCCGAGATCGACGATGAGGTCCGCGGATGGATTCGGGCCGCGTACGAGGTCGGCGAACAGCGGCACCTGCGGCGATGAATTCTCATACACTTCGCCGATGACCGTCACCGGCGCAATCCTGGCAGCTCTCGCCGCCGTCGCTCTCCTGCTCTCCGGCCCCGGCACGCGCTGGGGTTGGTGGAACTTCAAGATCGGGCTGCTGCTCTTTGCCGTCGCCTTCCTGGCCGGGCTGCTGGCGATGCTGATCTCGGGGATCGCCTGGCTGCGGACGCACCCGAATCCGACCGCGGCGGTGGCCACGATCGCCGGCGCGTTGATCGTGCTCCTCCCGCTTACGCAGGTTGCCGGCGCGCGCGGCAAGCCGCGCATCCATGACATCAGCACCAACTTGGCCGACCCGCCGCGCTTCTCGGCGATCCTTCCTCTGCGCGCCGGCGCAGCGAACCCCGCACCGGACCGTATCGACGATGCCACCGCGGCCATGCAGCGCGCCGGCTACCCGGACCTTGTCACGCTCGATCTGCCGCTCCGCGGCGACGCCGTCTTCGCCAAAGCCGTTGAAGCGGCGAAAGCGTCAGGCTGGGAGATCGTCTCGACGCGTCCCGCGGACGGCATCCTCGAGGCCACGGCCACGACCGCATGGTTCGGCTTCCACGACGACATCGTGGTGCGCATCCGTCCGAACGGAGAGCACAGCCGCGTCGACGTCCGTTCCACCTCACGTGTGGGCCGCGGCGACGCGGGGAAGAACGCCGAAAGGATACGGCGCTATCTGGGCCTTCTTGCGCCCGGACACTGACTTCCCAAACTCTCTTGACGCCGCGGGCCTTTGCGTCTACAAGAGTCGCGTCCATCCAATCCTGAAGGAGCTCCCGCAATGCGCCTGCGCGCCATGGTCGCCGTTTATCTTTTTACACTTGCAGCAGCTCCGCTGATGGCGGCGAAGCCTGACGAAGAGATGAGATCATTTGACGCGCATCTTTCCGAGGAATTGCGGGCAGTCGATCCAGGGGCCGTGCTTCTCCTGGAGCAGGCAAACCGCGAGCGGTACGCCGAGGATCATGCGAGCGCCGCGCGTGACTACGTCGCTCTCGCCGCCCGCGTTCCGAAATTCGATCACGCCTTCCGCCGGGCCAGCGGAGAAGAAGCAGCAGTCGGGCATTCCGCCGATGCGCTCCGCCTGGCGAGACAGGCTCTCGACGTCCGGAGGTCGGCGATGAACCTGGCGGTTGTCGCGTTGGCCACCCTCGCGCCTGACCTGCATCCCGGTGATGCGGAGAAGACGGCGGCCACAGAAATGGTCACGGAAGGACTGCGAGAGACTCCGATGGACCAGGGGACCGCGTTCATGCTCGCGGAAGTCGCCCTTCGTCTGGGGAGCAGCGATCTCACCGCTCAGGCAGCGAACCGGCTCGCAGCGGTCGCACCGCGGTCCTGGGAAGTGCACTACCTCCGCGCGTTCGCCATAGGCAATCAAGGAAACCTCAGCGCCGGGAAGGACGAGCTCGAGCAGGCACACGCGCTCGGAATGCCCGACGACGCATTTCGGGCAACGATGGATGCGTTCGATGCGGCCCGGCCCCTGTACCAGAAGGTGCTCATCGGGGGCGCGTATGTCCTCATCCCCTGGCTGTTCGCTCTCGCCTTGATCTTCGGCGCGGGCGAACTGCTCAGTCGTGCCGCCCTGCGTGCCTCCGCAGAGCTCCCCACCGACCCCACGGTGTCACCGGCGGGGTTCGGACGACGCTTGCGCCGCATCTACGCCGCGCTGATCGCCTTCAGCTCCGTGTACTACTACATCTCGATCCCGATCGTGGTGCTGCTCACGCTGGGATTGGCGGCCGGGATCATCTTCGGGATGCTGGCCGCCGGCTGGATTTCCGGCCAGTTGATCGTTATCGCGTTCATCCTCGGCTTCGTCACGCTGGTCTCGGTCACAAAGGGATTCTTCAAGCGGGTCCCGAATCTCGACCCGGGCGAAACGCTCGATCTCTCCGCCCACCCTGCGTTGCGCGCCTGTATCGACGATGTTGCGGGAACGATCGGAACGCGTCCGGTCGATAAGGTGTATCTCACGCCGGGAACCGATGTCGCGGTCATGGAACGGGGCGGCATGCTGAAGCGTTCCCCCGAGCGCTGCCTGATCCTCGGCGTCGGAGTCCTCGAAGGATTCACCATGCGTCCATTCCGCGCCGTCCTTGCTCACGAGTATGGGCACCTCATCAACCGGGATACAGCCGGAGGCAGGATGGCCATCTCGGTGCGCAACACCCTGATGCGATCGGCGATCCACATCGCACAGTCAGGTGCGGCTGCCTGGTACAGCCCGACATGGCAGTTTCTGAAGCTCTTCAACAAGGTCTTCCTTCGCGTCTCGCATGGCGCATCGCGCTTCCAGGAAGCGATGGCGGATCGTTGGGCGACGTTCGCCTACGGTTCGGCGGCCTTCGAGAGCGGCTTGAACCACGTCGTGCTGCGCTCGATCGATTTCCGTGCGCATGCCAACGCCACGCTCAGTGAAGCGATCAGTCAGAAGAAGGCTGTCGTCAACATCTATTCATTCCAGCCGCAGGAGGCCTGGAGGCCGGAAGAAATCGCCGAGGAGAAGCGGAAAGCGATCACGGACGACGAGTCACCGTTCGACTCACATCCGTCGTACGCGAAGCGGATCGCATGGGCCAGCACGCATGACACGCCAGGTGAAGCGCCGCGCCTCGATGATGCCGAGCCGGTCTGGTCGCTCTTCTCCGACCGCGATGCCGTCGAGCACACGATGACGGAAGTTGTGCGCATGAATGTCCGCACCGAGCGAGGGATCGATATCACGCACCTGTGATGCGTCTTCGCCGGCCGGATCTGTTTGTGGCAAGCGACGATTTCAACGCCGCGTCACGAAACCGTCGAATCCCGCGCGCCGCAGACGTTCGCTCGCCGCGGCCGCCTTCTGGCGCGTTTCGAAGGGTCCGATGTAGACGTGCGTCAGGCCGTGGGAGGCGACGCTGAATGGCTGGTTCTGGCTGCGCCGCAATCGCCCGATGAGCTGCGCGGCGTTCCGCTCCTCGCGGAACGCGCCGGCCTGCACGACGTACGGAGCCCTTTCGGCTGGTTGCGAGGTCTCCTTCCGGCCAGGAGCCGGAGCAGCGGAGGGGGAGGGGACGTTCGCGACTGATGGGGAAGCCGCGCCGAGAACCACATCGCGCATGATCGTCGGCTCTGATGGCAGCGTGACTGTGTTGCTGACGGTGCGGCCGCCGATGCGGGCGACGATCGTAAACGTGCCGGATGGCAGCGAACGGAAGAGAAAGTTCCCTTCGGCATCGACCGGGGCCGTGATCGCGAGCGACTCGATATGTACTTCGGACGCGCCTTTGGCACGGCCGGCGATGCTGCGGCGCACACGCACCGCAAACGTTACCGACTGAGGCTGGCCGGCTTCGACCGTCACGCTCTTTTCGCGCGGCTCGGCGATCGAATATCCGGCGGGGAGCGATTCCGCGGTGAGCCCGACGCGAAACGTTCCCGGCGGAACGGCGAAGACGAACAGGCCCTGGGCGTCGCTCGTGGCGCTGATCAGGTGTCCGTTCTGCGTGGCCGCGGTGAGGACCGCGCCCGGTATGGCGACGCCGGCGTCGCTGATCACGCGCCCGTCGATCCGCGCGGCGGCCCACACGAGCCCGAAGTCGATGTGCGCCGGCACTGTGGTCTCGGCGCGAGAATTCGTGGTGAAGAACGCACGCGGCGAGCCGGGAAGCTGCGCGACGATCCGGTGTGGACCGGGAGGGACTTTGTCAAACGCATAGGCACCCTTGCCGTCGGTTCGTGCCGTCCGTGTACCGTCGAGCGTGACCGCGATGTCCTGCAGCGGCTTGGTGCTCTGGTCTCGCACACCCCGCATCTCCGGATCGAGGAACGCAAATCCTTCGATCGTTCCGCTTCTCTGCAGGAACCTCGGTAGTCCGGAGAACTGCTGCTGCACCCCGATCTCCACGGAGGTGCCGGCCTGCTGCAAGGCGCTCACGCTGGTGCGCCACCAGGAGTAGGAAGCATAGAGGTCGGTCGCTGTCAGGACGCGGCGGCTGTAGGTGAGCGTGGCGATCAGGTTGTCGCGCGTGGTACTGATCCCGTCGTCGTGGTCGTAGACGGCAAGCAGACGGAGATGGTCGCTCCGCGGACCGGATCCAAGCCAGGCGAGGTTGAATCCCGCCTGCAGACGCCGAGGCGTGAGGGCCACGTTGACACCGGTAATGAGCCCAAGGTCGATGAGGGCGGCGTTGTCTCGAAGAGCGCGGGCGACGTCCTCCGGGGTGCGGACGGAGATCCCGAGGCGGAGCAGCGCCAGCTCGAGACCGGGCTCCTCGCGGAAGATGAGGTCGAGAGTCGGTGCCTGGCGCTGGCGCTCGGCCCAGACGCTGGCCGTGAACGGACCGCCGCCCGCGTGCGCGGAGAGGCGGAGGGTGTCGCCACGTCGTGATGCCTCGGAGTTATCCAGCAGACGATACGACGCAGCCAGTCCGAACGCCGAGGTGTCATACGCCACGCCCAAAGGCAGACCGATCGTACGAATCGAGGTCGTGGGAGTGCGCACCGTCGACGCGTCGGCGCCACCGAGGAACGAAAGGCGTGCGGTTACGGCATAGCCGAGGCCGAGACTGGCGGCGCCGATCGTTTGGCGCAGCGCCGCCAGATTGAGCCGATCGTATGTGCCGTACGAGGTGATCGACAGACGATCCGTGGCGCGGCGAGTCCAGTCGAGCTCTCCATGGCTGCCGGAGATGTCAGCCAGACCCAGATTCGGGAAGTCGTCCGGCTTCATGGAGAGAAGCGCGCGAAATTGATCCTGTGAAGAGAGATAGCGGACCTCGCCTGATGCGGCCAGCGAGCGGCTGACCCCGACGTCTCCGCGCAGATAGAGGGTATCGCCGTCACGATGCTCGGCCGTGAGCGCGCCGACCACTCCGCGCCGTGCAGCCGTGTCCGTCGGCTGCGAGAAGAAGCCATAGACCGAAGGCGTCAATCGTGTCGAAGCGAGGTCGATGCCGTATCCACCGCCTCCCACCCAACGTCGTTGAGCGGGCAGGAAGAAGTCGTCGAATATCGTCGAGGAGGCGTAGCCGGCGTGGAGCTCGAGAGGGCCATCTTTCAGATGCAGGCCGCGCACCTGCGTGTTGCTGATCGTCATGCGCGACAGATCGACCGTGTCGTCCAGCAGCGTTAACTGGCGGCTGGGCGTGGTGTCCTGGTAGAAGATCGAGCCAATGGCATCAGACGGTAGGCCTGGCTCGGTACGCAAGTCGTGGAAATGGAGAACGTGGATCTCCGAGCTACGATCGCCGTCGTGTGTAACCAGGTCAAAGGTGTTCTGCACCCGCTCGGAGCCGCTCGAATAGCGCCCCTCGTATCGCGCCAGCGGCGCTCCTGCTTCCTGCCGGACCGCGGACGGTAGGACAGGCGCGGCAACGGTGATGAGGTACGCCTGCGTGCCGCCTGCGGTGATCACCACGAGCTGCGTCGTCCCGGAGCTGTGTCCCGTCACCGAGAGGCGGCCGGTGGCAGGCGTGGCCACGTCGGCGATGGCGGGGTTGGTCGTAAAGGCAGCCGTCGCACCGGCGATCTCGATGATCGCTGTCTCCTCTACCCGGACCGTGTAACTCTCTCCGCGCGCGGCATGCGCCAACAGCAAGCAGGCCGCGACGGTGAGAAGTAGTCTCACTTCACGCTGAACTCCGTGCTGGACGTCAGCGTCTTGTCCGTGAGGTCGTAGGTGACGATGGCCCGGTAACGGCCGGAAGGAAGAACGCCGTCATATTCAACGTGCATATCTTTTTTCTCACCCGGCAGGAGACGCCACATCGGAATCTCCTGCTTGCCGGCCAGAGATCCGGCGGCATTGATGATGGCCAGCATTCCCGTCGCCACCATCGGCCCGGTGCCGTTGTTGGCCAGTTGCTGTCCGGCCATGAGCGTCGAGGTCGCCGTCGGCGGCTGAACGGTCAGGGGCGAAGTCACGGGGGCGATGACGTCGCCGGCCAGCGCGAACGTCAGAAGCGTGCCGATCGACGCGCTCACCCGCAGCGGTCCGGTACCGAGCTTCGTCGTGCCTTCGCACATGGCCGCGATGGCCCGTACAGCCGGACGCGGTGGGATCGTGACGGTCAACGAGACAGGAATGCTCTTCCCGGGTGCGACGGTGAAGAGTTTCGGCGAGAAGACCGCGGTCACGGCAATGCTCCCTGGCGTTATCCCGGCCTCTACGAAGTTGCGCTTGCCGTCGCGCACGACGGCGTCATACGCCCTCATTTCGAACGAGAGGGGCCGGGATGTGCCGTTCGTAAAGGTCAGAGTCTGCGTCGTGCTCTGGCCCGATTCGCCCCGAAGCATCACCACCGCCGGCGAGACCGAGACCTCACCGTTACCAGCCCGAAGCGCGGGTGCCGAGGCCAGCACTGCGAACAGCATCATCGGGACTAACGTTTTCTTCATGGTTGGGATCATCGTTTTCCTCGAATCACGGCGTTGTTACTTCCCACGAGATTGAAGCCGCCAGTGGCCCGGCGGCCACGGAGCCGGGAACCTCGATTTCCAGGGTGTGGATGGTCATGGCGCCGACGGCGGCGCGCGCGTCGACCACGACGGGCATGCCGGCCAGGGGCTTCCCGTCGATCCGCAGGGAAGAGCGGCCGTCCGGCGAGTCCAGTCTAGCCGTGACCATCGCCGTCCCCCAGGAGAGGCCGCCCGACCGGAGAATGCGGATGCCGAATTGCCGTCGCACGCGCATCGACTTCCCCATCGATCCCGCTTGCTGGCTTACCGTATTCAGTTCGATCATGGCGTCCGATCCGGCTGCAATGAGCGTCGTCCCCGCGGCTGGCACGTCCACAAACTCGATCGAGAGCGCGCCGGCCGCCGGTGCCGCCGACCGCTGCCGTGCCGCGTACAGTGGCATCGAAACCGTCACGATCAATGCGAGAGCGATGGTTTTCATTACGTATTTCATTTCCCAATCAAAGCTCGTGCCGAAGAAGTGTTTCCACTCCTTCGGCACCTGCTTCCCCAGGAATTCGTCAGGCCGAGACGGCAGAAAACTGAATGACGTTGTCGATCGCCGAGGCGGTGGCCAGGGAGTCAGGAATCACGATGCTCCAGGCGTAGGGGAGCGTCGAACCGTAAGCGACGCCCGTCCCGATCGTTTGAATCGTGGTCGCGTTGGCGGTGATCGCACCCACGGTCCAGATGACGCCGGTGGCTGGTGCGCTGGCGAGCTTCGCGCTCAGAGTGTAGGCCGTGCTGGCGAGGTTAGCCTTCACAACCTTGATTCCGATTCCGTTGACCGACGCGAGCGTCCAGCTCGTGGCGCCCGGGGTGATCGTGAAGTTCGTCGGAGGCGTGCCGTACTTGCTGAGCATGCCGAGGTCGAGCGAGGCCGCGGCGGTTCCGCACAAGGTACAGGTTCCGTCCGTCGATTCCACGGTCAGGCTGATGGAGCTGGAGACCGTCCCCGTGACCGTCAGTGTGCCTGAAGCGTTTTCGACGGCCATTGCGAACGTCGGGACTCCCAGAACTGCAACCACAAAACAACCCATGATGAATTTGTTCATTTGTCTTTCTCCTTGTAATTCTTTTCTGTTGACTCCTTTCTCAAGCGTCGCGCCAATGCATGCATCGTTGTAAGCGCAGTGTTTGCCGTTGTTTGTGTTTTCCAGTCTTCGGCGGAAGCGTGTGGATTCGAGACAGGCGGCTGGTTTATGAACAGGTCTTGATCGATCTCATCAGGGCCGTGATCCGTGTGAGAAAAAACGATCCAGCGAGTAGATCAGCGATCGGCCTTGTCGAACGGCAATGCAAAGGCGAAGCACGACCCATGGCCAAAGACACTCTTGCAGGACAACCGCCCTCCAAGCGCTTTCGCAAGATCGTTGGCGATGGCCAGCCCATACCCTGTCGATGATTCGCCCGCGGTTGGCTGCGCGGACAAACGCACACCATGCTGGAACAGTTGGGCCTGATCGGCTTCACTGATGCCGGGGCCATGGTCGATGATGGAGCAGACGACCTCATCGCGCCGGATTCTCGTGGTCACAGAAACCGTGGTCCCTACCTGAGAATACTTCACGGCGTTCGACAGGAGGTTGTCGAGCACGGCGGCAGCGGCCACATGATCGGTGAGCACGCGATCCGGTTTCGCTGGTCCTTTACAGGTGACGCTGACTCGTTTCTGCCGGGCCACATCGCGATACACGACGCACACACTTTCGGCGATGTCCGAGAGGCTGGCCGGCTCGGAAAGCAGGGGCGGGAGCGCGTCGGGTGTGGATGTCAAGACGCTTCGCGCGGCGATCGTCATCCGATTTGTCTCTCGCTTCATCAAGTCCAGCCATCGCATGACATCGGCATCCCCCTGAGGGGTCAGCTGTCTGTGAAGCAGCTCGATCATCGAGCTCACGAGCAACAGGTAGTTATTGAACGCATGGGCGGAGTAGACCGAGCGCTGGCGGTCATCAGCAGACACCGACTCCATGCGCGCATGCGCCCGATCGAGATCCGACTGCGCTCGATCGAGGTCCGCTCGCGCTCGCGCGATTGCCGAGACTGCTTCAGCTCGCCTGTTCGGCATCGATCTCTCCCTGGTGGCGGCCGCGGTTCACTACCCTGGCCAACCGCCGTATTTATGTCACTGTCCATACCAGTTCGGCGCTAGCTGAATTCCATCTAATGCTCAGGTAGACGACGAAAGGTGCCGAAGGCGAGGTCGGCTGTAGCGAAGAGTGACCGAGACCGGCATGTCAGGGAGGCTGCCACGAAAACGATCCATCATCCCCTGATGGAGTCGATGAAACTCCCAATCGCCGCCGCCGCTTCTCGTGGACGTGTCTGAAGGAGCATATGAGGAGCGGTGATGGTGACCTCCGAAACGTTCGGGGATAGCGCGGCGATCTCTCTGGCGTTGTGTTTCGGAACCACCAGATCCCGCGAGCCTCGCAGATAAAGGACAGGAACCGGGCAGCGCGCGAGCTCGTCCGACACGTCGACCTGCATCACTTCGCGCACGCGAAAGGCCAGAACCTCGGGTGCCACCGCGGCGATGGCGTTTCGGAAGGACTCGCGCAGCGCGGGCGAGGAGTAGCCCCCCATCAGCGCCTTGGCGCCGGAGAGCCAGGGATAGATTCGAAAGGCAAGGTCGGGGACGAGGTGACGGAGCCATTTGCCGCGGATCCAGGCCGGGTTGCGCACGAATGTGGCGCAGAGAATGACCCCTTGCAGACCGGTTGGACAGCTGGCGGCGGCCATCAACGCCAGCGGTCCCGAAAACGACTCGCCGAGGATGACGAACGGCTCGCCGGTGGGCAGCGAGTGCATGACCCTCGGCAGAAGGTCACGGTATCCGATCTTCTCCTTCCCCGGATAGGCAACGACGATCGGGCGCAGCCGCGAGGGGAGTTGTTCGATGAGAGGGAGGAACAGGGTGCCTGTGCCATCGAGACCGGGCAGAAGAACGATGGTGGTCTCCGTCATGGCACGGCCGCCTTGCACAAGTCGACGTTGCGATACTCGATGCGCTTCGTGCCAGGCGCGTTCTTTCCTTCTCTGAAGGCCACGAGCCGGTCGCGGCGGAAGGTCAGATCCAGGAAGCTCAACTCCTTTGACTTTGTGGGCTTGTCACCGGCAGATCGCGCCAACCACGACTGATCGGAGTCGTTGTATCCGTGTTCCCGCGCCAGCCGCGTCACCTCGGCGCGGGTCATTCCGCATCGCAGCGATTCCACAAAGGAGACCGGCCTCTTCGCCTCCCGGCGACAGGCAGAGGACGTGAGAAGCGTACACACTGCAAGCAGCAGCAACCCGAGACATTTCGCCGACCGTCTCCTCATTGAGATCACAGTAGCAGATGGTTTGCCGTGCGGTGCATTAACAGAAGATGAACAGGATGTTTCGATTTATCGCTCAGAATTCGATGTTCTTTTGACTGGTTTTGAGAGAACGTTTCCCTTTCCGTCACGACTCGCAACCACAGCGGCCGACATTGCTCCGGCCATTCATCGCTTGTTCATTCGGATTGACTAGACTCCGACGCTGTGGACGACATCTGATATGCGCATCCGGCTCCTCTTCAGTCTGCTGCTCATTCTTCTCACACTCCGATCACCGATCGATTTCGCCGAAGGGGCTCGCGACGGCAGGCCTCTCGCGCCCGATTTCACGCTGCCGACCAGCGCCACCAGCTCGGGCACGGTTTCGCTTCACGATTTCCGCGGCAAGGTTGTCTACGTTGATTTCTGGGCTTCCTGGTGTGTGCCCTGCCGGCAATCGTTTCCATGGATGAGCGGCATGTCCGACCGCTACTCCGCGCAAGGGCTTGTGGTCGTCTCGGTCAATCTGGACAAGAAGCGCGACGCGGTGGATGAGTTTCTGCAGCGGTTTCCAGCGACGTTCCTGGTGGCGCTCGATCCGTCCGGGAAGACGGCCGAGGCATTTCATGTCGCGGCTATGCCATCGAGTTTCATCGTGAGCCGCACAGGCAGGATCATCTATACCCACGCCGGGTTCGAGCAGGCGAAGGCACAAACGATCGAAACGCAGATCAAGGAGGCGTTATCCCAATGATCAGGAGAACAAGACAAGTCTGCTGTCTGATGATCGCGCTCGGGCTGCTGCTGAGTGCCGGATGTGCGACGGTTCAGCCATGGGACCGCGATCTCCTCGCCGAGAAGAAGATGAGCTTCATCCCCTCACCGATGCTTCTGGCCATCGACGAACATATCTACTTCAGCAAAGAAGCGTCGACGGGCGGTATTGACGCGGGAGGCGGCGGATGCGGGTGCAACTAGAGTCCGGGAAGCGGTCAACGCCGCTCCGGGAGATGTTGCACACGGCGGCCCTCGGGCTGCTGCTCGTGCCGGCCACGGCGAAGGCGGGCGATCCGACCGACCGCATAGACGTCACCTCGCTCCTTTACGGGGAGCAGGGCCGCACCCAGGTGGTTGAACCGGTGGTCCGCTTCACGCACCTTTTTGCGGACGGACAGTCGATCTCCACACAGCTTTCGATCGACGTCATTACGGGAGCGTCGCCCACCGGTGCCCTGCCGTCCGGCGTGGTCCAGACGCGCACGAGCGCCTCCGGTCACGTCATCACCTCTCCGGCGGGTGCGATTCCCATGGCACCGTTCCATGATCAACGCTTCGGTTTCGACGGTGAGTGGCAGAAGCCGTTCGCCCGGATCTTTACGTCGACGGTGGGCGGTCACTTCTCCCGGGAAAAGGACTACCAGTCGCTCGGTGTGAACGGGAAGTTATCGACGGACCTGATGAACCGCCTGGTCACGATCACCATAGGAGGCGGGATCAATCACGACTCGGTATTTCCGGTCGGCGGCACGCCGATCGGATTATCGGACGGCACGGTTGTGCACTCGGGAAGCAATTCAAAAGACGTCAAGAACGTGCTTCTGGGCGGTTCGCGGATTCTCACGCGAAGATGGATGATGTCCGTCAACGGATCACAGACATTCGAGAGCGGGTATTTGACGGAACCGTACAAGCTCATCAGCCTGATGAACCCAGCGACCGGCGCGCCCGTGGGCACGCTGACGGACAAGCGTCCCTCGACGCGGAACCGGTCGTCCGTTCTGCTCAGCTCCGTCTATCATTTGAGCGATGACATTCTCTATACGTCATATCGGTATTACTGGGATACGTGGAGCGTCCGTTCGCATACGATCGACGTCAAATACCGCCGTGATCTGGATACCGACAGCTATGTGGAACCGCTCGTCCGCTATTACAGGCAGTCGGCGGCGAGTTTCTTTACGATCGGGCTTCCACAGGGAGCGCCGCTGCCTGACTTCGCGACGAGCGATTACCGGCTCGGCAAGCTCCAGACGATCACAATCGGGGCGACGTATGGGACCCGCTTCGAGGACATCCCGGGCGATTGGACGGTGCGTGCTCAGTACATGAGGCAGTTCGGCGACAGCTCGCCGCCGAACGCGATCGGGATCCAGCGGAACTTCGACCTCGCGCCTCCGGTCAACATCGTCGCGTTCGTCATCGGCTACTCCTTCGGCTACTGACGACTATTGAGGGGCTCGCGTAACCATGGCGATCCGCGCCGCCGAACTGCTGAAGAGCATTGACGTGCCGGTCCTCAACCGTGTTGAGGACCACTTCGTCGGTACCTTCGTAGCGATGGCCAGCCCGTGTACGGTGCTGGTGGATACGGATGACCGCGCCGAGGCGGAGGGACTGCTCGAGATCGCAGAGGCGGAGGCGCGCCGGATCGAGCAGAAGTTCAGCCGCTACCGGCGGGGCAATCTCGTCGACCGGATCAATCACTCCGATGGACGCCCGATCGAGGTCGACGAGGAGACGGCTCTGCTCATCGACTATGCAGTGACCTGTTACGAGATGTCCGACGGCATGTTCGACATCACCTCGGGGGTGCTGCGCCGCGTCTGGACGTTCGACGGACGGAGCGGCGTGCCGTCAGAGAGCGCGGTTTACCAGTGCCTCCGGCATGTGGGCTGGTGGCGCGTGGCTTGGGAAAAGCCGGCGCTGCGGCTCCCCACCGGGATGGAGATCGACTTCGGCGGAATCGGAAAGGAGTACGCGGTCGACCGCGCCGCCGCGCTGATCGGCGCGAGCACCCGCTGCTCGTATCTGGTGAACTTCGGGGGCGATCTCTACGCGGCGCGGAGACGCCGTGGCGATCGGACCTGGGGCGTCGGGATCGATGACCCCACTCGAACAGGAGAATCGGCCCTCTTCCGCCTGGATGTGGCGACTGGCGGCGTGGCCACCAGCGGCGACGCGCGCCGCTACGTGCGATGGCGCGGCAAGCGCCTCGGCCATATTCTGAATCCGAAGACTGGCTGGCCAGTCGTCGACGCGCCCAGCTCGGTAACCGTCATCGGCCGCACCTGCATGGAAGCGGGAACGCTGTCGACGCTGGCGTATCTGCAGGGGCCGGATGCGCGCGCGTATCTGGAGGAGCAGGACGTGCAGTTCTGGATCGTGTAAGGCAAGCGGGGTGCGTGTGGCGCACTGGCGAAGCTATTGCTCGAGCAGAAGCCGCAACCGTTTGGCGTCGTCGGGGGACAGTCCTCCGTTCCATGCGCGGATCATCACCTCGAGATCGGCTGCTTCGACCTTCCCGTTGCCGTCCAGATCAATGCGGCAGAACATCGAATCGTTGGCATCACATACTCCGTCCATGTTCAGATCATCCGTGATCTGGTGTTTGCTAATCTGCTGATAACCGCTCTTGAATATCAGAAAATCAGCCATATCGACCTTTCCATCGCAAGTGAGGTCGGCGAGCTCGATATCGTGATCTGCAGCGCTGGCGCACATGGCCTTGAATGCGTTGAGCTGCTTGCCTGGTCCGAGATCAAGAGCCGCCTTGATCTGGTCAACTTTGAGCGTGGAGTTATTCGACAGCATCAGCGCGATAGTCGCCGAAACGAGCGGTGCGGCAGCCGACGTTCCCTGTAAGCCATCGTAGGTATCCTTCAAGACAATGCTGAGCACGTCATCGCCGATTGCGGCGATGGCTCCGCCATCATTCGAGTCGTCGCGAGGTGTCAACTGATCCGTCGCTCTGTCTTGGTGCAGTGCCTCCACGACGATCACGTTCGGAGAGTAGTCTGCGGGCGCCCCGTAGAGCGCCGCCCAATTGAAGGGACTGGCCCACACCGCGGGCTCTATGATTCCGGATGCCCGGGCCGAGTCGTTTCCCGCGGAGGCGACAAGGATGGTATCGTCGTAGTACTTCAGTAGCATCCGTACGTCCTTACCCTGGTTTGCGACGATAGCCTGAACGTCCGAATTCTTCAGCGGGTCCAAGTCGACGAAATTAGACCAGTTATAGCCGATGCTTGCGTTCACGACACGCGCGCGCGAGTTCACAATAAGCGTGGGCAAGGCCTTAATGAATCCGGAGAACAATTTCCCTTTATTGGTCAGATCACTGCAATCAGAAACCTTCGCGTCGCACGGCGGCGGGTCATCGGGTGCGCATCCGAACAGGCTTACAAAGGGGCTTGCGCCGTCCATTCCCAAGCCATCGCCGAATGTCGCTCCGATGACTGACGCGACGGCAGTTCCATGAGAATCCTCCGTATTCGAACAAGTAGCTGTGATGACCAGATCGCAGTCGTTCTGCTGACAAATATCCTTCCGAAAACCGATATCAAGGACTCCTACGTTGACGTGGCCCCGGCGGACCGCGATCGCCTGATTGAAGTTCCATGCCTCGGGAAAGTGGCTCAGGACCAATGGATCCCTCGGAGGCGAGGCCGAGAACCAGTAGCGAGCCTTTGGCTGGGTTTGCACCTGCGCGGGGCGCGGAACGATGTGTGGCCCGAGCAGAGAATTCTGAACGGCGCTGTCGACAAGATCCCTCTGCTCTTTCAGAAGGTTAACCACGGCGCGAAGTCTGGTCGCGTCGCCATCGAGTGTGGGCTCAGGCTCCGCCCCGGCCATCTCAACCACGAATAGCCCGATGCTGGCGACGCCCGAACGGATGAGGAATTGCTGTCGATCAAGGAAGTCACGGATGGCCTCGACGCCGACATCGTCGCGAAAACGCAGAACGATGGTATTGCGCTGTACCAGTATGCCGCGGTAGCCGGGCGCGCCGGTGAGCGGTCCACTGCGCTCATCTCGCGCCCGACTAGCGGTCTCTGCGGCCTGCTCCGCGATGTCCCTTCTCCTTCGCGCATCATCGAGCCGCGATTGCGTCTCAGCGGTTCCGGCGCTCGCATGGAGATCGAACAATCGCTCCTCCTGCTTCCTTAGATCGACCTGCGCCGCGAGCAGTCGCCGAAGCGCCAGGTCGTACGCGAAGTCCGCTGATGTCTTGCTCGCCGAGCGCAGGAATGGGTCGGGGATGAGCATCGCAGTCGCGACGCCACCGCCGCTTGCGGGCATTCCTGCCGGCCCAGCGAACCGCCTTGCGAGTTGCGGAAACGCTTCAATCAGCATCTCCTCGCGCGTGGGTTGCATCACTCGCGGCGGCACGGTGATAAACGTCACGATCACCGCGGCGGCGATGAAGCGAACTCCGGCGATTCGAGTGTTCATTGTGTGCTCAGCAGCAACTGTTGGAGCAATCGCCGTTGGGGACGGTTCCCAATTCATCCAGGACGTGTTTCAGATAGCGATGATTGAAAGGCAAGGGATCGAGAACAGGCACGGGCGGCTTCACCTTCAAGGTTTCGTCCCGCCGGTACATGTCGAGCTTGCCGTAGAGACGGAAGTGACTGTCCGTATCGGTGTGTGGCACGAGTAGATTTGAGGTGTTTGACAAGACAATCTCCGTCCCATCGTTCACCTTCAGCGTTTTGAACCCCGAGCCATCGTCGAGGTGCGCCAGGATGACGATCGGTCCGGACTGACCTGCCACAGTCAGCCTGGAGACGCCAGACCCGTGGATCTTGCCACCAAACAGGAACGACTCGAGCGTTCCCTGCCGAATCGCCATTTGCGCGATGGTTTCGGCCCACTCCGGAACGATCTGCAGTTGGCGGTCGTTCTCAAGCCTCGGCAGGTTCTTGTGCCCTTTCGCGTCGAGTTTGGAGCCGAACGGCCAGCAACCCCGGTTTCCGCCGTCTTCCATTCCGCTAATGGTCATCCGTGATGGCTTTGCAATGCGCAACTCGGTGACTTGGATGCGATCCAATACGGGGTCATTGTTGGGCGGCCACCAGTCTGACTTGTCGATGATGTCCTCATTCTGAATGAAGAAGCTTCCATAATGCGGGGAGACTTTCAATGGCGGGTCAGGGTGTCTTCCGTCTGGCATCAGGACGAGCTTTCCTTCGTTCCCTTTGTCGAGGAAGTGGACCAATCCGACAAAATCGATTTTGTAAGGCATGTTTTCTCTCTCCTTCAATACGCTCTTCGGCGCAATTTCAGCTTCCGATGTCCTGCAGTGCTGCCCATAGAGACGCGGGGACGTCGCCGCGGTGAATCGAATCGAGTTGCACTGCGCGTAGCGCCTCGGCCGGAGCCATTCCTTCTGCAAGCCGTTGGTGCAGGCGAGGGAACAGCGCGGCTGACGCTTCATCGTCGATCGGCCAGAGCGTGGCGATCACCGACGGTACGCCGGCGGTGAGGAACCCATGGGCGACGCTGATCACCCCTTCCGCCGCGCGTCGCTCGCCGCGCGCCGTACCGCAGCCGGCCAGCACGATCACAGACGTACGAGGCAATCGCAGCGTGGCGATCTCCGCGACACCAATCCTGCGTTCACGGCCATTCTGCCGGAGTACGATCGACGCCGGCTCCAGGCCGCTGTCGTCGCCGATGGCGTGCCCACCGAAATGAATGGCGTCGGACGCCGTTGCTCGTTTTGCGAAATCGTCGAAATCCGCTGCGTCATCACGCAGACGGACGGCCTTCGAATAGAGATGCGCTACTCGATCCGCTTCCCCGTCCACATAGTCCAGATGGACACCTTCGGTATTCGCCTGCGCGTTTGAGATCACGAGGACAGACTTTGGAGTTGGCGCGGAACGCCGCCGCTCGTTGGCAACCGCATATACTGCAGCGCTTGGACAAACGACGATTGCGTGGTCTTCGAGAAGCGAAGCACCGCGTGAATCGAGCAATGCGCTGAACGGAACGGTGGCGGTCGCGGCGTCTGGAACGAAAACGACTGTCGGGCTGCCGAGGAGCTGCGTTGTCACTGGTTCCACCAGCCTTCGGTGGAGGGTGGTGGCCGCTCGCTTCCAAGCGTTCGTGTCGTCGGAACGAAGTGCCCGAGAGAGCGCGCTGACCTCGGTCGCTAACGTTCTAAGATCGCATTGGGTTGCGAGAGCCCTCACTCCTGACCGGCTCGCCGTAAAGATCACCAGTCGCGACGGCAGGGCCACGTACTCGATGACGGTCGTGCCCGCGGGAAGAGTCCGATAGTCGAGCGACGGCGAGCGGCCATAGGACTCGATCAGCGCCCGCGCCCGCGCGGCTTCGGCCACGGCGAATGCTCCTGTGGCGTCGTTCTGGCTGATCGCGAGATCGATCGCCTCCCCGAACAACTCTTCCGCGCCGTGGAACGCGCCCCACCGCGCCTCGCCGGAGGGTAGCGATCCACGTTGCGTTTCAAGCTGTGCGATGCCGCTTCGGAAATCGGCAGCCGCGCCCGCGGCGTCGCCAGCGCGACGCCGTGCGCGGCCGCGCTCCAGATAGAGTCCCGGCAGGAATAGCGGGTCGCTTTGAGTTGCCCTAAACGTGATCGCTTGAGTGAACAATGTTTCCGCTTCTGGCGCCGACGTTGTGAGCATCGCGCGTACCCACAGACCAGCGGTGTGCCCCCAATCGCGATAGGTCGGGTCCTTGATCCGCGCAGTGGCCGCGCCGCCCTCTGCGAGGTCCTTGGCGGCACCTGCCAAGTCCTGCAGCCGAACGCGTACCTCGGCCCTGCTTAGTAGAGCCTCTGTAACGTGAACGTCATCCCGGAGCCGGTGTGCAATGCCGATATCCAGTGAGAGGAACGATTCAGCCGTGTGCCAATCCTGGCGCAGCATTGCAGCATAGGCAATGGAGACGATCGCTTTCTCGAGCGGAACACTCGAACGGACTCCAACACCACGCAAAGCCGCCATCCGCTGGTTCCACGCCGTCGTGGGATCGCCGATGCGGTCATAGATGAATGCGAGTACGCGCCTGACCGCCCCCGCGTTTTGGACCTCTCCGAGACGTTCGAACGCGGTTGCGCTCTGCTGGAGCATCGTTATGGCTTCTCCCCATGCGCCCCGGGAGGTGTGGCAGACGCCGAGCTCCCACGATACTTGTGCGCGATAAGCGGGAAACTCGCGCGGGCCTCTTGCGAGCAGGTCTTCGAGTTGCTTTTGCGCTTCATCGTGGCGTCCCTGCTCGAAGGTAGTGTTCGCGGCGAAGTACTCCGCGTTCAGCTCCATTGGACTTTGAGCGAGCCTGAAGGCTGTCGCAGCACGTCGAAGCATTGGTTCCGCATCCGCCGGCCGTTTGTCCTGGAACGCCTTGATGCCCGCGCGATAGTCGACATGCGCGGTAGCCAGCACTGCCAGCATCGGCGCATCGGCTCGGTCGATGGCTGCGACGACATGCGTGAACATCTGATCGCCGTTGATCCTGCTCACCGCCGCACCGAGAGCGCGCGCGAGACCGAGGTGCCGAGCGGCGTCACGACCGTCGCCGTGCACTACGGCTTCTCCCCAACGGCCGAGAATCTCCATCCAGGCATACCCGCGTGCTGACTGAGGATCGCCGCGGGCGAGCAACATCACCGCTGACGGGTCGTTCGATAATCGATCGTAGTCGCGGTCGAGAAGGTCCATGAACGGAATCAACGGCTGCACGGCGCGCAGGTGCTCCCGCGCTTCCGACGCCCACTCGGTTATCGAGTCGGTGACCAGATAGCGCTCCCACGCCTCGCGCGCGTCATCGCGCAGCCCGAGGCGCTCGATGACAAGTGCGCGGTTGAAGAGCGCTTCTGGGCATTGCGGATCGATCGACAGGGCGCGATCGCACGCCGCGAGCGTGTCGGCGAAGAGATCCGGGGCATCGTATTGAACAGCTGTCGCATAGGACGCCGCGGCGAGATCATTCCAGATCGACGGCGCGTTACCGGCTTCAGCTGCATTGGTGAGGTCGGTGAGAGCATCGCGAGGATGTCCATCAAGCATTTGAACGACGCCGGTCGTGTGACGTGCCGACGGCGTCTGTTCGCCTCGGACCCTTGTCAGCGTCGTTGCCATTGCCTTCGCCAGTTCGTGATCAGGCGCACCAAGGCGGGTGTGGGGGCGAAACGGAGCCCACGCGAAGCCTCCACTCAGCCGCGGCTCGACATTGCGCTCGATCGGGCTCGATGCTGCCACCAGCGATGCAAGCGATGAATCGGCGGGCTGCCGACCGCGAAGCAGGACGAGCGTCAGCGCAAGGACTGCGACCGAAAAGCCCACAAGCGAGGCACGAACGTTTGATCGGCGACGATGTCCGGGCGGATCGCTTTGCCCAATTTTGGAACGGTCAAATGCCTCTACAGCCTTGCCTGTTGTCACCTCGGCCCTCGGTCTATTGGACGGACTATTTAGACGGTTCTCACCTTACGCGCCCGCGATATCGCGATAGTTGTGTCATACGGCTGACGTCGCCAACTGGGGGATAGCATTAAGGATACAGCGAAGGTCTCGTTTTCGACCACCGTTTCTCGGTCCGATTGAGGGCGCCAAACGTCCTTTGCTGTCACGCTACGCTGTCGCGGTGCTACGTGGGTTCCCTAGGCTCGGGAACCTCCTCTCCGGTCCTTTCCAGGCCCGTCGCACGGCGACGGCACAGGGGTTGCTACTGCTCACCCTGTTCCCCCTCATCAGGAGAGCGTGCTAGGCAAGTTGGTGGTGCGACCACCGACGGGACGAAGCTCGTCAATTCCTGGGTAAGGGGCGGAAAGAAGGCGCATGACTGCATTGGAGAAGATACGTGCCGCGAGCGAGAGGCGCGCGCGCACGATACGGGTGAAGGCGCGGAATGATGCCGCGGTCACCGAGGTCAGGCGCAAGAAGGCTCTGCTCAAGACTGGCGCGTTGCAGAACGCCATTCTCAACAGCGCCAACTTCTCGAGCATCGCCACCGACGAGAAGGGGGTCATCCAACTGTTCAACGTCGGGGCCGAGCGCATGCTGGGCTACGCGGCCGGCGAAGTGCTGGACAAGATCACCCCGGCCGACATCTCCGATCCCCAGGAAGTGATCGCCCGCGCCGCCGCCTTGAGCCTCGAGCTGGGAACGACGATCACGCCGGGCTTCGACGCGCTGGCCTTCAAGGCCTCGCGCGGAATCGAAGACATCTACGAGTTGACCTACATCCGCAAGGACGGGAGCCGCTTTCCGGCCATCGTTTCGGTGACGGCGCTCCGCGACGATCAGGCGGGCATCATCGGTTATCTGTTGATCGGCACCGACAACACCGCGCGCAAGCAGGCCGAGGAGGCGCTGCTCAAAGCGGGAGCGTTGCAGAGCGCGATTTTTAACAGCGCCAATTTCTCGAGCATCGCCACCGACGCCAGGGGCGTCATTCAGATCTTCAACGTCGGGGCCGAGCGGATGCTGGGCTACACGGCCGCGGAAGTGATGGACAGGATCACGCCCGCCGACATCTCCGATCCGGAGGAAGTGATCGCGCGCGCCAAGGCCCTGAGCCTCGAGCTCGCCACGCCGATCACGCCGGGCTTCGAGGCATTGGTCTTCAAGGCCTCGCGCGGTATCGAAGACATCTACGAGCTGACCTATATCCGCAAGGACGGGAGCCGCTTCCCGGCCATCGTGTCGGTCACGGCGCTGCGCGACGCGCAAAACGCGATCATCGGCTACCTGCTGATCGGCACCGACAACACCGCGCGCAAGCAGGTGGAAGCGGAGCAGAAGAAGCTCGATCAGCGGCTGCGCGACCAGCAGTTCTACACGCGCTCCCTCATCGAGTCGAACATCGACGCCCTGATGACCACGGATCCGTCCGGCATCATCACGGACGTCAACAAGCAGATGGAGGCGCTCACCGGCTGCACGCGCGATGAGCTGATCGGCGCGCCGTTCAAGGATTACTTCACCGATCCGGAGCTGGCCGAGGCGGGCATCAAGCTGGTGCTGAGCGAGAGAAAGCTTACCAACTACGAGCTCACGGCGCGGGCCAGAGACGGCAAGGAAACCGTCGTCTCCTACAACGCCACCACCTTCTACGACCGGGACCGGCGCCTGCAGGGCGTGTTCGCCGCGGCGCGCGACGTTACGGAGCGCAAGCGTCTGGATCACGAGTTGGAGCGCGCCAAGTTCGTTGCGGAAAAGGCCAACCTGGCCAAGTCCGATTTCCTTTCCAGCATGAGCCATGAGCTGCGCTCCCCGCTCAACGCCATCCTGGGTTTCGCCCAGTTGATCGAGTCGGACTCGCCTCCGCCATCGCCGTCGCAAAAAGAGAGCATCAGCCAGATCCTGCACGCAGGCTGGTATCTGCTGGAACTGATCAACGAGATCCTCGATCTGGCCATGATCGAGTCGGGGAAGCTTTCCATGTCCCTGGAGCCGGTCTCGCTCGTGGAGGTGATGCTCGAATGCCGGTTGATGATCGAGCCACTGGCGCAGCGGCGGGGCATCCACATGACCTTCCCCAGTTTCGACGAGCCGTACTCGGTCAAGGCCGATCGGACCCGCATCAAACAGGTTCTGATCAATCTCCTCACCAACGCCATCAAGTACAACGAGGTGGGAGGATCGGTGGTCGTGGAGTGCTGCGAAACGAGCACCCCTGGCTATGTTCGCGTCACGGTCACGGACAGCGGCGCCGGACTGCCGCCGGAAAAGCTGGCTCAGCTCTTTCAGCCGTTCAACCGTCTAGGACAGGAGGGGAACGCCGAGGAGGGGACCGGCATCGGCCTGGTGGTCAGCAAGCGGTTGGTCGAGCTGATGGAGGGTGTCATCGGTGTGGAGAGCACCGTGGGGACGGGAAGCGTTTTCTGGGTGGAACTGCTATCGACCGCGGCGCTTACACTCCCCGCCCGGGTTGAAACGACAGCCGTGGCCGAACCTGCGGCGCCGAGCGTGGTGCGCCTGCGCACGCTTCTCTACGTCGAGGACAATCCGGCAAACCTGAAGCTGGTCGAGAAGCTCATCGCCCGTCGTGACGACCTGCGTTTGCTGAGCGCGGTCGATGGCAATCGAGGCGTTGAGCTTGCGCGCACCTGTCAGCCTGACGTGATCCTGATGGACATCAACCTTCCCGGCATCAGCGGGATCCAGGCTCTGAAAATCCTGCGCGAAGACCCGGCCACGGCACACATTCCCGTCGTTGCTCTCAGCGCCAACGCCATCCCGCGCGACATCGAAAAGGGATTGCAGGCGGGGTTCTTCCGATATCTCACGAAACCAATCAAGGTCAGCGACTTCACGGACGCGCTGAACGTGGCCCTGGCATTTGCCGAAGAAGGTCATGCCCGGGTCAACTGACGTCTTCGGCGCGCGGATACTGATCGTCGACGATCAGGAATCCAATGTCCGTCTGCTCGCGCTCGCGCTGCGCCGGGGCGGCTACGTCGCGGTCGCTTCGACGACCGACCCCATCGAGGTCTGTGCTCTTCACCAGCAGAATCGCTACGACCTGATCCTGCTCGATCTGCAGATGCCGCGCATGAACGGGTTCGAGGTGCTGGAAGGCCTGACGAACGAGGCCGCGGTTTCGGTCCTCGTCCTTTCCGCCGACCCCGCGCACATGGCGCGCGCGCTGGCCGCGGGTGCCAAAGGCTTCCTCAGCAAGCCGTTCGTTCTGGCCGAGGTGCTGTCGCGCGTCAACCTGATGTTGTCGTGCGGTCTCGAGGATCCGGAGCCTCTTCTCACGACCGAGGCCTTTCCGTGGTTACGCGCGACCGTGTGACGGACCTTCCCGCTACGTCCTCACGTATGCCTGTCCCCCGTGGATCTCGTCTGACGGGTCGCGGAGATAGACGCGGAGGAGATAGTCGAGTGCGAGAGCAAGTCCCTGGCGTTCGCGCAGCGTGGCCAGCAGGGGGACCGAGAGCGCTCCGAAGAAGAAGGCGGTGGTGAGCCAGCCGGTGGGATGGATTCCGAAGTAGAGGAAGGCGATGCCGAAGAGGATGGGGATTCGGTCGGTGATGATCATGAACATCAGCGTGTCGCCATAGTCGCGCTGATAGAGAAGGTTGCACTCCGAGCATCGCTCGAATGTCTTCACGCCGCGGCGAAAGAGCTGCCCCTGGCCGCACCGCGGACAGCGTCGCCGCAGGCCGCGGCGGAGTGCCAGGCCGATGGGCGGGTGGGCAGGGGTGGATTGCATTGTTGTGAGGAACAAACGAGCGGCGCCGCGGCGTGATTCCGGCAGGGTTACTCGTTCCGTTTGACCGAAATTCGGCCCCGCGTGGTTGGCCACGCTCGCGCCGCATTCGTCATCGATAGGCTTTGTCGCGTGGAAGGACGCGAAGGATGACGATCATCCCTGCTCCATCGTAACGAAACAGGACGCGCCAGTCCCCGACCCGGAGACGAAATAGGGGAGGTTCGATTCCGGTGAGTCGTCGCACGTCACCGATGCCGTCCGCGAGCCGCTCAACGGCGGCACGAATGCGCTGGTTGACTCCATGGTCGAGATCGTCGAGATCCTTCCGCCCGCGTGAGCTCCAATTGATCGCGCGCGTCATTCGTGGAGGCTGTGAACAACCTCATCGTGGGAAATCAAAGGTTCCTCATCAGTTCCTTCGAGGTCCGCGGGATCAAACGGCTCGTCATCCGCTGGAGCGTTCGCCAGCAGGATCTGCAGCGCGTCGGCCGGCTGGTCTAATGCCGTCAGGATGCGGGCGGCCGTAAACAGCTCCGACTCCGGAAGCCTGTCGACGATTACGTGGAGCATTTCTCGGGTGGTCATGGTTCCTCCGCATTGCGTGCGGTGTCATCCAGGGCGATTCTAGTCCTTCCGCATCGACCTGCGCAGCAACCTCGGAGGTCCTCGCGGTTTGCGGCGCGCGAAGTCGTTCGCCAAACCCCGCCCGCGCGCTCGGGGCGCGGGGTCGGGGTCTTGTTGTTCTCCTTACTCGCTGACGCGCATGACCAGGGCGCCCGCCACGGCGAGCAGCAATCCCATGATGATCAGTCCAAATGTGCTCAGGGTCGGGCCGCCTGCCGGGACGAGGGGTGCGGCATTTCCGCCATTGCCGGTGTTGTCGGTGTTGTTTGAGGTGTTCGGGTCAAATTCGGCCGGCGTCGCGGTGGCGCTGTTGTCGAACGAGCCTGCGGCGTTGATCGTGGCGGTGACGTTGATCGTCGTGTTGGCACCGACTGCCAGACTGGCGATCGTGCAGGGCAGGGCCGAGCAGCCGCTGCCGGTCACCGTCGTGATGGTCAGGTTCGACGGCGTGTCGGTGACCTGGATGTTCGTGGCCGGCGACGGGCCGGCGTTGGCCACGACGAGGGTGTAGCTAATGGTCTGGCCGGCCGTGAACGGACCGGAGGTGACCAGGGTCTTGACGAGCGAGATGTCCGCCGAGGCGAGCGCAATGCCGCCGTTGCCCGCACTGGAGGTGTTGTCTGATGTGTTCGGATCGAATTCGGCCGGCGTCGCATTCGCGGTGTTGGTGAACGTGCCGGCGGCGGTGATTCTGGCCGACACGTTGATCGTGGTGCTGGCACCCACGGCCAGGCTTGGGATCGTGCATGGCAGTGTCACGCAGCCGCTGCCCGACACGTTCGTGATGGTCTGGTTCGTCGGCGTGTCTGTGACCACGATGTTCGTCGCCATCGAGGGACCGGCGTTCGAGACGAGGAGCGAGTAGCTGACGGTTTGACCGGCGTACCACGGGCTCGAGGTGAGGAGAGTCTTCACGATTGCGACGTCCGCCGACGGGGCGGCGGTTCCGCCGTTGCCGGTGCTATCGGTGTTGTTCGTGGTGTTGGGATCGAATTCGGCCGCGGTGGCGGTGGCGGTGTTGTCGAACGCGCCGGCGGCGATGATCCTGGCCGTCACGTTGATCGTCGTGTTGGCGCCCGAGGCCAGGCTGGCGATCGTACACGGCAATGCCGAGCAGCCGCTGCCGCTGACGGTCAGGATGGTAAGGTTCGATGGGGTATCAGTCACCTGGATGCTCGTGGCCGTGGACGTTCCGGCATTGGCAACGACGAGGGTGTAGCTGATCGTCTGGCCTGCCAGGAACGGGCCGGAGGTCACCAGCGTCTTCACGAGTGAGACATCGGCGGAGGCGCCGGTCGTGCCGCCATTGCCGACGCTGTCGGTGTTGTTCGCGGTGTTCGGGTCGAACTCGGCTGCCGTGGCCGTGGCGGTGTTGTCGAAGACGCCCGGGGCATTGATCGTGGCCGTGACGTTGATGGTCGTGTTGGCGCCGGAGGCCAGGCTGGCGATCGTGCACGGCAATGCCGAGCAGCCGCTGCCGGACACCGTGTTGATGGTCAGGTTCGTCGGCGTGTCTGTGACCTGGATGCTCGTGGCGGTCGAGGGGCCGGCGTTGGCGATCACGAGCGTGTAGCTGATCGACTGGCCGGAGTTGAACGGCCCCGCGGTCACGAGGGTCTTGACGAGCGATACGTCCGCGGTCGGGCCGGTGCTCCCGCTGTTGCCGGTGTTGTCTGTGTTGTTGGCCAGGTTGGGATCGGATTCAGCAGGCGTGGCCGTGGCGCTGTTGTCGAAGACGCCGGTGGCGTTGATGGTGGCGGTGACGTTGATGGTGGTGTTGGCGCCGGCGGCGAGGCTGGCGATCGTGCAGGGCAATGCCGAGCAGCCGCTGCCGCTCACAGTGGTGATGGTCAGGTTCGTCGGTGTATCGGTCACCTGGATGCTGGTTGCTGTCGAGGGGCCGGCGTTGGCCACGACGAGGGTGTAGCTGACCGACTGTCCGAGGTTGTACGGCCCAGCCGTCACGAGGGTCTTGTCGATCGAGACGTCCGCCGATGGGGCGGCGGTTCCGCCGTTGCCCGTGCTGTCGGTGTTGTTGGCGCTGTTGGGGTCGAATTCAGCCGGCGTGGCGGTGGCGGTGTTGTCGAACGCGCCGGCGGCGACGATGGTGGCGCTGACGTTGATCGTGGTATTGGCGCCCGAGGCCAGGCTGGGGATGGTGCATGGCAACGACGAACAGCCGCTGCCGGACACCGTGGTGATGACAAGGTTGGTCGGCATGTCGGTCACCTGAATATTCGTCGCCGTCGACGGGCCGGCGTTGGCGACGAGCAGCGTGTAGCTGATCGTCTGTCCGGCCACGAATGGGCCGGTTGTGACAAGGGTCTTGACGAGGGAGACGTCCGCTGCCGGAGCGGCGGTTCCGCCGTTGCCGGTGCTGTCGGTGTTGTTCGAGGTGTTGGGGTCGAATTCGGCGGGCGTGGCGGTGGCGGTGTTGTCGAACGCTCCTTCGACCGTGATCGTGGCATCGACGTTGATCGTGGTGTTGGCGCCCGAGGCCAGGCTGGCGATGGTGCACGGCAACGCCGAGCAGCCGCTGCCGGTGACGTTCGTGATGGCGAGGTTCGTGGGCGTGTCGGTGACCTGAATGTTCGTGGCTGTCGATGGGCCGGCATTCGCCACGAGCAGCGTGTAGCTGATGGTCTGCGTGGCCGTGAACGGGCCGGCGGTGACGAGCGTCTTCACGATCGAGACATCGGCTGCGGGGGATGCGGTTCCGCCGTTGCCGGTGCTGTCGGTGTTATTCGCCGGATTCGGATCGGATTGGGCGGCGGTGGCGGTGGCGGTGTTGTCGAATGAGCCGGCGGCGATGATCGTCGCGGTCACGTTGATCGTGGTGTTGGCGCCCGAGGCCAGGCTGGCCAGAGTGCAGGGCAGGGCCGAGCAGCCGCTGCCTGAGACGTTCGTGATGGACATGTTCGTCGGCGTGTCGGTGACCTGGATGCTCGTGGCCGTGGACGGGCCGGCGTTGGCGACGACGATGGTGTAGTTGATCGGCTCGCCGGCGGTGTACGGGCCGGTGGTGACGAGCGTCTTCACGAGCGAGACATCCGCGGAGGCGGCGGCGGTCCCACCGTTGCCGATGCTGTCGGTGTTGTTTGGCGGAGTGGGATCGGACTCCGATGCGGTAGCCGTGGCGATGTTGTCGAACGCGCCGGCGGCGATGATCGTGGCGGTCACGTTGATCGTGGTGTTCGTGCCCGCGGCCAGGCTGGGGATGGTGCACGGAAGCACCGAGCAGCCGCTGCCGGTGACGTTCGTGATGTTGAGGTTGGTCGGCGTGTCGGTCACCTGGATGTTCGTGGCTGTCGACGGGCCGGCGTTAGCCACGACGATGGTGTAGCTGATCGACTCGCCGGCCGTGAACGGGCCGGAGGTGACGAGCGTCTTCACGAGCGAGACGTCCGCGGAGGCGATGGCGGTTCCGCCGTTGCCCGTGCTGTCGGTGTTGTTCGTGGTGTCCGGATCGAATTCGGCGGCTGTGGCGTTGGCGCTGTTGTCGAACGCGCCCACGGCCGTGATCGTGGCCGTCACGTTGATCGTCGTGTTCGCGCCGGAGGCCAAGCTGGCGATCGTACACGGCAGGGCCGCGCAGCCGCTGCCCGACACAGTCGTGATGTTGAGGTTCGTCGGTGTGTCGGTCACCTGAATGCTGGTGGCCGTCGATGGGCCGGCGTTGGCCACGACGAGGGTGTAGCTGATCGATTGGCCGATGACGAACGGGCCGGTCGTCACGAGCGTCTTGACGAGGGAGACATCCGCCGAGGAACCCGTCGATCCGCCGTTGCCGGTGTTGTCCGTGTTGTTGGTGTTGTCCGGGTCGGGCTGGGTGGCCGTGGCGGTGGCGCTGTTGTCAAAGACTCCCGGCGCGTTGATCGTGGCCGTCACGTTGATCGTGGTGTTGGCGCCCGAGGCCAGGCTGGCGATGGTACACGGCAGGGCCGCGCAGCCGCTGCCCGACACGGTGTTGATGGTGAGGTTGGTGGGTGTGTCGGTGACCTGGATGTTCGTGGCCGTGGCCGGGCCGTTGTTGGCGACCACGATGGTGTAGCTGATGGTCTGGCCGGAGTTGAAGGGGCCCGCGGTGTCGAGTGTCTTATTGAGCGAGACATCCGCGGCGGTGGAGAGAGGCACGGTCTTGCTGTCGGTCGGCGAGGTTACGCCGCCGGCGCTGGCCGAGGCGGTGTTCGTCACGGCGGCGTTGGAGACGTCAGCGCCCGTGATCGTGTAGGTCGCGGTGCAGGTCATCGACTCGCCGGGATCGAAGAAGTCGTCGAGGTCACCGACGGTATTCACGGCGGGGCAGGTGACGGTGGCTTTGTTGTCGGCCACCGTGACCGGCCCTGCCAGCGGGGCGAAGCCGGTGTTGGTCACCAGGTAGCTGTAGTGCAGCAGATCGCCGGCGTTGGAGAACGTCGTCTCCGTGACGCTCTTGGCGATGGTCAATCCGGTGGTGGCGTAGGTGGCCGAGGAGTTGGTGGAGTCGACCGGTGAGGCGAGGTACGTTCCGGTGGCGTGAGCCGTGTTCGTGTGCGAGCCGCTGGTCACGGGCACGGGCCCGACGACGCAATGGACGATATGGTTGTCGTTGGCCGCCACGGCCACCGGAAGGATCGTGCCGCTGAAGCCGGCATTGCAGGTGGAGACGTTCAGGGTGTTGTCGGTGATCGTCGTCGCGGGCAGCGTCAGGGGGATGTCGCCGGTGTTCTCCACGGTGAACTGGTAGAAGACCGAGCCCGAGGAGACGGCCAGGAACGATTCCCATGGTCCGGTGGCGCTGGAGCCGATCTGCTTGAGAAGGCCGATGGACGGATGCGGCGGATTGACCACCAGCGAAGCGCTGGCCGTGTTCCCGTTCACCGTCTGCGCGTTGATGATGTGGGAGACGGTTCCGCTGGTGTTGTTGTAGGTGCCTGTGGCGGGGGCGGTGACGTCGACGGTCACCGTACACGTTCCGCCCGCGGCGATGGTTCCGCCGGTGAACGAGATCGAGCCGGCGTTTGCCACCGGGGAGAATACGGGCGCGCCGCAGCCGGTCAGGGACTGGTTGGGCGCGGCGGCCACCTTCATCAGGCCGGGCGAAGTCGGAAAGGTGTCGGCGAAGGCGACGCCGCTGATGGAATTGTTCTCGTTCGGATTGGTGATGGTGAAGGTCAGGGTCGACGTACCGCCGGCCAGGATGGGGGTCGGCGCGAAGGCCTTGGCGATGGCCGGGGGAAGAACGGCCGTCAGCGGCGCGCTGCCGACGCTGGTGATGTTCGTGCCGCTCTGGTTCGTGAAGAGGAAGCCGCTGGTGTTCGTGTGAGGGCCGGCCGTGGTGGCGGTCACATTCACGCTGACCGTACACGTTCCGCTGGCCGGGATGTTGGCCCCCGTCGGCGAGCCGAACGTGAGTGAGGTGGCCGCGGCTGCCGGAGCCCATGTCGGCCCACCGGTGCAGGTCGTGGACGCGGACGGGGTGGCGGCGACCTGGATGCCGGAGGGGAGGGAGTCGGTGAACGTCGCGCCGGTGAGTTGGGCCGTGTTCGTATTCGTCAGCGTGAAGGTCAGAGTCGATGTGGCGTTCACCGCGATCGGGTTGGGGGAGAACGCCTTTGTGATCGTCGGTTTCACGGCAGCGGTGCAGCCGGTGAAGACGACGTCATCGAGATTGAGATCCGAGCCGGCATTCTGGTTGCCGGCATTGAACGCGTAAATCCTGAAGTAGGTGACACCGGAGCTGTTCAGGCCCGTGGTGATCGCTCCCGTGCTGAAGTTGAAGAAGGTCGATGCGCTGGGAATGGCCGTGGCATTCGGAGCAAGGGCGATGCTGCCGGGATCCGCCGTCGCCCCGGCTGCGGGCTCCGTCGTACCGTAGTAGACGGCGATCCCCTGCGGACCATTGGGGGTCTTGTGAAGGGCGGAGAACGTCAGCGTCACCGACGTGATGCCGGTGGTGTCGATCGCGAATTCGAAGTAGTCGTGAAACGTCGTATTGAGCGTCGTGCCGCTGTTGTCGATCCCACCGTTGGAGCCCCAGGATAGCGTGCCGTCCGCGGGTGTTGTCTGGGTGCTTGAGAGCGGATTGACACCGGAGCCGGGCGTGGCCGTCGCGGTGGCCACGGTCTTCGTGCTGAATGCTGGATTGTTGACATTGAAGCCGCTCGGGAAGAGCCAGGTGGCCAGGGAGATGCCGCAGAGTCCCGTTCCCGGCGGTGGTGCGCTGTTGACAGTCAGCGTCGCGGAGCCGGTCTTGCCCGTGTCGACCGTGTCAAGGAAGAGGTGGTTCGTCGTGTTGACGAGACTCCCGGTGGCCGTTGGCGTGACGTTAACGGTGACGACGCACGTTCCGTTCGCGGCGACGGTGCCATTCGCGAAGGTGATGGAACCGGCACCGGCGTTGGCGGTGAGTGTCGGCGTTCCGCAGCCTGAGGTCGTCGCTCCCGGTGTGCTGGCAACCACGAGGTTTGCCGGAAGGTTGTCGACGACGTTGTAGCCGCTGAGAGGGGCCGCGTTCGGGTTGGTCAGGGTGATCGTCAGCGCGGAGATGCCGTTGAGGTTGGTCGGATTGGGGCTGAAGCTCTTTGCGATCGTGACGGCTGTCGGATCGATGACGTTGGCGATGCGGGCGCCGGTGGTGAAGTCGGCGTTGTAGTGAAAGCTGCTCCCGGAGAAGTCGAAGAGCAGGGTGTTGAGGGCCTGGCTCGTACCGCCGCCGCTGATGACCTTGATGGTGTAGGTGGTGACGACGTTGTTGCCGCCGGCTTTGAAATCGCCGCCGACGCAGGAGCGGTAGGCGGGGCTGTTGGGGTCGGTCTCCCACAGACAGGCGTCCGCATACAGCTTGTCGTTCACCGCCGGCGCGGGGCCGGGAACGTACGGGGAGTTGTCGGCGGAGTAGGTGGTGGCCACGTTGAGGATCTGGAAGATCGTGCTCGGAAAATTGATGAAGGCCTCGAACTGGTTGTAGCCCTGAGTGGCCGTCCCGCCGAGGAGCTGGATCGTGTAGGTGTTGCCGACCACGAGGTTCATCGACCCGCCGGAGGCGACCGAAGTCAGGCTTCCGGGGTTCGGTCCGTACTTGACGTCGGTGATCGAGTTGCGGTTCTGCGAGATGAGATGCTCGACGTAGAGCTCCCGCGGAGTGGGAGTGGTGATCGTTCCCGAGACATCGGTGGCGGTGACGTGGAAGCGCCGCGTGGTGTCAAAGGCTGCCGCGGTCTGGGTGACGTCGACTTCGAAGAAGGCGTCGACGCACTGGCCGGCGCCGATCGAGGGAATCGTGATCGTGATCGGTGCGCCGGCGCGGAGGTTGATGTTCGCGTTCGCGGTATCCCAGGCGTGTGTGACCGAGACGTTCGTGGTGGCTACGCTGCTGCAGACGCGCGTCCCCAACGGAAAGAACCGCGGCCCCGAGGTCGGACTATTGCTGTCGAGGCCGACGGTGTTCCACGAGATTGGGGACGGTCCGAACGACAACGTGGTGGCGGCCTGTGCCGAAACCGATAGGAGAAGCCCGGCTGTCAGGATGACGGACGCCAGGGTGCGGACGCGGATCGTGTGCATGTGTGGTCCTCTTGAATGGAGACAGACAACGGGCACAGCTCGAGCCGGTGGGCTCCGTCCCAAACCGCGCGAGATATTCAGTTGTGCGAAAGGTTGCTGAACCTACTGCCGTGCAGGTTAGATCAACAGAGGAAGTATCGAAAGAGGTTATTCGTGGCGAGGAGTGTCGAAACTCACCATTTCTGGTTTTTTGACTCCGATTTGACGTCCGCTCGCTCGTCGGTTTGACAGCGAGTCACCAGAAACTTCTGTCCGGCGAGATGTCCGCGACTGCCATGCGTAGCTTCTGCACTCAGGCGAGACTCGCGAGTGAAACGATGCCCCCCGGATTCATAACTCTGGCGACACCTGGTCGACGGAAGCCGGCCGGCCGAGGCATACTCCTCTCATGACCCGATTCGCATCGATCGCGCTCCTGGCCCTTGCTGCCGCCCTTCCTCCTTCTCCGGCGGTGACTTCCGCACTCGCGGCGTCTCCAACAGCGCGGCCGCCGCTGGTGGGGGAGGCCGCGCCTGACTTCACGCTTGCCGACCAGAACGGAAAGCCTGTCAGGCTCTCCGCCGCGCGGGGCGAGAAGGCGGTGCTGGTTTTCTACCGCGGCTACTGGTGACCGTATTGCGTCCGGCAGGTCGTCGGACTGCGCACCCTGGCCCGCGCGTTTCCAGGCGTGCACGTCTTCGCCATCAGTCTCGACCGGCCCGCGGAGAGCCGTGACCTGGCCATGAAGATCGCCAAGGACGGAAGAGGAGAGCTCGGGTTCCCGCTCCTTTTCGATCCCCGCGCCGGGACCATCGACCGCTACGGATTGCGCGATCCGTCGTACGCGCATCAGGATCAGGACGGCGTCCCTCGTCCGGCCGTCTTCGTGCTCGACCGGGAAGGCAAGGTCCGCTGGTCGAAGATCGAAAGCGACTACCGGGAGCGGCCGACGGTGGAGGAAGTTGCGGCGGCGCTGGACGCGTTCGAGTAAGTTGGCCTAAAGTGACTACTCGCAAGCTCGCGATAACCGACCACGCGGAAATACAGCGGCTCATTGCCGATCACGGGCGCTGGTGGCATGAGATCGAGTTTGCTCCTGGCCTTGTGACGCCCGGCGACGACTCGAATCGTGGGAAATTGCCGATCCTCGACAGCCTAGGGTTTCCTCAGCAAATGGCGGGGTTTCGTGCCCTCGATATCGGATGCTCTGATGGGTACTTTGCATTCGAAATGGAGCACCGGGGTGCGGATGTAACAGCGATCGACTTCGTGCCGGAGAACTACACCGGGTTCGCGACCGCTCGCAGAATCCTGGGGAGTCAGGTTGCGTACAGGATGGACAACGTTTACAACCTGTCCCCTGAGACCTATGGCAACTTCGACATCGTGCTGTTCATGGGTATCCTTTACCACCTCAGGAAACCGCTGGCGGCGCTCGATGCGATCCGATCGGTGATGAAGCCGGGCGGCCAACTGTTTGTCGGCACGATGATGATCGATGAGTACTTCCTTCTTCCGGACGGTACGGTTACGTCATTAGAGGCAGTAAATCCGATCCTGAAGACCGTACCGCTGTGGCAGATGTATCCGGGCGATAGCCTGAATGGTGATTTTACAAATTGCTTCGCCCCTAACCAGCGAGCGTTGGAGGTGGCCCTTCAGGAAGCGCAGTTCCGGGTGGAGGTCTTGCGTACGGTATCCATGGGCGGTTACGCCCGCGCGGTCGCGATTCAAGATGAGCGTGTCGCGAAATATCAACGACTCGATGCACGCCTGGAACAGACCCCTTTCGACCCGTCCGTGCCCTATTTTCTCGATGAAGAGGGTTCTGTACACATGGTCACAGGCCGAAAGCCTGAAGCAGCCAGTGTGGCGCCGCCTCTTGAGGTCAGTCCGCAACCGCGCAGAAGACGATGGTGGCTGCCGTGGTTTAGCTGATCGTCCCCCGACTTCGAATTACGCCGTACTGTGCGCCGCCGCGTGCCTCTTCCGCGCGCGCCAGCGCAAACGGTCGAGGTAGAGGTACGTCACCGGCGTCGTGAACAGCGTCAGCATTTGACTGACAATGAGGCCTCCGACGATGGCGATGCCGAGGGGGCGGCGCATCTCGCTGCCGACGCCGGCACCGAGGGCCAGGGGGAGGCCGCCGAAGAGGGCGGCCATGGTGGTCATCATGATGGGGCGGAAGCGGAGCAGGCAGGCTTCGCGGACGGCGTCGTGGGGGCTCTTCCCATCCTTCCGTTCGGCCTCGAGCGCGAAGTCGATCATCATGATGGCGTTTTTCTTCACGATGCCGATGAGCAGGATGATGCCGATCAGCGCGATGATCGTGAACTCGGTGTTGGTGATCAAGAGGGCGATCAGCGCGCCGACGCCGGCGGAGGGCAGCGTGGAGAGGATCGTGAGCGGGTGGATGAGGCTTTCGTAGAGGATGCCCAGGACGATATAAACGGCGAGCAGCGCGGCCAGGATCAGGATGGGCTCGTTCGCCAGGGAGGCCTGGAAGGCCTGGGCCGTCCCCTGAAAGCCGGGGTGGATCGACGATGGCATGGACATCGTGCGCTCCAACTCTTCGATTGCTTTTGTGGCATCTCCGAGCGACAGGCCGGGATCGAGGTTGAAGGAGATGGTGACGGCCGGGAACTGCCCCTGGTGCGGTATGGCCAGCGGCGTCTGGTCGATGCCGAAGGTGGCGAAGGCGCTCAGGGGGACGTCGCGGCCATCGGAGGAATGGACGTAGACGCCGCTCAGCAGGGCCGGTGAGAGGCTGTACTTCGGGTCGACCTCCAGGACGACGTGGTATTGGTTCATGCCGCTGTACATCACGGAAACCTGCCGTTGTCCGAAGGCGTCGTAGAGCGTGCTGTCGATGTCGGCGAGCGATACGCCCAGGCGGGCCGCGGTCGGTCGGTCGATGACGACGGTGGCCTGCAATCCCTGGTTCTGCTGGTCGCTCGAGACGTCGCGCACCTCCTTGAGCTTGTGCATCGCTTTCTCGAGCTTCGGCGCCCACGACATCAGCTCGGCGACGTTGTCGCCTTGCAGCGTGTACTGGTAGTCGGAGTTGCTCTGCCGGCCGCCCACGCGCACGTCCTGGACGGCGCTGAGGAAGAGCTGGGCGCCAGGGATGTGCGCGGTCTTGGGGCGAAGACGGGCGATGATCTCCTGCGCCGAGGCCTTGCGGACACCAAGATCCTTGAGCGTGACGAACATGCTGGCCGTGTTGCCGCCCCCGCGGCCGCCGCCGGTGAACGAGACGACGTTGTCGACGGCCGGGTCCTTCTGCACGACGAGCATGAACCGGTTGAGCTTCTCCAGCAGTGCGGGAAACGAGGTGTCCTGCGCCGCCTGCACGGTACCGGTCAGACGGCCGGTGTCCTGCTGCGGAAAGAAGCCTTTGGGAACGATGATGTAGAGGTAGACCGTGAGGCCGATGGTGGCGAAGGTGACCAGCAGCACGGGCAGGGTGTGGGCGAGGACGAAGTCGAGCCCGTGCTCGTAACCGCGCCGCAGCTTGTCGAACCCGCGCTCGCTCCAATGGTACAGGCGGCCGTGGCTCCGTTCGCCGGAAGACCTGAGGAACTTTGCGCACATCATCGGCGTCGTGGTGAGGGAGACGGCGAGCGATATGACGATGGCCACGCTGAGCGTCACGGCGAATTCGCGGAAGAGCCGTCCGACGATGCCGCCCATCAGCAGGATGGGGATGAAGACGGCGATGAGCGACGTGCTCATGGAGAAGACGGTGAAGCCGATCTCGCGCGCCCCTTGCAGGGCCGCCGCGAGCGGCTGCATGCCGCCCTCGAGGTGCCGGGTGATGTTCTCGATGACGACGATGGCATCGTCGACGACGAAGCCGGTGGAGATGGTGAGCGCCATGAGCGAGAGGTTGTCGAGCGAGTAGCCGAGCAGGTACATCACGCCGAAGGTGCCGACGAGCGAGAGTGGCACGGCCACGCTGGGGATGATCGTGGCCCATCCGCTGCGGAGGAAGAAGAAGACGACGAGGATGACCAGGGCGATCGAGATGACGAGCGTGCGCTCGACGTCGATGACCGAGGCCCTGATGGTGCTGGTCCGGTCCAGCGCGACATCCAGATGAATCGACTGCGGAATGGCCGCCTGCAGTTGCGGCATCAGCGCGCGGACACGGTCGACGGTGCCGATGATGTTCGCGCCCGGCTGGCGGAAGAGGACAAGCGAAATGGCCGGCTTGCCGTTCACCGACCCGGCGCTGTTGATGTTTTCCACCGAGTCCGTGACGGTGGCAACCTCGGAGAGGATGACCGGCTTGCCGTCGCGGGCGGCGACGATGAGGCTGCGATACTGCCTGGCCTTGAAGAGCTGATCGTTCGACTGCACCACATACGCGTACTCGGCGCCGGCCACCGCGCCTTTCGGACGGTTGGCGTTGGCCGCGCCAAGCGCTGTGCGCACGGCATCGAGGCCGACGTTCATCTTGCTGAGCATCAGGGGATTGGCTTCGACGCGCACGGCCGGGCGGGAACTGCCGCCGACGAAGACCTGCCCGACGCCTTCGATCTGGGCGATCTTCTGGGCCAGGATGGTGTCGCCCACGTCGTACATCTGCGGCTGGGTCTGAACGTCCGAGGTCATGGCCAGGATCATGATCGGCGCGTCGGCCGGGTTGACCTTGCGCCAGGTCGGATTGGTCGGCAGGTTGGCCGGGAGCTGTCCGCGGGCGGCGTTGATGGCGGCCTGTACGTCGCGCGCCGCGGCGTCGATGTCGCGGTCGAGATCGAACTGCAGCGTGACGTTGGTCGAACCCGAGGAGCTGTTCGACGTCATCTGCGTCACCCCGGCGATACGGCCGAACTGTCGCTCCAGCGGCGTGGCCACGGAGGATGCCATCGTCTCCGGGTCAGCGCCCGGCAATCCGGCTGAGACGGAGATGGTGGGGAACTCGACCTGCGGCAGCGGAGCCACCGGCAGCTTCGAGTAGCCGAGAGCTCCCGCCATCAGCACCGCCGCGCTGAGGAGCGAGGTGCCGACGGGCCTGCGGATGAATGGCTCAGAGAAGCTCATGGGAAATTAGAAGGATGAAGGTGGAAATGGGTCATTGCCAGGGAACCCTTCATCCTTCATCCTTCCGCCTTCATCCTTCATTCACGACTCCGAGGGCTGCGGTTCCGCAATTGCGTTGCCTACGTGTACGCGCCGGCGCACGCGCGCGGCGATGTTGTCGAACCAGATGTAGACGACCGGGGTGGTGTAGAGGGTCAGGAGTTGGCTGACGAGGAGGCCGCCGACGATAGTTACGCCGAGCGGGTGGCGCAGCTCGGCGCCCGTGCCGTTGCCGAGGGCCAGGGGCAGTCCGCCGAAGAGGGCGGCGAAGGTGGTCATCATGATGGGTCGGAAGCGCAGCAGGCAGGCTTGATAGATGGCCTCTTCCGCTTTCTTGCCCTGTTCGCGCTCTGCTTCGAGCGCGAAGTCGATCATCATGATGGCGTTCTTCTTGACGATGCCGATGAGAAGGATGATGCCGATGAGGGCCACGACGCCGAGCTCCATGTGGAAGAGCAGCAGGGCCAGGATCGCGCCGACACCGGCCGACGGCAGCGTGGACAGAATCGTGATCGGGTGGATGTAGCTCTCGTACAACACGCCGAGGACGATGTAGACGGTGATGAGGGCGGCCAGGATCAGCCACCCTTCGTTGGCCAGCGAGCTTTGGAAGACCGCGGCCGTTCCCTGAAATTCGGAGTGGATGCTGGCGGGGAGCCCGAGCTTGGTCACGGCGGCGTCGATCTGCTTGGTGGCGTTGCCGAGCGATTCGCCGGCCGCCAGATTGAAGGAGATCGTGGCCACGGGGAACTGGCCGAGGTGGTTGACGGCCACCGGCGTCGACGTGGTCTCGATGTGGGCGAAGCTGCTGAGGGGGATGATCTGCTCGCGCGTGCCGGAGAGCGGTGCGACGGATTGCGTCGTCCCTGGCGTCGACGGGGTGGCGCTGCTGCCGCCGGAAGTGGTGCCGCCGGTGCCGGTTGCGCCGCTCGATACGATGGCCCCGAGTGGCGATGCGTGCACGTAGATGTGCTGGAGCGCTTCGGGCGAGAGCTGGAGCTTCGGGTCGGCTTCCATGACGACGTGGTACTGGTTGAGCTGGGTGAAGATGGTCGAGACTTGCCGCTGTCCGAAGGCGTCGTAGAGCGTGTCGTCGATCATCTGTGGCGTGACGCCGAGTCGTGAGGCCGTGTTGCGGTCGACGACGAGATCGGCCTCGAGGCTGCCGTTTCCCTGATCGCTGGCCACGTCGGTCAGCACCGGTATCTTGTTCAACTCGCTGATGACGCGCGGCACCCATTGGGCGAGCTCGATCGCGTTCGCATCCTCGAGGGTGTACTGGTACTGCGTGCGGCTGACGCGGTTTTCCACCGAGATGTCCTGCACCGGTTGCATGTAGAGCGTGATGCCGGAGACCGCTGCCAGCTTCGGCTGGAGACGCCTGATGATCGCGGAGGCGTCCGCATCGCGGTCTTCCAGCGGCTTGAGGTTGATCTGGATGCGGCCGACGTTCGAGGTCATGTTCGTGCCGTCGACCCCGATGAACGAGGAGACGCTCGCCACCCCCGGGTCCTTCGTGACCTGTTCCGTGAGCCGCAGTTGCCGGTCGGCCATGGCTGCAAACGACGTATCTTCCGGTGCCTCGGAGATACCCAGGATCACGCCGGTATCCTGCAGAGGGAAGAAGCCCTTGGGCACGATGATGTAGAGGAAGATGGTGAACACCAGCGTGCCGAGGGTGACGAACAGAGTCGTGGTCTGGTGCCGGAGCACGAACTGCAGCGTGCGCGCGTAGAAGGCGATGACGCGCTCGAACAGCTCTTCCGATTTCTCGAACAGCCGGCCGTGCTTTTTCTCCTCGCTCTCGGCCTTGAGGAGCTTCGCGGCCATCATCGGCGTGAGGGTGAGCGAGACGACTGCGGAGACGAGGATGGTGACGCTGAGCGTGACCGCGAACTCGCGGAAGAGCCGCCCGACGATGTCGCCCATGAAGAGCAGCGGAATGAGGACGGCGATGAGAGAGACGGTCAGCGAAACGATGGTGAAGCCGATCTGCTTCGAGCCCTTCAAGGCCGCGTCGAGAGGGCTGTCTCCTTCCTCGATGTAGCGGGTGATGTTCTCGATCATGACGATGGCGTCGTCGACGACGAAGCCGGTGGAGATGGTCAGCGCCATCAGCGAGAGGTTGTCAAGCGAGTAGCCGAGGAGGTACATCACGCCGAAGGTGCCGACGATGGAGAGCGGCACGGCCACGCTGGGGATGATCGTGGCGGAGACGCGGCGCAGGAAGAGGAAGATCACCAGGACGACGAGGGCGATGGTGAGCAGGAGCTCGAACTCGACGTCGTGGACCGAGGCCCGGATGGTCACGGTGCGGTCGGTCAGCACGGTCACTTTCACGCTCGGCGGCAGGCTGCTCGTCAGTTGCGGGAGCAGTTGGACGATTCGGTCGACGACGTTGATGATGTTCGCGCCGGGCTGGCGCTGGACGTTCATGATGACGGCGGGCGTGGTGTTCATCCAGGCCGCCTTCTGCGCGTCTTCGACCCCGTCGACGACGCTTGCTACGTCGCTGACCCGTACCGGTGCGCCGTTGCGGTAGGCGACGATGACGGGCTTGTAGTCGGCGCTGGCGAAGATCTGGTCGTTCGCGCCGATGCTGAAGCTCTGCTGCGGCCCCTGCAGGTTGCCCTTGGCCTGATCGGTGTTCGCCGCGGCCAGACCGGTGCGGAGGTCTTCGAGGCTGAGACCGTAGGAGGCGAGCGCGGAAGGGTTGGCCTGCACGCGCACGGCCGGCTTCTGGCCGCCGCTGATGGTGACGAGACCGACCCCGGGGAGCTGCGAGATCTTCTGGGCCAGCGTCGTGTCGGCCAGATCTTCGACTTTGCTCAGCGGAAGCTGGGAAGAGGTGAGGCCGAGCGTGAGGATGGGGGTGTCGGCCGGATTGACTTTGCTGTAGATGGGCGGGTTCGGCAGGTCGCGCGGCAGGAAGCTGGCCGAGGCGTTGATGGCCGCCTGCACCTCCTGCTCGGCGACGTCGATGTTCTGCGTCAGATCGAACTGCAGGGTGATCATCGAGCCGCCGAAGGAGCTGGTGGAGCTCATCTGCTGGAGGCCGGGGATCTGTCCGAACTGGCGCTCCATCGGCGCGGTGACGGAGGAGGTCATCACGTCCGGGCTGGCGCCGGGGTAGAAGGTCAGGACCTGGATCGTCGGGTAGTCGACCTGCGGCAGTGCCGAGACCGGAAGCTGCCGGAAGGCGACGAACCCGGCCAGGAGGATCGCTGCCATGAGCAGCGACGTCGCCACCGGACGAAGGATGAAGATCCGGGATGGATTCACGGTTTGCCCTGCGCCGCGGGAGCTCCGCCGCGCGAAGCCGCGGGGCCGGCGCCTTTCGCGCCACCCCTTGCACCGCCGCCTTTCCCGCCGCCGGCGCCGCCGATCTCGACTTTGCCGTGCGGCTGCAGTTTATCGGCGCCGTCGGTGACGACTTGATCGCCTTCCTTGACCCCGGTGGTCAGGACGGACATTGTCCCTTCACTCATGGCCACCTGCACCGGCCGCATGTCGGCGGTCTTGTCGGGCAGTACGACGTAGACGTACGTTCCCTGTGCGCCGTGCTGGATGGCCGCCGAGGGTACGGTGAGGGCGTGGCGTCGCACGTCGACCTGCAGCCGGGCGTTGACGAACTGGTTCGGAAAAAGCGTGGTGTCGTTGTTGTCGAAGACGGCCTTGACGCGAAAGGTGCCGGTGTTCGGGTCGATCTGGTTGTCGATGGTGAGGAGGCGTCCGGAGGCCAGTTTGGTGGTGCTGTCACGGCTCCATGCTTCGACGGGAAAGCCGCCGGACCGCATGTGTTGCGTGACGGCCGGCAGATCATCCTCGGGCAGGGTGAACAGGACGGCGATCGGTTGCATCTGCGTGATGACGACCAGACCGTTCGGATCGGTGGCATGAACCATGTTGCCGGGATCGACGGCGCGGATGCCGACGCGCCCGGTGAGCGGCGATTTGATGTGGCAGAACTCGACGTTGAGCCTGGCCTGCTGGATCTGGGCGTCGTCCGCTTTGACGGTGCCCTCACTGACTCCTACCGTTGATTGCTGCGTGTTGTACTGCTGCTGGGGAATGACGCCGGCCTTGTAGAGATCGGCGAAGCGCTGGAGGTCGTGCCTGGCGTTCTCCAGCGTGGCCTCGTCCTTGAACCTGGTAGCCTCGGCCTGCGCGAGCAGCGCATCGGAAGGGGCAGGGTCGATGAGTGCCAGCTCCGCCCCGGCCTGAACGATCTGCCCTTCCTGAACGTTGAAGTGGAGGAGCTGGCCGTCGATCCGTGTCTTGACCGTGACGGTATTGAGGGCGTTGACGTTGCCGAGGCCGTCGAGAAAGACGGGGACGTCGCGTGCCACCACCGACGTGACGCCGACGGGAACAGCCCGGTCGCGCGCGGCCGCGGCGGCCGCCGCGGCCTTGGCGGTGTTCGCGGCGGAGCGTGCCCGGATGAACACGACCAGCAGGATGATCACGACGATGACCACCAGGATGGCGATGTTGCGGTTGCGCGTGTGGTGCGGCCCCGGCTCCGGGGGCGGTGCTTCGCGGATTTCCCGCGGCGAGCTGGTCTCGGCCGCTTCTCGATCAGTCTGACTCTGGGGCATCGACCCCTCCTTCTCACCGCCTAGCAATGTCTCTACCAGAGCGTTCCGGTCCGAGATGAATCAGACGCTATACGTCGGAACGGCCCGGATGCAGAACGCCCCGGAGGCCCTTCCACCCGGAACGGTGAAAAATACAGCGGAGACGGGCTGGGCGCTAGGGGAAGTTGCACGTCCGTGACAGGGGGGAGGATGTGGCGGTGGCGGGAGGCTGCCCTCCATCGATCCTTGCCCGGCGCGTATCCGCACCGGAGGAGCAGTCGAGCTGATCTTGCCATGCTCACGCTGCGCGCGGGCGGGGATCACGGTGAAATCGGTTCAAAAGATCGAAGTCAGTTCCGCATCATCAGGCTCCGGACTCGTGCCACTAAATAGATGCATCAGGCTTCTCGCGGCGCCACGGAATGCGACGAGGGAGGACCCGACGGCAGCATGTGCTGCGCAGTTGATGACGTCCGCCGCAGTCTGTTATTGAACTCCTCGAAGTGGTGCTTGTCTCGGTCTCCGTTCGTATTCGACATAACGCCATGCGTCAGGATCGGTCGCATATTGCCAGAGCACAAGCTTGCCCGCGTCGTCAGTGCCGAAGTAATAATATCGAAATTTTGGAGCGTCGATGTCGAGATCAAGGAGAAGGGCTTGGTGGCCAACCGTTCCGATTCGCCAACGACACTCGCAGTTCAACGATGGCCCCGGTCGGTTATCCGCTGTCGTCCCGTCGAGCAGGGTCGCGAAGTGACAGGTTCCATCAGGTCGCAGTGTGATCGTGTGTTGATTGGGAGTCAGTGAAGGCAGGTACCCCAGGTCTCGAAGGTCTTTCACGCTCTGCAGTGTCATCTGCCACGAACCGACGATTTCCTCTCTTGCGACATTACGCTTCAGATAGCGATCCTCAGAGCGTTGGCATGCGCCGGAGAGCAATAGCATCGCCACGGCTACCGTAACGCTCTTTACTGTCGGCATGGCGAACCTCTGTTCAAATATAGTTGACCGTTGCCTTCCGAAAGCTGCCGGACCGGCAATGGTGAGGCGCGCCGGCGGCTGGTTTGTTTGGTTACTGCGCGGGAACGTATGTCGGGTCCTGCGTCTGCATATCGATGACGGAACCGTAGGCGGTGATCTTGCCGTCGCCGTCGATGACGCGGATGGCGATACGGGCGTTGTAGGCGGTGCCGACGCCGAGTTGCTGGAGGACGCGGAACTGGCGGTATTCGTTGGCGGCCAGGGGGATGGTTACTTTCGGGGCGACTTTGGCGTCGGGGAGGAAGACGGAGACTTCGACTGTGACCGGCTGGCCGCTGACTTCGGCAATGCCGAGATTGGTGCGGTAACGGGTGGAGTCTTCGACCTGCAGGACGTTGAGGGTGCGGCCGCCTTTGGCGATGCCGTCGTCGGGAGTGACGGCGGCGATGAACTGGCCGTAGGTGCCGCCGCCGTCGACCTGGTTGTAGGTCCGGCCGGTGACGACGAGGTTGGCGTCCGTCAGCGTGTCGACGTGCATCGCGCCGCCGATGTTGGTGACTCCGAAGTGCGAGGCCAGGACGTTGTCGAGAACGCTGACTTCACCGGGATTGACTGTGAACGACCGCGAGATCGTGTCGCTGCTGCTGCTTCCGGTCTGCGGGTAGAGCGTCATCGTGACGAATTGCGGAGCGGTGCCGGAGTTGAAGATACGGAGGTCGCTGCGCCAGTTTGCGCCGCCGGTGCCGAGATCGGCCACGCCGGGGAGGACATAGCTTCGCGCGGGAGTCTGCGCGAGCGGGACGCCCGTGACGAGGAGCGGGTCGGTGGTGGTGTTGTCGACGACCGAGGCGTAGGCCATGACTTTGCCGTCGCCGTCGGTGACTTTCACTTCGACGCGGCCGTCGTCGAGGGAGATGTTTTGCGCGGCCAGGAATGAGTTGAGCTGCCGCTGTTCGCCTGCTTTCAGATCGATGGGGAGGTCGAGGAGATTCTTCCCGGCTGTGTCGAAGACACTCAGGAGGACGGAGGCCGGCTTGCCCGCGGCCTCGACGATGCCGAGGTTCGTGCGGTACGAGGGGGACTGCGCGATCTGCTGCATGCTGAGGATGCCTGCGCGCGCGTCGCCCGTCGTCGCCACCTTGCCGATGAAGCTCGCGAAGGGGATGGCCGGGATGTATTGGCCGAGCGTGCCGCCGGTGGACTGGTTGAAGGTGCGGCTGGAGGCGACGGTGACGAAGGAAACGTTGACGTCTTCCGTGTTTGGCGCTCCCTTGCCCGCGGTATTGAGCGGACGGATTTCGAGGACGCCGTTTGCGGCGTCGCCGAGCGCGCCGACGCCGTACCAGTTCTTGACGATGTCGTCGAGGGCCATGGTGTCGTTCGAGGCGATCGAGACCTGGGTCTGTTTGACCTGGGATGGATCGCCGCCGGCAGGCGTGAAGCGCAGAAGGTAGTTGATCTTCTGCAGCGACGTGTTGGTGATGCGGACGTCCGAGCGCCACTGGGAATTGATGCCGTCGAGATGGCCGACCGAGGGGATGATCAGCGAGTTGGCGGACGGCCCCGACGGCGGCGCTGGGGAGACAGGCGTCACGACGCTGACGGAGACCGGAACGGTTACGGGAGGCGTGACTCCGAGAGTGCCGATTTTTCCGCCACCGACCGGGAACGAAATGATGATCGTGGCGGTGAAGGTACCGTTCGGCAGATCGGCCGGATCGGCGGAGACGGTCAGCGTGATGCCGGCGGCCGGGAGGATTCCGCTGTTCGGAGAAACAGTCAGCCACGGCTCGTCGGTCGTGGCGGCGAAGGGAATGGCTGATCCCTGGCCTGGGACGAAGACCGTCTGCACGACCACGTGTTTGTTGTTGATGTCGACCGTCGAGCTCGGCCCCTGCGCGCTGATCTGCGGAATGGGAACGATGACGACGCGCACGGCGGCGGAGTATGGCCCCGGACCCTGGCCACAGGTGGCCAGGGCGCGAACGCGGTAGAAGAAGGCCGTCGGCGTCGCTGCGTCTTTCGTGAACGTCTTGGATGTCCCCGCGACCTGGAATGTCTGCGGGCTATCGAACCCCGCGGTGGCGGCTTCCTGCAATTCGTAATTCGCGACGCCGCTGTCGGTCCACTGCACGGTGTAGCTCTGGCCGGCGCTGGATGTACCGACGACGGAGAGCAGCGGCGCGGCGCCGCAGATGTAGAACGTCCCGTTGGCGGACTGGAGCTGATTGCAGTTCTGTATGCCGAGAGCCTGAACCGACCAGACCACCGTGCCGCCGCTGATCGGCAGGGTCAGCGACGTGCCGCTTGTGTTGCCGATCTCGTGGGTCGAGGCGCCATCGACCGCCGCGAAGAGTTTGTAGCTCGTCGCTCCGGGCACGGCGGTCCATGAGAAGGTCACCGGAGAAGTCACCGTCGATCCGTTGGCCGGCGAGACGAGCGCCGGCGGCTGCGCGCCGCACGCATTCGTCCCGATCTGGGTGGTGACGCTGGAGGCGTTGTTGCCGGAATTTGGATCGGTGGACGAACTGCTCACGGTGGCGGTGTTCATGACGGGGCCGGAGGTCGCGGTAACGGTGTAGGTGGCGGTGATCGTGATGCTTTGGTTGGAAGTGAGATTGCCGAGACTGCACGGGAAGGGTCCGGTGCAAGAGCCGCTGTTGGAGACGAAGGAAAGGCCGGCCGGCGTCGGGTCTGTGACGTTGACATTGATGGCCGTGGCGGGGCCGTTGTTGATGATCGTCAGCGTGTAGGTGATGGTCGATCCGGGTGTGGCGGAGGCCGGGCCGGTTTTCACGAGCAACAGATCGGCATTCGGCGGGCCGAACGGGGTGGTGGCGGTGGCGCTGTTGTTGCCGGCGGAGGGGTCGGACGTGGTGCTCGTCACCGTAGCGGTGTTGGCGATGCTGGTGCCGGTGAATGTCGGAGGCGTGGTGAAGGTGCTGGTGATGGTCTTGGACTGACCGGCGGTCAAGGTGCCGAGTGTGCAGGGGAAGGCGGTGGTGCAGGCGCCGCTGTTGGAGACGAAGGATGTGCCGGCGGGAGTGGGATCGTTGACGACGACCGCGGAGGCGTCGGACGGGCCGTTGTTTGTGACGGTGATCGTATAGACGAACGGGAAGCCGGCGGTGGCGGAGGCCGGGCCGTTTTTCGTGATGGAGAGGTCGGCGCTCGCGGTGACCGCAATGCTGAGCGGAGGCGCGGTATTGTTCCCAAGGTTGCTCTCGGACGTCGTCGTCGAAGCGGATGCGTTGTTTGTGATCGTACCGACGGCGCTCGCATTGATGACCAGTGTGACCGTGGCGTTGCTGCTGCCGCTGATCGTGCCGAGGCTGCAGTTCACCGGTCCGGCGCCGCTGCACAAGCCGCTGCTAGGAGTGGCGGAGACGAGGGTGCCATCGCTGAATGTATCGTTGAGAACGACGTTTGCCGCAGGGCCGGGGCCGGCGTTCGCGACAGTAATGACGATCGTCGCATTCTGCCCCTGCGAGACCGCGGCGGGGCCCGCCTGCGTCGCGCTGATGTCGGCGGGCTGCATGGCTGCTGTGACGGCCAGTGCCGCGGGCGGACCCGAGACATAGCTCGCCTGCAGGAATCCGCCCGCTCCTGGCGAGGGGAAGTTCTTCGTATCGAAGTCATTCGTTCGCGTGCCGGTAAAGGTGACAACGTTGTAGGTGTCGCCGTTGTTCGGCGTGTAGCCGAGCGGATTGACGACCGTGAGGGCGCCCGCAAGCGACACGTTGCCGGTGACGCTGAGCTGTCCGTATCCGGTGCCGGCGGTAGTCCCGTTGATGCGCGTGGTCAAAGTGCCGCCGCTCGTCTGGGTGTAGTTGCCAATAATCGAGAAAAGACCTGGAACGCTGATGTTGCCTGGGGTGAGCGATGCTGAACCGGCGTTTGTCACGTCGCCGGTTAGAGTGCTGGCGCCGTTCACGGCGCCGCCGTTGAACATGAATCCGACGGGGGAGCTGATCGGTGAGACAAAGGTTGTAACACCCGCGGTCTGGGTGAAGCCGTTGGTAAAGTTTGTCGTGCCAAACATGAACGAAGCAATGCCAGTGTTGATCAGAACAGGATCGAATGCGACTGTGCCTGGTGTGCCTGTGCCACGGTAGAGAACTCCTGTGTTGACGAATGACGGTGCAGGGTTGCCTGCAAGTGCGGCGATCCCGCTCTGGATTTCCAAGCCTCCATTGTTTGTGATCGTGACGCCAGGAGCGACCGAGAGTATGTTCGTGGCATTCGGTGGGTCGTAGATTCCGCTTGGTGCATTGTTGATGAGATTACGCGCCAGGGTCATGGGGCCGTACCCGCCTTGAATGCCGAACGTATTGGCTACTGTCAACGAGCCCGTTCCGGCCAGGGAACCGCCGAGCCAGGCGAGGTCGTTCGCTGTGATACTCCCCGCTCCGGTTGTCGATCCACCCCTGAGGAGCAGCATTTCCGTCGTAGTCGCACCGTTCAAGGTGAGTGTTCCGCTCTGGATTTCGATCCATCCTGGCGAGGCGAGGCTTACTGCGCCGGTAACGGTTGTCGATCCGCCGATGATCAGAAGGGTCCCGAGGCCGCTTACTGTCCCCCCAATCGAGTTCACGGCGCCGCTGAACTGTGCGATCGAGCCCGAGGCGATGGAGGCACTCGCGAACGATGAGTTGCCCAAGAGTTGGAGCCAGCCTCCGGTGACGTCGAGCGATCCCGTGCCACTGATCCGCGTGTTGATTTGGACGGGAACGGCCGGTCCGGATTTTCTCAGGATGCCATTGTTGATGAATGTTGACGGCAGTCCACATGTGCAAAAAAGGCCGCCGATTGCCTGAATGTCGAACGTTGCGTTGTTGGTGATAGTCAAGCCACCCAGTATGTTCATTGAGTTGGCGTCGTTGAACGTCGTATCGACCGATAGCGTGAGATTGCGGCCGAGAGAAAGCGAGTTCGTATTGAACTGTGCTGTACCGGCCGACACGATTGTCGTACCGGTTCCGCTCATCGAGCCTCCGCTCCAGGTGAACGAGCTGGTAGTCGTGACGTTGCCGGTGCCTCCGATTGTACCGGCGAGGAGGATGAGGTTCGCGACGCTGACGTTCGTGTTGGCGTTCAGCGTAGCGCCCGCGATTTTGAACGTTCCGGTGCCGGTGAAGGCGAAGCCTGCGGAGAGGTTGTGTGTTCCCGCGCCGAAGTCGAAAAATGTTCCGGGCTGGGCATCGAAAGTTCCGGTGTGCGTCACGCTCGTGGTGTCCAGGAATACCAGCACGCTTGCCTGCTCGCTGACAGTGCCGCCGCTGTTCGTCAGCGGCAGCGTGATGTTCAGTGTGCCCGCGCCGGTGTGCCTGAAGAGCCCCGTGTTTAGGAAGCTGCCGGTGGCGTTCCCTAGCGTGCCGCCGACGGTGGCGACCGTGAACGTTCCCGCGTTCGCTACGTTACTGCCGGCTTCAAAGTCGATTGCGTTGGCGCCGCTGTTCCAGTTGAAGTTCCCGCCCGCGTTGATGACAAGCGGACGGGCGTTGTAAATCAGCGAGCTGGTAGTGGTGTCGGCGTTCATCGCGCCGCCGCTCATGATGGTGATCGGCGAGCTGATTCCGCCGGTGATCGAGCCGCCGCTCCAATTGAACGTCGCGGCGCTCGGAATCGTGATTGCCGAGACACCGCCTAGCGAGCCCGCGGTCTCGTCAAAGAGCGACGGGAACGTGAACAGCGTGTTGATGTTGAGGATCCCTCCGTTAAGGCGGAGCGCTCCTGGTCCGGCGAACGAACCGCCCGAGACGCTGAACGAGCCGTTGAAGAAGTCGACGAAATTCGAGGCCTGCGTGGCCTTGAGGATGCCGAACGTCATCGAGCCGCCGGCGTTGAAGATGATGGTGCTGCCGCTCGACGCCGAACTCGCATCGGTCGAGCCGCCGGTCTGGTTGTAGGGAACGTCGAAGCGGAACCCGGAGCCGCCGGCGCTCTTCTTGACGACCCCGGCGTTGCTGAAGGTGTTGGTCCCGGTGCCGTTGGTGTTCATCGAGCCGTCGCTCTGGATGTCGAGGGTGCCGGTGGAGATGTTGTTGAACGTCGAGCCGCTGTCGAGGCTCGGCGGCTGTGCGATCGCGGAGAGCGTAGCGCTTCCGCCATTGTCGATCGTGTGACCGCTGACGCTCCTCGACCCGTACTCGCTGGTCATGTCGAACGTCGTGCCGGAGCTGATCACCGTGTGACCTGCGCCGCTGAGCGTGCCGCCGGTCCATTTGAGCGTGGCGGGCGACGTGACGGTAAGGGTCGAGGGCGTGCTGAACGTCCCTCCGTTGATCACGAGGTTCGTGTTGTTGATCGTCAGGGCGGCGCTGGTGGCCACCGTTCCGGAACCGTCAACGGTGACCTTGCCGCCGCTGAACGTCGTTCCGCTGGCCCATGTGTACGTCGATGAGAACGGCGTCGGGAACCAGACCTCGGTACCCGCCGCCATCGTGAACGAACCGGAGCTCGTGCCCGCGCCCAACACGTCGATGACGCCGCCGGTTAGGTTGACGCTTCCGGCGTGATTGAAGGACGGGTAGATCGAGAAGATACCGCTGGCGCTCGTCTTGACCATGCTTCCCGTGCTCGTATTCGTGACCGCGGTGGCTGTCCCGTCGGAGGCGATCGTGCCTCCGGCGCTGGAGATCGTGAACGTGGCGGTGTTGCTGATCGAGGCGGCGTTCGTCAGCGTCAGGTTGTTGGCGGTGGCGTTGAAGGTGAGCTGGCTGTTGTTCGTGAGCGTGCGCCCGTCCAGCGTCATTGCCCCATTCGCTCCCGTCAGCGTCATCGCACCGGGAGAGTTGATGGTGAATGGATTGCTGCCGGTGATCGTGCCGCCGGACCAGGTCGTCGTGCCGGTGAGGGTGACAGCGCCCGTGCCGCCGAGTGTGCCGCTGCTGATGCCCAGGCTGGGTGACCCGCTGAACGTCGTGGCCGTGTTGACGTTCAGGGTTCCGCCGGCAACCTTGACGGTTCCGGATCCTGAGAAGGCGCCGCTGCTGGCAAAGGTCCCGCCGGTGAAGTTGATGCTGTTGCCCGCGTTCGGGACGCTGACCGTGCCGGTCGACTGCCCGCCGCCGGCAAGATTCAGCGGTCCGGAGGCGCTGCTGGCGAGCGTGCTGCCCTGGTTGTCAACATAGGCTTGAATCGAAGATCCGGCCGATCCGGAGGTCTTGTTCACGTTCGCCGTACCGCTGATGCGGAGTGTTCCGGCGCCGGCGGGAGAAGCCAGGATGTCGTAGTCACCGGCGATGGAGAGCGAGCCGGGTGTCGTCGTTTCAAAGACCGCCGAAGCGCCATTGATGGTCAGCAGGTTGTTGATGACGGTCGGGGCGTAGGTGATGGTGGCGGTGCTCTTCATGACGCCGGTCAGTGTCATCGCCGAGAGGGAGCCGGCGAACAGCATGCTGTTCGATACGTTGAGAGGGCCGGTGCCGGCGATCGTTCCGCCCGCCCACTTCAGGCCGTCGCCGGCGTTGATGGAGGCGTTGAAGGTCTGCGTGCCGCTGTCGATCTCGATCGGCGTTCCGCCGCTGAAGGCCGCGCCGGAATTGAAGGTGTTGTCGCTGGCGAAGACGATCGGCTGTGAGCTGCCGGCGATGAACGAGCCGCTGTGCGTGCCCCCGCCCGAGAATCTGAAGCCGCCCGTGCCGCCGGTCGACGCGTTGACGGTGCCGTCGTTCTTGACGAAGCAGGAGATAGCGTTGACGGCGGTGCCGGACGTCTTGTGCATCGCACCGCCGCTGGCGATGTTGATCGATTCAGTGGCGGTACCGTTGATGGCCGCGTCGGTCTGCACGTTGAAAGTCGCGCCGCTTTGGACGTTGATGCTGGCACCGCTGCTGAGCGTCAAGGTGTTGGCGCCGGCGGTGTAGCTCAGCGAACCGGAGTCGGTGAAGGTCGTGTTGCTGATCGACATCGCTCCGATCGACCCGGTGAATTGCGCCGATCCGGCGGAGATCGTGCCGTTGCCCGTCAGCGAACCGCCATTGAAGATGAAGGGCGAGGAGAGCTGAATCGATCCGAGGCTGTTGAACGTGCCGCCGTTCACCACCACGCTTCCCTGGAAGCCGGTGATGCTCGCTCCTGCTGCCGTCCCTATCGTGCCGCCGGCGGCCACCGTGAAGGTGTTGTTGCTCGTGGCGGTGCTGGAGCTCTCCAGCGTCAGCGTGACGCCGCTGGGGATCTGAACGGGGATGCTGCCGTCGATCAGCAGCTTGACGGAATTGATGGGAACGTCGACGTTGATGGTCGTCCCCAGGAGGCTGAGGATGGAGGCGGTATCTCCGGAGCCGGACTGCCCGGGGTAGCCGCCGCCGCAGAGAAGCCACCGGCTGGTGTCGCTCCAGTTCGTGGTGGCCGGAGGAAGCAAGGTGACCATGACACAATTGTTTGCGGCGCTGGCGCTCGCGGGAGCCAACGCCATCGCCGCGAGGATGGTGAGGACGGCGAGGATGCGGCGGCCTCGTTTCCACGCAGTGTTCACAACGATCGCGCACGAATCGTGATTCGGTGTCGGCATAGCGGCACGAAGCTCCTGGTAGCTTTCTCTCTCGGAAACCTGGGAATCAGGGCGGACCAGCCCTCAAAATAACCGATGGGGATGAATTGTAAGTCACCTATGCGACAATCTCCACAGGTATGTCGGGACGGGAGGGGAAACGCGGTGTGACGCCGCCACGCACGGGCACGGCCATCGTCGTCCTGATGCTCATCCCCGTCGTGGCCTTTCTCCTCTTCTTCCTATGGGGATTCCTGCACGGCGCGATTTCGGAGGTCCGCCGGCCCGCGCACACGGAAGCATCGATTCTTGCGACGACGCCGCATCGCGGCGACATCGTTCTGATCCTCGACGACGTCGGCTTCGATCATCAGCCGCTGACGACGGCGATGGCCATCGACCCGAACGTGAACTTCGCGGTCCTGCCGAACGGTAAGCGCTCGACGGAGTTTGCCGCCACGCTGCACGGCCGCGGCTTCGAGTTGCTCTGCCATCTGCCGATGGAGCCCGAAGGATTTCCGCGCATCTCGCCCGGCGACGGGGCGGTGTTGACGACGATGTCGGACGCTGAGATCGCCCGGACCACGCGCGACAACATCGAGGTGGTCCGCTTCGCCCGCGGGGTGAACAACCACATGGGCTCCCGCGCCACCGCCGACCGCCGCGTGATGACCGACGTCCTCGGCGCGCTTCCGAACGGGATGTACTTCATCGATTCGAAAACGACCGGCAACTCAGTAGCGGGCAGCACGGCGCGTTCGATGCGCGTGAAGACCGCCTCGCGCAACGTCTTCCTCGACGATGTCCAGGATGCCGCGGCCATTCGACGCCAGCTCGACGAGCTCGCCCGGACGGCCGCCACGCGCGGGATGGCCGTCGGCATCGGCCACATGTATCCCTCGACCCTGCAAGTGCTGACCGAAGAGGCGCCGAGACTGCGTGCGAGCGGGTTTCGATTCGTTCGCGCCAGTACGGTGGTGGAGTGACTTGGTTGCTTGGTTGCTGAGTTGCTGGGTTACTGGGTTGCGGGGTTGCGCGGTCTCGGAGTCTCGCGGTGGTGTCGCGTGGTCTGAGGTTTCCATCGCGCAGCCCCACCGCGCAGAAACCCCGAGACCCCGTAACCCGTAACCGCGAGACCCCGCAACCGCGAGACCCCGTAACTACGAGACCCCGCAACCAAGCAACTCAGCAACCCAGTAACCTTCACAACCAATACACTCCGCCCCCACATGCTCCTCGCCCTCTTCCTCATCGACCTTGCCGCCGGGCTCTATCTCTTTCTCCCGCTGGTTGGCCGGCGTAACGCGGGGGTGAAGTTCTATCGGCTCATCCTCATCACCAGCGGAGCGCTCGCGCTCTGCGCGCAACTGGCCGCGTTTACGGCGCACGGCTACGGCATTCGGGTACTGGAAGCGTCGAGCATCCCGCTCACGATCATCGTCTACGTCACGCTCCGCTATCCGAAGCGACTCGTGTTCCGGATTCCGGCCGCGCTCCTCGGCGTCGTCTACATCGTCGCTCCGGTGATCGCCTGGCGTGAGGCGACGCACGCCACGCTGGCCTGGTCGGTCGTTGGAGCATTGTCGAGCGTGGCGCTTCTCGGCAGCGTGAACCTGGCCATGCTCCTCGGGCATTGGTATCTCGTCGTCCGCGGCATGGCTATCGATCCCCTCAAGCGCCTCACGATCGCCACGCTCGCCGCGACGATCATCAGAATCGTCGTCGTTACCATCGCCGTCATCGCCGGCGGCGCCTGGCAGGAAGTGGCCATGCGGCAGGGGATCTTCTTCCTGATGCGGGCGGGCTGGGGACTGGCCGGACCGCTGATGCTCTTTCCGCTGGTGTGGGGGACGGTGAAGATCCGCTCCACCATGGCGGCCACCGGCATCCTCTACGTCGATGTCGTTGCGGTCGTCATCGGTGAGGTGCTCGGCGCGTGGCTGAGCGCGATTGTGCACTTGCCTGTTTAGTAGATTAGTGGATTAGTAGATTAGTGGATTGGACGCTGGCAGCCCCGCGATTAGTAGATTAGTAGATTAGTGGATTAGTAGATTGGTAGATTAGTGGTTTAGTGGATTGGGCGCTAGCGACCCGGCAACCCGCTAATCTACTAATCCACTAATCTACTAATCTACTAATCTACTAATCTACTAATCTACTAATCTACTAATCCTACCCATGTCCCTCTTCCGCTCCCGGCGGAGCCGATCCGTACACATGCCGGTCGTGGATCACCAGGTCGAACGGTTTCAGCGCAGGATTCGGCCGGTAGCCGCGATGCACGGCCTGACAGTCGTAGCAGACGATGACATCCTTCACGATGCGCCAGACGATGTAGTCGAGGATCGTCACGCCGAGCAGCGACAGGCCATAGGTCCACGGCACGAAGATCGAGCCGAGGACGACGAGGGCGATGCCGGTCCTGCGGTTGAAATCCTTCTGAAAGTAGAGCTCCTCATGTCCGCAGGCAGCACAGCGATCGATGATGGCCGCGGCGTCGGGCGCGACGACGTCGTTCGCCGCGCCGCAGAACTCACAAGGACGCGGCGCCTCGCCGGCGTCACGGCCGAGGCGTTTTTCGCACTTGAGGCAGAGGAAGTGGACGGAGGGCATGGGGGTAACGAGTTGTCGGTTGTCGGTGGTCAGGAGGTGAACGCGGTTTGAGCTCTGAACGCTTCGTACCGCGGCTGCGGCAGGCTCAAAGGTTGTGAAGAAACCCGCCTCCACAAGCAATTTGTTCTATGAAAGCGATTGTCAAGGGCAGACCTCTTCCTTGCTGATTGCTTTTCCGTTTTTTTCCTGGCAATCAGCCCCTTCCGGCCCGAAGAGGACGATCGAGAGTGCTCGATGGGTGG